>Ga0181530_10007434_pt1 | contig 10442 bp, 7 predicted proteins | sample PEATcosm2014_Bin_42_FD_119769 | JGI IMG/M metagenome (GOLD analysis project Ga0181530, IMG submission 119769) | Peatland microbial communities from MTU Mesocosm Facility, Houghton, MI, USA - PEATcosm2014_Bin10_60_metaG | ecosystem: Environmental > Terrestrial > Soil > Wetlands > Peat | place... | reverse complement strand
TCCCTGGCAAGCCCGGATCACCTACGTCACTTACCCGCGGTTTGAGCACAGGGCCGCACGCTCGAGCACGGCCGCTATGCGATTCGCAATGACAGGATACGAAAAACGTTCTCGTATCGCAGTGCCCGCGACACGGAGGCCTTGGCGGACATCCTCCGAGCCCAACACGAGCATTATTGCGTCGGCTATCTTTCCAGAATCCTTTGGGTCGACGTAAATCGCCGCATCGCCTGCCACATCGCGTGCGTACGGCAGATCTGCCGCGACCACCGGGCAGTTGGCTGAAATGGCTTCGGCAATCGGTAGTCCGAAGGACTCGGCCAGCGACGGAAAGACCATTACGTCGACATCGCGAAGGAGGTACTCCACTTCGGCGCCATTTAGTATGCCAAGCCAGGCTATCCGACCGGTTGCACCGGCTTCTTGTGCTACTTCCGTCAGGCGCTTTGCCAGTTCGCGGTAGCGGTCATCCGGTGGACTGGCCAGCTCGACCGTCAACAGCAGAACTGCCGAGGGCATACGGTGTGCAACGTCGGCGATGGCTCTGATCAGGGTTTCGTGATTCTTGTGTTCCCTCGGGTGCGACACGTAGGCAATTCTCGGATGGGGAAGCTCTGCGATGCGGTTGCGGAACTGCGCGGAGACGGCGTCAGATGGGCTTGCTGTGCGGCAACCGCCTGGAACCACGACGGTCTTCTTAGCGAGGCTGTCGTCGGCAGCCGACAAGGCATCTGCCATCGCTTGTGTTTGCACAATGAAATTCCTGACTCTGCGGCTGCCGGCCAGAATAACGAACCGCATCAGGCGCGTGCGAAGGGACTTGAGTCGCGCGTGGCCGCCGATCTTAAGAGCCTTGGCCTGATGAAGGTACACCACATTTGGGCGGGCACCGAGCAAGAGCGGAAGATTTGCAAACGAGAAGACTACGTCCGCCCCGATGTGGCGGGCGCGGAAGGGCAGCAGCAAAGCCAGCCAAATCAGTCGTCCCACCGCGGTGTGTCCAAAACGGGAATAGCGGATTTCAACACCTTCCTGGGGGATCGGATCATCAAACTCCCGCAAGTGTCTGGGCAGAAGAACGACCTGCCAGCGCCAGCCGGACCTAACTCGCGGAAGCCAGTAAAGAAGGTCGCAGAGAATTGCTGCGCCTCCGTGCCCCCGGATCCCGACGGCGTCCACCAGTATCGTCATCATCCCCGATTTCAAGGGTGGCGCGGCGGCTTCTCCTTGGCGGGTCGCGGGCGCGAACGCGAGCTCCCCATAAATTCCCAGATACGCCTCGGCGATTGCCTTGGGACTAAACCGTTTGACGTTTTCGAACCCCCGCCGGATCAATTCCTCGCGATAAGCCGAATCCTGAATCACGCGCAGCACTCCGCTCCGGATCGACTCCGACTCGTAGGGATCGACCAGGCAGGCCGCGCCGCCGGCTACCGAGACCATCGGCTCGAGATTGCTCGTCACCAGTGGCCGGCCGACCGCATTGGCCTCGACGATAGGCATCCCGAATCCCTCGTAGGTCGAAGCGAATACCACCAGGTCGCACTCCTCATACGCCCGTACCACCTGCTCATCTGTCAGTTCGCGCGATATCCGATACCGGATACCGGTCCGATCCAGTTCCACGCGGTCGGCCTCCCGCAGGCGACCCACAACGTGGAACTCGCAGGGGATGCCGCGCAGAGCGGCTGCCACCCGGCTCAGATTCTTGTTGTCTCGGGCGCCCACCTGGAGGATCACTGGTGTCTCCGCACGGAACTCCCGGGGAAACGGCTGGAACTCTTCCCCCACAGGGTCGGGCACTACCCTGATCTTCTCTTCCGGGCACCCGGTAAGTTGCATGACTTCCTGTTTGGTCCGCTCCGAGATCACCGTCACCAGTGCGCTTCGCCGGACAGGGAGCAACAGCCACCACCAGCGGTAAAGGCGGCGGCGCCAGCCTTTGAGGCTGACGCTGTTTCCGCAATCGTGGACGGTCAGGATGGTGCTCCGCTTGCGCAGGAGCAAGGTCAGATAGCTGATGTCGCCGGTGATGTGATTGATGCCGGCTTGCCGCATCATGACGTCGACGATGTTATAGGCGACCTTAACGGGATTCGTGCCGTTGTACCTGCACAACCTCACCCGGCACTCCACCCAGGAAGGCAACGCCCGGCGCACGGTCGAGAATACCCGCTCGATGCTGAAATCGTGGGCGAAGGGACGGCGTTGTAAATACGTAACGATCATAGTTCCACTGCGATGTGCGGCCGACGCTTAGCGCACCACCCTGACGAAGGCCTCCGCGCTGCTGTAGCCGCCAGGCATAGACATACGTTCGAAATGCGTCATTCGCATAGGGGTAAGGGCCGCAAGCCGAGCTTCGCACCGCCCGATTTGCTGACTTTGCGCCGAATGATCTTGTCACGCAGTGCAATTGCCGCCCGGAAGAACAGACCTGCGGAGATAGTGCCGACAAACATAACACCCGCAGCGGATCCCGTAACTAACACGAACGATAGCATGGCGTCGGTGTAAGCTGCCATTTCAAGGACACCGTCCCGGGGATCCCGTCCGGCGGCCCGCCACCACACACCGGAAATCGCCGCACCGAGGAGATACATTCCGACGAGAACACCTGGCCAGCCGAAGTTCCAGTAGAGTTCGCCGGCGGAAGTCTGTCCTGTCGATGTCGTCGCCTGGCTGGCATCCGCTGCCCACCCTAGAGCGGTTGTGAAATCGCGGCCCCGATCGATCAGCGGCTTGCCCGGCCAAAGGACTCGGGGGATGAACGCCATTGGAACGTACTCAAGACCACGCCCCTGAAGGAAACCATTGTCATGCGCGAGGGTAACCGCCATGGCCGCTGCGCACGGGTCGCACATTCTATTCAAGGTCGCGTCGGCCCAGGTCTCGAAGTATCCTCTTGGGTCGGATGCATAGTCCTCCCGCATCGAATTGGCGGCCTGTTCCGTAAAACCGGGAGTCAGTAAGCGAACTATCCCCTTCTCGTCGATGGCTCCGCTGTTTCGCATATGCGAAACCAACGGCGCGATCAGGCCCACGTAGAGCACGACTAGCCCAAGTCCGATGATCGCCAGCAAGCCGCGCTTATTCCGGTATAGCGCCCACCATGCCAGCGGCAGGAATGAGAACATGACCTCCATCTTGGAGTCTCGCAGCGCGCTGAGAAGCAAAAGGCCCGCCGAACCGAGCAGCAGAACCCCGAACTGAACCTCGGCAGAGCGCCGTAGAGCGGGCGGCGGGTTCAGTGCGACCATACACAGCACGACTAGGGGCAATAGCAGAAGTTGCGCCACCGCACTCCCCACGTAGCTCGCAATCACTTCCCTGCGCAACTGAAAAGCAACGCCGACAGCGGTTGCGATCAACAGACTCGCGCCCGGTGCGCCCCACCCTCCTGCACTTTCGCCCGGCGCCTCCCTGGGCTGAAATCGCTTCATTCCCGCATAGAAGGCCCACGAACCCGCCACCGTCACCGCGTGCCCATATGCAACGGTCTCAAGCGGCAGGGTGTAGTTTCCAAAAGACACGCCAGCGCCGAATTCGCTGCTTAAGACAATGTATAGCGGCGCCAGCCCGAGAGTCGCCACTTGCCAGCACTGGTAGCAAACGACAGGATTCAGCGCCAGCAGTGCCGCCTTCATCTCCCGGTTCACCAGCCACAAGCTCCAAAGCAGGAACAAGGCTGCCGATAGTCCCAGACCGGCCCTGTTGGGCCAGAAGAGGTCACACAGGAAGCAAACGAGCGCGACAATCGCATAACGGGTCACATTCGATATGTTGTGCGAACGCTTGCGAGAGGCGAAACCCCGAAAGCGAATGCTCGAAGACACAGGGCGCGCCGCCGTTATATGTGAGACCACAGGTTCCTTTGACGTCCGAAGCCAAGCGGCAATCGATGGGACGACGATACTCGGGTATCGGCAGAGGCGTTGAGGTTCACGGTTGTCCGCTGGACGTGTGCTGGATCCGCGGCCGGGGAGTATTTGGCCATATCGGCTGGAACGGTGGGGCGTCCGGCACCCGCCGGACCAAGTCCTCCAATTCCCGGCAAGTAACCCGAACGTCAGCCACGTTTCTAACGAGTTCGATGATGGTTCGGGCCACCGAGCCTTTATCTCGCCACTGTGCTGCGGCGTAGAGACATCGGGCGACGTCACGGGGATCCCGCCGGTTTGCCAAAAAGCCGGTCTCGCCGTCCCGAATGAGATCCACTGCTGCCCCGACCTCCTCGTGGCTGACCACTGGTAACCCACAAGCCATCGCTTCCGCGACACTTAACTCCCAGGACCCCCGCTCCGGCAGGTGGACGAACACGTCTGCTGCCCCGTAGTACTCGGCCAAGCGGCTGTAAGGTACATAGCCGGGGAGATGCACTGCCCCGGCGAATTCGACGCTTCCTGCCTGCTCCCGCAAAGAGTCCCGTAGCGGGCCGTCCCCGACCAGCACGAGTTGTGAGTCCGGTAAGGTCGTTCTCAGAATCCTGAAGGCCCTGAGGATGCAGGAAGGATTTTCTCGTTCTGAAAGTTTCGATACTGCCAGGATGATGAAGGTATTCGAAGACTTGGAAACTTGCTCCCTCACTTGCCGGGAAGACCTGCGGAGCGCCTGCACACGTTGCTGCCAATAATCCGTATCCACGGGATACAGACCACGTGCGATCCTTTCGCCGGGTATGCCTAAGGATGACAGATACTCGAACCCTCGGAACCCTGTGGTCCAAAATCCTGAGAACAGTCGGCAACCCACGGCGTGAAACAGCCTTCTCACCATCGAGCGAGCGTCTTTTTTGTCTCCGGGGATCGTATCGGTTGGAAGGATGGTTGGGATCCCATGCTGCCTCGCAACGCGAAGCAGATGCCGAGTCACGGGCACTCGGTAGCCTGGCAGGCAAATGGCGTCTGGCGTCTGTTTGAGGGTGCGTAACCGCGCAATCACCCGATCCTCGCCAATGACTTCCATTGAATACCCATGCAGTGGCGCATCCCACGAGACTGACTGCCCGATTTCGGCGTCTGGCGGTGGGACTCCGCGGAGATACCACATCGTGGGCTCAACGATTCCCCGTGCAGACAAAAAGCGCCATACCGGGGGATCGTACTGCGTACTGTGAGTCGAAACGCACAGAATCCGCCTCGGCTTACTGATCGGCCGGGCGTTGCCAACACGCGTACCCGCGGCGAAGCTAGGGTTCTCGCGCTCAGGTGAGGGCACGGGTCATCACCACATTCGACTGAGGATTCAGGGCATCCAAGACGACGGCCACGTGTCGATCATACGAATACTCCGAGCGGAGGCAGCGCTCTCGCCCGGCTGCTGCGGTCTTGCGCCGCGTCTCCGGGTGTGCCAGGTGGTAGCGGCACTTCTCCAGCAGTTCTTCGTGGCTGTTGAAGAACTCGGCTTCGGCGCCCTCTTCAAAGAGGCTCATGTGCTCCTCCGTTCGCTCGGCGAGCAAAAAGCCACCGCAGGCGGGGATCTCGACGGACCGCGTGGTTTGCAGATCGCGGTTCAGCTTTCGCAGGAAGCCCAAGTTAATGTCAAAACTGCAAATTGCCTTGGCGTACTCTTGACCCCACACCGCTCGGTTTTCCACCCGGAGGTTTGGGTGGGGATGTTTCCGGGCCCAACGCTCCCAGCCGCCGCCCCAGATCCTGACGGGGACGCCGTTCTCGCCGAGAAAAAGCATCGCCTCTGCGCGCTCCTCTTCAAAGGCGCCAATGAAGCCTACCGGGCCGCCCAACCGCTTGATTTCTTCGCCGCTGACACGCCTGGGCCTATGCGTTTCTGGGCAAAACGCATTATTGAGAAACAGGACAGCGCCCGCCCCCATCGCGCGGAGTTCGGGGACATTAAACGACTTGGTCGTCACTTGGACGTCGTATTCGGGAACCGCTCTTAGGTACTGGCGCGACTGGTTGTGCCTGCCGGCCATGTCATCGGGACTGTAATGAACCAGCCGGATATTGCGCTGCATCTGCCGGATGTTCCTTAACACCTCAGTCCGGATCTGGAGTCCCTTGTCAACCCACACAACCTCGGGGGCTCGCTCGCGTGCCGCCTCAAGGAGTGCGCAGTTTACCCCCGCCGGATCGGGAGCATAGCCGGTTTTGCGCAGTGCCCGTAGCGCCAACCCTTTCAAACCCTGCGGCCGCCAGCTTGTATCCACACCGATTACCGTGTGCCCCAACCGCTGCAGCGCCTCCATGCGCATCCGGCATGTGCCGCCATCCCAGATTTCACCGCAGTATGCAACCACCATCAAAGCGCTCGATCTTTGACCGCCCGTACCAGCATGTTCCGCGAATACACTCCTCCGTTCGCAGAACCGGTTTCTGCCAGGTTCCACAGCGCGCAGCCCGCCCGGATCAACTGCCATAGCGCCCAGCGCCCGGCGCTCCTGATCCCATGGATAAAAGGCCCAACCTCACTGATTCCAATTTCCCCGAAGCCGGTCAACCGCAAGGTGGACGCCATACACTCCGGGCTAAAAATCAGCTCGTGTGTCAGATCGGCGTACCGGTAGTGCGCCGCCCAGGGCGAAAGCGCGTTGGGTGTCTGCAGGACCAGTATCCCGCCAGGCTTAAGCCCGTCCCAAATCAGACCGAGCAATTCCAGAACCTCGTCCTTGGCAAAGTGCTCAATGATGTCGAACGCAAAGATCGCATCGAACGCTTGATCACATCCTCGAAGGTAATCTCGAAGATCGGCCTTGACCACGCGAAGACCCCGCTTCTCGGCAAGGGCTATCTGCTGCGGCCCTCTGTCAACACCAATCAGGTTGTGGTATCCCATGGACCGCAGGGCCACCATCTGATCTCCAGCGCCACACCCCAAGTCGAGGCAGCGGGCGCTCGAGCAGGCCGGAAGCCAACCCTGCAGCCGGCTTACCAGGCCGCGTCGCTCTACTAGCTTTGATGCTTCGCTGAAATGCAACCACCCTGGAACCTGAATCTCCACGTACCGGGCATAGACCGCTTCGCGATACGACCCGCGGCCACGATAGGCATTCACATCTTCCTCGGTCGGCTTCATCGCGTTCTTTGACACCAGGCGCTGCGGGCCAGTCTGTTTGGCGGCGCGCCAGCACCCGAACCCCTGTGTGCCTCCGGGGACACTCAATCGGACACCGCCAAATACACGCGGCGCGAATGCACAAGAGTGCGATGCCGGTTTCGAACGTTACAACCATGCGGCTGCGGATGGGCCATCATTCCCCGGTTCAATATGATACCCACTCGGTTCCATTACAGTATACGGGAGTGCTGACAGCGCCTCCCCCCATAAGTGCGCTTAAGAACGCGGGGCCTTTTGCATCGCTCACTGTTGCCTTCAGGCCATATGTGGTCTGGTCACAGGCCGGCAGTGTCGACACAAGATATCCGCCGTTATCCAGGGAGTAATAAGCACTACTGCCGGTAACAGCGGCCGACCCAAGGATGATAGTAGGCTGCGCCCCGCTGAATATTGCAGCTGCTCGCGTTAGCGATCCAAATACCTCGGACGTTATGAACGCGAGCGACGGCCTGCTATATCCCGTTAAATATGACCACGCAATCTTCACGGCCTTCGTGTTATCACCCTCGCCAAACCGGGAGTTAATGATCGTGAATGGCCCCGGTGTCTGGAGTCTGACTGCGACACCGTCCGCGTTCAGTCCGTTGCTGGCAAAGCGCACCGTATCGATCTTGAGGTGTAGCGCCGCTCCCGCGATACCACCGGTATCAAGAAAGCGGTTAGAACTTTCCGAACTTACCCCCTCAATGATATAGCCGAGCGCGGAAGACGATGGAGCACCAACAAAAAAATTAGCTCCCGTGTCGCCCGATACCAGGCCACCATACCAAAAGAAATTTGAAGCCGTTGATGTGCTAGGACCACCGGATACGGAGTACTTACCAATGCCCACAGCGGCGTTAGTGCGGCAGTTGGTCATCCTCCAGCCGTTCATTTGGGTGCCTTCAATCGTCCATCCAGCGATAGCGTAGTTGGCAATCCTCACATTATCAAAGGTCATGAAGTCATCGTTATTATCGCCACCGGCGCCGACAGCTCCCCGGACACCGATATTAATATAGCCGTTAACGCCCTGGATCAGAACATCCCGAAACACATTCTGGGTGGGAGCAACGACGGAGCTAAACGGCCCTGTCTGTATACGAATCCCTTCGGCAAGCGGCGTGGCTGGTGAGGTTACCGTCAGCTTGAATTTCTCAAAGGTCGAATTAGCAACGGCTGTGAGGTTTAACAACGGCCCCGTGGAGCCGCCAGACCATGAAAACGTGCAGCCCTCTCCAACTCCCTCGAATGTGAAACCCATGACATTTGTAATGTTCAGGCTGGAGGAAATGATATAGGTTCCAGCCGGGCAATAGACTCCCCCACCCTGGAGTGGCTTCCTGGAAGTGGCATCTATAGCGGCTTGGATGGCGGCCGTGTCGTCGGTCACCCCATCGCCAACAGCCCCGAAATCTTTTATGCTGACGATGTCGCCCAACTTGCTGTTAGGGTTGCGCGGACGTGCGCCAGTCCCAGGCTGAACGATCTGCGCCAAACTGTAGCTTGCAGGCGACAGGCCAGTGGGCACGGCCACGGGAAGAGGGCATGAAATTGTCGAGGTATTGCTAGTCTGCGCGAGCAAGGTCGACGCTGAGATAAACACGAGAGTGCACCTGATCATGTCAGTAGGCTTTTGGCTCCGGCCAAGTGTTCGAATTCGTGTGGTCGCTACGGTCGCAAGGGCGCATTCCGCGCCGGATCGGGCTTGGCGGTCATGCGGGGCCGCTCCGCCAGACTCTGACCCTGGCCCGCAATACTGCCGCCACCGCGTAGCGTCGGGCGGCCGGCTGTAGAGCCAAAACCGTCCCGATGAGAAATCCTAGAACAACGACAGACTTCAGCGCCGCAGCAGGCCACGTCGGCGCGCCTGGAGCTTTGGCTAGGAGAACGGCTAAGGTTAAACAAATCGCCGGTCCAGAACTCACACTCACAAGAAGCCGGCGCTCCCGGGCACGATCGAGCTTGAATGTCACCGACAGCGCCCGGAGATATCTGGGAGCAGTTACAATCAGGATCGCGGCCGTCGTCGCTATAGGAACCGCGATCAGCCCGAGCCGAGGAAGGAGGACTAATAAGAGGAGTATTTTTAGCGCTCCAGCTACGAGGGAGATCTTGGAGGTAGTTTCTATGAGGCCGTTAGCGAACAGCACGTGGTAAATGGCTGTCGTGAGAAGCGTAAGAAGGGATGAAATTCCAAGCAGGGCAGTAAGCGGCCGGCCTCCATAAAGCGCAGGTCCAACCCACAAGCGGACCACATCTCGATTCAGCACGGCCGCCGTTGCGATTAGGGGGGCTGCGATCAGGCTGACGGCCACCAGGAAATGGGTGGATATTCGCAGGCTTTTCTCGCGATTGCCCACCCCTACGAGATTCGCAAGGCCAGGCTGCATTGCGGCTCCGATCTTATCGGGTAACATCCTGGCCGCGTCAATCACTCTGCCTGTCAGCACCAGGATCGCCGTCTGCGAAGTTCCAAGCATCATTCCGGTGAGCACGCCGTCGGAGCTTGTTTGCAGCATGGAAGCGATCTTCGATACGAGCATGTAGCCAGCCAGGTGAATCAATTCGCGGGCCCGGTCGGCGGAGAAGCTGAGGTGTATTGGTTCACGCCCCCGGGGCCGGCAGATCCAGATGAGTACACAACTCCACCCCGCTACCCACACTACTGTCTTGAACAGCAAGCCGGCTGCGATTGCGGTCAGGCCCCACCCGGCGTAGAGAAGGCCGATGTTGAGAACTAACCCGGCTATGTTTCCCGCTATTAAAACAACCCCGTACCCTCCTGCCCGCTGGAGGGCCTGCAGAGACGACCCTAGAGCATATGCCACAACCGTTGTGCCTGAGGCCAATGCAAGCACGACTGCCGCACGGATAAGTTGTCCCGCGCTTTGGGCACTCACCCGGAACCACCCCGGCAATGCGGGTGTCAAGAGCAGTGACGCGCCAGTAACGCAGATCGCAATAAGAAGGTTTATGACCAAACCAGTACCGATCAACTGTCCGAGTTCGTCTGGCCGTCCCCTACCGTGAGCGTTGGCCGCTCGTTGTCGAAGGACTTCGTCAGTTCCAGGATCGAGTATAGTCACCCAGCCGACCAACTGGGTGCTGGCCAACCATGCACCGTACAGAGGAACACCAATAAAACGCAGATACAATCGAACCAAAAATATGCCCTGGATCATCACCAAGGCCACCGCAGTGGTCTGCGCGGTAAAATTCAGGATCACTGCCCGGCGGCGGGATGGGACACCATGAGTGGTCAGCACAGTTTTCTCGGCCGGTATCGGCAATGATCGCCGTCGAACTTCTGACTTCTGACTCCTGACCCCTGACTTCCTAATCCAGCGGGGATTTCAAGGGCGAAGCCCTTGGCTAGCATTGAC
>Ga0181530_10007432_pt1 | contig 10444 bp, 9 predicted proteins | sample PEATcosm2014_Bin_42_FD_119769 | JGI IMG/M metagenome (GOLD analysis project Ga0181530, IMG submission 119769) | Peatland microbial communities from MTU Mesocosm Facility, Houghton, MI, USA - PEATcosm2014_Bin10_60_metaG | ecosystem: Environmental > Terrestrial > Soil > Wetlands > Peat | place... | reverse complement strand
GCCGCCATCGGTTTCTCGATAAAGGTGTGCTTGCCGGACAACAAGCTCGCTCGGGCCATCGGGAAATGCGATTTGACCGACGTGGCGATGATGACCGCATCAAGCCCGATGCCGTTAAGCATGTGATTGTAATTCGTTTCTCCTTCGACTTCGGGATAATGCGTCTTGAGATGGGCGAGGCGGTTTTCACTGACATCACACATCATTTTCAGGCTGCAATCGGGGAGCGATCTGAAATTGCGGATCAGATTGGGCCCCCAATAACCACAGCCCACCACTCCGACTTTTATTTGTTTTGCCATACGATTAATTCAATTTCGATGCTTTTCTCGTTCAAATATCTTCGCCATCTCCAGCCTGACCCACACCCGGCCGCTGTTCGTCGCTTGATGGGCTATCGCCACCAATAATTCACGCGAGCACTGGCGCCCGGTATTCGGCCTGGGGTTTGATTGTCTCCAAGCCAAGGAAATCGGTTGATGCCACAGGCAGCGCGCGATCCCGTGAAAAAAAGTCCAGCCCGCCTTTGATTGCAACCATCTGCAAGAAATCCCGGGTGCTGAAGGCCTGGAGGTCACGTTTCCGGGGCGGGCCGATCAACGCCGCCAAGGCGCCCGCCCGCCGGGCGCGGCGCGGCACCCAGGCGCCGATCCACACGCAAAGATCAATGGGCAATCTTTCCGCGGCCGAGACGGAAATGACAATGACATCGGCCTGCGCGGCAGATGAAGCGGCTTCCTCGATCATTTCGGGCCAGGCCAGGCTGCCAATACTCCACGAGGCGACGCTGATGTTTTCCTCGCCGGCCATTTGCGTCACCCGACCCCACATCTCCGCGGCCCATTTCCGGGCCGCGGGGTCTTCATAAACCATTGTGACGTTCAACGCCGGCACGTCTTCGGCCAGGGTGATCGGCGCTTTGTCGGCCGGGGCGATTCGTTCCAAAATATTGGAGTGTGCCATGGTTACAATTCGATTCAGACGGTTGCATGATTGAAAAAGACGTTGAGCTCCTGGGATGAACTCTTCGCGAGCAGGAAGGCCCTGGCGATTTCCTCTCTCAAATCGGGGGTGGAGATGGCCAGCCGCAGATCGAGTGTTTTAATTTTCGGGGCGTCCTTGATGGCAAATTGGGGCGTGTGGCGTTTGTTTTTTCCGTTCATAAAGACTTTTCCTTTTTGTGATTGTTCCTTGCCTGTCAGAATGGTTTGACTCCACGAAAGGGCAGGTTTTTCAATCGTGTCAGATGTGTCCCGTGAGTTTGTGTCTTTCATTTGTCACCTCGAGTTCTGGTTTGTGCGGTTCAATGTTAACTGCTTGGCGGCCCTTCCATTGCCGCTTCAACGACCGGGGCGAGAATAAGCCGCAAGCCTTCAAATCGAACAGTCGGGAAAGTGGGAATTCTTGTGTCAGTGAATATCCTGACGCGCTGCGACGCAGAGCCCAACCGCTTGACAACCGTGGGAGACAAGAACGAGACGAATTAAGAAAAGAAATCGATAAGCAACATCGTCAGCGGCTGGAGCAAATCACCCGCAACCACTCTTAAGACCCGGTCATTCGGCAATCCGCGCCAACGGGGATGTCTCGTTCATCCAGCCCTGCCGCATGGCGTATTGCACAATCTCACTTCGGCTGCGGAGGCCCAGTTTTTCCCCGATGCGGACCTTGTAAGTTTCGACGGTCTTGACGCTGATGCGGAGTTTGGCGGCAATTTCCTTGTTGCTGTAGCCCCAGGCGAGCTGGATGAGCACGTCCTTTTCCCGCTCGCTTAATTCGGCGGCGCGCGGTTCACCATCGGCGGTGGCTGGCGCATGCTGCCCGGCCAGCGCCCGGTTCGCCAGTGTCGGGTCAAAGTAAAGGCCGCCTTTCGCCACCGTGCGGATGGCCTGAATTAATTCATCTCCAGCTGAACGTTTGAGCACATAACCGGCGGCCCCGGCCTTGCACAACTGGCGCAGGTAGCTTTCGTCTTCATGAACGGTCAAAGCCACAACCTTGATTTCGGGAAGTTCCTCCTTCAACCGGGCCGTGGCCTGCAACCCGTTCAATTCCGGCATGGACAGGTCCATCACTACCACGTTCGGTTTGAGTTCCCGGGCCTTTTCCAAAACTTCCCGGCCATTGCCGGCTTCGCCGACCACGTGCATGTCCGGCTGTTCGTTGACCAGCAGCTTCAACCCATCACGGATGATTTTGTGATCATCGGCCAAAAGAATGCGAAGTCGTTTCATGGTTGCTCAATTCACCGCTGGCATTTTGGATTCCAGCGGAATGCGCACAAACACCGTCGCGCCCGCTCCGGGAGTTGACTCAATCTCAATCGTTCCGTTCGCCAGAATCACACGCTCCCGCATTCCCAACAAGCCCAATTTGCCGTGGGCGTCGGGTGCTTTGAGCACGGCTTGGGCATCGAAACCCCGGCCATCGTCTTCCACAATGAGCAGAACGTGGTCAGGCCGGCGTTCCAGGATGACACCGACGCGCTGTGCTTTCGCGTGGCGCAGTACATTCGTCAGCGCCTCCTGCGTAATACGATAAAGTGTGGTTTCGAGTTCGGTGGGCAACCGATGCGTTTCGACGCCCTGGCTGTGAAAATCCACCGCCACTCCATTATGTTCGGACCATTCGCTGGCGTAGCGCCGCAGGGCCATGTCCAGCCCGAAGTCATCCAGGGCCGCCGGGCGCAATTCCCAAGCCAGACGATGAATGTCCTGCATCAGGGTGTCGGCCAGTTTTTCCAACTGACCGATGCTGGCCTGAACTGGCGGCGAGAATACCCTTTGCTTTCTGAACATTTGCAGACCCAATTTCAACGCGGTGAGGTCCTGACCCAACTGATCATGAAGTTCGCGCGAGATGCGGCCCCGTTCGGTTTCTTGTGCCTTGACGAGGCGGCGCTGCAAATCCAAATGCGCATCCTCCATGCGTTTGCGCTCCGTGATGTCACGCGCCGCCGCGAACACGCCTTGTATTTCCCCGGCCTCGTTGTGATAGACCGCGGCGTTATACAACACGTGCATGGTGTGGCCGGCAACGTGGCGGATCGTCAGCGGATAATTCCGAACCAGTCCCTCGGCAATGACCTTCTGATAGCCGGCGCTGGCCTTGTCCGGTTCGGTGAAGTAATCGGAGAAATTACTGCCAATCAGGCGCTCGCGCGGCACGCCGGTTGCCAGCTCGGTCGCATGGTTCACATCGGTAATCTTGCCGTCCTTGCTGATGGTGACGAGGGGGTCGAGGCTGGTTTCAATCAGATTGCGGGCGTAGAGCAAGGCCGCTCGCACTTCCGCCGTCCGTTCCTCCACCCGGACTTCCAATTCGGCGTGCGCCGTTTTCAGCGCTTCCTCGGCCCGCTTGCGCTCGGTAATATCGATGGCGAAACCAATGACGCCAATCACATTGCCCGATTCGTCAAAATAAGGAATCTTGTCCGTCTGAATAATTCTTGTCCCGTTGGGCGTCTGCATCGGCTCGACAATGCCATATTTCGAATTGCGGGACGCCATGACCTCTTTATCATCGTTCCAGTAAGCTTCCGCCATCTCTTTGGGATATAGATCGAACAGGGATTGGCCCTGCAATTTTTCCTTGGGCAACCCCATCGCGTCTTCAAAGGCCTTGTTGGTGTGGACAAAATGATTTTCCTTGTTCTTGTAAAAAATCATCGCCGGCACGGATTCGAGAATTACTTGCAGTTCTTTGCGCTGGTTGGTCAGTGCCTCCTCCGCCCGCTTGCGCCCAGTGATGTCCGTGAGGAACGAGTAGTAATACTTCGGTTTGCCCCCCGCGTCCTTCACCAGATGCACCAGCAACTCGACGGGCACGCGCGTGCCGTCCTTGCGGATGTATTCCTTCTCGTAACGGACGGGCTGGCCGCTGCGGTGGAGTTCCTCCAGCTTCTGCCTCTCCGTCTCGCGCCACTCGGGCGGCGTGAGCATCGTGGCCCAGTCAATGGCGCGCAATTCTTCCGCACGGTAGCCGGTGAGTTGTTCGTAGGCCTGATTGCATAAACCCAATCGTCTATCCGGATAGCCCACCGCAAAAGGCTGGGAAGTGTGTTCCAGAACGCCGACGAGGAACTCCTTTTCCCGGCGGGTTTCGCGCAAGGCCTTTTCCTGGTCGTAGGCCGCGGCCTTGCGCCGGTCGCGCCGGTAGAATTCGGCGACGGCGCTCATGAACAGGCCCATGCCGGCGAACAACGCCAGCCCGACGCGGTCCACAGGCGAGGCGATGGCCCACTGTCCGACCGGCGGCAGAATCCAGTATCCCACGACAACGCCAGTCAATACCGTAGCCAGCAGGCCCGGTCCGAAGCCGCCCAGCAACGCCGCCACCATCACCGCCGGGTAGAAGGTAATGTAGGTGGGCAGCCCCGGCCCGATCCACGCCGTCAGCACCGCGCGCAACTCGAATCCCGCCGCCACGGCCACGAAGGCCAGGCCGTAGCGCAAAGCCCATTTTCGCCGGATGGACGATGAAGAGTGGTTGTGATTCATGGGAATCTCATTTCCGAGGTTTCATGCAGTCGTAGTATCCTCATCGTAATTCGATTTTCAATTTCACCACCGGCTTCGATATAAAGTCCAACATTTTCAAGGCAATGTGACAAACATAAATTCACCGGGCCTGAACTGCGGGCGCATCTTGACACCACCGGAATTACCGGGTTTCCCGCCGCCGAATGTCGGGGAATTCCCTGATGCAAGAATTCCCCCTTCCCTGACTGTTCAAGCGGGGAACTTGTGGATTATTATTGCCTTGTTTATGGGACCAAAGGACATCTTGGAACGGACCGCATCGTCAAAGGCAGTGGAATTTGCCCCGCCAGAAACGGAGTATGGGTTAAACGTGGCTTTGGTTTATCAAGACATTCCGACCCGGAAATGGGCCACCCAGGTGTGTGACCAGGTGGCGCAACTGGCTGGCAAGGACGCGGTCCATTGCTCTTCGTGGGAAATCAACCGTCTGAGTGATCCCGAGATGCTCATGGACGCCATCCTGATGACGCTGGTGGCCGACGTCATTATGGTTTCAATTTATGACGCGAAAGAATTGCCGATTGAACTCTGCGCGTGGTTTAACGCGTGGATGCCGTACCGCTCCCTGCCGACGGGAGCTTTGATTGCACTGATCAACGTGCCCGGACAGCCGGGCGCTCAAACGAACCACGCTCGGGATTACTTGCGCTCGGTCGCGCGTGTGGGCCGGTTGGATTTCCTGTTGCGGGAACAACGCAGGCTGCCGGAGGCATCACGCGGTTATTTCTACATGGAGAAGCTCGCGGAATGGACCAACCCCACGACATCGGTGATTCAGGAAGCACTCAGCCATGAACATGGAGATTTATCACTGTTCAATGCCCCGTAAAAGGGACCGCACATTCCGGCACGTTGAAGGTATTCCGAAACCATCCGGGAGAAACCTGTCCCGGGGAAAAACATGACGCGCGATAAATTCAACTTTCAGTTCTCAACGAGTCCTCCAAACCTGGCAGTGAAGAAATGTGTCAAAACCAGTGGCCTCTTTTACTTTACGCTGCCCGGCGTGGGGTTCATCTGGTTGCCAATGCCGGCGTTCTCCGCTCGGCGTCATTTCCTGGCGAAGTGAACCGGGTTTCCGGTGCCGAATGTCAGGGAATTCCCTGATGCAAGAATTCCCCCTTCCCCGACTGTTCGCGCGGGGAGCTTGTGGGCTACTATTATCAAGATCCATGGAACAAAAAGACATCTTGGAACGGACCACACCGTCGGATGAAGTGGAATTTGTCCCGCCAGAAACGGAGTACGCGTTAAACATTGCATCGGTTTATCAAGACGCGCCGACCCGGAAATGGGCCGCCCAGGTATGTGACCAAGTGACACAGCTGGCCGGCAAAGACGCGGTCCGCTGCACTTGGTGGGAGATCAGCCGGCTGGGCGATCCCGAGGTGCTCAAGGACGCCGTCCTGACAACGGTGCCGGCCGATGTCATTTTAATCTCAATTTATGACGCGAAAGAATTGCCGGTTGATCTCTGCGTGTGGATTGACGCGTGGTTGCCGCGCCGCTCCCTGCCGACGGGAGCTTTGATTGCGCTGATCAGCGTGCCCGGACAGACGAGCGCCCAGTTGGAACACGCCCGGGGCTATCTGCGCGCCGTCGCGCGCAAGGGCCGGTTGGATTTCCTGTTGCGGGAACGCAAGCTGCCGGTGGCGTCGCGCGGTTACTTTTACATCGAGAAGCTCACAGAACGGAACAACCTTGCGACATCGGTGGTTCAGAAAGCACTCAGCCATGATCACGAAAAATTACCGCTGTCAAGCGACCCGTGAGCGGGAATGCACATGAAAAATCAAACCCCAATGCAAACCGAACCCAGTCGTGGCGTGATCACGCCGGGAGCTTGCGCGATTTGGGGAAACAACCGGGTGACTGACCGTCCTGCGGTTGGGGAGCGGAGTTGATTTCGGAATACAGCCAAGGAGGCGGAAGAGGCGAGGCGTCAGCCGCGGGGGCAGGTTTGAGGCGTGGCTGACGCCGCCATGAAAACCCATGCCCTATCGCTCGGCCACCAGAGACTGGCCCATTTATGAGGACAGATTGGGGGCGACCGAACGGTTTGCTCCCAATCATCCTTTGGATGGTACGCCAGTGTCGGCTTTCTTCGTCTCGGCTTGGGCCTGGTCGAGGGCCACATTCAGCAGTAAAACATTCACTCGCGACTGGCCAAGAAAACCCCACTGTGGCGGCTCGGTGAATTGATCCACGAGCGCCTTGATTTTGTCCTCGCTCATGCCGCGCGAAGCGGCGACGCGCGCGATCTGAAGCCGCGCAGCTTCGGGACTGATATGCGGATCCAGGCCGCTGGCAGAGGCAAAAACCATATCGGCCGGCACAACCGTATTTGTCGGCAGGTTGTTCCCGCTGATGAAGGCCGCGATATTGTTCATTACATTCGTGTATAAAGGCCCGCTGGTTGGCCCCAGGTTGCTGCCGCTGGACGCCGCGATGCCCGATGGCCCCGTGCCGTAGCTGCAGGCCGAGGGCCGTGGCCAGAAGTAATTGGTGCCCTGGAACTGCTGCGCCAGCAAAGCGGATCCAATAATCTTGCCGTCCTTTTCCACCAGACTCCCGTTGGCCTGGTTGTGAAATGCAACCTGCGCGAAGATTGTCATGACGACCGGATACATTATTCCGGCCACGACGCTCCACAAAATAGTCTGCCTTACGGATTGGTTTATAAGTTTTATCATAGTATTTCCTCGTTTTAATTTTCGGCATCAGCGACATCAAGGTGCCAGGTGAACCAACACCAAAAGCATATCAATTAATTTGATGAATATGAACGGCACGATGATGCCGCCAATACCGTAAATCAGCATGTTGTTGCGCAAAATCACTGCCGCGCCGAGCGGACGGTATTTCACGCCTTTCAACGCCAGGGGGATCAGCGCCACGATGATCAGCGCGTTAAAAATAACCGCCGCCAGGATCGCGCTCTGCGGCGAGTGCAAATACATGATGTTCAGCTTGTCGAGCGGGCCGCGACCGCCGAGGGTGGCGGCATAGAGCAGGCCAAACATTGCCGGCAGGATTGCGAAATACTTCGACACGTCGTTGGCAATGCTAAACGTGGTCAGCGCGCCGCGCGTCATGAGCAGTTGCTTGCCGATCTCCACCACCTCGATGAGTTTGGTCGGATTGCTGTCCAGGTCCACCATGTTGCCGGCTTCGCGCGCCGCTTGGGTGCCGGTGTTCATGGCCACGCCCACATCGGCTTGTGCCAGGGCGGGTGCGTCGTTGGTGCCGTCGCCGATCATCGCGATCAGTTTGCCGCCTTCTTGTTCCTTGCGAATGCGGGCGAGCTTGTCTTCCGGCGTTGCCTGGGCAATGTAATCATCCACCCCGGCCTCGGTGGCAATCGCGGCGGCGGTCAACGGGTTGTCCCCGGTGACCATGACCGTTCGGATGCCCATCTTGCGGAGTTGCGCGAAGCGTTCCTTGATGCCGCCTTTGACGATGTCTTTGAGATGAATGACACCAAGAATCCTGGCTCCGTCGGCCACCAGCAGCGGGGTGCCGCCTTGTCTTGAAATTTCGTCCACCTTGTTCATCACGCTTTGATCCACTGATCCACCCTTGTCTTTCACAAGTTTGGCCACCGCCTCGGCTGCGCCTTTGCGAATGGAACGGATTGGGTGTGCCGCAGGCTCGGTTGCCAGTGATTGTGGTGCCGTAGTGACTGTCAAACGGCCGGCCACGGCCATTCCGCGCTCCATTATGTCGGGCTGGAGTTGTGGTTCGGCGTAAAGATCCACGCCGCTCATCCGGGTTTGCGCCGTGAAGGGCACGAAAGTCGCGAATCGTTCGGCCACTTCCTGGCCGCGCAAACCATATTTCTCTTTTGCCAGGACGGCGATGGAACGGCCCTCGGGCGTTTCATCTGCCAGCGAGGCGAGTTGCGCGGCCTCGGCAAGCTCCTCAATTTTGACGCCCGGAGCGGGAATGAATTCCGTCGCCTGACGATTGCCGAGTGTGATCGTGCCGGTCTTGTCGAGCAGCAGCACGTCCACGTCGCCTGCCGCCTCGACTGCCCGGCCGCTCGTTGCCAGGACGTTGCGGCGCATCAAACGGTCTATGCCGGCGATGCCGATGGCGCTCAATAGTCCGCCGATGGTCGTCGGGATCAAACAAACGATCAGCGCCAGCAACACGGGAATGGAAGTCAATACCACGCCCTTTTGACCGGCCTGAGCTTCGTTATAATGGGCGTAAGGCGGCAGCACAAAAACCACCACGATAAACAGCGCGGTCAAGCTTACCAAGACGATGTTCAGCGCGATTTCATTTGGCGTTTTCTGCCGGCGGGCGCCTTCAATCATCGAAATCATCCGGTCGAGAAACGAATTGCCGGATTCGGCGGTGACGCGCACAACGATCCGGTCGCTCAACACCCGGGTGCCTCCGGTCACGGCGCTGCGGTCACCGCCGCTTTCACGCACCACGGGCGCGGACTCGCCCGTGATTGCCGATTCATCCACCGTGGCGATGCCGTCCTCGATTTCGCCATCGGCGGGAATCAATTCCCCGGCTTCGCAAACATAATAGTCGCCCACCTTCAAATCCGAGCTGGCGACCTGGACTTCTTTGCCATTCACCAGCGCCCGGGCCATGGTCTTGGTGCGCATTTTCTTGAGGGCGTCGGCGTGGGCCTTGCCCCGGCCTTCAGCCATCGCTTCGGCGAAATTCGCGAACAGACACGTAAACCACAGCCAGAAACAAATCTGGATGTTGAACAGATTGAACTGGCCGGGCAGGAACAGAATGATCGTCGTCCAGATGGAGCCGAGCCACACGACGAACATGACCAGATTCTTGATTTCGTCGCGCGGATGCAGTTTTTTGAAGGCGTCAATCACCGCCTGGCGGAACAATTCCGAATATTTGAATTCGATTTTTGTGCTCATAGTATTTGAGTATTGGTTGGAAAAAAATTGAATGGCTTAGAACATTCGGCCCGCCAGCATCAATCCATGCTCGACGATGGGTCCCAGGCAAAGTGCCGGGAAGAACGTCAACGCTGCGACGATGCAAATGACTCCCGCCAAGGTGAGGCCAAACGTCCAGCCATGAGTCGGCAGCGTGCCGGATGAAGCCTCGACGGTTTTCTTGGAAGCCAGCCGGCCGACGATGGCCAGTATGGATATGATGGGGATGAATCGTCCGATCCAAATGACAATGCCGGCGCCGATATTGTAGAACGGCGTATTGGCGTTCAGTCCGGCGAAGGCGCTGCCATTGTTGTTCGCGGCCTCGCCAAAGCAGTAAAGGACCTCAGTCAACCCGTGCGGCCCGTTGTTGGCCATGCTGGACAAGCCTTGCGGCACCTCGACGGCCAAAGCCGTTGGCAGCAAACACGCGGCATTCGGAATCAGCACACCAATCACCGCCCAGGTCGCGACCCACGCATCCAGTTTCTTGCCGAGATACTCCGGTGTTCGCCCGATCATCAGGCCGGCGATGAAAACGGTGATGATGACGTGAAACAACATGCAATACATGCCGCAACCAATGCCGCCGAAAAGCATTTCACCGACGAGGATGTTCCACAACGGCATCATCCCGGCCAGCGGCATGTAACTGTCGTGCATGGAATTGACCGAGCCGTTGTCAATCGCGGTGCAAGAGGTGCCCCAAAGCACGCTGTTCATCACCCCGATTCGTTGTTCCTTGCCTTCCATGTTTGCCAGCGCGTTGCCCGTCACCGGGTTCGGTTGCGACTCGAAGTACCAAGCGCCGACGAAGGAAAGGAAAAACAGGGCGAGCATGACGCTGAACAATGTCCAGGCGTGTTTCTTGTTACCCACCAGCAAGCCAAACATATAGACCTGGGCCATCGGCACGACGATGATCGCCAACATCTCCAGGAAGTTCGTCAGCGGGGTGGGATTCTCAAACGGATG
>Ga0181530_10007430_pt1 | contig 10446 bp, 5 predicted proteins | sample PEATcosm2014_Bin_42_FD_119769 | JGI IMG/M metagenome (GOLD analysis project Ga0181530, IMG submission 119769) | Peatland microbial communities from MTU Mesocosm Facility, Houghton, MI, USA - PEATcosm2014_Bin10_60_metaG | ecosystem: Environmental > Terrestrial > Soil > Wetlands > Peat | place... | reverse complement strand
GGACGCGGTCGAAAACGCCTTGGTCTGCCGCCTCCGCCAACTGGAATCCTCACCCGCCCAAATCCAATCCCTCACCGGCTTTGACTGGATTGTTAATGTTAGATTGAACGCAATATAGTATAAAGCGTCTTGACATTCGGGCGTGCTGCGGCTGGTGCTCCGCACACAGCCGCGCTCCGGGTAAAAACAAAAACGGCGCGGGTTTTTGGCCCGCGCCGTTGTCCCCACAGCTCCTCCGGAGCGTGTGTTACACGTCGTAGTACATGAAGAATTCGTACGGATGCGGACGCAGGCGGATGGCGTCGTGTTCCTTCCGCTTGGTGCTGATCCACATTTCGATGAAGTCTTCGGTGAAGACGTCGCCCTTGGTCAGGAACGCGTGGTCCTTTTGCAGGCAATCGAGGGCTTCGCTGAGACTGCCGGCGACGTTGGGAACCTTCTTCAGTTCTTCGGGCGGCAGTTCATAGATGTTTTTGTCGAGCGGTTCGCCCGGCTTGATCTTGTTCTGGATGCCGTCCAGACCGGCCATGAGCAGCGCGGCGAAGCAGAGATACGGATTCGCAGCCGGATCCGGCGGGCGATATTCCAGGCGCTTGGACTTCGGGCTGTCGCTATAGGTCGGAATGCGGACGGCGGCGCTGCGGTTGCGGGCGCTGTAGGCGAGGTTGACGGGGGCTTCGTAACCCGGCACGAGGCGTTTGTAGCTGTTCGTGGTGGGGTTGCAAATGGCGCACAGGGCCTTGGCGTGCTTGAGCAAACCGCCGGCGTAATAGAGCGCCATCTGGCTGAGGCCGCCGTATTCCTTGCCGGCAAAGAGCGGCTTGCCCTTGCTCCAGATTGATTGGTGTGTGTGCATGCCGGAGCCGTTGTCGCCGAAGAGCGGCTTGGGCATGAAGCAGGCGGTCTTGCCGTGTTTCTTGGCGACGTTCTTGATGACGTATTTGTAGATCATCATCCAGTCGGCGGCGGTGACGAGTGTGCTGAAACGGTAGTCAATTTCGGCCTGGCCGGCGGTGGCGACTTCGTGGTGCTGCTTTTCGATTTTGACGCCCAATTCTTCCATCGTCAGCACCATTTCTGTGCGGATGTCCTGCTGGGTGTCGGCGGGTGGGACCGGGAAGTAACCTTCCTTGTGCCGGATTTTGTTGCCGAGGTTCGGCATTTCATCGCGGCCGCTGTTCCAAATGCCTTCCTCGCTGTCAATGGAGTAGAACGTGCCATTGCACTTGGAGTCGAACTGGACGTTGTCGAAGATGAAAAATTCCGCCTCGGGGCCGATGAAGGCCTGGTCGCCGATGCCGGTGGAGACGAGATATTTTTCCGCCTTCTGCGCGATGCCGCGCGGGTCGCGGCTGTAAGGCTCCAGCGTGCCGGTTTCGGCGACGGTGCAGGTGAGGCTCAACGTCGTGACGGCGCAAAACGGATCAATGAACGCCGTGTTCGGGTCGGGCATCGCCAGCATGTCGGAAGCCTCGATGCTTTTCCAGCCGCGGATGGAGGAGCCGTCGAAACCGATGCCTTCGGCAAAAGTTTCCTCGGACAGTTCGCCGATGGGCATGGTGAAGTGTTGCCAGGTGCCAAAGGTGTCCACGAACTTGATGTCCACCATTTTCGCCCCGGTCTTCTTGGCCAATTCTAATACGCTCTTGGGTGTGCTCATGTTTTATTTTTTATGTTTGGTTTTAGTTTTCTGCAATCACGAGGTCATGCCGGCGCCAACCACACTGCCCGCGCCAACATGACCCCGTCGAATCTGTTTTTTCCATTCTGGCTGATTCTTTCAATTCAATCAACCCGCTTGGTGATACCCTTCTTCGCCGTGGTCCGCAAGGTCAAGTCCGGCGACTTCCACTTCTTCACTCGGCCGCAATCCAACAATTGCCTTGACAACAAAGGCGATGACCGTCGTGCCCACAATTGCCAGCACCAGGGTCAGGCCGATGGCCTTGAGTTGTTCCAGCACCAGCGGCTGGAAGAAGGAATCGGTCACCTGAACCTTCAAGTTGGTGGCCAGGTTTCCATTTGCCGCGTTGCGCGCCAGGCAACCGGTCAGGAAAGCGCCGATCGTTCCGCCAATCGCATGCACGCCGAACGTGTCCAGCGCGTCATCGTACCCGAACCAGCCTTTGACTTTGTAGCAAAAGAACCAGGGAATCAAGCCGGCGGCAACGCCGATAATCACCGCGCCCGTTGCCGTGACGAATCCGCAAGCCGGGGTGATGACCACCAAGCCCGCGACCGCGCCGGAACAGAAGCCGAGCACGCTGGGTTTGCCCCGCACCAGCCATTCCATCATCGGCCAGACGAAGGAGGCGACCGCCGTGGCCAGCGTGGTGGTCGTAAAGGCGTTTGCGGCAATGACGTCGGCGCCGACCGCGCTGCCGGCGTTGAATCCATACCAGCCCACCCACAACATTCCGGTGCCGATCATGCAAAGCACCATGCTGTGTGGCGCCATGTTTTCCCGGCCGAAGCCGATGCGTTTGCCGAGAATGATGCAGAGAATGAGCGCCGACCAGCCGGAGGTCATATGGACCACCGTGCCGCCCGCGAAGTCAATCGCCTTGATTCCCGCTTTTGCGTTTCCGACGCCGTTCATGAAGCCGTCAATGCCCCAGATCATGTGGGCCTGTGGGAAGTAAACGACGAACATCCACAGCGTCATGAACAGGAAGACGGCTGAAAATTTCATGCGCTCGGCGATGGCGCCGAGAATGAGCGCCGGCGTGATGATGGCGAACATCAATTGATACATCGAAAAAACGTTATGCGACACCCAGAACGAATAATCGGTGTTCGGTGCGGATGTGACATTATTCAGGAAGGCAAAGCCCAAGCCTCCTAAAAACTTTCCGCCGCTGTGGAAGACCAGGCTGTAACCGCAAATCCACCAAAGAATGGTGACCAAGCCCGTGATGAGGAGGCATTGCGCCATCACGGAGAGAATGTTTTTGCGGCGCACCAGGCCGCCATAGAACAGCGCCAGTCCGGGCAGCGTCATGAACAACACCAGCGCGGCGGAAGTCATTTGCCAGGCGTTGTGTCCGGGACCGGAAACCCCCACGGTCGCCGGAGCGGCAATGGTCAGATTGCCATTGGTATCCTTTGGCAATGCGCCGGTCGGATCACCATTGTTGATGTAGGCTTCGAGCGCCGACAGGCGTTGCTCAACAGTGGGTGCCGGCAGATTTGTTGCCGTGTCCGCGCGCAGCGGCAAGGCACCAAAGGCAACGGTGGAAATTAAAGCGAAAGTCAGAAGATATGTTTTCATGGTCGTTTCAAATAAAGGTTTATGTGGTTCCCTGACTTCAGACGGCGGAGTCGCCTTTTTCTTCCGTGCGAATCCGCACGGCCTGCTCCACGGTGGAGACAAAAATCTTGCCGTCGCCGATTTTTCCGGTTTTGGCCGCTTTGGAGATCACCTCCACCGCCTTGGTCAATTGCTGGTCGGTTACAACCAGTTCGATTTTGATTTTGGGCAGGAAGTCCACGGTGTATTCGCTGCCACGATAAATTTCGGTATGGCCCTTCTGGCGGCCGAATCCTTTGACCTCGCTCACGGTCATGCCTTCAATGCCAACTTCGCCAAGGGCATCCTTGACCTCCTCGAGCTTGAACGGTTTGATGATCGCTTCAATTTTTTTCATTTTATGCTGGGTTGAGTTGTTGGTTCCGGCCAGGCCCGCCGGCACTGCTGGTGAGTGGAGCAGGGCACACCGCGTCTGGTCGAACCGCATTTAGCAACGGCAATGCCAGCACATCAATTTCTTCTCACAGCTCACGCAACCGCTTGATGGGCAATGAAACATTTTTTATCGGTGAAAATAAAACACCTCTCCTGCTGTTGCGTTTTGCGCAGCCAGAGCATTCCTCGCCATCACCGATCCCGGGGCTTTCCCACAACCATCCTATTTAATTTAGTTCAACCTTTCCTCCTTTGGTTGGTCGATCTTCACGAAGCGGCGGGCACCTTGCGGCACCCGCCACCCCTCCTCACCCAGCAACCAACCACAACGATTTCTCGCCGCAGTTGGAAATGTTATCCGCAGTTGTTGCCCGCAACCACTTTCTCCGGTTCTGAATTATTGTTTTCGCAAAAATCAATTAGCAAGCTCCTTGCCAGTGACGGACAGCCTGATCAATGTTGCTGAAACTGCGCGGTTAACAAGGATTTGCGCGTTTTGGAAAATCGCACTCAAGGAAACCGGCTGTCGCCTTTTGTTCAGCCGCATCTGATTTCACCAGCGACAGTATTTTCTAAATCGTAACACCCAAGGGCATCTAAAGCTCACATCGCGTGCCGATTGTGTGCCCGATTCAATCATGTTGCCGTGCCGTAAAGGCAGTTGGCAGCACATCAGGCGTAAATCAAAAGATGGATGTTCTCCGGCAGGATTTTGGAAACTTTGCGCACAATGTCGCCGCTCAACAACGCGGCCAGCCCGCTGCGGCTCGGCGCGCCCAGGAGCAAATGGGACGCGCCCATTGTGGCCGTGATGTCCACGATGGTTTCCGCCGGCGCGTCGCTGACAGCGTAACAAGGCAGAACCGGATGCCCGCCCGCTTCCTTGAAGGCATGGGAAAAAATATCCCGGGCATCGTCATCGTCCTGCCACTTGCGCCTGGCGTCCGCCTCGGTGATGACCGGCAGCACGCGCACGAACAGGAGGTAAAGCGGGCGTTTGGTTTCGCGCGCCTCCTGAATTGCAAAATCCAGTGTCCGGCCGATGCCGCGGATGGCACACAACAACGGCAAACCAGTGACCTCCGCCAGTGAAGCCGGCGATGGCACCGGCACGGTGACTTCAGTCTTCGCTGCCGCTTGTCCAGCCGTGGCGGCAACCTGCTTTTTCCTGCGCAATACATCTTCAGCCACCAGTGCGCGCATGATCAAACCGACAACAAGGACTGCCAGCGCAAAGTGCAGTGCTCTGGGCTTGTCCACGAACAGCGAAATCTCGATGGCCAGCATGATGAGGAAGGTGCCGATCATCAAAATGCGCTCCCATTTTACGAGATCGAGTTTCCGGTCGGTGGAACTGGCGCCGAGATTGGTCGCAATGGCCCCGACGACGCCCACGGCATACAGTTCGGCCAGACCGGCCATGTCTTTGACCGCAAGAACCAGGACGGCCGGGATCACCGTGGCCACGATCATGCCGAGGTTGGGCACGCCGAACTTGTTCAATTTTTGGAATCGGCTGGGCAACTCGCCGTCACGCGACATCAAAAATGAAATTGCGATCAAATCCACAATCGCCGTGTTCACCGCCGAGAGAAGCAAACAGCCGAACACGCCGCTCACCGCCCAAGCGGCGATTTTCGCCGCCGTGGCGCCGAGGCTGTGTCCAACGAACACCTGCGCCATGTAGCGCAGCATGTAATCACGCACCCCGGCGCTCGCCGGATTCGTGGCCGTGGCCGTGGCATCCACGTCGTCCTTGTTGATGACCAGATTCGGCAGCGCGTGCATCGCCAGGCCGAGCAGGGCGGTGAACAGACAAACTTCGAGCATGACCCAGAGGATGGCCGGTGTGGACGTCTTGGAAACGTTGGGTTTGTCCAGCGAGCATCCTGGATTGAGCCTCATTACCCCGGTGGCGTTGGCGACGGCCTCGACGCCTGAGAGGGCAAGCACCACGCCGACAAATCCGTTCCAATTCTTGACGAAACCGCCGGTGAGCGGCTGGACGTTGTGCCAGGCGTCGCCAAGGTGAGGCAACGCAAACGCGCCCAACAAAACCACCACCACCGCCGTCGGCACCGAAACGAGAAAAGCCAGACCGCCCGTGTGTTTTGGCCCAAAGAAATTCAGCATGCCGATGACCACAATCGCAAACCCCGCCCAGTATTCCGGATGATTTACGCCCAGGTAGGAAAAGGCGGAGAGGGCGCTGAGAGCGGCGGTGACGATGTAATCCGCGATCAAAAGAAACGCGCCGACAATGGAGATGATTTCCGAACGATGACGCACGCTGGCGTACACGCCGCCGCCGTCGGCGTAGTGCTTGCAGATGGCCATGTAATTCACACCGACCAGGGCCGTGAGCAGGCACATCGCTGCAATCAGCCAGAACGAGCTGTATCCTGCGACGGCAAACGCCAGACCGATGACGTAGGCCTTGCTGGTGCCCCAGTCACCGTACAGGATCGCCGCCGCGCGCGGAGTATCCACATTACGCGGACGCTTCGTGGTCGTTGCGATCATAATTTACTGAATTTACTGAAAACTCGCATTGCTGCAAAAACCGCTTTGGGGAAAATGAAGGCGAGCTTCATTGCCCTTAATGTTCACGCCGGCGAGGTTAGCTGTCGGGCTGGAACCATTAAGTGTTCCCGGCGTCCTGCGCCGCAAGCCCCATCCACTCCGCGCGCGGAACGGATTTTTCGGTTTCCCCGCTGATCGCACCCGGGTGCATCATTTGGCAGACAAACTGCAACCAGTTTAGCCATCCTACGTCACAAAGCAAGAAGCGCGTGTCTGCCAAGCGCTTCCACCCGGCGGTTTCGAGATTCCATGGTCGTTGCCGCCATCAGTGTTTTCGGAAATGCCACAGCAAAAGCAAAAAGATAACCACCTGCAACAGGACAAAGCCGATGATCATGGGCACCATCCGGAACCGCGATTTCCAGATCTGGGGCGCCTGCAACCGGGTGTAACGGCTGGTCATCTCCACGGATTCATAATCATCCAGTTCCTTTTTCATATCGCCGGCGGATTGGTAGCGCCGTTTCGGATTACGCTCCATCGCGTGCAGGATGATTTCCTCGAGCACGGGAGTCAGATTCGGATTAATTTTTCGCGGTGCCTGCGGATCACCCGTGACGCGGGCGTTCATGATCACATACGGGCTGTCGCCGGCAAAGGGCGGTTCGCCGGTGGCCATTTCATACAGGATGGCTCCCAGGCTGTAGATGTCCGTCCGTTCGTCGCCCCGGCTGCCTTTGACTTGTTCCGGCGCCATGTAATCGGGCGTGCCCATCGTGGGCGTGAAGCCGACAAAGGTGAGCCGCCGGGCATTGGCCGCCCGGGCAATCCCAAAATCCATGATGCGAATCGAGCCGTCGTTGCACAGCATGATATTGGCCGGCTTCAAATCCCGATGCACGACGCCGTTCTGGTGCATATAAGCCAGCGCCTCGCAGATGCGACTGGCGATTTTGGCCGCATCCGGTTCCAGCAGGGGTCGCACGTTGCGCAGCAATTCGCTCAAGGTCTGGCCTTCGAGATATTCCATCGCAAAGTAGGGCCGGCTCTTTTTTTCGACGGGAAGAATATTCAGGATATACGGATGATTGAGCCGAATCCCGATTTCTTCCTCGCGGCGAAAACGGTCAAACCCCGCCGGGTCGCTTTCGATTTGCAAATAAGGAATTTTCAGGGCCACCGCCTTGCCGGTTTGCCGGTCGTTGGCTTTGAACAGCGAGGCCATGCCGCTCTTGGCGATAACATCGGTGATTTCAAACCGCTCATCGAGCAAACTCCCCACGCCGATGTCATTGCCGAGCGCGCGGCGGGTTTTGACGGCGGCGGTCTGGGCTTGCAATGACTGTTCCACCTGCCACACCTGAATAATCTGGACGGAAACATTGTCGCTGGCCTGGCGCCGTTCCGCCTGCTCGATCAGCCGTTTGCACGCTTCGCCGGGATGATACTTGATGACCGCATCCAGAATTTCATCGTCCAAGACAAAACCGTAAAGGCCATCTGAGCAATGCAGAATCAAATCTCCCTGTTCCAGGGTCTCCGTCTTGATGTCGTAATGACAAATCGGGTCCGAACCGACGCTGCGCGTCAGCGTGGAGCGGTGCTGGCTGGTCATGGCATTGCGTTCCAGCAACAATCCCAATTTGACCTGCAACGAGGTGTAGGAATGATCGGTGGTCATCCGCTTGATTTTCCCGGCGCGGATCAGGTAGGCGCGGGAATCGCCGACATGGGCAATGGTGACCTTGTCGTCGCGAAAAATGGAGGTCAGCAGCGTGGTGGACATGCGGCCCTGCTTTTGGGCGGCCTGAAATATTCTCGCGGCCGCTTCGTCAAAAATCCGGCGGACGGAATCATTGGTGGGAGTTTCCGATTTGGCTTCCTTGAAAATTTCCAGCGCGGTTTCCGCCGCCAGGCGGCTGGCAATGTCGCCGTTGCCTTCGCCGCCCACACCATCGGCCAGAACGGCGATGCTGCCGACGGCCTGCAATTGCTGAAAATCTTCCGGCTCCCAAAAAGCAATGAAGTCTTCGTTGTGGTCGCGAACGGTTCCGATGCTGGAAAGCTGGAAACATTTTATTTTCATTGGCTGGCCAAGGGTATCCGACAATTTTGTTGAGCGAAAGACTGTAAGTCGGGCGGGCGTTGTCCCGCCGCGGGCGTAAATAAAACCCGGCCACCATCACGGTGGCCGGGTTGTGCATTGTCTTCCTTGGCTTCAGATTAATAAAGGTTTCTCGGTCAGGATTGCGGACCGGCCAAGTTTGGCGCTCCTCGATCTGAAGTAAATGACGCCGTAGATGCCCCAGATCGCAGCAAAACCAAGTGCGATGTAAGGTTCATGCCAGCTCATGCCGCTGACCGAGAACGGGCCGACCAGATAAAACAACATGCAGCCCAAGTTCGCCAGCAGTCCGAAGATCGGCACCACGAAGTGCTTGAATCCGTGGAAACTGTGGTGCTCTTTGAACGCCACGATGGCCACGATGCAAGTCGTCATGTAGAGCAGGAACGTGCCGAAGTTGCTGATCAGTGTAACAATGACCAGCGAGTTGGGCAGCCAAGTATAAGCGTGCGGCGAGAAAATGCCGAAGCTATACCAAAAGTTGTGTTTGTCCAACGCTGCCATGTCCGAGGATTGTCCGCCAAGATAGAGCAGCGTTGAAAGAATGCCGATGGCCATCGAGAGCCCCACCAATGTCCAGATGGCGCGGTGCGGGGACAGGTGTTTGCCATGTATCAGGCCGAAGTGCGACGGCACTTCTTCGTCGCGGCCCATCGCATAAGTCACCCGCGCGCCCGTGTTGATGCAGGCCAGAGTTGTGCCGATCAACGCCAGGAACACCGTGCCGGCCTGCACGAGCATGAACGCCCGGCCCGCCGCATAGCTGCCGAAGGCCCAAGTGCCGACAATCACCATCATGTCGCCGAGCGGCGCACCGGAAGCCCCGGCGTTCGAGACGGTGTAGCCGCTGTTCAGGAAATAATTCGCGGCAAAATACTCGAACATGTAACACATTGCGCCTTGAATCACCAAGGACATTAACACTGCCCGCCCGATGTCCTTTTTGGGATTCTTCGCTTCTTCACCCATGGAAGTCACCGACTCGAAACCCACGAGCAGGAGAATTGCGATGCACGCTTGAATGAACAGGAAGTTCATTTTGTGCGGAACAATGACCGACTTGGCCGAAGTGTGAAAATTAAAGGTTTCGGGATCTTTCGCGTCACCCGCTTTGCCGGTGACGGCGTCTTCAGGCTTGTAGCTTAAGATGAACGGGTCGGATATGGCGTGACCGTCCTTGTCCAATTTGAGCTTGCCGGCATCGTCCTTTTGAAAGACTGGATACGGATCGCCCACGGCGAGTCCCATCGTAGTCAAGGTGCCCAACACCACGGCATCGGTGTTCTTGGTCTTGTCCAAGTCGTCAGCCGTGACTTGCCGGTCCTGTTGTTTGATGGCAGGAACGGGTTTGCCGTCTTTGCCGATCAAATCCTTGCCATTCGCATCTTGTGCGAATTTCGGAGAGTTATCGGCCCAGGTGTCTTGCACGGGCTGATTCTTGTCGTCCAGCACGTTGACTTGATCAACATTGTAACTCACCGGAGTTCCGCCGGACAGATGAAAGCCCTCTGATCCTTGCGGATGTTTGGCACGATAGGAGATGGCCATGACCGCAAAAACCACCAGCGCGGTAATCTGGATGATGTTGATCCCCATGTTGACCGCCGTGCTGCCATTCACACCGCGGTAGGCGATGTAACCCACGAGCAGTGAGAAGACGATGCAGAACAGCCACATGAACAACGGGCTGTTGTAGGTGCCGCTAAAAGTGTTTGGCCAAAATTGGCTGGCCAGATAGCCGCCGAGAATCGCCGTCACCCCAACCATCAGGCCGGGATATACCCAGTAGTACAAATGACTGGCCCAGCCGGTGAAAAATTTGGCGATGCGCGCAAATTTATACGCATGAGTCTTGGACAGGAACGCCTGTTCGGCGTAAAGGTAGGAAGAACCCGCGCCGGGATAGAGTTTGGAGAGTTCGGCATAGCTGATCGCCGTCGCCAAGCACAGCAGCAGCGCAGCCAGCAAGCCGACCCACATGGCGCAGCCGGCCATTGGCGCGCCGTAGAGGCATTGCTCTTGGAACGTCAGCCAGAGAAATGCGCCGGGCGCAATCAAGGCCATGGCGTTGATGGTTAGCCCGGTTAATCCCAGGGTTGCTTTGGTGGTGGGC
>Ga0181530_10007429_pt1 | contig 10448 bp, 9 predicted proteins | sample PEATcosm2014_Bin_42_FD_119769 | JGI IMG/M metagenome (GOLD analysis project Ga0181530, IMG submission 119769) | Peatland microbial communities from MTU Mesocosm Facility, Houghton, MI, USA - PEATcosm2014_Bin10_60_metaG | ecosystem: Environmental > Terrestrial > Soil > Wetlands > Peat | place... | reverse complement strand
TTTACTCCGGCTTCGGCGAGTTTGAACGCGGCGGCGGAGCAGAACCTGAGGGTATCGGTAATCCCGGCGGCGGGAGATGGCGGCGGCACATCCGGAACCGGCTTTTCTTCATCCATGGCTTGGGCGAGCTCGTTCGCATGCACGATAAAGGGGTCGGACTGGTCGGGGCGTGTTACCGCACCGGTGCCCGCGTCGAGCCCGGCCGCGGCGGAAGCCCCGGCGTTTTTCCGCGCAACCACCTCGTCGACAGCCGACTGCCAGAGGGAGGCGTTTACGGTTCGGAACTGCTTCATGGGCGGCATTTTGCGTGGGGCACCTCGGGTCAAGTATGATACTTCAGCGGGACGGGCTCAAACCATTTGGCCCGATTGCGCGTATCATAATAGGTGGGACCGGAAACCGGATTTCCCGGATATAGCGTCTGGAGATCGAAATGCGAAACGGAATATTGCTTTTTGGCGTATCGGCGGCGGTGATTGCGGCAGCCGGATTCACAGTGGCGCGGGCGGGGAGCTTCCCCGATCCTCCTAAGGTTGGCGCTCCCGCGGCAGGCACGGCTTCGGTTGTACTGGCGGGTGGGTGCTTCTGGGGCATGCAGGGCATTTTCGAGCACATGAAAGGCGTGACGAACACGGTGGTTGGGTACGCCGGCGGCACAAAGGAAACTGCCCATTACGATATGGTCGCCGAACGCAATACCGGGCACGCGGAATCCATCAAAATTACCTGGGACCCCTCGAAGATCGCATACGGCGATCTGCTGAAGGTCTATTTCTCGGCTGCGCACGATCCCACTACGCTGAACCGCCAGCATTACGACGAAGGGCCGGAATACCGGTCCGCGATCTTCTACATGGACGACGAGCAGAAGAATGTGGCCGAAGCCTACATCAAGGAGCTGAACGGCGCCCACGTCTTCAAAGATCCGATCGTCACGCAGGTGGTGCCGTTGCGCGGGGCTTTTTATCCGGCCGAAGCGGAGCATCAGCACTTTCTCGACCGCAACCCGACGCAAGGCTATATAGCGGCGGTCGATATCCCGCTGTTAAACGGGTTCAAGGCGAAGTATCCGGAACTTTATACGAAGGAGATCAAATGAGTGTGTTGAGCAAGCCAGTCTATCGCCGCGGATTCCTGATGAGCCTCGTTGGCGGAGCGGGCGTCTGTTCGCTCCTGGCCGCGGTAGACAAAACAGGGCGTGGGGGCAAAGTCCGCATCGCCGAGTTCGATGCCAACGGAAACAAAACGGGAGTCACGGAAGTGGACAAGATCGTAAAAACGGATGCGGAATGGCGGAAGCAGCTCGACGCCGAGCAATTCGATGTCACCCGCAAGGAAGGCACGGAGCGCGCGGGCAGCGGCAAGTACGCATATAGCCACGCCGACGGCCTGTATCGCTGCATCTGCTGCAACACGGTGTTGTTCGATTCGAAGACCAAATTCGAATCGGGCACCGGCTGGCCGAGCTTCTACCAGCCTCTGGCGAAGGAGAACGTGGTCGAGGTTACGGACCGCAGCTTCGGCATGGAGCGCACGAAGGTGAGTTGCGCGCGCTGCGATGCGCACCTGGGTCACGTGTTTGACGATGGTCCGAAGCCGACCGGATTGCGCTACTGCATGAACTCGGCATCGCTGAATTTTGTGCCGAGGGGCAAGACGGCCGCGTCGTAAATCGGGAGCCCGAGAATTCAATTCAGCGCAGTATTCCCGCGGCGCGGGCGGCGGAGTACGCATCGCCTGTCTCGCGTGAAACGCTTCGTCGATCCGGAGCGCGAAACCCAATGCCGCAATTGCAGCAGCAATACTTCCGCTGGTTGGTCAGGAGAACCATAATTCTCTCCGCGCGTGCCATTGGTTTGATGCTCAGTGTTGTAGACCTGCACAGCGGACACTCGGTAGAGACTCCGGGACCTCGTACCCGGGGGAGTCGTCGGCAAGGTGGTGGTCATGGCCCGGTCAACTCCGTATCCGGTAACGGCGCCGAATCGGCGGTCGCACGCTTCATACTGAGAACGCGTTTCCCCTGGTTGATTGGCCCCGGCGGCCGGGTTCTGTCCCTCAGCTTCGCCTTGCACATTTCCTCGTCAGCGATCTTTAACAGAGCGTCCGTGTGCCGCGCGTCATAGGGATAAAGGGCGATCCCGACGCTTGAACCAACGCACAGTTCCGTGCCGTCATACTCGATCGGCTGATTCAGCGCCTGTCCGATGAGCTCCGCGACCCGAACCGCTTCGCCCCGGTCGCTGACACCGGGGAGCAGAACCACGAACTCATCGCCGCCGATACGGGCGGCGACGTCGGTTCGCCGGATACTGCGCAGAACTCGTTGCGAAACGCTTCGCAGCACCACGTCCCCAGCGGCGTGCCCAAACTGGTCGTTGACCTCCTTGAAGGAATCCAGATCGAGATAAAGCACCGCCATTGCGCAGTTCTCGTGGATGCCTTCGGTCATCGCGTCCATACGCTCATAGAGCGAAGCCCGGTTGAGGAGCATTGTCAGTTCGTCATACTTTGCCCGAAAAGACAACTGTTCATACAATCCGCGGCGCTCGATGGCGAGGCCGGCAACCTGCGCCCATGATTCCAGCAACTCTCCGTCCGCGGCGGTCACGAGCTTCTCGCCCGGCAGCAGGGTGACCACCATACCGGCAACAAGTCCATTTTCGAGAATGGGCGCGGCGAGGTAGTTCCGACGGGGCAACTCTCCCGGATCCCCCACGCACCGTTGCCATTCCGGATCGCCGGACAAATCCGCAATCGGCGCCGCAGACAAGGTTGCGCGTATGGATGCGACCGGAATTCGGGCCAGAATAATCGCGAACCGCTCCGGGACCAGCGGCGATATCGAAATTCGCTGAGTATCCGGCAATTCCATCTGGATGGAGCATGCAGACAATGGGAGGTGATTTGAAATCGACCGCTCTATGGCCAGAGCGATCTGGTCGAGCGGCCGGTCCTTTGCGACCTGCTCGAGAACGATCTTCCGGTCCTGCTCGAGGTCCTCGGCTTCCCGCGCGACACGGGCGGACGTTTCGGCAGCCGCGCGAACCTCTTCGATCTGCACCAGCAGATTCTTTCGTCGGTAATATCGATCAATGCTCCTGTCGCGGTCCTCGACTCGCCTTCCACGAGTTCGACCCGGCCCTGGCTTCGTTCCCAGCGGATCGAGCCATCCGGCGGAATAATTCGGAATTCAGCCTCGAAGTTTCCGGTTTTGATCGCCTCTTCCGCAGAGGCCCGCACAGCCGCGCGATCATCCGGATGCAGCATCGAGTCCAGTTCGAGAAGACTGAATGTCCGCAGCGCGGCCGGTAATCCGATTAACGCCGCAAATCCTCTGGAAACTGCAACGTCGCCGCTGGCAACGTTGACTTCCCAAATCCCGAACTCAGCCGCTTTTTCCGCCAAGTCGAGACGGTTGGAAGTATCCCGCAATCTTTTTTCCGAACGCAGGCGCGTGATTACGTTGCCGGCGAGGCGGGCACCGGCTTCCACCAGCCGAAGCTCCGCAGGTAAAGGCCTTGCCGGTTTCCGGTGATACATCGCAAACGTCCCCAACACGATGTCATTGAAATTGCGGATCGGGACGCTCCAGCAAGACCGCAATCCAAAGCTCATTACGAAATCTCTCCCCGCCGCAAAGCGTGGATCGGTGGCCGTGACGATTGCCAACGGCGTGAGCGTTAATTTCTCCGCGCAGACGTCCGGTCCATACCTGGGAGTACTGTTCTTTCAGGATAGAGCGATAACGTCCGGCAATAACGCAACGTTCGCTGGCGGAGCCGTTATGAAGCTCACCGGCAGTCTCTATTTTCCGAGCACGTATGTTTCTTTTTCAAACGGGTCGAGCGCAGAGGTTAACAGTACGGCGATCGTTGCCACGCAGGTGTCGTTCACAGGCGGAACAAACATCAAGTACGATCCCACCGGATTGCAGACGGGTCTTTTTCTCGAACGCTGTTGCGCTGGTGCGATAGTTCCGGGCACGCCGGATTTTATGACCGCGAAATATCCCGCGCCAGTCGCGTCCGTACGGGAGAGACAAGATGCTGTTGGGTTCTGCACACCACTACGACGCTTGCCAGAACATTTCCTCGATCTATTGTACGCAATATTGCATACTGAAGCGCAAATCTGCGTATAGCAAAGGCCCAACAGTTTCGGAGACGGAGCATTCGTAATGGTTGGCGCCGTTCCACTCGGCACTCGCGAATCCGCGTTTTGTTTGCGATGGATCTTGTTGTGTCTTGTACAAAAGGCACTCTTTCTTTGATGGTCCACTTTTCCGCTGGAGTTTTGGCGTGACGCTGCACCGGATGCTTTTCTGCGCGAACGCGGATATAATCCACCGAGAGCGGACCGGTGACGGGTCGTGCTGCTTAAAAGAGGGAGGATGACATGAGGCGAATTTTCTGTTGGACCACCAGCGCGACGGTTGCGGTGAGCATGCTTCTCTGGGCACCGCTGCCCGTGAGGGCTCAGTCCGGAACGAAGAACGGAGAGTGGCCGAGCTACGGCGGCGATGTGGGTAGTACGCGCTACTCGCCGCTCGACCAGATCAACGCCGGCAATTTCTCCAGGCTGCAGGTCGCCTGGCGATTCAAGACCGACAACCTGGGTCCCACACCCGAGGGGAATCTCGAAGGCACTCCCCTAATGGTCAAAGGCGTCTTGTACGCGACGGCCGGAACGCGGCGGAGCGTGATCGCGCTCGATGCCGCCACCGGCGAACTGCTGTGGAAGTACAACGAAAACGAGGGCCCGCGCGGAGCGGCTGCACCTCGGGCACTCTCGGGCCGTGGCCTCGCTTACTGGACCGATGGGACCGACGAACGCATCGTCTACGTCACGCCCGGCTACCGGATGATCGCCCTGAACGCGAAGACCGGCACTCCGGTAACCTCCTTCGGCAAAAGCGGCGTGGTGGATCTGAAGGACGACGACGATCAGGTGATCGATCCTCTCAGCCCCGATATCGGCCTGCACGCGGCGCCCATCATCGCGAATAACGTGATCGTGGTCGGGGCCGCGCACAAGCCAGGGGGAGTGCCGAAAAGCAAGACCAACGTGAAGGGCTACGTTCGCGGATTCGACGCCAGGAGCGGACGGCGTCTGTGGACCTTTCACACCATCCCCAAGCCCGGCGAATTTGGAATCGACACGTGGGAGCAGGATTCCTGGTCCTACACCGGCAACACCGGGTCGTGGGGACAGGCATCCATCGACGCGGATCTCAACATGGTTTATATCGGCGTGGAAATGCCGACCGGCGACTACTACGGCGGCCATCGGCCGGGCAACAACCTGTTCAGCGAAAGCATCGTCGCCCTGGATCTGCGCACCGGTCAACGGAAGTGGCATTACCAATACATCCATCACGGCATCTGGGATATGGACAATCCGTGCCCGCCCATTTTGGCCGATATTACGATCGGCGGCCGGACGGTGAAGGCCGTGGCCCAGCCCACCAAACAAGCGTTCATGTACGTTCTCAACCGGGAGACGGGGCAGCCCATCTGGCCGATCGTGGAACGGCCCGTGGAGAAAGGCACCGTACCTGGCGAGTGGTATTCGCCGACCCAGCCGTTCCCGACCAAGCCGCCCGCTTTCGCCCCTCAGGGCGTGTCCATCGACGATCTGATCGACTTCACGCCGGAGTTGCGTGCAGAGGCGGTGAAACTGGTGGCGCGTTACAAGATCGGACCGATGTACACGCCCCCCGTGGTCAGCAACCCGCGGGGTCCTTTGGCCACGCTGACGCGGTCGACGGCGGGCGGCGGGGCGAACTGGCCGGGCGGTTCCTACGATCCGGAAACGCACATCGCTTATGTATCGGCGCAAACGACCGTCCAGCCGATCGGACTTTTGCCGCCGACAAACGGACGATCGGACATGAACTTCATTTCCGGACAAGCCGAATATGTCTCACTGCCAGGCCCACCGGACAGCACTGCCGGTGAAGTCGGAGGCGGCCGCGGAGGAACGAATGTTCGCGGTTTGCCGCTCACCAAGCCGCCCTACGGGACCATCACGGCTATCGATCTCAACAAGGGAGATATCCTCTGGCAGGTGGCGCACGGCGACACGCCGGACAATATCCGCGATCACCCGGCGCTCAAAGGGAAGACGATTCCGCGAACCGGGCGGCCGGGACAAGCCGGCCAGCTGGTGACGAAGACGCTGCTCATCGCCGGTGAGAAAGGCGTGGCGACTCAGCCGGATGGCCGCAAGGGAGCGTTACTGCGCGCTTACGACAAGGCCACGGGGAAGGACGCCGGATCGGTGTATATGCCGGCGCCGCAAAGCGGGTCGCCGATGACCTATGCAGTGAACGGAAAGCAGTATATCGTGGTCGCCATCAGCGGAGGGGGATACAACGGCGAGTACGTTGCGTTCAAGCTGCCGGAGTAGAGATCGCGTTGTGCGGTAGCGCGGGTGTCAAGCCAGTAGAACTGTCGGCGCGCCCTCGGAGGAAGTCCGCATGCTCACGGCGCGGCTGATTTGCGCGATGCCGCGGTCGGTCCGATGCGCGAGTCCAGGCGCACCCGCCCGGCTCGATATGCGTCGTTAGCGGGAGCTTGTTTTCGCGTCGCAATGTTTCAGCGGTGATGCCGGACGAGCAGGTCGAGTCTCCAGGCGCCACGTTCACAATCCATCTCAATTAGTTCCGAAACGGCAAGATTGTATTTCTCGCGCTCCGTAGTTCGACTGTCGATTTTGGGATATGCTTTAACCCGAGTAGTACTAGTCATCGTAATGCGTACGGGGTTTGAGGAGGTTTGAATATGAAGAAAATTCTTGTCGTCTCGGGAACAGTCGCCGGATTGACGCTGTCGCCGCTCGTGCAGGCGCACGCTCAGCAGCAGGAGCCTTCAGTGCCGGCGAAGCAAGCGACGAGGGATCTCAAGGCGACCCGGGATATCGAAGTCGTATCGAGTGCGGGCGCGCGTGCTTTGGCGGATGCCTGTACCGCTTGGGCTGAGCGGAACAAGCAAATCGTGGCGATAGCGATTCTGGATTGGGGCGGTAATCTCATCGAGTCCCACGCCATGGAAGGCGCGCCGATGAACGCGATCGACACGGCGCTGTTGAAAGCAAAGTCGGCCCTGCGCTGGCGGCGCCCCACGTCGGAGACCAACAAGATGGTCAGGAGCGGTGAAAATTTGGCTCCAACTTTTATGCACGACTTCCCACAACCGGGCGCACTTCCCATCGTGGTCAATGGCCAAGTGATCGGTGCGATGGGCGTTTCCGGCGTCGACGGCGAGAAATGCGCCCAGGCGGCGATTGACTTGGTGTTCAACGGGCAAGCGGCATCTTCGGGCCGGTAAAGGTTTTTGGGGCTGACAATTATGAGGTTTTCGATTCTACTATTCGCCGGTTTGACTTTATCGGCGCAATCGCCCCCGTCGACGGCGACCGAAAGCACCCCTGTAAGGCTGAACGTTGAGCATGAACCCACCTTCGGGCCAGCGGACGCCCCGGTGACAATCGTCGAGTTCGGAGACTTGCAATGTCCTTCGTGCAGGGCGGAAGCGCCGTTGCTGCGGGAACTGATTCCTGAGTTGTTCCCGAACAAAATTCGCATTGTGTTTAAAGATTACCCTCTGGAATCCATCCACCCGTGGGCCCGCGCGGCGTCCATCGCGGGACGCTGCATCTTTCGGCAGAATCCGCCGGCTTTCTGGAAATTCTACGACTGGGATTACGAGAATCAGGACGCCATCACGGTCGAGAATCTCAAATCCAGGGTCCTCGGATGGGCTGCGGGAAATGGGATTATTTCAACACAACTGGAGCGCTGCATCGACAGCAAGGCGACAGATGCGGAAATCGCCCGGAACATCGGCGAGGGAAGAGCCGTCGGCGTGCGGGGCACGCCGACGCTTTTCGTGAACGGTCTCAAATCAGCGAGCGTGCAGTTACCGGGACTGCGGCAAACGATCGAGAAAGAACTGGCCAAACGCGGTGCGAAATAGCTGTAATGATTGAGGAGAGAAGCATGTTGAAAAAAACAATTTTCATTGTGGCTTTCTTGGCGACACTCGGTTTCGCCGGCGGTTCTTTGTGGGCACAGGGGAGGGGAGCGGCGGAAGATCCTGTCGCGAAGATCCGCCTTTTGAAGCCAAATCTCTACATGATCACGGGCGGCGGCGCGAATACCCTGGTCCGAGTGACTCCGGCGGGAGTGATCGTCGTGGATACCAAAAATCCTGGCGAAAACAGATACGATCGCATGATGGAAGAGATCAAATCGGTGACGGACCAGCCGGTAAAGTACGTTTTGAACACGCATCACCATCCGGACCATGTCGGCAACAACAAGCAGTTCATCGATGCGGGAGCGACGGTGATTGCGCTCGAGGCTCTGAAGACGAACATGGCCAACGATCCACGGACTAAGGATATTCCCGGACTGCCGACCCGGACGTTCGCCAAAGATTACGTCCTGAAATTTGGCGGCGCTGAGGTGGACGCGCACGCATACGGACGCGGGCACACGGGCGACGACACGATGATCTACTTTCCCGATTTGCAGGTGGTGATGGTCAGCGACCAGATCACGGACGGTAATCCAGGTGCTGATTCCAGGAATGGCGGCAGTATCCTGGAGTGGAACAAATCGCTCGACGGAGTGCTATCGCTCGATTTTGAGATGGCGATTCCCGGGCGCGGCGAGCCAAAGACCCGGGCTGATGTTCAGGCATTCCGGACGAAGATGGCCACCCTGATTACCCGCTGCACTGACGCCGTGAAGGCCGGGGCGACCCGGGATACACTCGCGATGCAGGTAAATACCGCCGATCTGGGATGGAAGTTCACTCCGCAAGTCTTCGGCGGAATTCATGACGAGATCACGAACATAGGCCCAGGCAAAAGCTAGTCCAGGCTAGTCTCCTGTCCCAGTGGTTCGTGAATTAAGTCCGGTATTTTCACTCTTGTGTAGTCAGAATCGTGGGTCGCGTTCGGGGATTGGTTTTTTCGATTTTGGGCCGGATATCGTTTTTTAAGTTATTTGAAGAGGCGCCCTTGACGCCCTTTATGGGAAGGTTGAGTTTCAGAATAACCGGACGGCCCCCAACCTGCTTAGTGGATTAACGGTGAGCAGGACGAAACGAACAAGACGTCTCACCAGAGGAATCGACTAAATGAAAAAATTTGCCTTTACACTCGTTGCCGGGCTGGCGCTCGCCGGCATCTCCCTCGGAGTCACCGCATGTACGCAGGCGCCGGTGGCCGCCGCTCCCGCTGACACATCGGCACCCGCAGCCGCCTCTGCACCTCCCGTAGTAGTGGAAGAGCGTCGTCCCGTGGTCGTCGAAGAAAACCATGCGCGGCCGGGCGTAGACATCAATGTTCACAAGGGCGACAACGGGGATCACACTTCCGTCGACATCCACGCCCGCCCGTAATTGCCGGTTCGCGCGATCGCGTATCAGTGGCCCGCTTCGAGCTGTTGATGATCGCATCGGCGATCTCCCGGCAGAACGATAACGGGTAAATATCGGTGGATTTCCGGTAGTGTAAACCGAGCGCGTGGCTCATCAAACGGCTGTGCCGGCTTGGAAACCAACGTGATCTGCAGGGCGACGTTAATTCCCGACCTTGTTCGACACGTTCATGGTTAGTAACAGAATGTGGTCTGTTGCGAGTACTTATTGGACTGCAATGGTGACCGAGTTCGATCGGGCTGTGGCGCCGGTGGTGGAATCGGTGGCTGTGAGGACGACAGGAATTGCGGTTCCAGGCGTCACACTGGCGGGGACTTGGACGTTGACCTGATACAGGGCTGCGAGCGTCGGGGTGAGACCTGAAAAAGTCACGGTGGCGGGAACTCCTCCTATGATGGCGGTGAGGGTTGCCTGCGTGAAGTAAGTGATGGTTGTGGGCGCGGCGGCTCCATCGGCGGGAGGAGCTTCGCCGTTGGGTCCGTGGACCGGGCCAAGACCGTTGCCATAGATCGTCAGATACTGCGAGGCGTGCGCGGGATTGGATGCGGTGATCAGCTGCCCGGTGAAAGCGTCGGACACGATGCCGGGGCCGGAGCCCGAAGCATCGACGGTATAAATGCCTGGCTGCAGTTCATTGACGAGAAGCGTTACGGGAGCGGACTGGGTGGTTCCGCTGGTTACGACCAACGGATAGGATTTGCCGGGAGCGAGTTCCTGGGGAACGATAGCGTTCACCTGCCCGCTCGCAGCGTAGAGCAATGGCATGGAAATTCCGCCTAATGTGGCCTGCGCGCCGTTCAGCGTGGCGGGCAGCGGCAGCGCTAATGCAGACGGCGCGCCGGCTCCCGCGAGCTGCGTTCCGTAAATCGCGATGTAACTGCCGAGAGGCACAACGGAAGGCTGACCGGCATCCGAGGCATTGACGATTCCAACCGGAATCGGACCTATGCCGGCGACCAGCGTGACGGGCAGTGAGGAGGCTGCGCTGCCGGCGGT
>Ga0181530_10007423_pt1 | contig 10453 bp, 10 predicted proteins | sample PEATcosm2014_Bin_42_FD_119769 | JGI IMG/M metagenome (GOLD analysis project Ga0181530, IMG submission 119769) | Peatland microbial communities from MTU Mesocosm Facility, Houghton, MI, USA - PEATcosm2014_Bin10_60_metaG | ecosystem: Environmental > Terrestrial > Soil > Wetlands > Peat | place... | reverse complement strand
GATCGTCGCGGCGAGGTCGGAAATGTTGCGTCCACCGTCGGCCTTTATGGCACCCGCCACCGTGCCGGGGACCAACGCCGGCCGCCAGCGCGGCGCCAATCGCCCGATCTCACCCGGGTCGGCGGCTTCGGCGGGTCCGGTCGAACAGCACTCCCAGGACGCGCCCGCCAGGGGATCCGAAGCCATCTCCGTCAGGCCGCGTAACGGTCGACGAGGATGCCCATCGCAGCGTCCCAAGCGCGCTCCATCTCCTCCAAAGGGTCACCGACGTCCACCGACCGGCCGCGAACCACCCGTGCCAGGGTGAACTCGAGTGACTTTGCCGCGTTCGAGATAGTCCGAAGGTGGTCGGAGGCCGCCGCCAGACCTCCCCCGTCGTGGTCGTCCAACCAGTCGACGAAGCTCGATGCCAGCTCGGCCGCAGCTCCACATTGCCGGCAAGTCGCGAACGCGTACAGATGGAAGTTGTCGAGGTCCTGGGAGGCGAGCCACGCGACATCGTCCCCCAGGCGTTTGGCGAACCGCACCATCGGGTTGGTCGAGGGGCGCCGCGAGAGGTGTTGGCGCGTGAGCTCGAGGACCAGGGGGACGATGTCCAGAGCGTGATCGAGGCGGTCCAGCCTCACCCGCTCCATGTAAGGCGTCGGCACCCAGTCCTGAGGATTGTCCGGCAGGGCACCGGGACTTGCACCGAGGCGGAATACCCCTTCGAAGTCTGCGCCTTCGAGGTCGAAGTATCCCGCATTGTGAAAGTACCCCAAGCGCGAATGATCGATGTCGAGCATCTGCGGAACGATCGTCGTCTTCGAATGAGTGCTGCGATAGGTGACACCGCGTGTGTCGGGCAAGAACCAAGCATCGACTTCCACCGTGACGAGGCAACCTTGTCGTAGCTCCTCCTCGACGTGCTCGAGGACCGAGCGCCAGACGTTCATTTCCGAGACCTCAATCCCGAAGAGGAACCTCAGGTCCTCTGGGGGGAACTTGAAGAATGACCACTGGTCACCCTCAAAGTCGGCCTCAAGGGTGAACGCCGACGCCGCCACGGGATCGAGGCCGAGCGAATGGAGTATCTCGATCCAGAGGTCCACGTAGCAGTTGGTCTCGGCCCATGTCCGATCCGCGGTGTGCAAACGATGGGGCTGGTAGCCCGCGGGGTCGAGCGCGAGCACCTGAATTGTCATTTCCAGAGCCGGTCTCGAAGCGCCGACGGCCAGCGCCCGGTCTCGACCCCGTGCGTTCGCAGCAGCGCGAGTGCGATCCGGTCGAGCCCGAAACCGATGCAAGACGAATGGGCGACAGCACCCTTCGCGCTGTAGATGCCGAAAGCGACCCCGAAATGGTCTTCGTGGCAGTTCGCCGACATCACTGCCGTCGGCCGGTTTTCGGAGGTGATCGGGGTCACGATCTCGAGCTTCAGTTCCTGTTCGCGCTGGCTGGATGCCAGCATCTTGCCCGCCCGCCCGAAGAAGGGGTCCGATGCCACGACCACCTGTACCTCGAGACCGAGATCGGAAAGCATTTGTGAGCCACGCTCGACCCAGAGGTCGCGGTGAGAGGTTGCCGGGCCGGGGTCTCCGACGTAGACGTACTCGTGCATGCGAAACGCCTGCATACGTGCAGGGTCGAGACTCGGTTCATGCCGGAAGCACCACCCGTGGACCTCGAAGCGTCGACCACCGTCGGGCAGTTGGCCCGCGCACATCGGGTACAGCGGGTGGCACGCCGCGGGCCGCAGAACCATCTCTGATGGCTCGAGAGCGCGCGACCAGTCCTCGCCGGCATCGAGAAGTGCCAAGAGAGCGGCGTGCTGGCGGTCGTCTCCAACGAAGGTGTGCACGGACCCGGTGAGATCTGGAAAGGACCTGAGGTAGTCCGTTCGCTCGAACACGTGTCTCGCCATGACGGGCGGGAAGTGGATGGCCACCGCGTTCTGGTCCACACCGGACCTCGTCACGAGCTGTTGCAGGCCCAGGACAACCCCTTCGTATGCAGACGATCGGCCGTAAACCCCGTCGACGCCGGTCTCTACTACGACCCCGGCGTCCACCAGCGCGCGGCGAAATGCCTCGGCCGGGTCGTCGTCCATGGCCTCACGCGTCCTTGTGTACCAGCAGCATCTGTGCGTTGTTGGCGATGATCCTGTCGTTGTTCACCATGAGAGCAGCGCCATACGCGTCGCGAATGAGCCGTCCCATGCTGTAAGGCGAGTCCTCCCGATAACCCGCCATTCCACAGACAGCCATTGCCCTCCCCACGACCTCCACCACCATGGTGGATGCCGAGACCTTCAAGCCGTTGACGGCGATCGCAAAACCCATTCCCTCGAGCGTCTCGGGATCTTGGCTCACCTCGTCGTAGTGCCGGGCTGTCCCGAAGACGAGCTCGACCATCTGCTGGTGCAGGGCGCTCACCTCGGCTAGGCGGAGCGCGGCAGGTGGGGTCGTGCCGGGTTTCTTGCGCGCCTCGGCGCGCACGAAAGCACTGGCACGTTCGACGGCGGCGCTGGCGATCCCGAGCCAGACGGCGCTCCACAGGACATGGGCGACGGGGACCATCGTGTGACTGGCGATCTCGTCGAACGGATCGTCGAGCACGCAAGCCTCGTCACCTGAAGCCTCCAGGACGAAGCCCGGGCTGCACGTCCCCCTGAAACCCAACGTGTCCCAATCGCTCACCCTCTTGAGCGAGAGGTTCGGCGGGGTGCAGAGCACGAGCGCCTGGTCATTCGGTGGGCTGTTGGTCGTGCGGCGAGCGGTGGCGAGCACGCCATCGGCCTGCTCACCGTAGGAGATGACCGGGGCTTGCTTCTCGAGCCTGAAACGACCGTTCTCACGCTCCAGCGCGCACACGCTGGTTCGCACGTCGCCGCCCACACCCACCTCGGTCGTCGCGGACGCCAGGAGCGGTTGTCGGGTGACCAGGTCCTCCTTAAATGCCCTGAGGTGGTCGTTGTGCCCATGGCGAACGAGGCAGGCCACCTGAATCTGGTGCATCGCGCAGATCATGGCGGTCGAGGCACAATGCTGCCCCAGTGCGGCAACAACCTTCGCGGTCTCGAGGATTCCGGCCCCCTTGCCGCCCAGTGACGCCGGCACGAGAATCGACAGCAGGCCTTCTGCGCGCATCGCGTCGAGCGACTCGACGGGGAAGCGGGCCCTGCGATCGACATCGTCCGCGACGGCTGCAGCCACCTCCTCGCCGATCCGGGCAGCTCTGGATACGAGCCCGCTTGTACCGCCTCGCTCATTTCTCACTTCGTCGAGCTCACTTCGTCAGCCCGACTTCTCGCCCGAGGAGGTGAGCTCGGTGAGTGCACCGCGAATCGCCGCGATCGACTCGAAGGTGCTCTTGCGAAGCATCCTCTCGGGGAATTCGATGTCGAAGGCATCCTCCAAGGCGAGCATGACGCTGACGCTCGCGTGGGAAGTCATGCCCGCCTGATAGAGGTCGGCGCGGTCGCTCATCTCCGAAACGTCGACGGGTAGCCTGGCGTGCTCGGCGAGCACCTTTCTGATCTCCTCGTCCATCAGCGGGTCTCGTCCGCAATGTTCCGAGCGACCTCGGCACCAGGGATCCCACAGAGGGCGACCACGACGGCGACCGCCATCGCTCCCTCGTGGGAGAGGCTGAGCGCTGTGTCTGTAATGCCGGCTTCGCGTGCAAGGCGAGCAGCGCTACCGGAGAGGAGCAGGTCGCAGCGACCATGCACGTCGCGGCGCACCTCGATCGACCTCCAGTCCGGAATGGCCCCCCGCGGCTGCAAGACCTTGATGGTCGCTTCCTTGGCGGCGAAGCGGGCAGCGAGGCCGGCCGCCACGGTGGCCGGCCCGCCGCGGCAGCAGGAGACCTCGTGGTCGGTGAACAGTCGCTTCAGGTAGCGGTCGCCAAAGTGCTCTACAGAGGCTGCTACGTCCGCGACGCGGACGAGGTCGGTGCCGACACGCACCCGCTGAGGGCCCGTGTTTTCGGCGGGGGAGTGCTCGCGTCCGGTCGTGGTGTTCAGGTCTGCGTGAGCCCGTGCAGGCCCGACGTCGAACGACCCGGCGGTCAATGGTCCCAAGTATCCGAGCCTACTCACCGTCTCGCGAATCGAGTGTTACTTTCGACGCCCCCGGCGGCGAGGGATCCCTTGTAATCGGTGAGCGCACAGCGCCGAGCCCGGGCCACGGGGATGGGTGGCTCGGCGCTGTGCGCAGATTCCGGGCCGTCAGCTGCGGACGACCACGATGATCCCTGGGTGTCTGTTCAGGGTCGGACCGGCGGTCGTGAACCTCACGGTCACCGAGTTGCTCGCCGGCCCCTGCCCGGCCGAATCGGTGGCTGTGACGTAGTAGGTGTGCGACCCAGCGCCGACGTCGCGGTCCTGGTAGCTGGTCACGAGCCCGGGCGACGCGATCTTCGTCCCGTCGCGGTAGATGTTGTCCCCTTGCGCACCAGCCGGGTTGGTCCAGGTGAGAGTCAGCGAGTCGCCCTTCAACGCCGCCACGATGTTCGTGGGGGTGCTCGGGACAGAGGAGCTGTCGAGAGCCCCTGGGACCGCACCCGACGTCGTGCCGGAGGGGCTTGAAGTGGTGCTAGTCGTCGTGCTCGGAGTGGTACCAGTGGTAGTGCCCGTCGTGTCGCTCGTCGTGGTGCTCGTAGCCGTCTGGCTTTGGGCTTCGGCTTCGAAGGCGGCCAGTGCCGGCTTTGCGGTTCCGCTCTGGTCCACCAGCCCGTAGGTGTCCCAGGTGCCGTCGGTGCCGTCCTGGTAGTTGTAGACGAAGAGGGCGCTCACCCATGGCCACTGCTTCGCCTGGTTGAACGCTTCGGTGATGTACGTAGCCTGCTGGGCGGGGCTGACCGCGTTCGAGTACGAGCTGTTGGGGGAGGTGGGGTAGCCGAACTCGGTGATCCAGACTTTCTTGTTGCCGTCGCCGTTGGCCGCCATGGTGGCGTAGATCCAGTCGGGCAGGTTGTAGAAGTAGCTCCACGAGGCCGTGGTCGCATCGGTGGGGGCGGCAGGCCAGCAGTACGGGTGCACGCTCACGGCGTCGAAGTAGCCCCCTCCACCATCGGCATAGATCCCCTGGAGCCAGGCCTGGGGCATGTAGCTCGATGAGTCGTTGTCGGCTCCGATCCCGCCGAGCAGTACGAGGGCCTTGGGATCAGCTGACTTGATAGCGGGGTACGCGAGTTTCAGCAGGGCCGTGTACTCACTCACCGAAGTGGTGTCGTTGTCGACGTTCCACTCGCCACCGAGGTTCGGTTCGTTACAGACCTCGTATGTGTGGACGCCCATGGCTGAGTAGCGCACGGCTGATGCCTGGGCGAATGTCGCGAAGTCTGCGGCGTTCGGAGAGCCGTCAGCATTCTCGGCCCACGGCGGCGGGTAACAGTCGATGATGAGGTCGATGTTCGGGATTCCGGCAGCCACGGCAGCGGCGACACTGCGGTCCGGCAGCTGCCAGTTGAAAGAACCTTGAGTCCACTCCACCTGAGGCCAAATGTCGTCGAGGCGCACCCACTGGGCCCCCGAGGCAGCGATCCCCTGCATCTGCTCGGCGAGGTCGGCATCAGAGACCCGGGTGACGTCTCCGGCGGACACGCCGGCCGCCACCCCAGTGGGCGCGCTCGACGAACTCGACCGAGCAGTGGAACGTATGACGACTCGTGAAGCAGCAGATGCTGGTGCGGAGGTTGCGAGTAACAACGAAGTCGTCACCGGCACTGCTATTGCGAGCATCCCGGACAGGACACCTCTCAGTCCGAGGACGCGTGCGAGCTTTTTGCGGCCCATGTCCCTCTCCCCTCCCAGAGAGACCGGGCGTGCGCGCCACATGCGGAGCTGTTGCCCCGCCTGATTCGGCAACCCGGCTGGCTCCCTGAGCCCCGTGGCTTTGCGTCCCCTCCTCGCGGAGGGTTTGCCTTTTCGTCTGGCCCGCTTGCGTTCAGTTCGTGATCGCTTGCGGTTGTTGCGGCTTCCTTCTCAGTATCGGGTCGCCCAGGCGGGATCTTGAGATATTTGTGACGTTAAGTGAGAATCGTGGGATCTCGCTGAGTGAGCTCAGCGATCTCGCTGACGGGCTCACGGAGAAATACCAGGTAGGGACGGCTGCGTGTTCAGCGGACCTCGCAGGTCAGCGATGGTCCCGGGTTCAGCGAGCGGGACCGCCTCCCGAGATGGATCAGGTCTCGAAGCGATATCCCACGCCACGCACGGTGCGAATCCGGCGTGGGTGCTCGGGATCGGCCTCTATCTTCCGGCGCAGTCGGCGGACGTGCTCGGTCACCGTGCCGTCGTCCTGCCAGTCCGCAGACGATCCCCACACCTGCTCGAGGAGCTGTTGGCGGGTGAAGACCTGACGAGGCGAGCGGGCAAGGAAAGTGAGGAGGTCGAACTCCTTGGCCGTCGTGGGAATGAGCTGCCCGGCCACCTTTACCTCTCTGGCAAGAACGTCGATGGACAGGGTCTCGAACGACAGGAGGTTCGCCTCCGACGTCGTCGGCCTGTCGAGCCGGCGCAGCACAGCGGCAACCCGGGCGGCGAGTTCGTCTGCGGAGAAGGGCTTCACCACGTAGTCGTCTGCGCCCAAGCGAAGGCCGAGCACCCTGTCCGATTCGCTGTCGCGACCCGAGAGCATGATGACGGGCACCTCGCTCGTTCTCCGGATCGTGGCCAGGAGATCGAAGCCGTTCTCACCGTCGAGCATGACGTCGAGGATCACCAGGTCCGGCCGACGCCTGGACAGGTTCTCCATCGCTTCGTCACCGGTGGCTGCGCGCTCGATCTCGTAGCCCTCGGCCTCCAGCAACCTGCTGATCAGGCTGCGCAACTCGGGCTCGTCGTCCACGACGAGCAGGTGCGCGCAAGGTCTTGGTGTAGTCGCATGCCTCGGTGATGTGGCCGTGTCAGCCACCACGGTTCCTCTTTCCTGTAGTCCCTGTTGGTATATGTCGTCATCGGGACGCCAAAAACTGAGGAGAAATCAAGCAGTAGGCACAAAAAGGCCGATTCTCCGTTCTCAGCTGGGCTCGGGATCCGAGGGTGTAGCGGTGCCGGCCTGGTGCTGTTGCGAGCGTGCAACGCGTTCCGACTTGGTGCTGAGGGCTCCCGGCTCGGTACCATGCGAAATGCCCGCACCCAACCATCGCCGGATTCCAGGGGCGACGGTCGCCCGGTTGCCTGTCTACCAGCGCATCCTCCTCGAACTGGTGCGAGGCGGCACCACCACCGTGTCGTCCGAACAGCTGGCAGACATGGCCCGGGTGAACGCCTCGAAGGTTCGAAAGGACCTGTCGTTCCTTGGCTCGTTCGGTACACGCGGCTCGGGTTACGACGCCGAGTACCTTCTCTCCCAGATCGATCGGGAGCTCGGTCTCGACGGCGACTGGCCCGTGGTAATCGTGGGGCTCGGCAACCTGGGTCGGGCCCTGGCCAATTCCCCAGGGTTCAGCTCGCGGGGCTTTCGTGTTGCCGGCCTTTTCGACATAGAGGCCTCGATGGTGGGGCGCCGCATCCGCGGGGTTGACATCCACCACCTCGACGACTTCGAGGAGATCGCCAGGGCGGACCCCCCCACCATCGGAGTGATAGCGACACCGGCTGCAACAGCCCAGGACGTAGCCGACAGGATGGTCAGGGCCGGAGTCGGTTCGGTGCTCAACTTCGCTCCCCGGGTGCTGAACGTCCCACCTCATGTGCTCCTTCGATACGTGGACCTGTCGATCGAGCTCCAGGTAATGAGCTTCTACCTGTCACACCGCGATCACCCGGATTCGGCGGAGGCCTCGTCGCCTCTTCCCCACGTAGTGGGCCTCAGCCCTCCGGGCACGCCCTGAGCTCAGTCGGTCGTCGCCCGCCGGGACCCGACCGGGGCTCCCCGGGGGCCAAGTCGCCGAGCTCGCACGTGCCCGCGTCGACCGCCTGCCTGGCGTAAGCCCGGCCGGCCCGGCATCCTGGTAGCAGATGTCGGTCGTCGTCGTTGGGCTCGAACAGCCTCGTACTCCTTTGGACCTGCTCGAACGAGTGGCGGTGGCTGATCACGCCCTCGGCAAGGCTCTCGGGGCCCTTCGGGACCATTCGAACCTCTCCGAGGCCGTGGTCCTCTCCACCTGTCTGCGGACCGAGATCTACGCGGTGGTGGAGCGCTTCCACGAGGGCGTCGCCGATCTACAGGAGTTCCTCGCCGCCCTGGCCGGTACGACCGTCGAGGCCCTGGCCGATCACGTCAACGTCCGCTTCGACGACGATGTGACCGTTCACCTCTTCGAGGTGGCGGCAGGCCTGCGATCGGCGGTGCTCGGAGAGACCGAAGTGCTCGGGCAGGTCCGGCGCGCGGCCGAGAGGGCAGAGGCTGAACGGGCCGCGGGACCTGTGCTCTCGGGGCTGTTCCACCGTGCCGTGCAAGCGGGGCGCAAAGTGCGCTCCTCCACGGCGATCGCACGTGGTTCGGTCTCGCTGTCCCATGTAGCGGTGGAGCTAGTGGCGTCGAATCTCGAAGGATCGTTGGCTGCCAAGCGCGTCGTCGTGGTGGGCGCCGGTGACATGGCGGACGGGGTCATCGGAGCGCTCGTCGCTCACGAGGTCGAAGAGATCGTGGTTTCGAACCGCACGACCGAGCGCGCAAAGTCGCTGGCAGACCGCGCAGGTGGGAGGGCGGTCGCCTTGGCGGCTCTCCCGCAGGTTCTCGCGGAAGCCGACGCCGTCATCGTGACAACCGGCGCCTCGATACCCCTTCTCGATTCAGAGCTCATAGAGCGAGCGAGCCATCGAGCCGGGGGACGAGATGCCCCTCTCGTTATCGTCGACATGGGGATGCCCCGCAACGTGGAGCCCTCCGCCGGCGGGTTGGCGAACGTGACGTTGCTCGACATCGAGGATCTGAGCGCGCGTGCCGAGACCACCCTGAACGGTCGACAAGGAGAGCTGGCGGCCGCCCGCGAGATCGTGGTCCAAGAAGTAGAGCGCTACCGGGCGGACGAGAGGGCACGGGGTGCGGCTCCGGTGGTCTCGGCTCTGCGAAGGAGGCTGGAGGAGTTGTTGCAGGCAGAGCTCGAGCGGCACCGCTCGCGCCTTTCAAGCCTCGACGAGTCTCAGCGTCGAGAGGTCGAGGCCCTCGTGCACGACGTGCTGGCGAAGCTGGCCCACCCACCGACCATGGCGCTGAAAGAGGCGGCAGGCACGCCGCGGGGGGAACGTCTCGTGGAGGCACTGCGGACGCTGTTCGACCTCTGAGCGCGCGCCGAACATGACCGGTGGCCGCGCTCTCGCAATCGCGACACGTGGCTCCCCTCTCGCATTGCACCAAGCCGCCCGGGTTGCGCAGCTGATCGAGCGGTTGCCGGGCTTTTGGCGGTGCGAGACACTCGTTGTCCACACCACCGGAGACAGGCTGGCCGACGCGCCGATCGAAAGCATCGGAGGGCAGGGTGCATTCGTGAAGGAGGTGTCCGCGGCGGTGCTCGACGGCAGGGCTGACATTGCTGTGCACTCGGCCAAGGACCTGCCTTCGACCCTCGAGCCGGGCCTGGTGCTCGCCGCGGTGCCCGAGCGCGCCGACCCTCGCGACGCGATGGTCGGTCTGCGGCTCGATGATCTGCCGCCCGGGGCCATGGTCGCGACGGGTTCGGTGCGTAGGCGTGCGCAGTTGACGTGGCTGCGCCCGGACCTCACGTTCTGTGAGCTGCGCGGGAACATGGCGAGGCGTGTGGAGCGCTCCGAGAAGGTGGGTGCAGGAGTGCTGGCCGTTGCCGCCCTCCAACGTCTAGGGCTCGGAAGTCGAGTCGCGCAGGCGCTCGAGCCTGCGATCCTCCTGCCACAAGTGGGCCAAGGAGCGCTGGCCGTCGAGTGCCGGGCCATTGACGCAGAACTTGTCGAGATGCTCTCGGCGATCGACGACATCGAGGCTCATGCCGCCATTTCAGCTGAGCGTGCGTTCCTCGGCGCTCTCGGAAGCGGCTGCTCTCTGCCGTGCGGTGCGCTTGCCACGGCCTCGAGCAAGAGCGGCGATAGCGGCGGCCCCGGGCTCGCGATCGAGGGCTTGCTGGCGAGCAGGGACGGCCATGTGCTCTTGCGCCGCAAGCTGACGGGGGAGGATCCGGTGGATCTCGGCCTTCGACTGGCATCGGAGTTGCTCGACGCCGCAGGCGGCCGCTTCCTCGACGATTGGCGCCTCGATGGACCAGCGGACGCCTCCGGACCGGGTGGTCGAACCCTGTGACCGTCTACCTGGTCGGCGCTGGTCCGGGGGACCCCGAGCTGATCACCGTGAGGGGTTCACAGCTGCTGAGCCGAGCCGACGTGGTCGTCTTCGACCGGCTCGTTTCCCATCAGCTTCTGGACCTCGCGCCGGCCGGGGCGCTGCGCATCGACGTCGGGAAGCTCCCCGGCCAAGACCAGGAGCGACGACAGACCGAGATCAATGAGCTGCTCGTGGCGCACGGGCGTCTGGGCAGGTCCGTCGTTCGGCTG
>Ga0181530_10007418_pt1 | contig 10456 bp, 6 predicted proteins | sample PEATcosm2014_Bin_42_FD_119769 | JGI IMG/M metagenome (GOLD analysis project Ga0181530, IMG submission 119769) | Peatland microbial communities from MTU Mesocosm Facility, Houghton, MI, USA - PEATcosm2014_Bin10_60_metaG | ecosystem: Environmental > Terrestrial > Soil > Wetlands > Peat | place... | reverse complement strand
GTCTCGGTGGCGTACGATTGCTGGGCCTACCGCCGTCTGGGCGTGCGGCTCGACGCCTCCACCGGCGCCATCACCCGATGGCTCTATCGCGACCCCGACCGCCCCGTCGATCGCATGACCACGGGCGAAGGTTTCCCGCTCACCGGCCACGAAGTCATGCTGAACGCGCCGCTCACCGAAGCCCAGGTGCGCGCGCTCAAAGTAGGCGACGTGGTGCTGATCTCCGGCGAAATGTTTACCGGCCGCGACAACGTGCACGCCTACCTGATGAAGAACCCGCCGCCCGCCGACCTGCACGGCGCCGTGCTCTACCATTGCGGCCCGGTGATGTTGAAAGAAGGCGAGCGCTGGAGGGTGAAGGCCGCCGGTCCCACCACCAGCAGCCGCGAGGAACCCTACGAGGCCGACGTGATCCGGCGATACGGCGTGCGCGCCGTGATCGGCAAGGGCGGCATGGGCGCGAAGACCCTGGCCGCCATGAAAGAGTGTGGCGCCGTCTACCTCAACGCCATTGGAGGCGCCGCGCAGTATTACGCCCGCACCGTCGAGCAGGTGTTGGGTGTGCACCTGATGGAATTCGGAATTCCGGAAGCGATGTGGCATTTGAAAGTCAAAGGTTTCGTCGCGATCGTGACCATGGATTCCCACGGCAATAGCCTGCATGCCACAGTCGAGAAGGCGACTGGAGAGCGGCTGGAAGAGTGCCGCCGTTGACCGCTGGCGGCGCAGTAGGCTATTCTAGTGCCATTCTGCGACTGCGACAATCCCACCAATGTGAATCCCCTCCTGGAGGATGAATGAGTCCGCACGAAGTGTTGGAATTTGCCAAGAAAAACGATGCCAAGCAACTCGATCTGAGGTTTACCGACATCCCGAGTTTGCAGCATCACGTTTCCTACCCGATCAGCGAGCTGGACGAAAGCAGCTTTGAAGAAGGCTTCGGCATGGATGGATCGAGTATCCGCGGTTGGGCGGCGATCCACGAAAGCGACATGCTCCTGATCCCCGATCCGGACACCGCCATCATGGATCCCTTTGCGGAGATCCCCACGCTGGTGATGTACGGCGACGTCAAGGACCCGATCACCAAGCAGCGATACGAGCGCGATCCCCGCTGGATCGCGCAGAAGGCCGAACTGTACCTGAAGAACAGCGGCGTGGCCGACACGGCTTACTTCGGCGCGGAAGCCGAGTTCTTCATTTTCGATAACGTCAGTTTCGACCAGAATCAGCATTGCGGTTTTTACTTTATCGACGCCGAGGAAGGGCGTTGGAACTCGGGGCGGCGGGAGAACAACCTGGGCTACCGCCCGCGCTACAAGGAAGGCTACTTCCCGGTGCCGCCGACCGACCACTACCAGGACCTGCGCAGCGAAATGGTGCAGACCATGATCAAGTGCGGGTTGCACATCGAGTGCCATCACCACGAAGTGGCCACGGGCGGCCAGTGCGAGATCGATCAACGGTTCGACAAGCTGGTGAAGTCGGCGGACAATATGATGCTCTATAAGTACATCGTCCGCAACGTGGCGAACCAGTACGGCAAGACGGTGACCTTCATGCCCAAGCCGATCTTCGCGGATAACGGCAGCGGCATGCACTGCCACCAGAGCTTGTGGAAAGACGGCAAGCCTCTGTTCGGCGGCGACGGCTATGCCGGTTTCAGCCAGATGGGGCTGCATTACATTGGCGGGCTGCTGAAACACGCGCGGGCGCTCTCGGCCATCATCGCCCCCACTACCAACAGTTACAAGCGGCTGGTGCCGGGTTACGAGGCGCCGGTGAACCTGGCGTATTCGCGCCGCAACCGCTCGGCGGCCTGCCGCATTCCGATGTACTCGGCCAGCCCCAAGGCCAAGCGCGTGGAGTTCCGGCCGCCCGATCCGGCTGCCAATCCTTACCTGGCGTTCGCGGCCATGCTGATGGCGGGGATGGACGGAGTCATCAACAAGATCCACCCTGGCGAGCCTCTGGACAAGGATATCTACGATCTCTCGCCGGAGGAAATGAAGAGCGTGCCCTCCATGCCGGGCTCGCTCGACGAAGCGCTGCATTGTCTCGAGGAAGACCACGGGTTCCTGATGCGGGGCGACGTGTTCACCGAAGAGCTGATCGAAACCTATATCGAATACAAGCGCAAGAACGAGGCGGAGGCGGTGAGATTGCGTCCGCATCCCTACGAATTTGCGCTGTATTACGACATCTAGGCAAGGACTTTGCCCTTGAAATCCCTGCGGGATTTGGGAGTCAGGAGACAGAAGTCAGAAGTGCAGCGGCGGCGGAGCGCGCATGCAGGGAACTATCGTACAGATTAATATTTCTGCGGGAGGCCTCCCGAAACGTCCGGTTTCGGGAGGCTTTTGCACCCCGCTGGGACTGGAAGGCGACCAGCACGCGCATCCTCAGATTCACGGCGGGCCGCGCAAGGCGCTGCTGCTGATCGCCGCCGAAGTTGTGGAGGAATTGCAGGCCGCCGGATACCCGGTTTTTTTCGGCGCCATGGGCGAAAACCTGACCACCCGCGGGATCGACGTGCGCCGGCTGCGGATCGGAGACCGGCTTCGCGCGGGCGGCGCGCTGATTGAAATCACGCAACCGCGCGGGCCGTGTTCGGCGCTGGACATTTACGGCCAGACGCTGGGCCGCGCCATCTATGACCAGCGGGTCAAGGCGCTGGACCACGCGTCGCCGCGTTGGGGCATGAGCGGCTTCTATGCCAGCGTGGTGGAAGCCGGCCCCATCGGCGCGTCGGATATAATTGCAGTCGTGGCCCAGTTAGCCTGACCCATGGAGAGTTCGCTGGACGTCCTCCGGTTGGGGGCGGGGCTGCCGGAACGCGTAGCGGCGCGGATTCAAATGTTGCTGGCCGCCGCGCCCAACCCGCAAGCAGCCGCACGGTTGCTGGAGCGGCTTCGGCAGGATTCGCCTTCGGCATTCGACCGCATCGCCAGTTCTCCCGCGGCGCTACGCTGCGCGGTGAACCTGTTTTCGTATAGCCAGTTCCTTTCGGAAACGGTTGTTCAGAACCCGGAGCGGATTCTGCGGGTGGCGAGTTCGGGGAGCTTTTATCGTGTGCTCCCGGCCGAAGCATATGCCGAGCGGCTGGTTGCGTTTCTGGGAAGAGACGGAACCGGCGCGCCGGCGGCGGTGGATCTGGCACGGTTCCGGCGGGAGCAGTTGCTGCGCATCGTGCTGCGCGACGTGATGGGCGTTGCGGCGCTTTCGGAAGTGACCGAAGAGCTCTCCAACCTGGCGGACGCGATTCTGGATGTCACCTACGGCCGCATTCGCGCGGAGTTGGTGCGGCGGCACGGCGAGCCGCGGCTGGCGGACGGAACCCCCTGCGGCTTTTCCGTCATCTCTCTGGGGAAGCTGGGCGGCCAGGAGTTGAACTACAGTTCGGATATCGACCTGATGTTCGTGTATGGCGGAAACGGCGAGACGGATGGCCCGCTTCGGCTCAGCAACAAGGAGTTCTACAAGAAGGTCGCGAACGACTATACGGCATTGCTCTCGGCCTATACCGCCGAGGGCCAGTGCTACCGCGTGGACCTGCGGCTTCGGCCGGATGGCAAGCTGGGCGAGATTTGCATCTCCGAAGAGGGCGCCCGCGCCTATTACGCGGAACGGGCGCGCGATTGGGAAAAGCAGATGCTCATCAAGGCGCGGGTGTCGGCGGGCGAGCCCGGGCCGGGGGCGGCGCTGCTGGATTTCGTGGAGCCGCTGATTTACCAGAGCTCGCTGGATTTTCGCGGAGTGGAAGCCGTATCGGAAACGCGGCAGCGCATCAGCGAAAAGATGGCGGCGAAGAAGGGCCGGCGGCGGGGCCTGGATGTGAAGCTGGCGGCGGGGGGCATCCGCGACATCGAATTTCTGGCGCAATGCCTGCAGCGTCTGCACGGCGGGCGGGAACAATGGGTGCGGCATGGCGGCACCATGTTTGCGCTGTTCCGCTTGCGCGACAAGGGGCTGCTCTCGGGCGCGGAATACGCGCGGCTGGTGGCGGCATACCAGTTCCTGCGCCACCTGGAGCATCGTCTGCAGATGGACGAGGACCGGCAAACTCACACCCTGCCCACGGACCCGGAAGAACTGGATCTGCTGGCGCGCAAAATGCCGCGGGAAACCAGCGGCGCGCCCCTCGATGGCGAAACGCTCAAGCGGCGGGTGGCGGAACATCAGGCGGCGGTGCTCGAAGCCTACGACCGGATAGTCCACATGCAGCAGCCGGCGGACGACTGGCCGGCGGCGGGGGTAACCGCGGTGGAGGAAGAAGTGGAAGCGGCGGCGCCCGCCAGCAATCTTACGCGCGCCTTGGAGCAGCGCGCGCCGCGACTGGCGGCGGCCGCCGGCGCCTGCCTGCACCGCGGCCGCGAGCGGTTTACGCATTTTCTGGAAAAGGCCATGGCCAGCCCGGAGGTGCTCGCTCGCCTGGAAGAGAACGCCAGGCTGGCGGCCGGGGTGCTGGACATTTTCGAGCATAGTGCGCACTTTGCCGACGACCTGCTGCGCTTTCCGGAATTGCTGGATGAGATCGGCCGCGTCCCCTGCCTGGAAGGCGAGCCGCTCGAGGACAGCGGCGCTCTGCGCCGTTTTTACCGCCGGCAGATGATGCGCATTCAAAGCGAAAGCCTGCTGCAGGCGGCGCCCATCTTCGCCACGCTGAAGCAGACCTCGGCGCTGGCGGAAGACGTAGTCGGCGCGGCTTACCGGATCGCCCTGCGGGAAGCGCGGCGTGACGCCGGAACGGACCATCCGCAGATGATGGTGATCGCGCTGGGCCGGCTCGGCATGAGCGAATTCGATCTCGGCTCCGACGCCGACCTGGTTTTTGTCATTCCGGACGAGGAGGCTGGCGAGCTCGCCTTTTGGACCGGTGTCGCCGAGCGCATGATCCAGACCACCAGCGCCTACACCGGCGAGGGAATGATGTTCGCGGTGGATACGCGGCTGAGGCCGAACGGCCGCGCCGGCGACCTGGTGCAGTTGGAAGGCGCATACAAGAGTTATTTCGCGGGCCACGCGGAAGCCTGGGAAGGCATCACCTACATGAAATCGCGGGGCGTGGCCGGCGACGTGGAACGGGCCACCGGCTTCCTGCACGAGTTGCAGGAGTTGGACTGGCGCCGCTACGGACAGAGCATGCGCTCGCGCAAGGAACTGGCCGAAATGCGGGCGCGGCTGGAGCGCGAGCAGGGGACGCGCAATCCATTCAAGGCCGGCGCCGGCGGCTACTACGATATCGACTTTGCGCTGATGTACCTGCGGCTCAAGGGCGCGGGCATCTTTTATAAAGTGCTGAACACGCCCGAGCGCATCGACGTGATCGAGAAGATGGGGCACCTGGACCGCGAAGATGCCGGTTTTCTGCGCGAAGCGGCCACCTTCTTCCGTGCGGTGGACCATGGCCAGCGCGTCTCGACGGGACACGCGGTGGGCAGCCTGCCGGCATCGAAGGCGCAGTTGGAAGTACTGACGAACCTGGTGAGGAGATGGACTCCGGAGCACCTGCACGACCAGCGCCTCGACGCGGCGCTGGATGAAGTCCGCGGGCGTACGCGGGAGTTCTTCAACCGGGTGTTTGGACGGGGATGAAAGCGCTGCGGATCGGCCTTTCGGTTTTGGTGGTGGCGGCGGTTCTGGCGCTATACCGCGCTGTCCACGTCAATAACACCACGGTTGCGCTGAGCCTTTTGCTGGCCATCCTCGGGATCTCCGCGTGGTGGGGCCTGGCGGAGGCGACGGTGGCATCGGTGGCGGCCGTGCTGGGGTTCAACTACTGGTTTCTCCCGCCGGTGGGCACGCTGACCATCCAGGATCCGCAGAACTGGGTAGCCTTGCTGGTCTTTCTGGCGACGGCGGTGACGGCCAGCCAGCTTTCCGCGCGAGGGCGGCGCCGGGCGGCGGAAGCGGAAGCCCGGCGCACGGAAATCGAGCGGCTGTACGCTTTGGTGCAGTCGATGATGTTCAGCGGCAACGCGCGCAAGACCATCCGCGAATTCGTGCATACGGTGGTGCGGGTGTTCGGTTGCCGGGCGGCGGCGCTGTATTATCGCTCCACCGAGGAGTTTTTTCGCTCGGGGCCGGAGAGCAACGTGGTGACGGACCACGAACTTCTGGCGGCGGCGGAAATCGAGGATGTCTCGGTCGATTCGGGCCGGGGTGTGGCGCTCGGGCCGGTACGCCTGGGCTTGCGTCCGTTGGGGAGCATGACGCTCATCGGGCGGCTGCCCTCGGAGCAGATGGTGCGTGCCATCGTGAACCTGATCGCGCTCACCATCGAGCGGGCGCGGGCCATCGAAGAGGCCAGCCACGCGGAGGCGGCACGGCAGGGTGAAGTCCTGAAATCGGCGCTGCTGGATTCGCTGGCGCACGATATCAAGACGCCGCTGACCTCCATCAAAGCCGCGGTGACGAGCCTGCTGAGCAGTTCGGGCCATTCAGAACGCGAACTGCTGACCATCATCAACGAAGAGACCGACCGGTTGAATCAACTGGCGGCGGAAGTCATCGAGATGGCGCGCATCGAGGCCGGCAAACTGCATTTGGAAAAGCAACCGGTGGCGGTGGCGGAACTCATTGCGGGAGCGCTTGCCGAACTGGCGCCGGCAGTTCAGAACCGGCCGGTGAAGGTGCGGGTGGCGGACGGGCTGCCGGCGGCGGAGGCGGACCACGATTTCGCGATGCAGGTGGTCAAGCACTTCTTGGAGAACGCGCTCAAGTACACGCCGGAAGGATCGCCGATCGACATATCGGCGGAGCTGAAGAGTGGGAAAATCGTGATCGGGGTGGTGGACCGCGGACCGGGCATCGAAGAGAACGAGCGGGCCCGGATTTTCGATAAGTTCTTCCGCGGGCGGCGGCATCGCTTCGACACCAAAGGAACCGGGATGGGACTGGCAATCGCCAAAGGAATCGTGGAAGCGCACGGCGAACGGCTCTGGGTGGAAAGCGAGCCGGGTCAGGGATCGGCGTTTTATTTTTCGCTGGCAGCCAGCGCCGGAGGACGGGACACGTGAGCGTGGGGAAAATCCTGGTGGTGGACGACGACCCGCAGATCCGCCGGGTGATGAAGGCGACGCTGGTGGGCCACAACTACGAAGTGATCGAAGCGCGCACCGGCGAGGACGCACTCGAGAAGACCCCGCAGGAGATGCCGAACCTGGTGCTGCTGGACATGAACCTGCCGGGAATGGACGGGTTGGAGACGTGCCGGGCGCTGCGCGCCGGCTCCGATATCCCGGTGATTATTTTGTCCGTGCGCAACAGCGAAAAAGACAAGGTGGCGGCACTCGATGCCGGCGCCGACGACTATGTCACCAAGCCTTTCAGCATCGAAGAGCTGCTGGCGCGCATCCGGGCGGCGCTGCGGCGGACGTCGCCGGAAAGCGGACCGCCGGCGTTCCATTCGGACGACCTGGAAATCGACTTCCAGAGCCGGCGCGTGCATGCGCGCGGCAAAGACGTGCGGCTCACGCCCAAAGAATTCGACCTGCTGCGCTACCTGGTGGCGCACGCCGGCAAGCCGGTGACCCATCGCGAGCTGCTGCAGGCCGTCTGGGGACCGGATTACGGCGACGAGCCGGAATATCTGCGGGTATTCATCAACCAGGTGCGGAAAAAGATTGAAGCGAATCCGGCCAAACCGAAGTATATTTTGACGGAGCCGTGGGTGGGTTACCGGTTCGCGGGTTCCACCGAGAGTTGAGGGATTTCTCCCGATTGAGTGTAGCCGCGTCCCAGGCTTCGGAAAACGAGAATCAATGCGGCAACACCTTGATTCAATCCTGATCCTTTCTTTACGACTTCCTTATGTGGCTGCCCATACGCTGAGGTCAGGCCACTCATGGATAGTGCTCGCTTCAGACGGACGTGCGAACGGCATGCGAACGTTCTTCGCCCCAATCTCGACCGCTTCCAATGACGGTCTAGGAGGGTCCCAGTCGTGTTTGGTGAGTTTGTTAAGAGAATCTGCCGCGTCTTGGGAAATACCATCGCGGTTTCTCTGTTGGTATCGCTTGCGCCCTCGGTTGCTCACACTCAGGAAAAGACGGATGAAAGCCCAGCTGAACTGAGCCGACGCGTCACCGCACTGGCCGCTCTGGTTCAAAAGCTTCAGGCGCGCGTCGACGAACTCGAAGGAAAGCCCCGCCTATCGAGCCAGCCCGCTGTGTCCGATTCCAATATACCTGCGCCCGGGCAGTCATCTGTTGTATCGCAAGCTTCGCCGACGCCCAGCGCGCCCCAAAGTGGAGCCGGCCTTCTCGGTGGTACGACCGTCAATTTCGCGTTCGATGGTTACTACGCCTTCAACTTCAACAATCCGATTGGACGTGTAAATCTACTTCGCGCTTATGATGTGAGCAGCAACGCATTCAGCCTGAATCAGGCGGACTTAGTTCTAGAGAACGCCGCCGATCCGGCGCACGGCAAACGGTTCGGCCTCCGCCTTGACCTGCAGTATGGACAGGCGACCGCCACGCTCCAGGGAAGTGCTTCCAACGAACCACACCCGGATGTCTATCGCAATATCTTCCAGGCTTATGGCACGTATGTCGTTCCAGTGGGCTCGGGGCTTACCGTGGACTTCGGGAAGTGGGCCAGTTCCTTGGGGATTGAGGGCAACTATACCAAAGATCAGATGAATTACTCCCGTTCGTATTGGTTTGATTTTCTGCCCTTCTATCATATGGGCGCGCGCTTGAACTACAAGCTTAATGATACGGTTGCGCTGAACTACTGGATCACGAATGGCACTCAGCAGACAGAACCCTTCAATGGCTTCAAGGATCAACTATTCGGGCTCAACATTCAGCCCCACAAGAACCTGGCGTGGACAGTGAATTACTATCTGGGGCAAGAGCATCCCGACGTGCAGTTTCTCCCGAATTACACGGGAACGAATCTGCCCACCGCACAAGGAATACCGTTCGAACCGATCCCGAATCCGCCCAGCGGGAAGCTGCACATCTTCGACAGCTACCTGAGCTGGCAGGCATCATCCCGGCTCAGCCTCGCCTTGGAGGGCGACTACGTGATCCAGCGCCTCCTGACCACTTCTGCTCCGTTGCACACAAGCGGCGGCGCCGCCTATGCCCGGTATCAACTCACCCCTGTGTTCGCAATCGCCGCAAGGACCGAATATCTCTCTGACCGTGGGGGACTCTTCAGCGGGACGACGCAGGTGCTCAAGGAAAACACGCTTACCTTTGAGCAAAGGGCCCTAGGTGGGCTGATAGTGCGGGAAGAATGGCGCCGGGACGCTTCCAACCATCCGTACTTCCTGACAGACGCGCTCGGGGTTCTGAAGAAGGAGCAGAATACCGCCACCCTCGGAATTATATGGTGGTTCGGGGGCAAAGACGGAGCCTGGTAGACATGGCGCACCAGGCTTACCGCTGAAGTCTGAGCGACATATTCCGGAGCAATGGCGATCGTTCTAATCTACGGCTGCGGAATCGCGGCGACGCTTTCCAGCGCGGTCTGACGAACGCGTAACCCTCCCAGTTCCTCTTCGCCGAGCTTTTCGGCGCAGCCTGCCACAATCCGCCTTCCGTGCTCGACGAGTATCTGGCGGAACTCCGGATCGGGCGTCGAGGCGGCGATGTCGCCGAGGGCTCGCAGCAACCGCAAACTGACGGCTACGTCCGTCTTCGAATACATGCGGATCTGCTCAAAGGCCGCGTCCAGCAGGCGCTCGAAGTGGATCCATGCAATGCTGGCGCGAACGATGCCCGGCGGATCGTAGAGCAAATCCTCCGGCGGCTCGCGGGACGCAAAGCGGATCAGAATGCGGCTCAACTGATCGATGCAGTTGATGGCGGTGGTGGGATCGTTGACGGCAGGCGAGATCGCCTTCAATGCAATATCGACAATCTGCAGGACGCCAAATTCCACGTCCTGCTGCAACGTTCTGGTTGGGCCGAAGTCGAACGCGGCAAGCAGTTCGGCGGTCCCTTCGGGGGGCAGGCGGTTCCCCTTTGAAACCATCATCAGCGGGATTCCCGCCGGAACAAAGTGGCCGACCCGCCGCAGAATGCGAATGCTGATGTGGTAGTGCTTCGCCAGGGCGACCAGGCGGCGCGTATCGATGAAGCGGATGTAGCCGGAAGCTTCGCTCAAAACAGCCTGTTCGCTCGGGTTGGGCGTGAGCGGTTCCGCATGCTTCAAGCGGACCAGTCGTCGCGCCCCTGGCATCAGCTCATCGATCATGGCTTCGGTCTCTTCCGCGATTCGGTCGACAATGTGATTTACGCTGATGGCCTGCGAGATGTGGTGAATGAAAAAGAGCAGCAGACCCACGCAGACCAGCGCCAGCACCATCGCGCCCAGGACGGTGGCCACTGGCGCGAAGGGGTGAGGGAACGAGTGCGCCGCCGGGAGCGCCGCCATGCAGTATGAGAAGGTGCCGAGGAAGATACCGAGCGTCCACTGGGTCACGCGGTCCCTGGAAAAG
>Ga0181530_10007416_pt1 | contig 10457 bp, 6 predicted proteins | sample PEATcosm2014_Bin_42_FD_119769 | JGI IMG/M metagenome (GOLD analysis project Ga0181530, IMG submission 119769) | Peatland microbial communities from MTU Mesocosm Facility, Houghton, MI, USA - PEATcosm2014_Bin10_60_metaG | ecosystem: Environmental > Terrestrial > Soil > Wetlands > Peat | place... | reverse complement strand
GTCATCGGGGAGCTGGAGCCTGCCACCGCCTCGTTCTTGGCGGCCAACGGGCCGCAGAAGCTGCTGACCAAGCGGCACCTCTTTCTGCTGCACACGCCTGACGGGCGGGGCGTGGAGGTGACCATGACCGAGCCCAAGTCCGAAGGGCAGCCCTATTTGTCCTTCCCGGAGCCAGTCCGGCTGTTTTGCGTCGAGATCGACATCCTGCACAGCAACCAGCAGAGGTTTGCGGAAAAGACAGAGGATGAGGTGATGCAGGTTCTGACGGAGCTGCTCGAGCTCGCGCCGGGCGGGGAGCTGTTCGTCGAGCAAGGGAAGCACATCATCTGCATCCGCCTGCAGGAGGGAAAAATCCTCTTCCTCGTCGCGAATCCATCCGGGAGCGGCGCCCAGGGCAACGCGAAGCCCGAGCCGGAGATTGGCTTGGCTGCGCGGAAAAAGGGAAGCCAACCCCAACCGTCCTATGCCTAGACAACAGATTCTCTACGCCCTGTCGCCCGGCGGCGACCTCGAGCCCGTGGTAGTCAAGAGCTCTCGGGAAGTGGCCAGGTCCTCCCCCAACGGAGAAAAGTTCCCCGACACCATCCTGACCGTGGAGGACAGCCGGCGCCAGCGATTTAGCGACTACGCCCACCGATTTCAGTACGTGCCATTCATCACGGAGATAGAAGAAGAGCTAACAGAAGGAAAAGAGTAGCTGCCTCCATGCCCCAGGTTGATAGCCAGGTAGCACGACCTACAATGAGTTAGGCGAAGCACCCAATAAGGAGCTTTGCATCGTTGCAGGTATGTTTGGCAAAGCTATTAGATGCCTGGCAGCCAAGGTGCCGGAGCACAAGAATTCGACGTACGTGGCCCAAGCGGTGGCCGCCGCCGGCATCGCGGCGCCCGTCATGGGCCTGGCCATACCCCAGACCTCCCTCTGGCTCCCGCCGCCCTTTCCCGCCATCGCGGAAGCCGGCGTCGGCCTCGTCACCATCGGGCTGGAAACCCTGATCCTCTCCAAGCTGGCCGTCAGCAAGCGCTGGCCGGTGGCCAAGGAGGGCCGGGTTCCCCGGAAGCTCGAAGTTTCCCTCGGGGGCATGACGTTCGACGAAAAGGCCCTGTTTACGAACATTATTGCCTTCGGCTCGATCGGCTCCGGCAAGACTGCCGCCGTCATCTACCCGCTACTTGACTCGCTCACCGGCTTGTACAACAACGACGATCCCACCATGCCCAACGCGAAGTGGGGCGGATTCGTGCTGGACGTCAAGGGCGATTTTCACGAAGCGCTCATCTGGGTGATGCAGAAGCACGGCCGCGACCTTTTGAGGGACCTGGTCGTCATCCGGCCCGACAACGACTACTACGTCCTGGAGTTCGAGGAAGTCAACACGAAGGAGCACTTTTTGGTCAGCTGCATCGGCGGAACCAGCATGCAGGAATGCGACCTGGTCCTCGCCAAGGCCGAGGGGCCGGAATCGATCCTCGGCGCCGATCTGTCTCACAATAAGGTGCTGCGCCTGCCCAACGGAGACACGGAGCCCCTCTCCTCGTTCGTCTTTAGCGACCGGGGCACGTTTCGCCGCAAGGAAATACACGAGCTTCTGAAGGACCTGCGGTTTGACGTCCGCGGCCTCTCCGTCCGCTGGCTGGGCTGGCGCGAGGACAAAGCGGGCCGGCTGGTGCGAGTCACCCACACTGTTAGCCGGCAGCCGCAATACGGGCTTGACCAGCACGGAAACGTCATCACCACCAGTAAGCCCGCGCGCCTGCGCTACCTGGGCGTCCACTGCATCAACAACGGGCTGACCTACAACCTGATTTCCAAACCAGCGGCGTCCACGGAGGCGGCGGGCCGGATCATGGCCGTCGCCGAAGTGACGGGCAATGCCTTCGGCTCGGACAACGCCTACTGGTCCAACGCGTCCGAGAAACACATCGCCGCCTGCATCGAGCTGTTCCGGCAGGTCGAGGGGCCCCTTGGCCGCGAGTGCAGCGTCAACGAGATACAGAAGTTCACCACCAACGAGAAGTACCTCAACGAGTACGTGGGCAAGCTCAAGGACGTCATCAAGAAGAAGAGCCTGGAGGGGGCCAGCTCCTACGAGGTGCTGCTGCTGCGCAACCTGGACGACTACTTCGTCGGGGAATGGTTGAAGCACGATCCTAAGACCAAGGGAAACATCCAGAGCTGCGTGACCAACCTGTTCGGCGACGTCACGCGCAACGAGCAGCTCATCAAAACATTCTGCCAGCCGTCGCGCTTCAGCTTTGAGGACTGCCTCAACAGCGGGAAGGTCTACACGCTCGTGCTCAGCGCCTACCCCAACGCCCAGATGCTGATCGGCACCTGCATGAAGCTGGACTTCCAGCAGGTCGTCCTCAAGCGCACGCAGGCGGCTCCCATCAACAAGAACAGGTTCCTGCTGTTCCTGGCGGACGAGTACCAGTTCTTCATCACCACGTCCGGGAGCGGCAAGACGGGCGGCGACGAGAAGTTCCTCTCCGTAGCGCGCCAGTCCCGCATCTGCAACCTGATCGCCAGCCAGGCCAAGTCGACGCTGCTGGCCGTCCAGAAGGACGAAAACAAGATCGACGCCTTCATCCAGTGCTTTGGCTCGCGCGTCTTTCTCCAGAACCTGGACGAAAAGACCAACAAGCTGGCGGAGCAAACCGGCGGGCAGTTCTGGGGGGAAAAGGAGGACCACTCCGGCGCCGACCTCAAGCTGTCGAGCGCCTTCGGTGAAGGCCGGAGCGGTTCCACGACGCGGCGCCAGGAAAAGATGAACCGGTTCGATGCATCCCACTTCACTCAGATGGCGCCCTTCGAGGCCGTGATCTTCAACAAGGAGCGGCCGACGGGCAGGAAGATCGTCAAGGCCAACCTAAGGGAGACTGCGAGGTTCTGGGACAAAAGGGTTCTGTCGCAGGCGGCCAACGACTACTACCAGGCATACATCGAAAACCGGGCCTACGAGCTGGGCATTCCCCACCTCTTCGACACAAAGGACAACGTCAAAGAGGGAGCCTCGGCAAGCGAATCGGAGCAGAGGGCCAAGGGCATCCTCCGCTCCTGGCGCGATGGCGTGCCGATCGGCCTTGTCCAGCCACAGGAGCCCGAGGAGACGGCCAGCGCCGAGGCCGGGGCAACGGAAGACGGGGACCCTCCGGAGCAGGCCATGACCGATGGGGAGCAGGACATTCAGGACCGCATCCGCCAGGACATGAACACCCTGCCCTCCTTCGACGACCTCAAGGAGTACAACAACCAGCAGCCCCAATTCCACTCGGACCTTCTGGCCAGCCAGAACAGCGATCCCTTTCACAAGCGCGGGGAAGAAACCGCCACCGTCACGGTGGCTGATGAAGAGTCCACCGAGAAGAGTGCGGCCGGGGAGGAAGCCGGGAGCAAGTCCTTTGAGGAAAGCCTGGCAAGCGGCCTGAGCAAGATTCCGCTGGACGAGCAGGAAACGCAGAAGGATGAGCCGGGGAACCAACGGCTCTCGAACCTGAGGACAGTCAAAGATGGGATCGGGCACGGCCAAGAATTGGGTCATCAACCGGCTGAGCGTGGCCTGGACCAGCCGCCCCCGGATGCGCAGAAGCGCGACACGCCGGAAAACCAGACGCTGTCGAACCTGACCAGCGTAGCTGATGGAATCGGGGACGATCCCGGCACCGAAGGGATCGGCGCAAGGCAACCATCGAACAGCCAGTGAGCGATTCCAAGCCTCATCCCGTTGACCTTTCCGAGGTGCGTTGCCCGGACTCCTGCAACCTTCCTGAAGCTCAGAAAGGCTGCCACTTCCGCGCAAGCGCGGAGGCGTTCACCTGCGCCGAGTGCCGGCTGAAGATACGGCGTCTCTACAACGGATACGTGCTCGAGGCCACCGACCTCCAGGAGTTGCTTCACGGGGAGAAGATCACCGCCGCCAAGCCGCTCAAGAACAAGGACGGCAAGGAGTCTAGCGCGCGGCTCATGCTGGATCAAAACTACCGGGTTTGCAAGGCCCCCAAGAACAAAGCCGTTTCCAAGGAGGAGACAAAGGAGGCGTGCCCCAACTGTGGCGCCAAGCTGCTCCTGGTGACAAAGGGCGATGGATCGAAGTACTACGGGTGCGGAGGCTCCGCCAAATGCACCTATGCCAGGGAGTACGTCCCTCACGCCTTCAAGCAGCAGCCGCGGGTGCGCCCCGGCCTTGGTGAGGATCAACCTGCGCCAGCCAAGGATGCGCCCAAGGCCGCGGATGAGGCCAGCCTCCTGCTCCAGCCAGCTACGCCCGACCCGGACGCACAGATCGGGCCCCTGCTTGACCCGTCCGGAAGGCCTGAAACCGATGGAGTCCCCTACAGCGACGCCCAACTCCCGAGCGGCGCGATTTTCTCGGATCCGCTCTGGTCCCTGCCTGCGGAAATCGCGGAGCCATTGATCGCAGCTCCGCCTCCCGAAGTGGGCAAGTTCCAGCGGATTCCAAAGTTCGTCAAAGATCTGCTGGGGCTGAGCGAAGAGGCGCTGAAGCCGGCCCAGTTGGAGATTGAAACCGCCCCTGTCCTGCCGCTGAAACCGCCATTGACGGGCGCGCCCGATCCGGAGAAACCTCGCCCACGCCACCCTGAGCTGGCGCTGACCGAACCGGCGCACAAGCAGCATCCGCGTTTGACGCGGCCCGTGGCCCCTGCGCCTGACGAGCCAGGACCGGCTGGCCCCGGCATCTCCCTTTCATAGCAGCTACTCGGGCCCAAAACAAAATCCGAGGAGAAAATGTACTTCAGAGAAAACGACCAACTGCCCGAAACACAGATGGGCTCCGGGGTCAATCCCGTCTATGCGACCCCCACCATTGGGAAGAAGATGCATGACATAAAGGTCTTCAGAAAGGTGCAGGGCTTCGACCAGACGGAGCTGGCCCTGCTGGTGCATGTCACCCACCAGCGCGTCAGCGCCTGCGTCAAATACGCCTGCGCCAAGGCGGTCAGGAAGATGCAGGGGCACCCCGAACACCTGGAGCTTCTGGTCTACCACCTCAAGGAGGTAGCTGGCGTTACGCTATGCCTGGAGGGGCAAACATGTGCGGGTCGATTTGCAGCCCCGTGCCCTTGCCCATCACGGCCTTGTTGAAGGCATCCTTCAGCAGGTGGCGGGCTTGGCGTCGGGGCGACATGCCGCCCGGATAGCACTTGGAATCCGCTTCGATTTCCACGGCCGCCTTGGCTCTCGATGCCCTGTCCGCAAGGTGGGCGGAGTGAGAGTCCATCGCGTGCTCGCGCAGCGCGCCGTCGCGGATGGCCGAAAGCCTGATGAAGTCGAGGATGCCATCCTCGGTGTTGTCCTCGACGAGCTCCTCCACCATCTTCATGCTTTGCGGGCCGTTGTACACCATGCCTTCGATGTTGTTCAGTTCAATGGAGCTGGGCAGGCTTTGCTTGTAGAAGGCCAGCTTGCGCCGCAACGTCTGCTTGAGAACCTCCATGCATGCGGAGGAGACGACCGAGGCCTTGGCGTTCGCCAGCTCGCAGCGCACCTCCGCCTTCGGGTTGAGCGCCTTGTAGATCTCGGCGGGCGAATCGGTGATGCGCTTGCCGAGCGTGGCAACCGTCAGCGTGCGGGCCCGGACGCGGGAGTCCAGCTCGTCTTCCAGCTTCTGCTTGAAGTCCTTGACGTGGGCCTCTCCGAACTCCTGGAGCTTCTGCGCCAGCTGGACGTTGTGCTGCTGGATGGACTCGTGCAGCAGCAGCGCGAAGGCCGCCTCAGCCCGGGATTTTCCGTACGCCTTCGTGACGTAGTCGGCCTCCTCGCCGAAGGCCCCCGCCGGCCTGCCGGACAGCAGGTCGCCCTCCCGCAGAAGAACGCTGACTGCGTCATCCGGGATGCTCTCCCGGCGAAAGATCATGCAGGCGCTGTTCAGCAGGAGGCCGCGCGACCGGGTCACGCTGCTCACGCCGGCGCTTCGCTCCATCAGGCGGTGTTGCAGCGTCTTCGGAGGAGCCAGGATCGTGTGGTCGGCCGGCGGCCCCAGGTACTCCTCCACTTGATGGACGATCAGGTTCCTGGCGCTGACGAAATCCTGGTAGAACTGGCCGGGATCCGAGACCGGATTCTTGCGCTTGGTGAACCGGTCAACGACCTTCTGCTCCGTCTCGTTCAGGAGGGCATTCAGGGAGGCGGCGCTCGGGCTTGGGTTGCTGATCTCCCAGTAGGCGCCTACCAACTCCCTCGACGTGTAATGGAGCAGGACGGAGTTTGCGGCCTGCTGGACGCTCTTCGGGTGGTCCTCCAGCGGAGCGCCGAACGTCCGCGGGTCGGCAAAAAGCTTCTTCATCTCCGCCGAGAAGTCCAGCTTGGTGCCGTCCGCCAGTTTGAACTCATCGGAGGGGCTGAGGCGGGAAAGGCCAGCCAGGTGGTTCAGCAGCGCCAACCCCCGCTCCGGCACCGCCTCGTTGGCCTGGCCCACCGAGGCGTTGAACCTGCGAAGGGGCTCCATTCGCTTCTGGCTGGCGTCGATCAGGGTCGCCATGAAGCGCCGGAACTCGCGGGCCAACTCCTCCCGCTGATCCTGGGAGAACGTCTTGCCGCAGACCTTGGCCATGTGGTCCACGATCGTGGGCGAGAGCTTGGTCTTGATATGGTTGTCAAGCGCATTGACGGCATAGCCCAGGCGCGTGTTCTTGAGGGTGGCATTGAGGTTGTCCCTGGAGAAGTCCTCCCAGCTGCTGTCCGCAACGGAGCCCAGCGCGTCCGACAGCGTCACCTTTCCGTAGAGTGGGCTGGACGGCTTCTGCTTGGCGAAGTCCTCCTCCGTGTCCAGGATGCCCTGGATGGAGTCGATGCGCTGCTCCACCCCCAGGTAGTCGCCCTCGAAGCCCGACACCTTCAGCTGCCTGACCTTGGTTGGATCGTCGCAAAACGGCCTGGAGTAGGGAGTCAATATCCTGACCATGGCCTTCTGGTGGGTCTTGAGCGCCTGGGTTTCGTCGTCCGGCACCAGCCGCCCATTGGTATCCCGAAAGAAGCCGCGCACCTGCTTGAACACGAAGCTGCGGGACAGATCGCTGATGTACCCGCGCACCAGGCGCGAGAACTTCGGGGTCGGGCGGAAGCCGGTCTTTTCATCCCCGGCCACGAAGTAGGAGGCGTCATAGGTGCCGTCGACGGCGAAAAGCTCGTTGTCCGCGTCCAGGGCCACCTTCAGGTTGATGCAGTTGCCCGGCAGCATGGCCAGCTTGTGCTCCCTGGTCCCCACCTCATCTGGCAAAATGATCCGCTCCAGCAGCTCCGGCCCCACCTCAATTTCGAGCCCGTCCGTGTCGTCCAGCTTGTTGATGTGGCGCAAAAAGCTCCTAGTCTCGTCATCCGAAGGAGCTAACTCCAGCCTTATCTTCTTGTCGACCAGCCAGGCCTGGCGCACCCAGAGGCCGCCTAGCGCATGTACCTCTCTCTCAGTCATCCTCTCAATTGTAAGGCTGAGAGGCCATAGCCCGCCCATCAAATGCAGGGGCTCAGAGGCATATAATTCTAGAAAGGCTCTTGGCTGCGGCCAGGGTTGGAAGCAGAACCGGCCTTTTTGCGCTCCGCGCAACAAAAACAAACGACAAGTGAACTACAGCGAGTTAGAGCAGGACAAGCAACTGCAGGAGCGTTGGGAGGCCCTGGCTTTGCCAGGAGACGAGCACACTTCCAAGGCTTTCTCCGACTACCTCCAGGTGTTTGGAAGGCAGCGCAACGTTCTAAACTGCGCCATCCCGCTGGCCCGGGCCAAGTCGCTCACAGACTTCGAGCTGCCGGCGGGGGTGGACGTGCAGGCCTGCATGGAGGCCGCGGTCACCGGCAACTTCCCCGAGGCTCTCCGGCATTGGAAGTATGTCCCCAATATTAGGTCCGAGCCACAGCTACCGCAGATGGCCGCCATCCCGCAGGAGCACGCCTCCCTAATCAGGGCGCCCTGGTTCCAGTCGCCATCGCAGGCGGCCTGGCTGGGCATCAACGCGCGGCACCTTCGCTACCACTACCAGCTCTGGCAGGAAATCCGGCCGAAGGTCCTGCAGGGCGTCCACACCACGCTGATTCTGGGCCTGCCCCAGATAGGCTTTGCCCTGACGCCGCACATCCAGATGGAGAAGACGTTTTTGTTCCTGGGGTCCCTCGGGCGCGGGCTCTGCCCCGTCCAACTGTTCCCGGCCCGTTACATTTACCCGGACGCGCAACTGGGGGAATTTGCGGATACGCCGGCACCCATCTTCGCCGACATCCTGCCGCTGACCGGCGGGTTCGCGTATCCCGTGGCAGACTGCGAGCCTGACCCGTGGAGAGTGCTGGCCCGGTTCGGGAACGGAGACCGCTTCTACGGCTACCCCTTCCGCCAGGCGGCGGACTCGGTTGAGGACTTCACCCTGGAGGGCCACGCCAGCGGCGCCATGCTTCTCCCTGACGGCAAGAAGGTCACGGCCCGCCAGAGCGAGAGCTACGTGTACGCCACGCTGGACCAGAAGCTCAAGGACGACCTGATGCTGGACCGGGAGGGCTTCGAGGACGCCAACTGCCTGCTGCGGGGCACGGTCACGCACGATGGCCTTCCGTTCCAGCTCCCGGTGGAGCTGCAGCCCCTGGTTTTCGCCCTCGTGCTAACCCACTGGCGCATGGAGCTGGACCGGCCGGGGGACCTGACTTCCTACGTCCTGTCGACCGCGCACGCCGCCATCCGCGGCTTCAACTACTTCCAGCGCGTGGAACCCTACTACACCAACTTCATGCGGCTCATCCAGGAGCTTTCCAAGAATCCGGACTTCCGGACCTACCCGCTTTGCACGCACCTGACCAACTCGTGGCTGGGCGGCAACCTGCGCCTGGCCAACCAGATGAGCCAGTCGGAGCGGGAGCTGGGGCCTGAGCTCATGCGCGCCTACTACCACCAGCAACTGGACTGGCAGGCGGGCGTGGTCAACCTGATGAACCACGTCTCGTTCCGCGCCAAGAGCGACCGCGCCGGGCTGGTTTCGCTGGTCGGCCGGGAGGCCGAGAGGCTGCTCAACCTGGATGGCGTGGCATTTCACCAGATGCACCGCCTCCTTCGGTTTGACTCACACTTGTTTCAGCGCCCGCTGAAGCGCGCGTCGCTTTGGCCTGGTTCCCACCCGGGCTGGACGGAGCTTGACCAGAAATTCCTGACCGAGTCCCTGCCCAAGCTGTAGACCCCGACAAAGCCCCCGGCTCCGCTCAACGCCGCCCAACAAACATGAACGACACAGACAAGCCTCAGGCGTCAACAATACAAGAATCGCTCCAAACCGTCCTAGAGCGGGTTCGGGGCTACAACAACCAGGTTACGGAGGGAGAGCCCCTCCAGCTTCACGTCGATGGCCTCTGCGAAAACCCAGGGGAGATGCACCTTGGGCTCTGGGGACACCAGGGAGACAGGACCTTGTTCGCCGAGCACATGTTTGTCGGCTACGGCACCTGCAACGAGGCGGAGTACCTGGCCGTCAAGTGCGGGGTGCTGATCATGCAGGGGCTCTTCCCGCAGGCCGCCGCCACGCAGATCCTGCCTGACGTCACTGTTGAGGACATCATCGTGGACCAATATCGGCGCGCGCCTGCGTTCGTCTCGAAGCTGAATAGAACGGCCAACCGGCTGGCCGCGGAGCTCAAGACCAGGTTCTCCGGCGACCTCCAGCGGGCCCTGGGAGTGCAGTGGAGCGACGTCAACGCCTTCGGCGCCGACCTTGCGGCCGAGCTCAACGGGGTCGTGCATGGCCCGCCGCTCTACGACGCGGAGCTTTTCGCCGGCGTCAACCTCCGGCCCGTCACGCAGCACCTTCTCGGGCAGGGCCCCACCTCGCGGCCCCTGCTCCGCCTCAACCGGCTCCTGCTGGAGGATGCCTTCCCATTCGAGCTTTCGTGGGAGGCGCCTCTCAAGGTGTTTTCCGACTCCCAAATAGTCACGCTGCAGGTCGATGGCAACTGGCACACCAAGAATGACAACATGCAATCCTACTCCCAGTTTCTCCGCCGGCTGCGCAGGACCTACTACTACGGCCTGACCAAGATTCCCCGCGAGGAGAACACCATCGCCGACAGCCTGGCCCAAAAGTACATCCTAAAGAACTCCGGGCGCTGCATGTATATCGACAACCAGCGGCTCAACGTCAGCAAGCAGGTGCCGCCGGCAGTGAAGAAAAAGGACCTCTTCAAGACGATCGCTCCCCAAGAATCCATCGACTTTCTCGAAAAGCACAATCTGCGGCCCCTGCTTCTCCGTGTCTTGCAACTGGCCCGAGACGGCGAGGCAGACGAGGCCATCGAGACTGCCCGCAGCCTGGAAAAAACGGCCCAGAAGGTCCTGGAGTCAGTGCCCAAGACCAACGAGATGTTCCGCATGTGGGTCACCAACACCGTGCGCCTCATCCAAATGAGCATTCCCATGATGATCAGCGCCATCGAGAGGGGCAATGAGGTGGACATCCAGTACATCGCCGAG
>Ga0181530_10007413_pt1 | contig 10459 bp, 8 predicted proteins | sample PEATcosm2014_Bin_42_FD_119769 | JGI IMG/M metagenome (GOLD analysis project Ga0181530, IMG submission 119769) | Peatland microbial communities from MTU Mesocosm Facility, Houghton, MI, USA - PEATcosm2014_Bin10_60_metaG | ecosystem: Environmental > Terrestrial > Soil > Wetlands > Peat | place... | reverse complement strand
CGGTGACGGCTTACCTCTCGGTGGCGTCGGGGGCTGCTTCATTCGCCTTCCTGCTGCGGCTGTTCCACGGCCCGCTGGCGCCCTTTGCGTCGGCGCGCGAAGTGTGGGAACCCATGCTGGCGGTGATCGCGGTCCTTACCCTGACGGTGGGAAACCTGGCAGCGGTCAACCAGACCAACATCAAGCGGCTGCTGGCGTACAGTTCGATTTCGCACTCCGGCTACATGCTGCTGGGCCTGGTGGCCGGCAATGAAACCGGCATCAACGGTATCGCGGTGTACGTGATGGTCTACACCTTCATGAATTTGGGCGCGTTCCTGGTGCTGGTGGCCCTGCGGCGGCAGAAGATCATTGGCGAAGATATGGACGATATCAGCGGCCTCATGCACAAGAGCCCCGGCTATGCCTTGCTGATGCTGGTCTTCCTGCTTTCGCTGGCCGGCATTCCGCCCACCGCCGGTTTCCTGGGCAAGTATTACATTTTCCTGTCGCTGATTCAGACCGGGCATTACACCCTGGCGGTGGTGGCCACGCTGTATGTCGCGGTGGCGATTTATTACTACTTCAAGGTGGTCCGCAGCATGTTCACCGGCGAGGAGACCGAAAAGGCCCCGCTGGCCACCAGTTTCGGACTGCGCGTGGCGCTGGCGGTGAGCGGAGTCATGACCCTGGTGATTGGCATTTACCCGGAGCCGTTTCTGCGGCTGGCACAGACTTCGCTATTGAGATAGAGACGATATGTGGCAGACGGTTTATTCGAATCCGTTGTTCACGCCGATTGTGGTGACGCTCGTCATCGTCGCGGCGTTCCCGCTGGTGGCCGGCTATATCGTGCTCCTGGAGCGGAAGGTGCTGGCGGACTTCCAGGTGCGCCTCGGACCCATGCGGGTAGGGCCGCACGGCCTGCTGCAGCCCATCGCCGACGCTTTGAAGCTGTTGATCAAGGAAGACATTATCCCCGCGGAATCGGACAAAGCCATTTTCTGGTTCGCGCCCTGCATTTCCACCATCACCGCGCTGACCGCTTTCTCCGTCCTTCCCTTCGCAAGAACGATTTACGTGGCCGATGTCAATGTGGGGCTGCTGGTGATTTCGGCGGTTTCCGCGGTGGGAATTCTGGGAATCATCCTGGGCGGCTGGGCATCCAACAGCCACTACTCCCTGTTGGGCGCGCTGCGCAGCGCGGCGCAATTGGTGAGTTATGAGGTGGCTCTGTCGTTCGCGCTGCTCTCCGGGGTGATGGCGGCCGGCACGCTGAGCATGAAATCGATCGTCCTGGCGCAGCAGCAACGCGGCGTCTGGTTCGTATTCGACAACTGGGGCTTCATGATCGTGCCGTTCGCGGTCTACATCATCGCCGCTACGGCGGAGACCAACCGCGCGCCGTTCGATCTGCCCGAAGCGGAATCGGAACTGGTGGGCGGCTTCCATACCGAGTACAGCGGCTTCCGCTGGTGCCTCTACTTTCTGGCGGAGTACGCCAACATTTTCGTGGTTTCCTCGGTGGCCGTGGCGCTGTTCTGGGGTGGCTGGCTGCGCCCCTTCCCCAGCGTCGCGTGGCTGGATGTGCCGCTGAACGTGGCGTTCCCGGTGGTGTTGTTGGTGGGCTCCGGCGCCCTGACGCTGACGCTGGTGAAGAAGCTGAAGGACACCATGCAGCAGAAGGTGCTGGTGGTTTGCGCGCTGTCGCTGGTGGTGATCGGCGGCGTCTTTATTGTCCCGGCGGTGAATCACGCGGTGATGGGACTGTTCTGGTTTCTGCTGAAGGTGTTCACCATCATTTATCTGCTGATCTGGTTCCGCGGCACATTCCCCCGCTTCCGCTACGACCAGCTCATGAACATCGGCTGGAAGGTCGCCATTCCCGTCGGCATGGCGGCCGTGCTGATCAACGCCGTGCTGGGCATGCTGCGGCACGGGTAGTGCGGAGCGGAGGCCAGCGCTCCCTATCAGTTTTCCGATGGCCGCTTGGCTTCCAGGATTTCGACGACTTCCGCAGGGCCACGTTTCGCTTTCAAACGCAATCCCAGTTCTGATTGGATGGCCGTGAAGATCGACACTAACCTGGGATCAAGGTCGGTCGGATCGGCTGGCTCCCCTGCAAGGGCGTTACCCAGTCCAGGCTCAGGCGACCACTCCAGGTGCACCTCATACTCCCCGTTCAAGCCCGTCCGATTCATGACAGGACGTTCCAGCACCATCGACAGAGTTCTGGCAAGCAGGTCCATGCTGGCGCTCTTTCCACTCACAAACCCAATGCCAAAGCCCATGGTGCTTGACTGCTGAGCAGATGCTTTTAGCTTGGCGCCGGACTTTGACTGAACCAGTGCATACACCGGCATGTCTTTCATTCCCAGATGGGTACGCAGTTGGAAACGGTCGGCAAGAAGAGCTTTCATGACCTGGAGGAGCTGTTCTCGATTGAATCGACCCCTGAAGCCTTCGGCTTTGGCTTCGATGCTCCATCGGTCTGTAGTCATCCACTTCGGGCCGCCTGAGACCTGGTACTCCTGAACCCCATAAGCCAGTGCTATAAGCTGCTTCAGCGTCGCGCCTTCTGCCGAGAACCGCCCTCCGGGTTCGGGTCCCCATTTCGTCCCCAGGTCTGACGTTGGGGTCGGTTTGATGGAGGCAACTTCGAAGGTGAGTGACTGATCAACTTGAGCCCAGGCGCAAGCGAACACGCTGCATAAGGTCACAAACTGGAGGCTTGGGAACCGAAGCATTGCCAAAACCTGAGAATCTCCACACGGCTTGCGCCGTAGGCTACCATCTTTTGCCTCCTGCGGGCTCGATGAGCCGAAGCGAAGCAATGGCGGCGTCCGACCTTTACTTGCCCACTAATTCTTTTACTTTCGCCATGTCGGCGTCGGCGCCCCTGGTGTCGCCGGCGGCGCGGCGGGCGGCGCTGCGGTTGATGTAAGCGTTGATGTAGGCCGCGTTCAGACGGATGGCATTGTCGAAATCGGCCAGGGCGTCAATGTACCGCTTCTGCCGGAAATAGGCGTAACCGCGCGCGTTGTAGGCCAGAGAGAGCGAAGGGTCCAGCTTCAATGCGGCGCTGAGTTCCTGGATGGCCTCCGCGAAGTGTTCCTCCTGAAGAGCCTTGCGGCCGAGCGCATTGTGCTGGGCCGCGGTCAACTCCATGGCGGGGGCGGCTGAAGCGGCGGGAACCCCCGGCGTCGCCGCTGGGGGCGGAACGGGCGGCTGCACGGGCTTCGGTTCCGGCGGCGGCGCGGCGGTTTCGGGCTTTACCTCCTGCTTGGGCTCGGCCGGCGGCGTGGTTACGGGCTGGGTTACTGGCGGCGCTTCGGCTTTCTCTTCGGGCTTCGGCGGCGCGCCGGCAGTGCCCGGCAACTTCACGGAAATGGTGTCGGGCAGAGCTTCCTTGGAGAGCGCCTTAGCCACGATTTCATCGACCTTGGCTTGGGCTTGCGCCGCCAGAGCCTGCAAGTCGGCGTTCCTGGGATCGAGCAGGACGGCCTGTTTCAAATCGGCGAGAGCATCGTCGAAGCGGCCCAGCAGGAAGTAGGCGTTTCCGCGGGCCGTCCAGGCCAGCGCGCTGGTCGGGTCCAGGTCGATGGCGGTGGTACGATCGGCGATGCCCTTCTCATGCTGCCCCATCAGGTGGTAGGTGCTGCCGCGGGCCACGTAGACTTCGGGATTGCGGGGGTCCAGTTGCACGGCCTGGTCCCGATCCTGCAGCGACTCCGTCAGTTTCTGCTGCCGCGCGTAGACCGCGCCGCGGGCCGAGTACAGGCGGGAATCCTTGGGATCGCGGCGAATGGCTTCGCTGTAGTCGGCGATGGCCCCGTCGTAGTCTCCGAGGTGTTCGCGCACGGCGCCGCGGACGCGCCACGCGCGCAGGTCTTCGCCGTTCAGCTTGAGCGCGGCGTTGAGGTTTTCGAGCGAGTGCTGAAAGTCGCCGAGGCCGGCGCAGGCCAGGGCGCGCTCCACCCAGACTTCTTCGTAATCCGGCTTGTAGCTCAGCGAGCGGTCGAAATCGTCCACCGCGTCGCGGAACCTGCCGAGCGCGGCCTTGGCCATGCCGCGGCCTTTGTAGGGCTCGGGATTGTCGAGCCGGAGCTTGATGGCCTGGGTAAAATCGTCGATGGCTTTTTCGTATTCCTTGAAGGCCACGTAGGCGAAGCCGCGCCCGCTGTAGATCTCGGTGCGTTCGAGCTTCAGACTGATGGCGGTGGTGAAGTCCTGCGCGGCGCGTTCGGGCTGGGCAGTGGCGGCGAAGAATTCGGCGCGTGCGGCGTAAGATTGTGCGTCGCCGGGCTGGACCTCGAGGGCCTGATCGAAATCGGCCTTTGCCTTCTCGCGGTCGCCGGCGGCGAAATAATCCTTGGCGCGGGCGCGCCAGGCGGCGGAGTTGGCGGGATCGGCCTCCACGGCTTGGGAGTAGGCGGCGATGGCCTCGGCGCGCTTGCCTGCCTGGTCGGCGCGCTGGCCCTCCTGGTAAGCCGTCTGCGACTTTTTCTTATCGGGCTTCGCCTGCGCGGCGTCAACCGGCAAGGTCAGGCCCGATATGGCGATCGATAGTACGATCCGCGCCACGCGGTAAGTTAGCTTGCACATGAGCGCTCTGAAATTAGTGTACACTCGGAATTGTAGTTAATGTTTCCGCTGGTGTCGGGAAGCTGGTGAGAATCCAGCACAGCCCCGCTACTGTAAGCGCGGAGAGCCTTTCGTACATGCCACTGTTCCGGCGACGGGATGGGAAGGCCGACGGGTTCGATGAGGCGCAAGTCAGGAGACCGGCCGGCGGAAGTGAGCTCGCACGGCTCTCTAGGGAGGAGCTTGGTATGCGTCACAACGTGGCGGCTTTCGCAGCCTGTTGCCTCTTTTTTCCCGCCGGTCTTTTTGCGTCCCAAGTGAAGGGAACGGTCACCGATCCGTCCGGCGCGCCCGTGGGCGGCGCGCAAGTTTCCGTCGTGAGCCGCTTAGGCGTGGAGGCCCGGACGGTATCGGCGATGAATGGCTCGTTCGAGCTCGACGTCGCGGACATCCCGGGCGCCCGGTTGGTGATAACGGCGCCGGGCTTCAGCACGCAGACGCTGGCGGCCGGGCCGTCGGTTGCGGTGCGTCTCGAAATCGCGCCGCAAGTGGATTCGGTGCGGGTGGTGGGCTCCGCCATCGATGTGCCGGCCAGCATGCAGGGCGGCAGCGTGAGCATCGTGCCAAGTGAAGAAGTCCGGCAGCGCAACGAGCCTTACGTCATGGACCTGCTGCGCTATCTGCCGGGCATGGCTTTCAACCAGACCGGCGCGCCGGGCGGCGTGTCGAGCCTGTTTCTGCGCGGCGGAGACTCGGATTTCAGCCTGGTGGAAATCGACGGCGTTCCGGTGAACGCGTTCGGCGGCAGCTTCGATTTCGCCCACATTCCATCGGAAGCGGTGGAGAGCGTCGAGGTGATCCGCGGGCCGCAATCGTCGGTGTACGGACCGTATGCCAACAGCGGCGTGATCAACTTCATCACGCGCCAGCCGGGGTCCGCTCCGGAGCTGGATGTGCTGGCGGAGGGCGGAGCGTTTGGCGAGCACCGCTTCGGGATTACGGGTTCGGTCCCCGTCGCCGGGTTCGGGATCACGGCGTCGGTGTCGCGCATCGATACCGACGGCCCGGTCGATAATAGCGACTACCACAACCAGGATGCGCTGCTGAACGTGACGCGGCGTTTTGCGCGGCAGAGCCTTTCGCTGCACGCCGATTTCGATTTCAACAACGCCGGCGAACCCGGGCCATGGGGGTCCGATCCGAAAGATACCTTTACAGGCATCGACACCATCAGCCGCGAAAGAAATAATTTCGGCGATTTCGGGCTGCACTACGAAGCCGATCTTTCGGCGCGCGTGCGCCAAGAAGTGTTTGGAAGCTTCTTCGTGGATAATAGCGGCTTCGCCAGCCCATACGGCGCCAGCTTCAGCAAGGACATGCGCTGGCAGGGCGAAGCGCGCACCATAGTGAGCGTTACGCGCCACTACACGGCTGCGTTTGGCGTTTCGGCGGGGCGCGAAGAAACCAAGAATACGTTCATCACCGACGCCAATTTCGAGACGTTCCCCATTGCGCGCACCGACCTGGCGGCCTATTGGGAGAACCGCTTCGAAATCGGCGGACGCTTCTTCCTCAACGCCGGCGTGCGCGCCGAGTGGATCGAGACACCGGCGGTCCCCACCGACGGATACTCGCGGCCGTTCTTCCCCGCGAACACCGTGTCGCGCGCCAACCCGAAGGTATCCGCGGCCTACGCGCTGCGGCCCGGTTCGACGCGCTTGCATAGCTCGTTCGGAACCGGTATCCGGCCGCCGAGCGGATTTGAAATCGCCTTCACCGATAACCCGCAGCTCAAGCCGGAGCGTACCCGCAGCGTGGACGCTGGACTGGAGCAGAAGCTGTTCGGCAACCTCCTGTTGCTGGATGCTACGTACTTTTACAACCGCTACTACGATTTGATCGTGACGCTGGGCGGATCGCTGGCGCAGTTGAGCAGTTATGAATCGGCCAACCTGGCCAACTCCCGCGCCCAAGGGGTGGAACTCTCGGCTTCTCTGCGGCCGGGGCGCCGGCTGTTTGTGACGGGATCGTACACGCTGCTGGGGACGCGGATTCTCTCGCTCGACGGTTCCACCAGCCTGGCGCCCCTGCCATTTCAGGTGGGCCAGCCGCTGACGCGGCGGCCGAAGAACTCCGGCAGCGTCGTGGCGACGTACACGCGCGGGCGTGTCACCGCCGACGCCACCGGTTACTTCCGCGGCAAGACGTTGTACGAAGAGCCGACCTACGGCGCCACCGACGGGTTGTTTTGGAACGCGGGCTTCGCTAATGTAGGGATCAACTTGAATTTTGCGCTGGGCCGCGGCGTCACCGCGTACGGCAGCCTGCGCAACGCGCTCAACTGGCACTATGAAGAGGTGTTCGGCTATCCGTCGCCGCGGCTGAATTTCGTGGCCGGATTGAAGTGGAAGATTTCGCGGGCGAAATGAAACCATGAGCGAGCAGCCGTTCGACAAGCCGCGCATCGCCATCAACCGCGTGTATACGCGGCAGGGCGACCAGGGCGAAACCGCGCTGGCGGGCGGCCAGCGTGTGCCCAAGGATGGCGCGCGCATCCAGGCCTATGGCACGGTGGACGAGTTGAACTCCTTCGTGGGCGTGGCGCGCTCGACCGTCGCGGAGATGGCGGCGGGCGAACCCCGCTTCGCGGTGCTGGGGGCCATCCTGCTGCGCGTGCAGCACGAGCTCTTTAATTTGGGGTCGATCCTGGCGACCCTGCCGCAGGACGTGCATCCCAAGCAGGCGCGCGTCACCGAAACGGAAGTGGCGCAACTGGAAACCGAGATGGACCGCATGAACGAAGAACTGCCGCCGTTGCGCTCCTTCGTGCTGCCGGGCGGAAGCCGGCTGAACGGGGAGTTGCACGTCTGCCGGACGGTGTGCCGCCGCGCCGAGCGGGCCGCGGTCGCGCTCGCCCGGGCGGAGAATATTCCTCCGGAGACGCTTCGATACTTGAACCGGCTGGGCGATGCCATGTTCGTGTGGAGCCGCTGGGCCAGTCACGTGGCCGGGGCGCCGGAGACTTTGTGGGAACCGAATCAGGCAGCCTCGGGGCGGTCTGATGGATAATCTAAGGATAAGGAGAAATCGATGCAAGAGAATTCGGCAAGGCCGTTGGCCATCGGCCTGACAGTTCTGGGTGGTTTGGCGCGATTCGCGCAAAACCTGAATTTCGCGCCCGTAGGGGCTTTGAGCCTCTTTGCCGGCGCGCGCCTGCGGGGATGGCAGGCTTACCTGTTGCCGATCGCATTAATGGCGGTGACGGACCCGTTTCGGGGCGGCTACTCCTTCGCAACCCCGTTCGTCTATGCCAGCTTCCTGATCAACGTCTGGATTGGCTCGCGGCTGCGCGGCACGGAGAGTCCCAAGTGGATTGGCGGAGCGGCCCTCGTCGGAAGCGTGCAATTCTTCCTGCTCTCCAACTTCGGGACGTGGCTGGCTCCCGCCGGCGCTTATAGCCACACCCCGGCCGGGTTGCTCGCCTGCTACATCGCGGCCATTCCGTTCTTCCGCAACACGCTGGTTTCGGACCTGCTCTTTGCGGCCGTCTTCTTCGGGCTGCACGCGGTGCTGAGCCGCACGGTGGTGCGGTCTGAGCGCGTGGCGGCGCAGACCGCGTAGCGTGAAAACATTGCTGGCGTGGAGCTCCGGCAAGGACAGCGCCTGGGCGCTCGGCCGGCTGCGGCAACAGGGCACTCCCGTGGCCGCCCTGCTCACCACCATTAACCAGAGCGCGGACCGCGTGGCCATGCACGGCGTGCGGCGGCGGCTGCTTGAGGCGCAGGCGGAATCGGCCGGGCTTCCGCTATGGGTGGTCCCGCTGCCGTGGCCTTGCACCAACCAGGATTACGAATCGCGTATGGCCGCGGCCTGCGCCAGGGCCGTGGCGGAAGGCTTTGACGCGATAGCTTTCGGAGATCTGTATCTGCGCGACGTGCGGCAATACCGCGAACGCCAGTTGGCCGGTACGGGTCTCCAGCCGATGTTCCCGCTTTGGGAACTGCCTACGGCTTCGCTCGCGCGCGAGATGATCGCGGCGGGATTGCGGGCGCGGATCTCCTGCGTGGATTCGAAGGTCCTCGACGCGAGTTTCGCCGGCCGCGAATTCGACCTCGCTTTGCTCGATGATCTGCCGGCCGCCGTCGACCCGTGCGGCGAAAACGGCGAGTTTCATACCTTTGCCTATGACGGCCCAATGTTTCGCTCGCCGCTGCGCGTGGAGTCCGGCGAGATCCGCCACGTCGATGGCTTTGTTTACGCGGATTTGCTGCCTTGCACCGAATCGCCTCACTAATCGCCAGCACCGCCGGGATCGTCGATCGGCTGGTGCAAATGGTCCGTCCGGAGGGGCGCACCCCGGCTTCGGGGCCACGCGGGGCGCGTTATGATGAGCTTGTGACATGGCGCTGATCGCGGTTTCGGGCCATCCCGGCTGCCGGTTCGAGGAGCTGGCGCGCATCAGCGCGCAGCGGCTGGGTTTCGAGCTGCTGACGCAGTCGCGGCTCCGCGTTCTCATTGAAAGGGAATTTGGCGCGGATGTGCGGATTCCCGACAAGGCCTATCCCAGCCTGGTGACGTCGATTCTGGCGCGGGCCGCCACCGAGGCGCACCTGGTGTATTGCGCCGTCGGCGGCGAGTTGCAGGCGCGCCATTTCGCGGGCATGCTGCGCGTGCACGTGGTGGCGCCGGAAAGCGTGCGCATCGGCAATCTGATGCTCGACAACCACATGGAGCGCGCCGCCGCCCGCCAATTGCTGCTGCAACTGGAGGCCGAGGAACGCACCAGCCGCAAAGCCAAGTTCGGCAAGACGCGCGCCACCGCCGACCTTTTCGACCTGGTGCTGAACGCCGAATCCCTGACCTCCGAGCAGATGGCCGAATTGATCGAAACCGCCATAGGCGCCACGGGGCTGAAGGAGCGCGGTTACCTGGCGGCCGCCGCCGAGGCGCAGCTCCAGTTTCAGATGCGCCTCAAGCTGGCGCGCTTCGGGATGGTTCCGCCGGACCACGTGACCCTCCGCAAGAAGGGCTTCGCGCATCAGAGCGAGGAGATGTTCGCCAACCTGCTGGATTTTTACCGCATCGCGTGGGAGTACGAGCCGCGCAGTTTTCCGGTGCAGTACGGCACCGACGGCGTGGTTCTGGAATCATTCACCCCCGATTTTTATTTGCCGGAATTCGATCTCTACGTGGAACTGACCACCATGAAACAATCCCATGTGACGCGCAAGAACCGCAAAGTGCGGCTGCTGCGCGAGCTGTACCCGCGCCTGAACATCCAGGTCTTCTACCAGAAGGATTTTGAGAACCTGATCTTCAAGTACGGCTTGGCGGAACGGCAGGTGCAGGCATGAGCGCGGCCACGCTGCCGGGAGTGGAGCGCGTTCTGTTCACCGAGGAACAGATCGAGGAGCGGATTCGCGAAGTCGCGGCCCGCATTTCGCGCGATTACCAGGGCAAGACCTTGAAGCTGGTGGGCGTCCTCAAGGGGTCGGTGTTCTTCCTGACCGCCTTGGCGCGGCGCATCGAGGTTCCGCTGAAAATCGATTTCCTGGCCATTTCCAGCTTCTCCAACAAGAGCGGCGCTCCCGGTCTGGTGCGCATCGCCAAGGACCTGGATGAGAGCATCGAGGGCGAAGATGTTCTGCTGGTGGAAGACATCGTCGACACCGGCTTCACGCTGCGCTATCTGCTGCAGGCGCTGGCGGGGCGCGGGCCGAATTCGCTGGCCGTGTGCACATTTCTGGACCGCAACTCGCGGCGCATCGTGCAGGTGCCGGTGGATTACCGCTGTTTCGAGATCCCCGACCGGTTCGTAGTGGGATTCGGCCTGGATCATAACCAACTGTATCGTAACCTTGGTTATGTCGCCGTCATGAAACCCGACAAGGGTGCG
>Ga0181530_10007410_pt1 | contig 10461 bp, 7 predicted proteins | sample PEATcosm2014_Bin_42_FD_119769 | JGI IMG/M metagenome (GOLD analysis project Ga0181530, IMG submission 119769) | Peatland microbial communities from MTU Mesocosm Facility, Houghton, MI, USA - PEATcosm2014_Bin10_60_metaG | ecosystem: Environmental > Terrestrial > Soil > Wetlands > Peat | place... | reverse complement strand
GGGAAAGCCGGTCTTCGCAACCTGCACGATCCACCAAAGGCCAAGAATAAGGCCGAGGTAGCACAACAGCAGCAGCCCACCCACGCGTATGGAGAGCGTCGCCCCAATGGCAGCCCCCAATTTCAACGAAAGAGACCACGGTGCGCGCGGCAACTGGCGGAGAAGCTGGATCAGATAATAAACGGACCAAATGTAGAAAGCTGCGAAGGGAATGTCCTTCCCGTCATTGAACATCCCGCCGTAGTAGCGCGCCGTGATCGCCAGCAGCAGCGCAGCACCGAACGCGACTTTCGGTCCTCCCACCAGCCGGGCCAATTTCCAGCAGCCGATGATGCCCAGCAGGCCCATGAGTGCGCTAAGCAGATGGCGCGTCTCATACTTTCCAAAGGGAGAGATGAGATTCAGCACGGCCAGTGTCGTATCGAATCCGCCGCTGTGCCCCCACTGAGCCACATTCTCAAAATGAGCGGCGCTACCGTTGTAGTGGCCGTGCAGAGCCGCAACATAGTAGAGAACGATAGCCTTCCCATATTCCGTGTCTACTGGCTCGTCCCAGGTGATGCCGTAGTGCCAGAAAGTGGCGGCAATCAGAATCGCTACAACGGAAAAAAGAACCCAGGACGCCTGGTCCCAAGGCGAAGCGTTCACCCACGCCGAAACGGCGGCTCTTCTAACTCTTTCGAACAAGTGGGCGCTTGGATAGGAAACGGCCTGGGAACTCATATCTTTGACGCCCCGCCCGCCGAAAGCAAATATAACCAGTAACCCGTCGAGCCCAGGGGCTTCCAGCCGTTCTCAGAGAAGTCCTCGGGCATTTCAGTTACTACGAACGCGACTGCTCCGGTCTGGGCGACTGAGTTCAGTAAGGCCATGCGCTGTTCCGGACGCACGGACCACAATCGGTCCTGTTGGCCGTCGGGAACCTCCGCGATAATTCGCAGCCCCGCTAAATGAGCCCAGGAATAGTCCTGCTTGGAATTGAACGCATTCGGCCGAACCCAGGCCACCTTGTCGCCGGGCCGCAAGCCCGCGCGGCGCAGTTGATCTGCCACCTGCCATTCAAAATTAGCTCCGGGACTATGCAACGAGAGGAGTTCTTTGCGGCTATGCGAAGCCACCTCGCCAAGCATGGAGTCGCAGAGCAACACGGTCGTCAGCAACGCAACCGAAACCAGGGCCAGTGACGCCGCTCTCCTGACATCCGGCCGGTCCCGGAAACGGACTGCTGCAAACGAGCCCATCCAAATCATCACATCGAAAGCCGGGGTCATGCGGTCTTCCACGTGCACCAGAACGTACATCCCGAGGGCGGCGAGAGGAGGAATCAAAAGAATCCAGTAAGCCGCAATATCGGTGAAGGCCCGGAAGCCGCGGCCTCCAATGAGAAACAGGAACAGGCAGATCGCGACCACAGCCGCCTGCTCGTGAAAAACGATCCTCTCGTAAACGAGCCCGTTGACGAAAAGTTGATTGAGATTCGACTTCCAATTCACAACCGGCCGGATTCCCGCGTTCCAGTAGGCGGGATCGTACCAGATGGGATACGTCGCGGTTCCATGGTCGAAAGCATATACAGGAGGTTGATCGAATATCTTTTTCGACGCGTGAACCGCGGCCCCGCTCGCCGGCGCGCCCCCTTGCCAGTGATAACGCGGAGCGTGATCCACGTACCATGCGTAATTGAGCTTCGCGCTGTCTCCCCATGTGAGGCGTTTTTGAGCGTGCGAAAGCGCGAAAATAAACGGCCCCGCGACGAGAGCGAATCCTACCAGCGCAACACATACCCGGGCGAAGGCCTTCCCCTTTCCACCGGCCGCGATGAATGCCATAGCGAAAAAGGTGAAGCCCACTGGCAGCATGGGCGCCTTCGCGAGGTAGCCGAATCCCACAATCATGCCCAGCAGGAGGAAATCGCGGTATCGGTTGCGGCCGGACGGTACGCCCAGCAACACCCCGCCTCCCAGGTACACGTACATGGCCACGCTCATGTCTGGACTGACGATGGAGTTGGGTATCAGCTCGAGCGCAGTCCACATGAAAAGCACGTAGCCAAGCATTCGAAGCGACCACTGGGAAAGAAGGGTCCACTGCCCTGCTTCCCCTCGAAGCGCAAGTCGGGACTGGTATTGAAAAAGCCGCGACAGGAAGAACTCGAAGGCGCCGGCACAACCAACCAAGAGAGCGAAATTGACGAGATGCACGACGACGAATTCCCAATAGGGTGAAGGATGGAGTAGCTTCAGCGCCACGGTCAGGAAAGCTGGATATAGAGGACTCCAGTAGGCGTTGACGCCGGAGGCCCAATCGCGCCTGCCGAATGCGCTGGATATGTCCAAATAGGAAATCCCGTCCGTATTCATCGCAAAACGGCTGATCCAGAACTGAATGCCCCCGAACAAAAGCGTGAGACCCCAGAATATTCTTTGCAGCCGCCGGCAAAGGTCACCGTCGTCTTGGAGCAGCGCTTCACCGGTCGGGCCGGAGGGCGCGGGAACAAACTTCCCCAACTGCTCGGAAATAACACCGGTGGACAACTAACGCCTCCCTCGGCTCATGGGATGCGACGCCGAAGACTGAAAGATCGGCGGCCTCATCGCGTCACATCCACGAATAAGTCCGCAGCCGCCGATCGCGGTTCTTGGCGAAACGCCCAGTACACGGTGCCGATCAGAAATCCGAGCCCATAGGAAACGTGGAACACCACGAACGTCGCGGGGAGATACGGCAGAAGGTCCCATCCCGATCGGCGGGCGGCCGAAAAAGCCGCCATCAGACACCCGGCTGCATACACGGCAAGCACAATCGACCAGGCCAGCGCGCAACCCCTGGCAAGCTCCCTGCCTCCCGCGAGCGCGGCGCCTAGGATGAACAAAGGCCACAGCACATTTGACGATACGAAGGCGGCGGGAATCAAATGCCGCCAGGAACCGGGAATCTTGTGCTTGCGAATCACGCGAACTTTCCAGAATCCGTACTGGAAATACTGATGAAAAAGGGCCGAAAGCGTGGTCCGTGGGCGATACCAGGAAACAATATCGGACGCCTGCCAGATCTTCCCGCCCGATCGAACCAGGCGAAGATTCAATTCGTCATCCTGATTTCTGACCAAGCCCTCATCGAACAGCCCGATTCGGACCAGCGTTTCTTTTTTCCAGCAGCCGTAGGTCACGGTATCCACGTAGCCGGAGTACGCTTCGTCATGGAATTTCGCGCCCCCGGTCGAAAAAGGGCTGTGATAAGCCGCGCAAATCGCGCGGGCCCGCCGGCCCTCCGACTTGGTTCGCGCGGGCCCGCCGACGTTCTCCGCGCCCGTTTTATCGAGCCACTCGATGCATTTCCTCACGTAGTCGGGAGCGTATTCGGTGTGGGCATCCATGCGGAGAACGATCTCCCCGCGCGCGGCCCTGATCGCGGCATTGAGGCCCGTCGACACAAACCTCGCCGGGTTCGAGAGGACCACGATGCGCGCATCTCGCCCGGCAAACTTCGATAAAATCGCCGGCGTTCCATCGTCACTCGCTCCGTCGGCGATAATCACTTCCCAATCGAAACCCTCCAGCTCCTGCGCCCGAAGTGAATCGAGAAAGCGCTCGATGTGGTTCGCCTCATTGCGGCAGGCCACAACGATCGATATCGCCCTTCGCTCCGCCGGCTCGGGCGAGAGGCCTTGAAGCTTCGCCGCTGATGGCTGCTTAATAGGCGCGGACATAGTCACGGTGCTTCGCATTGGGTAAGTGCGGCAACTGGTCGACGATCTGTATCGGTATGGATAGGTCTTCTCCGAGGGCTGTCCGCATCTCCCGCTCCACGATTTTGCGGTGCTCCTCGCGAAACGAATTTCCGACTACCAAATAGAGCTCGAGCGACTTTTCCGAGCTTTGCACGAAACGGTAGCGCTGAATCACGTTCAGCGAAGCGAGCGGTTTGAAAATGTAACTGGGCAGATTCGCGTTGACCCGCCTGCCGTTGGGAAGATGAATCGTGATTCCGCTTCTGCCCTCCACCGATTGAAGCATGGGATGCGGCCGGCCGCACTTGCACAAGCCGTCTTTGAGCGCCACCCGGTCCCCGATCGCGTAACGAATCAAGGGGAACGCACGAAGCATCATATCGGTAACCAATGCATCGCCTTCCGTTGCGCCAGGCTCGCGCACCTGGAGACTGGTTACCTCGGATGACAGATGCAAGGAACCTTCCGGGCACTCGAAGGCGCTCAAGCCTCCTTCGGCGCTCCCATATTCGTTGATGCAAGGGCTTCCGGTAACCTGCATGATCAATTCGCGCTGGTAGGCGTGCAGCGGCTCGGCAGTGAGGCAGACTGCTTTCATCCCGAGATCCCGCAGATCGAGATTGCGGTCTTTCAGCATGAAGCAGAAATCGTAGATTGCCGAAGGATAGCCGAGAAAATAGACGGGGCGGTGTTTGCGAACGCTTTCCAAATGCCGCACCACGTTTTCAGGGCTGATCTCGAATGCCGAAACGCGAACACGATTGAACGTGATGTCTCGAAGCCTTGTCTCGAAGCGCCGACGACGATTCCAATGAAGGCCGAAAAACAGGGCGTACGGATCTCCTACTTTCACTCCAAAGGCGCCCGTTTGGCGGAAATGCAGAGCATGGCGGTAAGCCCAGGACTTCTTATCGCACGGGAACATCAGCGGAGTGCCGGACGATCCCGATGTCTTATCCGGATAAGTCTGCGACGGGGGAATACCGCTTGCCTTCAGCTTCTCAAAGCACGACGTGACAATATCCTTCTCCAGCGCCGGCAGCTCGGCCATCAGTTCGGCGACTTCCGCGTGACCCTGGGCCTTCCGGATTTTCTCCTTGAACGGCGCATACGCACCCTGATACCACGGCACATGGTCGATCACGAAGCGAAGCTGAGCGAGCTGGCGCTCGGCCTGCAGCGACAGCAATTCTTCCCGGGAAATAAACTCAGTGCGCCGCAGGTCTTCCAGGGCCCCTCGGACCGGCTCGCCCCTCAGGCGTTGGAGGGTGAAATAGGTCTTCTGTGCAAGCCAGCGGTTCATGGGCGCACATCCATTCTTTCCGGAGATGGCGCGCCGCGGTGAACATACGTTTTCGAATCGGTTCGCGAAGCACCTGAGGGATCGGCAGCCACGTCCCACCACTTTCCCAGCAGCGAGCGCAGGGATTCCCGCAAGGCCCCCATCGAATATTGACGGGCCCAGGAAGCCGCACTCGCGCGCATCCCGGCATAGTCTTGAGGGCTCGCGAGCGGCCCACGAAGGGCCTCCGTGAGCGCGTCCGCATCCCGCGGGGGAACCAGCAATCCACGATTCTCATCGAGAATAATGGGTATCAACCCAACGTCCGAACCGATCGCCACCAGACCGAAGGCCATCGCTTCCACAATCGCCTTGGGCCACCCCTCGGTTTGCGAAGCGAGAACCAGAACCCCGCTGCGTTGCAGCAACTCAACAACCTGATCGAAACTGACGCCGCCCGCAAACTCCACGCACTCCCGCAAGCCCAGTTCCGCGGAGAGCTGCTGGAGCGAAGCAAGCTCGGGTCCTTCACCCACAATTGTCGCGGTAAAAGCAATGCCCTCCGCCTTGAGCCGTCCCAACGCATTCAGCAGGACATCGACGTTCTTGGAGCGAGAGAGACGTCCCACAAACAGCACATGCCTGAGCTCCTCGGTTCTCCGGCTCCTGATTGCATCCTCGGCGCGAGCAATTTGATCGTCGGTGAGCACGGAATTAAAGACTGGAACGATGTGCGCCGGCTCGTCAGGCCAATTCCCATACACGGTAACGGGCCCCCGCCACCAGCGGGAACGCAGCACGCCTCGCTGGAGGCGAATGCTGAACGGATCGTTCGCGTTCGGCGTCCACTGCCCCGCATACTTGGCAACCAATCGCTTCGAAAACAACGGCCCCAAAAGCGACCCAAGGAACCCTAAATTACCGGGGCTACGCACCTGGATGGCGTCTCCCAAACGCAGGGCCTGCGAGAGCTCCCACATAAGGACGGGTAACATCACAATCGACTTCACCTTGGACGCCCAGCCCTCTCCACCCACTTCTCTCTGCGGCTGGACGCTGAGTTTTTCGACCTCGATCGGCGCACAATCCCCGGGAGGCTCCTGCTCGCGGCAGGGTGCCGCAATGATAATTGCGTCGAAAAGCCCGCCCCAAAGCTCCATCTCGCGAGCATACGGGGCGTAGGCATAAATTCGCCCCGCGTGCCGGTAATGGACAACATGCGTCACAATGACGAGCTTTAGCGGAAACCGAAATGATTCGCCCGGCGCCCCAACAGGGCAGGCCGCCGGCGGCTCCACGTCCTCGTATCGGATTGCCTTCAGGCCGCTCAAAGTTGGATCACCATTTCATCCGATTCGACGGTGGCAAAGTGCTGACGAATCACGTAACGGGGAGTGTTGCGCATGGTCACAAATCCGATGCCGAGGATGATTCCGCCAAGCGCGTCGACGGCCGTCACCGACAGGCCCAGCACCATGAATGTAACCACGCATATGAGCGGCGCGATTTCCCCGTATCGCCTCAAATGCGAGATGGACCGAACCAAAAAAACTCCGAGAAGTGTCATCAGGGGCAGGAATCCCAGCAAGCCCGTCTCGGCAATGATTTGAATGTACAGCGCGTGCCATTCCAGGTGGCGCTGGGTGAAGAGCCAATCCACATCTCTTCCCGACCCCGGCCCCCAGCCCCAAACAGGCGATTCCGCAAAAATGCTCGGAAGCACTTCCCATTGGACCGAGCGCCCGCTCGTCCGCGATTTCAGGGACCGGTCGGAATCGACGGACCGGTCGTATTGATTGATGACACCCGATCCCTTGTCCGTCGCAAGCAGCAGAATCGCCGCGAGACACATCACCCCGAGAGCCGCGAAGATCGGCTTACGGTCCTGCTTGCTGAAGATCATGATCAGCACAAAGCCTAAGATCGTTACGACCCAGCTGCCGCGAGACCCCGACAGAAGCAGCCACATTCCTGAAATGCTGCAGACCAGCACGCGCCACAAAGGCTTGTCCTCGAGCAGCAGCCAGCGGCCGTTGTCCGCAAAACACATCAGCACAATCAGGGCGGTGGGCACCCCCATCTGAATCGGGTTGCCGATCTCCATGCCGTCTATTTGGGCCAGGCCGAGGCGGTCGCCGGCGACCGGCAGTAAGCCCATAGCCAGCGCGGTGGCGGAAAGAGCGACCCCCGTCAGCGCCGTGGCCAGGTAGCCGCGTTGCTTGGCGAGCAGATACATGCCGGTGATCGCCAGCGCGAAATCCAGATAGCGGCTGTTTGAAAAATAGTCTCCCGTGTAGAGAACCGAGGCCCACCAGAAAACGATGCAGAGACCCACCAGCCATCTCCACGCGACATCCCGCCACACAAACGCCAGCTCTTTTAAGCAGAGCCCCGCCCATAAGCCTATTCCCATCGTAAGAAAGACGGTAACGCTGTGATAGAAAAAAAGGCCCCGCAGGAAACCCAATACCGGCATGGCTCCCAGGGCCAGACTGAAGAAGCGGTAGCGATCCTGCTGCACCGCATGAAAAACGAGAAAGCAGAACAGCGTGGCGGGAACCGAGCGAGCCGCCAATTGCGGCCTGTGAAGAGCCACCAGCGCCATGCCCGGAACCACGCAGACCGCAACTTCGACGAGCGTCTGCCAATGCAGCCGCACCGGCCGGCTCCTCATCACAGGAGCCGCAAAACCGGCGCTCGCCATCACGCTCATTTCACGCTCGCAGGATTGCGGTTTTCAGTTTCCAAAGAAATTTCTTTCGACGATCTGGGCGCGTACGGCCGTCTCGCTTCGCAGGAGGCCCAGCCGGCGCAAAAGCCTTTCGTCCGGACAAAAACGGTCATGCCATTCGAATACGTCGGTTTACTGAGGAAAGTCAGCACGTCGACCAGCACGTCTCCGGCGAAGGTTTTCGCGATCGTAGCGTAGTCCCCGGCCGTGCTCGCGCTCTTGGCAAAACGCCGCGCCGTGCCGAATCCCGTCTGATAGGCTCGATGGAGATGGGAGTCTCGTCCCGGCTGTGCGCCGTGGTGATTCACCAGCAGGTCTCCGCAAATCCACAGCTTCCAGCGGCTGCCCACATACATCGAGAAGTCGCGATCTTCGCCTCCGTAGGTGGGCAGCTTTTCGTCGAATTGGAGGCCCTCGATTGCGGCACGCCGGTAAATCATGCAAAAACCTGGCAGCCATCCGATCTCCCGATGGCCGGCCCACGGCGCGAGAAAGCTGACGGTGACGGCTCTCCCCAGATGATCGACGTCTCCGGGTTCGAGGCTCGGAATGGCGCCGAGGAACTTCTTCATACGCCAGCGCATGGTCACCGGTGCGGAATAGTTCAGCGGATCGTAGCCGGTAATTCCACCCACGTTGGCCGCTTCGGGGCTTTGAAAAATGCCCACGAGTTGCGAAAGAAAATCAGGGCCAAAGGAAACATCGTCGTCCAGGAAACAAATCAGATCGCCCTTCGCCTCCGCGAGGCCCACATTCCGCTGGCGGGTCAGCCCTTTCGGCGACTGGATCAGGCGGATCGGGATCCTGAAGTTCTCCTTGCCAAGAGCTTTCTCAACCGCATCCCGGGCAGACGTCTTGTCCCCTGCATTTCCATCGATAATGAGCACCTCGAAATCGCGATAATCCTGAACGTTCAGGCAGTCCAGGACGACCCCCAGCGCGGCTGCCCGCCCGTACGTGCAAACGATAATGGATACCGAAGAACTCAATTGCCTTTCGACCTCATCTTGAACTCACGAAGGCAGCGATCGTAAAAGGATTCGTTCTGAGTGACCAGGCGGTCGACGCTGAAAACCCGCTGCACTCGCTCGCGGCCCGCCTCGCCGATTTCGCGCGCGAACGACGGATTTCGCAGGACGCGCAAAATCGAATTGGCAATATCCTCCGGCTTGTCCGGGTTCACCAAAAGGCCTTCGCGTTCGTGGGTAAGCAGCTCTGGGCCGCTGCCGCGATCGCTGAAAATCGTGGGGCACCCCACCGCCATCGCCTCCAGGGGCGCCACGGCGAAAGCCTCCGCATAGGAAGGAAAAACCGCCAGGCTGGCCGTACGATACGCCTCGAACAACTGCTGCCGGTTGACGTGCCCGTGAAAGTGGATGCTGGGCCGCTCGCCATTGACCAACCCGCACAAAAATTCCTGCATTGAGCCGCCGTCTTCGGCGCGGCCATCCTTGCCGAACACATGCAACTCGGCTTCCGGGACGGCCTTCGCCACGTGCCGCCAGGCCTGAATCAAGGAAACGATTCCCTTTTTGCCCGTCAGCGTGCCGCTGAAAACAACCTTGCTCGAATTCCGCGGAATTTCCGTTGTCGCCGGGGGCGTTTCCACCGGATTGTAGAGAATCTCGACTGGCTTCATCGGGATTTTGAAGACTTTGCCCGTCATGTCCGCCGTGTAGCGGCAAACCGAAGCCAGAAAATCGGCACGCTTCAGCGAGGCACGCTCCAGCCAGTAAGCTTTTCTCTCCTTCGGCTGCTTGAGTTCTTCTGAAAAATAAGTGAGCGAACCATGCATGCGCACGACCACGGGTGCGTCCAATGCGTTCCACCCTGCCGCAAGCCCTTGATAGTCGGGTAACTCGACTACATCGACCTCGCCCGCGCGAATCCACTCCGAGATTTGACGATACAGTTGGTAGCGCGAAGCAATCCATCCCAGAGGATGCTCTCGCTGACGGAGGCGAAGCACCTGCACTCCTTGGTCGTCCTGCCTTTCGGGCGCCTCATACCACGAAGGATACAATCCGATGGAGCGCACCTCGTGACCAGCCCTCACCAGCGCGCGAGCGAGCACCTGCGTCATCGTGCCGATGCCGCCGTGCGGCCCGGGAGGATACTCTCTGCAAACGAAGCAAAGCTTCATCGAGCCTCCCGCATGGCCGGCAGAAGGAACTGCGTTTTCGTAGTCGCGAGTTTTAAAAAGCCCATCATGAACGGAATCGGCTGTGTCCGGGCATTGGCACGAAGATGCTTCCATCGCCGGAACGCTGAAGTACGCGCCAGCTCTTGTCGATCTTCGGGAGTCAAATCCGTCGCCCTTTGCCAGAGCCTGTCCCAGCGGTCGAGCAACTCGATCCCTTGAGCGACCGGCATCGTTTGGCTCAGGCCGACAGTCCGTAGCCCGGTAAGGTCGGCGCGTGACCACCGTTCGCCCGTAAGAGCCAGCATGTGATCGGATAATACATCCAGGCCGAGTTCCATTTGCAGGGTGGCTCGGGTGTGGGTCTGGCGCGTCTGGTGATACCGGACGTAGCAAAGCACCTCGGGCATCGTGCCCAGCCAATCGCGGCGCGTCAATTCGCACCACAAGCGATAGTCCTGCGAAAGAGGCAACTCCCGGTACCCTCCGAGTTCGTCCATCATGGAGCGTTCGTAGCAAACGGCGCTATGGAGAGAGGGGGCCCGCAGCAGGAGTTCCCAGCGAAAGATTCTCGGGTT
>Ga0181530_10007407_pt1 | contig 10462 bp, 13 predicted proteins | sample PEATcosm2014_Bin_42_FD_119769 | JGI IMG/M metagenome (GOLD analysis project Ga0181530, IMG submission 119769) | Peatland microbial communities from MTU Mesocosm Facility, Houghton, MI, USA - PEATcosm2014_Bin10_60_metaG | ecosystem: Environmental > Terrestrial > Soil > Wetlands > Peat | place... | reverse complement strand
CTGGCAGCAGAAGCGGGATCGTGAAATGGAGGACTTAGGCCAGCAAAATTTATTTGCTCATTAAGCAGACCCCTTTTAGGGGTCCAATTAAAGCCACGGCCTATGGCCGTGGTCTTTTACTTCGCGTATCTGCGGCAGCGCGCCGGCGGGTTATTCATGATGTCGCGGTTAATCTCTTTGTCAATTCCAATACCGCTATCTCGGGAGGACAGTTGATACGGAGGGGAATTCTGGTCATCCCGATGCCACGCGAAATGAAAACGGGAAACCCCCGTTTTGAACGGCGTAACCCGTAGGTATATTCTTTATTCCTCTCCCTGACAACAAGCGTTCCGACAAACGGCAGATTGATCTGGCCGCCGTGGGTATGCCCCGCAATGACCAGGTCCGCATGCTGACGACTTATCGTATCGGCGCTGTCCGGGTTGTGCACCAGCACGACGCGGCATTCCTCGGCCGGGATCGGGTCAAGAAGCGCGTCGATGCTCCGGTGGTCGTGCCATAGATCGCCGGTTCCGGCAAGCCAGAGGACCTCGCCGTTCCTCTCCAGTTTCCGAATCGAATGGCGGAGATTCTGGCCGGAATTTTCGAGCCAATGAATGGAACTGCCGGTACAGCCGTACTCATGATCGTGATTGCCGAGGATCGAGAATACCCCTTCCCTAGCACGGAGACCGTTGAGGAGCGGCCAGATGGCATCGACCTCGGCGATGGTGTTCGAGATGTAATCGCCGGTGCACACCGTGATATGGTGCGGGAGGTTATTGACTTGTGTAATAAGGTCCCGCAGCAGCTCCAGATGAATGAAAAACCCGTAATGGAGATCGGTCAATTGCACGATGGTAAATCCCTCGAATGCCTCCGGAAGGCGCGGCACCGCCAGGCGATACCGGTTGACTTGCACCGAAATCTGCGCGGCAAGCAAGGGATAGCATCCCGCGGCCGCCGCTCCGCCTGCCGCAGCGGCGCCGAGTTTGAGGAAGGATCGACGGTTCATGGAGGTCCGATAAAACGGGTGAAAATAAAATATCGCGCTGCCCCGCTCTCAATCGCGGTCACTGAAAGCAGGGTACCATCACTGTTTTAACCTTGAATTTCGGCCTGGAGATACGGGTTATTGCGGGCGGTCGCGAGACCGGTTGCAAATCGACCTGCCGAGCCCTCCGGCGTCGGAAGGCTTATCAATGGATGAACTTTAAATCACAAAAATAGAACCGTTCGTCCCTGCGAACAATCTCTCCTTTGTCGAAGCAGATTTTCTCCCTGAAAATCGGTCCTGCATACACAAACGAATGAAACTCTCCGTTTTCACCACACGGGTCGACATCTTTGGGAAGTTGCGATAGAAATGAATCATCGAACTCCCGGCCGCAGAACGATTGATCGAGTTGAGCGCCATCCACGCAGGTAATAATAGCCTTAAAATTTAAATCGATGAATTTCTTCGCAAGAATATAGCTGTTCTGTTTCCAGAGCGGAAATATTCCTTTCAGGCGATTTTCGCCAGATTTTCTTCCCGATATTTTTTCAAATCCTCAAGAAAGATATCTCCGAATGCTACCGCGCTGACGCCTTCGTTTTTATAGCGGAGAAGAATTTCCTTTATTTTTTCCTCGTACTCTTCGTTGCTCGATTTCTTTGAAATGATCACTTTTTCAAGCGGAAAGCCGATTGATTCCGCCTGCTTCTCAAGAAGTTCCCGTCGCACTCCATGCATACTGATTCTGTCGTAATCAGCGGTGACCGTTGTGAGAAGAGCCGAAATCTGTATGTCGCAATTATTGTGCTTAAGAGAGTAGAGAGCAAGCGCGCTGTCCTTGCCGCCGCTCCATGAAAACAGGATTCTATCCGCCATAATCGTTCTTTCCCTTCGCGCTCGCAGTGATAATACAATCTTGAAGCTTACGGAACTTTTTCCGATGCCGCTCCTTTAACCAGGAGGTCGTGAAGGTTTTGTCGCCCTCCTGGTTAAACTGTCGGGAAAGCGCCTCATCGGACGTTGGACGGTCTTACCTGCTCTTTGTCATTTTATCGATCGCCTTTTCCACATGAAACATTGCCTGTGGAGACCGCTCACGGCCCCAGCACTGGTCGATTGGCGACCATTTAAACTCATGGCGCTTCAGGTATGCCCGTACTGCCGGGTTGGGGAAATCATGAAAGAAAATCTGGCATGCGCCGGACTCAACATTATCAACGACCTGGACCCCTTTGTACTTGGTCTCGGTCGTCTGTTCGGCGGCTTGAATCCTCTTTCCGCCCTCTTCCGGCTTGAACGCAGGTTTAACGCGGGATCGGATCTCTTCCAGCTTCTTCAGGACATCACTTTTGGCGGGATTTTTATTGTTCATTGCTAGAAAGATACATAAAATGAGACTGACCGGGCGTGCGTCCGCATACGGGTATCTGAGCGCTGACACGGAGGTAGTTTATATTTCGCGCTATCAAGTATATATAAAAGGTGATATATGCGCCGTAACCAGGTAAGAGAGGATGCGCACGATGAGCCATGTAAAACGAATTGCCCTTGTCGCCCACGATAACTGCAAGAAAGACCTCATAGAATGGACGGAATGGAACTGGGAGGCTATTCTCGACTATAAGCTCACCTGCACGGGGACCACGGGGAAACTCATCGAGGAAACCCTGGTGAAAAAGCTGGGCGACGGGGGGCAGCTCAAATACCCGATCATCAAATTGAAATCCGGGCCCTTCGGCGGCGACCAACAGCTCGGGGCGCTCATTTCCCAGGGAAAAGTGGATGTCGTTATCTTCTTCTGGGATCCGATGCAACCGCACCCGCACGACGTGGATGTCAAAGCCTTGCTGCGCATCGCGGTGCTTTACAATGTTCCTACCGCCTGCAATCGGTCAACTGCGGATTTCATCATCTCCTCTCCGCTCATGAAGGAGCCCTACACGCCGAAGGTGCGCGATTACACCACGTATGCCGAGCGGACGCTGCCGATCTGAATCCGTTACGGCGCCGCTTCCGGCGACCTTTCCCATCACGCGGAATCCGGGAAGGGAGGGGAAGGCATCTCTTCTATCTCAAATGTCAGGGGAACGCCTCAGAAGAATCCGGTCAACCATTTCCTGCAATGAGGTCCCTCTCTGAAGGACATATTTGCCCGCTTGAGCGTTATACTTTCTTCCCGCAATCGTTTCTGAAGGCACGCCAAGGAGGGTCCATGCCATGTCCGCATGAACTTTTTTGCACGAAGGATCGTTATAGTAGTCGTGCTGAATCAGTCCGTCATCATCAATGAGGCCATGCACAACCTGCGTTACATCGACGGGCTTGATCATGGGAGGAATGCCGTGCGTGTGAAGGGGGCCGGTAGCGCCGAGGCGGGTCATATTGAATTTAATATCGTGGCTGGCGGCCAGGGCCTCATCATCTTTATTGAAATAGACGGTGATTCGACGCGCCATGCGAGACAACGGTAAAAGTTTATCGTTATCGTCGAATGCATCATTGTCCTCGTCCGCGGCCATGAGCAGCGCCTCCCTGAACATGGCGGACGGTTGGGCATTGTCGGATACCAAACTCTGGAGAGCATACCGGAACAGATAGTGCCCCATGCTATGGCAGAGGAGTTGAACGGATTTGTTGCATCTTTCCGAACGCTTTTGTTTCGGCTTCCCTTTTTGCCCGTCCTTCTGCTGTTGCATGAAGGTAAAATATTTCTGGATCGCCCGGGCCAAACCCGGTGCGGATGCCTCAGCCTCCTTTCGATCCCTCGGGTATTCAAGCAGTTCATCCGCGGACGGCCAGCAATACGCGATCACGTTGGGTTTGTAGGCATCCGGCGTCGCCGCCGTGAGGCAATCAATCAAACGGGCCGCGTCGGAAAGCGCTTTGGTAAACCCCGTATTGTAGCCGTGGATGAAGATCAAGGTATCGCGGTTTTGTACCTTCATGATCTGTTGAAGTTCGGCAAAGACCGCGAATGATCCCTCCGGCTGGTTATCGGGAAGCACGGTGACGCCGGTGACTTTAAAGTCATTGGACTTGTCGATATCCGAATAACCGAACCGCAAATCACCGTCTTTCGTCGGATTGTTGCCGAACCAGGGAGATTCGGCGCTGAGAAAATTCCGATTTGTGGCGAAGTAAACCCTTGTCATACTGATCCTCCTCCGGGTAGTAGAGAAGCCTTCGCAACGAAAAATATTTGTCTCCTGCACGGATGACAATACCGATAACGACTATAACAACGGGACTCCTTCAGCAGGGATTTTTGAAGTCCGCGAAACTGCTTCCAATGCTATTTCCTTTATATCTCATGCCACTAATAAAGTGTAGCAAGGTAACCCCATCCGCTCTTAAACCCTTTTAAAACCGCCATTAAACGCCCTTTAAAACGGCTTTAAATCTGAGATCTCCGTATAGAGTATCGGGAAACGTGGTTACCGGCCGGAAGCGTATCGAATCGGAGGATCGGGAAAACGGTGCGATCTCCTATCGCAGAAGCCGCCGTTCAAGGATTTCCTGCAAATCCCTGCGTCCATCCAACACGCAATGAACAAATACTTTTTTTTCTATGATTTGGTAAATTATCCGGTATGGCTTAAAATGAATTTCCCTGAAATCCATGACGCCGATTCGTTCCAGCTCCGGAGGATGATGTCCCCGTTCCGGGGAGCGGGCCAAGGTCTCGCAGGTTTGCTTCAGAGTGTCAGCCACATAGCGGGACTTTATTACGGAATCCTGGCGCATGATATAATGGCATATTTCAACGATATCCTCCTCCACCTCTGCAATGATAAAGACCTGGAATTTCATGATTCATTGCTGATCCGGGACGATACTTCCTTGAAGGCCTTATCTATCGGCTTGAAACGCCCTTCGTGAAGGCTTTTGGTACTCTGGGCAAGCATTTTTAAAAATCGGAGACTCTCCTGCGTCTGCTCAAAAGAAACAATGTCCTGGACGACCGCCTTTGCCGTGCCATTCTGGGTTATGACGTAGGTTTTATGATCTTCCGCCATGCTCCGAACAATCTCCGACGCATGCGCCTTCAAATAGCTGATTGGTTTTACCGTGTCACTGAGCTTCATTGCGCGGGTCCTCCTTATGACCTAAATATAGTTCGAATTGTGGTCAAGGGCACAAAGCCCGCGATCACGAAGCGTATCTTGAGATAATCGCCCGTTGATTGAAGCGGCTTTAAATCTTCCTGTATGCGAGCTGTTTCCATGCCCACCGCGATTTCACCAAAAGTGCCGGATTCGCTCAGCAACGCCATTTTCGGTACGATAACGGTGAATTTGCTGAATGCGAGAAACGGCGTTTATCTATCCCGAAAATCAGCCGGCAACGGTTGGGGAGGCATTCTCCGGGGCTATCATGCCGTCATCGAGGGTAATAATCCGGTGCATTCCCCCGGTGAGCTGGCTGTTGTGCGTGGCGACGATGAAGGTCTGCCCTAGCTCCCGGTTTGCATGGTGGAAGTAGTCGAGGAGGTGCTCCCCGTTTTTACGATCCAGATTTCCGGTCGGTTCATCGGCCAGAACGATGGCGGGATCGTTGAAGAGCGCCCGGGCGAGCGCGACACGCTGGCGTTCGCCGCCCGACAACTCGGTCGGGTAGTGCGACATGATGCGTTCGAGGCCGAAGACGGCGAGAAGTTCCCGGCTTCGTTTTTCGCAGGCCGGGCGGTTTTTACCGGCGATCATGCCCGGAATCTGGACATTTTCGATTGCCGTAAAATCTGGGAGCAGGTGGTGAAACTGGAACACAAAGCCGATTTTCCTGCTGCGGAAAGCCGCGAGTTCGGCGGAGGGAAGCGAGCTCAGGGTTTTTCCCTCGACAACCACTTCACCGGCGGTGGGATGATCGAGGCCGCCGAGAATCTGCAGGAGCGTCGTCTTCCCGGAGCCGGAAATGCCGAGCAGGGCGATCATCTCTCCCTGCGTAACGGAAAAGGAGATATCCTTCAGAACCTCAAAGGTTCCGGCTTTGTCGGCAAAGGTTTTTTTTATATGCTGAACTTCAATCATTGCGTCTCGCGGGAATAGCGCATCGAGATAAAGAGAGCGCCCTTAAAAAATGAATATGCATGACTATTCATACCTGATCGACTCCGCCGGAAGCGTTTTCGACGCCCTGTACGCCGGGTAGATGGTGGTGAGCCAGGCAATGATATTGGCGACCGCGTAGACCGCGAATACATCGATCGGGCGTATGATTACCGGCAGCGTATCAAGGAAGTAGACATCGCCGGGGAGCGGAATCAGATGGAATTTGTACTGAATAAAGCAGAGCAGGACGCCGAGCGCGACGCCGACGGTTGAACCGACGAACCCCACCACCATGCCGTAAAGCGTAAAAATGCGCATGATCGTCGAGGAGTTCGCTCCCATGCTCATGAGGATGCCGATCTCACGCCGTTTTTCAAAAATCGTGGTGATGAGGGAGGAGATGATATTCAACGCGGCGACCACCATGATGAGCGAGATGACGATAAAGATGATGAGCCGTTCGAGCTTCATCCATTTGAACAGCGATTTATTCTGCGACTCCCAATCCGTGGACCGGTACGGGTAGCCGCCAAGGGCTTCCGTGATGCGTTCGGCGGTCTCGCCGGCGGTGAAAAGGTTCGTCGTCTTGATTTGAATTCCTTCGACCCCGGCCATGTTGAACAGTTTTTGCGCTTCGGGAATGGCGATATAGACCAAGTTGAGGTCGTACTCGTACATGCCGGTTTCAAAGATCCCGGTAACGGTGAAACGCCGCATTCTCGGCGTGGGATCGCTTTCTCCATGCGAAGCGGCAAGGGCCATGAGGACGACTTCGGAGCCCACCCGCACCCCCATCTTGTCGGCAAGCCCGACTCCCACGACGATGCCGGGGAAGACGCGGTCCCTGTTCGATTTTGCCGGGCCGAGGGCTAAATGGCCGAAGGTGATTTTTTGCGCGATATCGGTGACGTTCGGCTCTAAGGAATCGTTGACTCCCATGATGAGCACTCCCTCCTGCGTATCTTCGTGTTCGATGCCGCCTTTGCCGGTGATGTAGGGTGCGGCGGCGGTCACGCCGGGCTGATGCAGGATCACCCGCCGCAGCGAGTCTTCGTCGCCGATTGACGCATCGCCGTATTCGAAGATCTTGGCGTGCGCCAGAGTGCCGACGATGCGGTCGCGCACCTCCTTTTCAAAGCCGTTGGCGACCGAAAGCGCTATGATCAGCACAAAGCTGCCGAGGCAGACTCCGATGGCGGTGATGTAGGTGCCGGCCTTGCGGCGGCCGCGCAGGTAACGGAAAGAGATGAATGGGATGATGGCGTTCATCGATCGAAAAGGCTTAAGCCTGATCCTCCGGTCGAAGGAGCGGAAAGAGGACCGTGTCGCGCAGCGTCGATGCGTTGGTAAGAAGCGCCACGAGGCGGTCGATTCCCATGCCCCAGCCGGAAATGGGGGGCATGCCGTACTCCATGCACAAAACGAAATCGTTATCGACCTCCATGGCATCGGCGTCGCCCATGGCGCGCGCCTCGGCCTGCTGCCTGAACCGCTTCGCCTGGTCGATCGGATCCACGAGCTCGGAGTAGGCATTGACGATCTCCCAGCCGTTGACGACGAGCTGGAACCGGTCGGCGACCGCGCCGTTGTCGTCATTCGTTCGCGCGAGCGGGGAGAGATCGAGCGGGTGGTGGGTGATGAAAACCGGCTTGATGAGCCCCGGCCGCGAAACTTTTTTGTACAGGAGATCGATGAGCGTCCCGCGACCGGTCTTTGTTACATCAATCTCGGCTTCGAAGCGGATTCCTTTTCTCTCCACTTCAGCCGCAAGGGAGTCGCGATTCGGGAAAGCGTCGATATCAATGCCGCAGTCGCGAATGAGTAAATCCCGGAACGGGATGCGCGGCCAGTCGCCGCTGAAATCTATCGCGGTATTTTCGTAAGTCAGTTGAAGCCCGTTGTTTACCGACTGCAAAAGATGCTTGATGAGCGTCTCGGTAAAATTCATGTTGTCGATGTAATTCCAGTAGGCGCAGTAGTATTCCAGCAGCGTGAAGTCCGGCAGGTGCGACGCGTCCACGCCCTCGTTGCGGAAACTGCGCGCAAACTCATACACGCGGTCGAAACCGCCCGCGATGGCGCGTTTGAGATACGTCTCCGGAGCGATACGCAGATAGACATCGATATCGAGCGCATTGTTATGCGTTATGAACGGCCGCGCCAGCGCTCCGCATGCCTTGTTCGAAAGCACGGGCGTGTCAATTTCCTGGAATCCGTTCGCATCGAGATAGTCGCGGATGGTTTTTATGATGAGCGTCCGTTTTTTGAAACGATCGCGCGATTCCGCCGAGCTGATCAGGTCGAGGTAGCGCCGTCGGAGCCGGAGTTCCGGGTCGGCAATGCCGTGAAATTTTTCGGGGAGCGGCCGCAAGGATTTTGAAAGGAAAATAAAACCGTCGACATCCACCGTTTTCTCGCCTTTGCGCGTGGTGATCATCGCGCCGGTCACGCCGATGAAATCGCCGACATCGACGTCGCGAATAAAATCATCGAACCGGGCGCCCAGTTTGTTCTTCTGAATGGCAAACTGCACCCTGCCGTCGCAATCGTACAGGTGTCCGAAGGCGAGTTTACCGAACAAGCGAAAGGCGACAACGCGGCCGGCGACCGATACCGGGCGAGTACCGTCGGGAAGCGCAAACGCTTCGTGAAGCCGATGCGTCCGTTCGAAGCGATCGGGGTAGGGGTTCACGCCGTGCTCGCGCATGGCGGTTGTTTTGTCGATGCGTACGCGCATCTGCTCGTTGGAATCGGGCAGCTGTTCCATCACGTTGGTCCGTATGAAAAGGGGGGAATATAATAATCGGCAAAAAATACTTCAGGGAAGGTCGCCGTGGGATTCCGGCGATCAGAGAAGGGGGACTTCACGGGGGTTACTTGCTATTATTCAGAATATGTTCCCATATCGACTCTTTGGTTTTTCTGGAGGGGCGCCAGATAAATCGGCACGAGAGGCACTTGATTCGCCGCTTGCCGGCAAGGGTGCGCATCGGTGCAAAGAAAAAAGGGTCGTAGTATTCGGTGGTAACGCTTCCGCACTTGGGGCAGGCTGTCAAAGGCGGATTCCAGAAAGCGTCCCACAGCTCTCTCACCCTGCCGTGGTTCTGAACCGCCGATTGGTTCCCGGATAAATGGCGTCCATGGTGGTGATGCGACATAGCGGTCACTCGCTTGTATGACTGAGGTTAAACCCTTTACGACAACAATAACATTTTTTACGCGCCGGCTCTATGGAGCGACGCGAAATTCGCGCGGCGCCGAACACTCGCTCCAGTTCTCTCCCGTGCGCCCTTTGACACGCCACCAATAGGATGCTCCGCGGGTAAGGGGGATGTCGCAGTGATCGGCGGTATCCGCCAGCGTATCCGCGAAAATCACCGTTGAAAGAGCGGAATCCCCGGCAGCCTCAATAATATACCGATCGATGCCGGAAGACCCTCTTGTCCAGGTGAACGCCACGCTGCCGGCAGCGACGACGCCTGAAATCCGCGGGAACAGAAGACGAATCGGTGCAACCGGCGAGCTGATTCCCGTCAGGCTGGCAAGAAATGATATGCCGTCAATAACATAGGTCCCCCCGGAGGTCGGGAGGTCGATCCCTCCCCGGAGGTTCCTGACTCCGGTGGTAGTGTAGGTCGCGGTTGCCATCGCCTCCACCTGGTTCGTGGAATCCCAGATCCGGTATTGGATCGAGTCGCCGACCCTCAAACCATCCAGACCATCGATCTGCGGATGCAGCAAACTTTTGCCCCAGACGCTCAGGGCGATATTTTTACCCGCTCCCTTCCATTCCGTAACGCCGACACAATGGCCTTCAGGGGTGAATGCGGCGATCTCATCCCCTTTATTAAGCGGTCGTCCGTCGATGGTTGGATTGATGGATGCAAGAATCAAAACGACCATGTTGTTTCCGGTAATGGCGTGATCGGGAAAGTGTCCGGCGGCGGAGATATCCCCCGGCGTCGAACCAAACAGACAAAGCGTCAGGAACAGCGTAGTGGTTTTCAGCGGGTGCATTGCGTACTCCGGCCCACAAGAAGAACGATTTTTTAAAATATATGATTTCGGCAAATTCCTGAAGATTTAATCTCTTTGGGTCAAATTCCTCGAAGCTTTGCTTCGACTTTGTATTTTTAGGACTTGAGCGAATATATTCATAAAAGCCATAATGTATCAGTACTTTTGTATCATTTTGTGTGTCCTGCGAAATGTCGGAAAATGATTTTCAGTCAAGATATTGATATGGCTATAAAGGATATTTGCTCGGAATTATATACTTCGCGAACCAAACATAGGTAGGGAACAAAGCCTGTAAGAAATTCTGTGTAAGTGAGGTATGATGAAATAACCACCTACACAGGAGCATGGTATGACGATTCGTAATGAGCTTGTAGATGAGTTAATCAAGGATTATAAGAAGCCAGAAGATATTCTT
>Ga0181530_10007405_pt1 | contig 10463 bp, 2 predicted proteins | sample PEATcosm2014_Bin_42_FD_119769 | JGI IMG/M metagenome (GOLD analysis project Ga0181530, IMG submission 119769) | Peatland microbial communities from MTU Mesocosm Facility, Houghton, MI, USA - PEATcosm2014_Bin10_60_metaG | ecosystem: Environmental > Terrestrial > Soil > Wetlands > Peat | place... | reverse complement strand
AGTCTCCCGAAGGCCGCCTGTATAACGCCACCGGCCACCCGCTCGTGAACTACGACGCAGTGTACCTCGCCGGCTCGCAGGAGCCCGACGGAACGCCGATCCCCGATGGAACTCCGGTCCTCGACATGCTCCAGGCCCGCAAGCTCGGCAAGGTCGTCGATGCCCCGCTCCAGAAGAACAAGTCGTACGACTCGGAATACCGCGACCTCGAGGCGGGGATCATCCCGCCCGCCCTGGCCGAACTCTTCGAGGCCGCCAAGGTCCCTCTCTCCACTTCGGCGAGTGTGAGCGGACTGAACGGCTACGCCTGGCTGATTGTCGACAAGGGCCGGGCCTACTATGTCGAGGTTGATATCAAGGCCGCAAAGATCCTCGTCTCTCACGCCGAGCTGGAGCTTGTCAAGTCTGATCTCACGGCGATCATCACAGGCCCGAACGCGGATGAGTTCCCGTTCACCCACACCAGCCCGAGCTTCCGTTTGAACCTGGCCTACCCCGACCGGAGGCAGCCTTACCGCGAATTCACCGTCATCTACCACTCCCCGGGTGCCGGCGTCGTGCAGGCATTCCCCGAGTACAACAACGCGAACCTTCAAGGGGCGTACAGCGCAGGGCAGGACCTGTTCGCGATCAACTACGGGATGGCCGGGATCGGCTCGGAGATCATCGCTAACCGGGTCGGGGTCGGGCCGATGGGCAACCCTGACGCGGTCGACCTGAAGTACGAGGAGTTCTTCCTCAGCTCGTGGGCCTGCGGCGACCCGGCCATGGTCGTCGACGTCCCGGCCAACGCGCAGAACCAGGTGGTGGACAATCCCGACCAGAGCTTGCAGGTGATCGGCGAGCCGTTGTTTGAGATCGTCTCCACCCCGGCGATTACCGCGAGTCTCTCCGCCGGGGCGCTGCCGCAGGCGGTGCTCCAGGCGTTTTCCGACAACAATATCGCGCTCGGTGGCACCTGGAAGGTGTCGACGCCGTTGAACAACGTCGCCTGGCTGATCACCGATCCGAACAACCTGAACAAGGCCGCCTCCCCCGACCGTAAGCGGTATGCCCTGGTGGCCGCGACGCGGACCGATGGCACGGCCGTGCTCCGCGTCTCGCGCGGCCTGCCGGTCGCGGGCTTAGCCGCTACGACTGTCCCGCTGACGCCCGCCGGGTTCAACACCCCCTCCGGCAAAAAGGCGACCAAGGCCTTCTTCCCAGACGACCCTTCGAATGTTTATCACAGCTATATGAGAGATCACGTCAAGTTCCGGCTCCTGCACGCGGGCCCTGGGCCGTCCCACGTCCACCACCTGCACGCGCATCAGTGGCTCTACTCGCCGAACGCCGACAACGCGCACTACCTGGACAGCCAGTTGATCGTCCCGGGCTCGGCGTACACCCTGGAGATCACGTACGGAGGAAGCGGCAATCGGAACCTGACGCCCGGCGACTCGATCTTCCACTGCCACTTCTACCCGCACTTCGCGCAGGGGATGTGGTCGCTCTGGAGGGTCCACGACGTCTTCGAGGAGGGGACCAAGCTCGGGAAGGACGGACGGCCCGATGCCGGTGCCCGCGCGTTGCCCGACGGAGAAATCGAGCGCGGAACGCCGATCCCGGCGATCGTGCCAATGCCGACCCTGGCCATGGCGCCGATTCCGGCACGGGTCGAGCTGACGAACCTCGACCCGCTCCCCGGCGGGCAGGGCCGGCGCGCAAAGGTGATCCCCGAAAACCACGAGGAGATCTGCAAGGCGATCGCGGCCCATAAAGTCCCGCCGCCGGCGGTCTACCGCGACCCTGGCTACCCATTCTTCATCCCGGGAGTGGCCGGACACCGGGCCCCTCACCCACCGCTCGATTTCGCCTGGAGGGAGAACGAACAGGGCCAGATGCTCAACGCCAACGGCATGGTCACGTCCGACGCTCGCGAGAAGGTCTACCTCGACGGCGGTCTGCCCCGACACCTTGTGCTGGGCGGTACGGTGAACAGGGAGTTCCACACGCGCTGGGACTTCACCAAGGACACCGACACCCTTCTGGCGTTCCGGCTCCTCGAGGAAGGAACTCGCGTCGAGCGGGCGGCCATGGCCGCGCACTCCACGCGGTCGCGTCCGACACCCTTGCCGAACACCGGCCAGATCGGCAACTTCCTCCTGAACGGCTTGCCCCCGACCAACGGCGCGCCCTACGCCAACCCGAGCGTCAATGACGCCGGCTCGCCTGTCGGCATCCCCCGGCGCTACAAGGCCGCGGTGATCCAGAGCGACGTGGTCCTCAACAAGAAGGGCTGGCACTTCCCGCAGCAACGGATGCTCACCCTCTGGGGCGACATCAAAGACACAATCGACGGCACGCGGCCGCCCCAGCCCTTCTTCTTCCGGGCGACGACCGGTGACTCGATCATTTTCTGGCACACCAACCTCGTGCCCGACTATTACGAACTCGACGACTTCCAGGTGCGCACCCCGACCGACATCATCGGCCAGCACATCCACCTGGTCAAGTTCGACGTGACTTCGTCCGACGGCGCCGGCAACGGCTTCAACTACGAAGACGGCACCTTCAGCCCCGCCGAGGTCCGCAACCGGATCAAGGCCATCAGCAGCTACAAGTCGCCCAACAACGCCGTGAACGTCAAGCCCGGCCTATTCGAAGTCAATCCGTACACGGGGTACATCGACCTCGACCAGTCGAAGCGGATCCCCGTCAAGGTGAAACCGTACGCGGATAATTACCCCGTCGCCTGGTTCGGCAGCCCACCGGCCGGGCAGAACTGGGACGGCGCGCAGACGACCATCCAGCGCTGGGATACCGACCCACTGCTGAACAACCAGGGGGCCGACCGGACCCTGCGCACCGTGTTCACGCACGACCACTTCAGCCCGTCCACCCACCAGCAAGTTGGCCTCTACGCCGGTCTGCTCGTTGAGCCAAGCGATTCGAAGTGGTTCCTTCCCAACGGCCGCGAGATGAACGTCCGAAGCGACGGCGGGCCGACGAGCTGGGAAGGATACATCGTGGCCGGCAACCAGAACGACTTCGCCAAGGACAGTTTCCGCGAGTTTGCCTTCGAGTTCCAGGATTCGCAACTTGCTTACGCCCGCGACCCGAAGACTCCCCTTCAGAAACTGCCTTCGAGCGACTTGTTCGACCCCAAGAATGCCGGCGCCTCGGCTGCTTTCGACATCGCCCAGGTCTTTTCTATCAACGTCCCCGGGCTCGTCGACGCCCTCGATCAGACAAACGTCGGCCAGGTTGTCCCCCGGGCGCTTACCGTCGTCTTCCCCACGTTCGGAGTCCCACTGTCAAACCAGGCCACGCTGACGAGCAAGACGGCCGAACAGTGGACGATCCAGGAGCCCGCCACGATCAAGCCGCCCGCCCAGGGAAACGCTGGCGAGATCTACGTCCTCAAGTCGTCGGGCAACAGCTTGCTGGTTTACACGCCGGGGATCTCGCCGTCGTATGCCTCGCCCGCCCTGGCCATTCAGCCCCCCGGCGCCGGGAAGAACGCCAATGTCGTCGGACCTCCGTACCCGCAGTTGATTTCGAGCGGTCAGAACGGCACCTACTCGTTCAATTACAGAAACGAGCCGGTCCCTTCGCGCGTCGCGCCTGGCTCGGGGCCGATCACGCCCGACAATCAGAGTTTGGCCCATGTCTTCCGATCGATCGAGCGGTCGGACCCCGACCTGAACCGGCAGCCGGTCGGCCTTGCCGATGGCCCCGGGACGCGGCCTTATCCGCCGACACTGGTCCCGGGGGCGAACCCCTTCGATCCGTACACACCATTGCTCCGTGCCTACGAAAGAGACCATGTGCAGCTCCGCATGCTTCCCGGGGCGTTCACCCAGGCCCACGTCTTCCAGATGCAAGGGGTACGATGGAACTTCGAGCCCGACTACCCGAATTCGGGCTTCCGCGCTGCCCAGTCGATGGGAATCTCGGAACACTTCGAGATGCTCTTCAGCGTCCCCACGGCGAGTGCCGCCCCCGGTCAGCCGTTTGCAGACTACTTCTATGCACCCAGTTCCGACACCGCGGGTCTCAACAACGGCCTCTGGGGGCTGTTCCGGGCCTACAATCAGCAGGTCGGCACCAAGGATCCGGGCAAGGATCCCAGCGCCGACTACCTGAAGCCGCTGCCCAATAACCCGATTGCCACTCCGCCCCCCCACTTCAGCTACGCTCAGGGCTTCCAGCTAGCCCCGAAGCATGAACGTCGCATCTTCAACGTGACGGCCATCACCGTCGCCCAGGCCCTGAGCAATCGGAGTGCCGAGGAGAAGGGGCGGCTCATCTACAACTCGCGGGTGAACACCGCTCTTCAGCCTCTCATATTCGACGAGCAGGCGATCATCTACGTCCGTAGCGTAGACCTGACCGTCAACGACAAGACCGGCACATTGTTGCCGAACGTGGTCATTGAGCCTATCGTCCTGCGCGCCGCCGCGGGCGACTGGATCAAGGTCAACCTGACTAACGCCGTCGACCCGTCGCTCCCCGCGTTCACCTCGACGGTCAACCAGGGCAACCAGGGGCCGTTCAACAACAACCCGTTGCCCCCCGTGCCCTACAAGGCTCCGCCGGAGGTCGGACTGCATGCGCAGCTCGTCTCATACGACGCCGGAAGGGCCAACGGGCTCAACGCCGGGTTCAACCGTGTCCAGACGGTCAAGCCTGGAGAGACCCGCGAGTACTACTGGTACGCTGGTACGATCGAGGTCGGACCGGGCGGAAAGGTGGACCAGGAGCCTGTCGAGTTCGGCGTGATCAACCTGGTCCCGGCCGATCTTCAGGTGCAGCACCAGCGTGGTCTATACGGGGCCCTGGTGATCGAGCCAAAGGGTTCGAGCTGGGTGCCCGATCTCGTCCCCTCCTCCGGCGCGACGAACGCGGTGACGCAGGCCTCGGCCACCGTCACTCCGCGGGACAGCGAGGCGTTCCGTGAGTTCGTGGTGGTGGTACAGAACGACCCGAATTTCATCACGCTGCCGACGAATGTGCCGTTCGAGTGCACCATCCATAAGCAGAAGATGACGGGCCAGCTCAACCTGGTGTCGGGACCACAGACCGTGACGATCAACGCCACGTTCGACCCCACAATGCCCGCGCCCCACAACCTCGCCTGGAACCCGACGAGCCCGACTCTGCGGGTCGGCGACACGGTTCAGTGGAAGGTCGACAACGTCCCGGCTAACCCGGCCGTCCACCACGGCGTCATGTTTCTCGGCTGGGACACGACCCAGGCATTTCTTGAGATTGTCCCCGGCGGCCTCAAGTTCGGCCCCCAGCCGGGCTTCCCCGCACCGGCGCAAGGCACCGCGGGCGACGGCACTCAGGGAGCGCTTCTGCTGACGGCGAAGGTCAAGTCGGTACCGCCGGGAGGCGCGACCCTCCCGTTCGAGTGCACCATCCACCAGGCAAAGATGACCGGCCAGCTCAACCTGGTGTCGGGACCACAGACCGTGACGATCAACGCAACCTTCGACCCCATGCTGCCTGCGCCCCACAACCTCGCCTGGAACCCGTCGAGCCCGACTCTGCGGGTCGGCGACACGGTTCAGTGGAAGGTCGACAACGTCCCGGCTAACCCGGCCGTCCACCACGGCGTCATGTTCCTCGGCTGGGACACGGCAAGCAACGTGCTCGAGATCCTCCCCGGCGGCCTCAAGTTCGGCCCCCAACCGGGCTTCCCCCCGCCGGCGCAGGGCACGCCGGGTGACGGCGTACAGGGCGATCTGCTGTTGACGGCTCAGTTCAAACCGCGTCTGCAATCCTCCCAGCTCACGACCACGGGTGCCGTCAATTACCGGAGCGAGCCGTTCCCGGCTGGCCGGAACCCACGGTCCAGCCCGACCACTCCCGTGGCCTTGGGGCCGTTACCGGCCGGGCCGCCGCTCGGGTTCGCCAGGGCGCTGGCCTATGCGCAGGTCAATGGTGTACCGTGCACGCCGATCTTCCAGGCGCGGGTGGGGACGCCGGTCCGGTTCCGGGTCGTATTCCCCGGCGGCATCTGCACGCTCGGCAACCTCGGCGCCGCGTTCGAGATCGAGGGCCATGTCTGGCAGGACGAGCCTTTCTTCCAGAACGACACGGTGAAGAGGCCTGAAATCCTCGGCGACAACCCGCTGGCGAACCGCCGGGGAATGCAGCAGATCTTGCCCTATGAAGCCATCAACATCCTGCTGCCGAGTGCCGGCGGCACGTTTAAGGTGCCTGGCGATTACCTTTACAACACCTATCAGCGGTCGCAAGTGAACGGGAGTTGGGGCATCTTCCGGGTGATCCCGTGACCCGGCCGTCGGGGTCGTTTTCACTGTCGCCGGAACGAGTCGTCCTCGCGTCCCTTCGGGAGATCCTCATGCCGCTCGCCAAGCCCTGGTTCCGAAGTCCCCGGACGGCGGTCGTCGCGCTCCTGCTGCTGGCCGCGACCCTGCTGTCGACGTGGTTGGCGATCCGCGCCAGCACGCCCGGCCTGAAGCCGGCTGTCGCGGCCGCGTCGCGACCGGCATTCAGGCCGGTCGCGAGACCTAACTTCAAGACGCTCGGACGTGTGACGAGCGGGGGCGCGGCGGTCGAATTCCGCGCCAGGCACCTCGACCCGGCCCGAGCCGACGACGAGATGTTCCGCGCGGGGGAGAACGTCGCCTTCTCGTTCAAGGTCGTCGACCTGGCGACTGGAAGTCCTCTGCCCCGGGCGAACCCGGCCGCATGGATCGTCCCGGGCTCGCCGGGCGCGGCGGCCGATGACAGACTCTGCACGAAGAAGGCCGCGTCGCTCATCAGCGGCGACCTGTTCAACCGGTCCACGGTCGACTTCAACGTCTATTACGTGCTCACCCTCCACGACGATTCCGTCGCGGTCTACGACCCCCTCTTCAGCTTCGGCGGCACCAAGCTGCTGGCCCAGGTCCCCCTGGGGGGACTCGCGGGGGACTGGCAGCTCTCGCCCGACGGCTCGCGGCTGTTCGTCTCCATCCCCGCAAGCGGGCGGGTGGTCATCATCGATACAAAATCATGGGAACAGGAGAAACTTCTGGAGACTGGCCGGGCGGCCGGGCGTCTCGGACTGCAGCCCGACGGGCATTACCTCTGGGTGGCCGACGGCGCGGATCCGCGGGGAGACGGTTCCTCGGGCGTCACCGTTATCGATGCCGATGCCCTCCGAGTGGCCGCCCACATCGACACCGGGCGCGGTCGACACGCGCTGGCTTTCGACAACGACAGCACCCTGGCGTTCGTCACTAACTTGGAGTCGGGGACGGTCTCGGTCGTCGACGTACGGTCGTTGCGGAAGGTCCGCGACTGCTTGACGGGGCAGACGCCGGTTTCCGTCGAGGTCTCGACGAGATCGGGCTGGGCTTACGTCGCCCATGAGGGGGAAGGGGGTGTCGCGGCGGTTGACGGACAGACGGGTTCCGTCGCTGCACGTGTCACATTGGCACCCGGCCTGAGCCAGTTCCGGATCGCCCCGGGGGGGCGTTACGGGCTGGTGCTCAACCCCGCGCGAAAGGAACTCTCCGTGTTCGACGTCTCCACGCATCGGGTCATCCAGCATGCGAATTTCCGATATGAACCCGGGCGGTTGGCTTTCTCGGAGACAATGGCGTACGTGGTGCACCGCGACAGCCCCGCCGTCAGTCTGCTCCCGCTGGCGCAGGTCGGGACCGAGGGGCGGCCTCTCCCCGTCAGCGAGATCCCTGTGGGCCGGAACGCACTTGGACGAGTGGGGCCGGCCGAGACTGTGGTACAGGCCCCCGGCGAGGCCGCTATCCTGATCGCCCACCCCTCCGACAGGGCCGTCTACTTCCACAGGGAAGGGATGAATGCGCCGTCGGGAACGTTCAAGGTGAGTACCGGCGAGCCCCGGGCGGTTCTTGCCCTTGACCGAGGCCTGCGCAAGAGGTTCGAGCTGGGCGATTACGAGACCGTCGCAACACTGCCCCTGCCGGGTGACTTCGACGTCGTCTTCTTCAACCGGTCACCGCGGGTCATTCACTGCTTTCCGCTCACAGTCGAAGTTGATCCCGATCGCGCCCGCGCCCGCACTGAAGGGCGGGTCGAGTTCGACTGGATTGGCCCCGCCGGAGAGGTCAGCACGGGCCGCGAGGTCGCACTGCGATTCCGCCTGCTCGACCCACTGGCCAGGGCTCCCAAGACCGACGTGGCGAAGGTGGGTTTGGTCATCATGCGCTCGCCGGGCGTCTGGCACGAGCGGGTTACGGCCAGTCACCAGGGAGACGGCGTCTTCGAACTGGCATTCACGCCTCCCGAGCCGGGTGTCTATTACGTTTACCTCCGCGACCCAGCGGCGCGCGTCGTCGGCCCCGAGCGCCCGCTCCGGGTCTTGCATGCTGGACCCTGAGAATTGTCCTTACTTATTGAGGCGATGTGATGACCTGCCGAGCCGGAACCCGACTGCTCGCCCTTCTGCTGCTTTTCCTCACGGCGCCGGGCTGCCACGGTCCTAACCCGGAGGCGACAACCGCCGAGGCCGCGACATCGGTCGCTAAACGTCCGACAGAGACCAAGCCCCCTGCCGCCCCAACCCGCACGCAGCCCGGCGCCGCCGAAGCCGTGACGATCCCGGACGTGACCCTGACCGACCAGGACGGGAAGTCTGTCCGGTTCGTCTCTGACCTTATCCGTGGCAAGGTCTTCGCCATCAGTTTCTCATTCACCCGCTGTAAGGGGGTATGCCCGCTGCTGGGGGCTTACTGCGGCCGGCTCCGGAAGCTGCTCGACGAACAGAAAACCGATGGCGTGATAGTGATCACGGTCTCCGTCGACCCGGATGGGGACACACCCGAGGCGCTCGCGACGTGGGCCCGGCAGTTCGGGGCGGGGCCTGGCTGGTCGCTGGTCACCGGCCCGCGCCGCGATGTGGAACGACTGCTCAAGGCCCTCGGAGCATTCGCCGCCGATAAGAACCAGCATCCCCAGAACGTCCTGATCGGCGACGGCCGTGCGTTCCGGTTCGACGACGCCGGTGCGTCGGGCGAGGTCCGGCGCCTCGGCGGGCTGGGCAACCCTCGGGATACGGCCCGGATTCTACAGGAGTTCCGCCAGGCATCGCCGCGGGCCGCCAAACCCTCGCCGGCCGAGGAGTACTTCACCACCTGGACCGTGACCGGCGATGACGGCCTCCCGAAGACGGTGCGCCGCGACATCGTCTTGACCGACCAGGACGGGACGCCACGCCGGTTCTACGCCGACCTCCTGAAGGACCGGAAAGTCGCGATCCATGCCTTCTTTTCGTCCTGCACCGGGGCTTGCCCCCGGATGTTCGGCACGGCGAGCAAGATTCAAGCCCTGCTCGGCGATCGACTTGGCGAGGACGCGTTCATCATCTCTTTGACAGTCGACCCATCGGTCGACACCCCTGATCGGCTTCGGAGCTACGCGACCGGCTTGCACGCCCGGCCAGGCTGGTTTTTCTTGACGGGAGCGCCGGCCGACGTCGAGCTGGTCGTCCGGAAGTTGCACCCCGAGTTCACCGCGAAGGAGAGCCACTCGACCCGCTTCTTCATCGGCAACCTCCGCGACCATCTCTGGGCGAAACCCGACATAGCGAGCCGCAACGACAGCGAGATCCTCGCCGCCGCCGAACGGATCTGGGGCCTCGACCACCCCGGCGGGACTCGATGACGCGCGGGGCGGCCGCAGCCGCCGTGGTCGCCGTCCTGGGTTGCGCCTTGGCTGTGTTCAGCTTCCGACCGGGCACGTCCCGCGACGAGATCCCCACGCCCGTCGGCGATGTCGCCACCGTATCCGCCGGTGACGACGCTCCGCTTTCGGACCGCGAGCGGCGCGGGAAGGAGCTCTACGAGAAAGGTCTTGGCTCCTCTGGTCGCCCGGTGTCGGCCGTGCTGGAGGGCTCGGGAGTCGAGGTCTCGGCAGCGGTGATCCGGTGCGTGAACTGCCACGGAATCACCGGGCGCGGCGTGGCCGAGGGCGGCATCACCCCGCCCGACATCACCTGGAGCGAGTTGACCAAGCCCTACGGTGCAACGACCTCGGAAGGTCGCAGGCGATCGGCTTACGACGAGGCCCTGTTCGCACGGGCTGTCAGCATGGGGATCGAGTCCTCCGGCCGTACTCTCCAGGCGGCGATGCCGCGGTACCGGCTCCGGCTGGACGAGTCCGACGACTTGATTTCCTACATCAAACGCCTCGGCCGCATTGCCGATCCCGGTTTGACAGCGGACACGATACGGATCGCCTCGATTCTCCCTCCGACGGGCGACTCCGAGCCTATGAGCCGGTCGATCGGTGCTGCGCTCATGGCTTACGTCGACGAGGTGAACTCCGCCGGCGGCCTGTACGGACGGCGGCTCGAACTCTGCCTCGTCACGGCGGCCGAGTCGCCCCTGGCCCGGTCCGACCAGGCTGCACACTTGCTCGAAGAGGGAAACTTCTTCGCCCTGGTCGCTTGTTTCGCGGCCGGCTGGGAGCGGGAACTTGAGAGT
>Ga0181530_10007404_pt1 | contig 10463 bp, 7 predicted proteins | sample PEATcosm2014_Bin_42_FD_119769 | JGI IMG/M metagenome (GOLD analysis project Ga0181530, IMG submission 119769) | Peatland microbial communities from MTU Mesocosm Facility, Houghton, MI, USA - PEATcosm2014_Bin10_60_metaG | ecosystem: Environmental > Terrestrial > Soil > Wetlands > Peat | place... | reverse complement strand
CTATAGTTTATTGATGCCCAAATCGAAACCGCAATTACCTGCCCCGCACTGCCGGCAAAGTTGTATTGGTCATTCTCACTGGCCGTTGTTGTTGTATTTGTTAGTGTCTGGCCGCAAGAAATGGAGGCGGACAAGCCCGTCCTCGGAATCAATAACAGCCCAAGGACTGCCGCTAGATGTAGATAAGCAATAAGGGTAGTAATGGTTGTTTTTGCTGGCATTTTGACCTTTCCGGATGTGAATCGAGTGTGATTTGTTGCAGGTTAATGGTTTGGTTTGGCTAAGATCTGAGGGAGCCACCGGCGGGTGTCGGTGCAAGTGCCGTGTCCGACAACCAAGGCGTCGAGAGTGGGGTGGCAACAGCGGCGGCACGGGTGCGCGCTGGGGAAAGGGGTTTCCCTGAGCAAATTGGCTGGCAGCATGTCTTTCATTCTCCTCCTGAATCGAGAAAACCCACGCCCAGGTTACGGAGATTTGAGAAGGGGCAGGGTTTGGAGTTATGGATAGAAACTGGGCTTTGACACGCCGCCGATTTAGGGGTTACGCATGACACGGGGGCAATCATCCTGGCGCAGGCGCAAACCCTCTGCCAGAGCATGTGGTTCGATGCGGCGCTGGCGGCAAAGCCGCCCGGCGGTTGGTTCTTCGGGTTCGCAGCAGAGGAAGTATTTAAATTTACTGCGATGGAATCAAACGATAAAAACCTTGGCTGTTAACCATTGAATCGGTGATGGTATTTTGCAGATTCACCATTGCCGGAACATTTGTCAGCGTCACCCAGGAATTGGGATCGGCAAGATTCGTGGTGGTTTGCAGACTGAAATTCTGCGTTGAGAACGGCCATGAAAGCGGCCAGGACAAGATAAAAGTGCCGCTACTTGCTTGTCCTTGCAACATGGACGGTATGCCAGTTTCAATAAACTGGTAGTAGTAGCTCGCCACCGGACTGGTTTGTAAATTCAGGATGCCATTGCCCGGCCACTCGAAATACTGATAGCTGGCAATCGGCGACATGACGCCGCCGTTGGGCAAAGCTTCGGTGCTGAAATTGTCCGGGTATTGGTAGCTCACGATATACGAAATGAAGCCGCCGTTCGTGAGCGATTCACTACTCAAATCATTCGGGTATTGGTAGCTCACGATGGGCGACATGAGGTTGGTGATCACGTCGCTGGCAAAAGCCGGCAGCAATTGCAATAGCAAAGCAGCAACCATTCCGATTGACTTCAATGTTCGCATAGAATCAGATCAGTTAGACGTGGTGGCCGTGGCGTAAATCAGACCGCCGCCGCGCGGCATGACGATGGGAATGGTGGCCGTGCTGGCAGCCAGTGTGCCGGTGTTGTTGTAGCCCGTCGCACTGACGGCGGCGCCATTGGCCGGCTTGACGCTCACGGTGATGAGCGTGTTCAACGGCAGGTTCACGCAACTGACGACGACGGGTATGGGGTTGTCTTGCTGCGAGGAAAGGACGGCATCCGGCGTGGTCAATATGCCCGTGGGCGACGCGGAAACGGAAACTCCGCCAACACTTGTAACCGTCAATTGCACCCCCTGACCGGCCACGGGAATGATGACAAACTGGGAACCGAGTGTATTGCTTCCTGACATGGCTCCAGAAAAAGTATTTACATAACTGTCCACTCGGATTCTTCCCTGTCCTCCATTATTACCGAAGCCAATGTCATCGATATTTCCAGAGGCATTGATATTTCCAGAACCGGAAAACTGGGTCGCAACCAATCTAATCCCACCACCACTGCCGCCTGAAGTAGTAACACCACCACTTACACCATAAGTAAAGGACGCCGAACCGCCATAGGCATTTATAGTTCCATTGAGATTAATTTGACCGGAAGCTGCGATCAAGATAGCGCCACCGCCGCCACCACCGCCCGATGAACCGTTCGGCAAATTTGTTGTTCCGGCACCTCCAGAACCACCCAGTAACGGAATTAAAAACGTATTGCCATAGGGAGAATGACCGGTTGCATAAGAACCAGGGCCGTTTCCTGAAAGACCAGTGCCACCGCCAGGGCCTTGACCAGCGGTTGCAAATTGTCCACCCTGCCCACCTGCATATCCACCCGGCCCACCCGTTGCGCCCTGGTCGGTGTTGTAGCACCTTTGTCCCGACACATCCACCTTTCCATTGATGACGACATTGCTTTGCACGAGCCAGGTCACCGGCGAGTTGGCCGCGTTGGGAATAAACGTCACCGTCACGCCGTTTGAGATATTGACGGAAGTGTATTGGTAAATGCCATTCGGATGGGCAGCCATGTTGATGACGGTGCTCGTCGCGGGATTGAATGCGCCATCACTGCCCGTGCTGCCGGAGTTGACCTGTGCGTTTGCGCCCGCGCATACGAGCATCGCGCATATTGCTTGAAGAATTTTCTGTTTCATAGTTCTCTAATTTGTTTATTTGGTTTGATTGCAAATTTCAGAATCTGACAAAAAACCGCCGCCGGTAGGCTTGTTCTGGGACCTGTAGCCAGCAGGTGTCGCGCCAAGGCGGTGCCGCCCTGCAACGCGCGCGATTTTCATTCTCTCTCTCATTTCACCTTCTGATTCGAGAAATCTTGCACCCAGGTTACGGACGGCGTTCTTTTTGGGACACGCATGGGCGGCGGCAATCATCCTGGCGGAGGCGCAAACCCGGTGCCAGAGTATCCGGTGCGATGCGCCGCTGGCGGCAAAGCCGCCCCGCGGTTCGTTCTTCTGGTTCGCAGCAGAGGAAGTGTTTAATATGGATTTTTCCCAGCCATGCAAAAGTCGCGCGAAAGCCGGGAGGTGGGTTAGTTCGACTTCCCCAACTGGGGTTTTCGCAACGCGTCAGGTTGGCTTTTGGAGGCCCGTTCTGATCGCGGACCGGAAACTTTGCAGCGACCATACACACCTCAACTGAAGAAGTGGCAGGCATAATGGATAATAGTAGGCATCGGATCACGAGAACGCTGACCATATTTTGGCAATTCTTTGCCTTAAATTGCCCGGTGTCATGGACCTGGGATTCAAGCTGACGATCATCACACCGCCCTATTGCCTTCGACGACGCAGGCCCGAATTTCAGATGATGATCCAGATGTCATGTCGCCTGATGGCTCGACAAATGGGTCTGAAAGGTTACGGGGAAAGCTGCGAGGTTAATGGGACCGCGCGACGGTCATTGCTCAGATGCGGGCGTGATGCTATTGGCCTCCCCAGTATTCAGGATGGGGCTGATGGTCGTTGTTCCAGCGCTGCCGGGCAGAGGCGGTCGCCGCGATCCAGACGGACTGTTTGGCGTACTCGCTATGGCCGTCGCAGAAAATCATATTGCCTCCGCCGTCGTGCCAATTGCCGACGGCCGGCCGATTGACTGACGGAAGGATGTATGGGAGAGCGATATACAGCAGGGAAGACGGATCTGCGGATTTGACAAGGGGAGGGTCAACGTAACCGCCGCTGTCGCCGAGGGCGATCATTTCCGCCGGGGCAAGGACACGGCGCTGGGGCACAGGGCTGTAACTCGAATTGGTCCCGGCGGGAGTGAAATCGCCCCCCAGGCCAAGGCTCGGCAGGGCGATGTCGCTCCACGCGGCGCCAAGTACGTTGTAACCATAGTGTGGCAAAACGTATGGGTCGCTGGAGCCGACAAGCTGGAGGTATGTTGGTTGGGCTCGAATTTTTTGCGGGCAGTAAAAGGAGTTCGAGGACGCTAACGGCAGCAAGGCCAGTTGCCAGCTCCCGAAGCCGTTGCCTGATGCCCCAAGAGGATAGAAATCTTGATCCGCCTCGTAGATTTGCAAGGCAACGCTAAGCTGGTGCAAATTCCCGATGCATTTGGCCTTGTAAGCCTGCTGCTTGGATGAGCCGAGCACGGGGAGGAGCAAAGCGGCCAGAATAGCGATGATGGCTGTGGTCACGAGCAATTCGATCAGCGTGAATCCGCCGCCAGTGGCAGAAGCACGCTCCGCAGCTAAACTGCATAGCGGCCAAAGGGCCGCGCGACGGCAAACACCTGCATTTATCATGGCTGCGCAATGACGCGGAAGAATTGTTGCCTGGCTCCGCGGATGGCAGGAACGGAGAGGGATTGATTGGTCAATTGCGCCACCGGCATCCAGTTGGTCACATTGAGGTTGGTGGAAGTCTGCACCACGTAACCACTCGCCTTGAAGGTCGAGCCCCACGTCAACGCCGTGATGTTGGATTGCAATGTGAGGTGGGCTGCGGGCGGAGGTTGCAGCGGCGGGTTGAGAAAGACCCGTGAAAAGCCGTTAGTGTAAGGCTGCGCCGCCACCGAAATCGCGTTTGGCGCGTAAGCAACGATTTGGGCGGCGAACCCAATTCCTGGCGTCAGCCAGATCCAGTTGGTGTCGCTCTGAAACAGTATCGAATATTCGTAGTAGTTCTCGATTTGCGTTATTCTCAAAGCGGGAACTGCCCCAAATCCCGGCAATCGCAGGATTCCGTACGCATCCACTGTTTCGCTTGCTTGATATGCTGCGGGGACGTCCCCGAAAATGGGGTCCAGCACGTAAAATTCGTAGCCGTTGGTCCACGACTCACCGTAGAATAAGGAGGGTGGCAGTACGGAGGTTGGCGGCTGGATCGGGACCGAGGGGTCTGCGCCGTAACCCACCGGTTCGTACGTCCCATAAAAAACCAGACCATTCGTGGCATCCAGTTCGTAATACTCCCAAGACGTGCCGGAGATCAGCCCTCCCTCAATCCTCTCCGCGAACGCCGCTCCGGTAAAATCGCCACCGTTGCCGCCGTCCGAGACAGGAACGATATACATCGGGCTGACCACATCATCCGCTGCTTGCGGCTGGGAGAAATCCCAGTAGTTCGAGCCGGCGTGACCGATCAGCGCGGAAATATCTATATTGGTTCGAACGTAGGAGAGGTTGTATTCGCCGACCATACTTGGCAGCGAGGTGCTTGAGATCGTGAGCTGCCCGCCTGCGCTGAAACCAAAGCAGGCCAGTAATAAGACCGGAAGAAAGTGTTTTAGCGCCGTTTTCATTCGACAGATCAGGGTTGTTGAAGGTCCAGCCGTTTTCGTCCGTGACATTGGATGCGCAGAAATCCTTACCAAAATCAGGTCATATTGACAAGTGAAAACTGGGTTTATTTGACGATTCTTTTTGGCTTCGGGACCGTCTCGTTGCGATCGAATCCGGCCGAGCATGTCTTCGCGCTTTTCAATCGCCGCCTTCCGTTGTCCCGAAGCCGATGCCTCCGCCGCATCACGAGCTAACAGGCTGTCCATCAAACGAATAGCTGATTCAGGGCTTGCCGCTGGAGGTCCCGTTGGTTTCCCACCGGCAGGCCGTTTTCGACTCGGTTCGTCGGTTCTCCCGCCCAGCGGATCGGCACTCAAGGCGACACAACGCGATAGAAGCCTTTGGGACCGCTCGCCGGGGCGATAAACGAGTACGAAGCCCCCGCCAGGTTGGTGCTCAACACCGCGCTGGCATTGGTGGCCCAGGGACCGTTGACCTGCGACGCTTGCAGCAGGTGGAAAGACGACATCGCCGCACTACCGACCGTAAATGGGATTTGAACCAGTCCACCGCTCACTATCGGTGTGCTGAGCCTGGTGCCGTTGTTCATGTTGTCATATTCATAACAGCCCATATCTACGGTGCCGCCAACGATACGTGGATTTCCGTCCAGATCCGTCGTTGGCAACGACGGCGCTGAAATCGTGCCGGCGCTAATGCAAGGAGACCCGCTTCGCAGATGATAATTCCCGCTTGCCGGGTTGACAAGCTGCGGGTCAACATCAAGGTTGTTCTCAAACAAATCCCAGACGCCGAAAATGCTATTGGCGTCATTATTGGAGAATATCCGCTCCTCGCCTGTGCCCGCCAGCCAAACGTCCGCGCCGGGTGTGCCTGAATTTCCGCAGATGATGTTGTTGAAGACGTTCAACACCGCTGCTGTGCCATTTATCTGGAATGCAGCGCCACCACCGCCCCCGGCAGAGGTGTTGGATACGATTGTGTTGTTGACGAAGAATAGGCTTGAAGACGCATTCACCCAAACTCCGCCGCCGCTCGAAGAAGAGCTGGTTTGCGTGTTCCCGGCCACCAGATTGTCGGAGATGGTAACGGTTGGCTCCGATATGTAGACGGCCCCTCCGTCGTTGCTAGCCGTATTCTGTTCGAAAGTGTTTGCTTGAACCGTTACGGTTGTGCTGCTGCCATTCGCATATATGGCACCACCACCACTAACCGCTGAATTACCAACGAATTGATTGCGGTTAATCGTTAGAGAGTTCCCGCTAGTATACCCATTGACCGTATCATCGACTGCATTAAACCCACCCCCAGCCGGGATCTGTGCCTGTGGGAACGGAATCGTGCTCAAGGAGACATTGCCCATGAATGTGTTGCTAGTGAGCGTCACGGTGTGGCATCCGGCAGCCAAAACGCCACCAGCGTTCGTAGTCAAAATATTCCCCGCGAACGTCACTGCGGGACAATCACCGAAAAAAACAGCGCCATTAGGAGTACCTAGGCCAGAGGGTCCGCCACCTAAGCTGTTGCCATTGAAGGTGTTTTGAGATACGTTCACTCTGCCGCCCTCTATATCTATAGCTCCCTGCATATTTCCGGCAAAAATGTTGTTTGAAATGGCGATGGAGCCTCCAACGGGGCCGCCGTAAACATAAATCCCCACATCGTTGTCTGAGATCACGCAGTTTTGCACAGTAATGTCTCCGAAGCTGTTGCGGCCGATTGAATTGTTATAGAAATCAATACCAAACTCGGCAACCTGATTCCCGTCCACCGTGCATCCGTTTACGGTGGCGTTTAGACCTGAGACGAATCCCAGGCCCCAGCAGTACGGGTTGGTAGTTGCGGAGAAACGGCAACCACCCACGGAAATTGTGGCCTGACTGCCAGCCGCGATGAGCAAAACATAAGTATAAGAAGAGTTCATCGCAAAACTGATACCCTGGACAGTAATGGTGTTGCTGACGGCGGAACTGGAAATGGTTAGGCCGCTTCCGACGCCCGCGCCATCAATCGTGATGGCGGTATTCGTTACGCCAAGCTCCGCTAAAAGCGTGAGGTTGTTGGCCGAAGAGCTATTGTAATTGAAGTTGCCCTCGTAATAGCCGTTGGTCAGGTAAATATTGTTGTTCGCGCCGTTGTGGGCGGCGGTGGTGAGGGCGTTTTGGAGATCCTGCGCCGTCGCGACGTGGAAGTCCGCCCCGATAGCGCATGGAGCATATTGCACCAGGGAATTTATTATCGCGAGCCCCATGACCCATGTTCGTGTGGATGATTGCAGGAATTTCATAGTTTGTTCCACGACTTTTTAGCTGTTTCCACCCATTAACTCGCAGATTGCCGGGCGAAGGTTACTACCGTTGTGTTCTTTTTGCGGGACACGGCTGGATTTCCGGAGTCTGACGCTAAATCCTGACGGCGTTGCAGCAGAGGGGCATGGCTATTGGTCTTGCCATTATTCAGTATGCGGCTCGTTGTCGTGTTCCAGCCGCGCACGGTCTCCAAATAAAGCTCCGGGTTCATTTTGACAAGCAGGAACTGGATTTATTTGCCAGTCGTTTTGTTTTCGGGTTCAGCGGGTTGTGATTGAATACCCCGGAGCAAGCCTTCCAGTTTTTCAATCACCACTTGTCGTTGTCGCAAAGCCCATGCATCGTCCGTATTATGTGCTAAAAGGCTGTCTATCATACGAATGGCTGATTCGAAGTTGCCGGACAGGATCGCTAATTCGACACGGTCATGCCGCAAATCCGCATCAACCGATGCCAGCATTGCCCGGCGGTCGAGCAGTTGTTTGGCGGAATCGTAATCGCCTAATTCGCAAGCTATTGTAAAGTAAGCGCGGCTTTCAGCACCGGAGGCTTCCGCGTCGCTTGCAGCGGCCCGGACGTTGCGCAAGCAGTTGTTGCGCAGGGCGACGACATTTGTTGGTTGGCTTTGGATTAATTCAAGTTCCGCTTTGGTAGCCATATATCTGGAAGTCCGCGGCAGGCCAGGCACGAAAGATTGGGAATCGGAGGCCATTTGGAAGAGTTCGGCCTGAATCGCCAGCAGAGGAATGGATTTGGGTCCCGCTGCCGGGTGTCGCGCCTCAAGAAGCGCGGCAGCGCGAAACGGCACGGTCGCTTCCGGACACAATTGCCAACCGGACTTGATTTGGGCGATGGCTGGAGTGATGTCCCGATAAAATGGTGAGTTGAGCGCTTGCACCGCGGCCACCGCATCAAGAAAGCCGTGTTCCAGGCACGGCAAATGCGGTTCGCGAAGCCTCGGTGTCTCGGTGATCGAACCAGGAAGACTGCCGGCGATGAGGCTGCCCGCTTCCAACATGAGTTGGGAGAATTTTCTCGAATCGAATGCGTCCCCTTTCAGGAAAACATCAATGCTGAGGCAACTGGCCGCATCCCCAACCCTTCGGTAGCCAAGAACGAGCTTGTTCCAGGAAGATTCGCTCATGGACTGGCGTAACGGCTCCAAGGCTGCGGTCGCCTCTGGCAGACGGCCTCCCAGCGCCGATTCCATGGCTGCAAGATAGCGGGGCGACGGGTCGTCGGGATACAATATCAAGAAGACTCGAATATCATTGGCCAATTCCGCATGGCGACCGAGGACAAACTCTATGCCCAGACTATGAATATGTGCCGCATACGAATAGGGGTCGATCCGCAATGCGTGCTGAAAACACAACAGCGCGTTGGGCACTGATTCTGCCAGCAATCCTTCGGCGACCAATTGATCGGCGCGACTAAGGCCAGCCGCCAGCGCCTGGCGCACATGCGCTTCTCCCTCTTTTGCGGTGGCCTTGTCGAAAAGTTCGTAATCACCCATGTTCAGCAGCACAGTGTCACGGTGCTCGCCTAAGTCCGGACGGCGCATCAGCTTTCGCAACTCGGCCCCTGAGCGGTCCGGTTGGTTCAAAACGGTCCAGGCCTCGGCTCGTTGGAGGCCAAGGGAAATGGTGTCGTTGTAGCCAGCGGACTGCGCCTCATCCCAATGGCGCAACGCCTCGCGCCAGTGCCCGTTTCTGGCCGCCAATTCGCCGTCCCGCAAGGCTTGCACTTGCAGCGCCACGTCGCGCTGGCGCCGCAGCCGACCGGAGACGGCGAAACCGACGGCCACCACGACGGCGATCAGGCAAATCAGCAGGACGTAGCCGGCATGGCGTTGGGCAAATCGTTGCGCTTTCAAGACCGGCCCCGGCCGCCGGGCTCTCACCGGGCGCAACTCCAGCGCGGCGCGAATATCGTCCGCCAACATCTGCATGGAGGAGTAACGGTCGCACTTCTCGTGCGCCATGGCTTTCTCACAGATCGCCGCCAGATCGCGCGAAGCCTTCGGATTGACTTTGCCGACGTGTGCCGGAGAGCCATTTTTGATCAGCTCTTTCAAATGCTCGACCGGCGGGAGTTCCCCGTGGTCGTCGGAATACGGCCGCTGGCCGGCGATCAATTCGTAGAGCATCACGCCCATCGAATAAACATCGGTCTGAGGCCCGATTTCCCCCATATCACCCCTCAGAAGCTCCGGAGCCGTGAATAAGACTGTCATCGGCAGACCGGACGCGCCGGTAGAAAGCGGAGAACCAGGATCGTCCTGAATCGCCTTTTCTCGATCCGTCTGAATCGGCATTTGATTCACGGCTACAAACGGCTCCTCCACTGTCGCACCGCCGGTGCGCAGAACATGAGCCGATCCCCAATCAATGACTCGAACGTCGCCAAACGCGCCCACCAGAATATTGGAGGGCTTCAGATCGCGGTGAATGACGCCACGATTGTGAGCGTAGCCCATGACGTCGCAAACTCGGAGAAGCAATTCCAAAGCACGGTTGACCTGCCACTCTAAAATCGTGGGGTCGTGGACCTTTCGCCAGATGTCGCCAAAGGTGGTTCCGGGAAGAAGCTGGGTGGTGTAAAATGGTCTGCCATCAGGATCAAGTCCTGCATCGAAGATCGGCAGCACCCCAGGGTGCTCCAATTGGCTGGCAAGTTGGGCCTCCGCAATAAAACGATAAACCGCAGAATCTGACTGCAACGCCCCTGCGGCCAGGCATTTCATCGCGACCACGCGGCGAAACTCAAAGTCCCAAACCTTCCATAAATCACCTTGACCACCCTGCCCGATATATTCGAGAAAGTCATACCGCTCCAGGAAATCCCGGCGGACCAGAAGGCGTGAAACCACTCCCGCAGAAGGGTTGGGCACGACAGCCGGCTCCGGCTCCGGCGCGTCCTCCGAGGAACCGGCGGTCAATGCCTCTTTGAACAGGCATTCGGGGCATACTCTGAAAGGATGGTCAGGCTCTATCGGGCCGCCACAAGTGTCACAATTTCTCATCTGACTGCGCCCCTCGCCGGTAACCGCCGTTGCGCCGCCGACGGGGGTTTTACCACATTAGTTCGAGAACTAACCACTCAAGGTTACGACTTCTCCTGGGCAAAAATGGAT
>Ga0181530_10007400_pt1 | contig 10470 bp, 7 predicted proteins | sample PEATcosm2014_Bin_42_FD_119769 | JGI IMG/M metagenome (GOLD analysis project Ga0181530, IMG submission 119769) | Peatland microbial communities from MTU Mesocosm Facility, Houghton, MI, USA - PEATcosm2014_Bin10_60_metaG | ecosystem: Environmental > Terrestrial > Soil > Wetlands > Peat | place... | reverse complement strand
TAGAGGTATCGCATTGGAAGTCTGCCCGGAGTAGTTTACCTGCACTTGCACACTGGCACTTGCACTAATCTCGTAAGGCACGATGGCATTCACCTGGGCAGTTCCCGCGTAAAGGATCGGCGCCGCGGCTCCGCTGGGGAGAAAAATCACCTGCACCCCGCCGGCCGTAGTCGATACAGTACCGTTTCCATTGAGAGTCAGGCCCGCGGGGGTGGCAGGCCCGATGCCGTTTCCGAAGATCGAAATCATTTCACCTGGCGCAACCGTACCGCTTGCTCCGCTTGCGGCGTTGGTGATCTTCGAGATGAATGGCGCCGGTGCCAGCACCTGGAGCGTCACATCCACGGTCGTCGTTCCTGCCGCTCCGGCCGTTCCAACGATCGTCACACTGCCGGTGTACGTCTGGCCGGCCAACAGGCCTGCTGGGTTGATGGAAACCGTGAGACTCGTGGCGCCGGTAGCTGGCGTCGTACCGGAACCCGGCGACACAGAAAGCCAGCCGGTGCTGGCCACCGCGGTGAAATTCAAGCTCGCTCCGCCTCCCGAAACCTGAATGTTTCCCGTGGGAATGGTGGCGCCCGCCTGATAAGTCAGCGAGAGACTCTGCGGAGCGGCCGTTACAGTGGGCGACGCCACGGTCAGCGTCACAGGTACCGTGAGCGAACTGGTGTCCGCCAGAACTGTTATGGCTCCCGGATAGGTTCCAGGTGTAAGACCAGTGGGATCCGCAGTGACTGCAAGAGTAGCTGGGGAGGTTGCCGACCTTATGTTGATATGCATCCAATCATGCGCGGTGCCGGCCGTGCTGCTGCCCGATGTAAACCCGACAGCAGTGGAGGGAGCCGCACTTGAGATTTGCACACTTTGCGCTGTCGGAGCGCTCCCGCCTTCCAGGTACGTGAACTGCAAGGACGAAGGGGCGGACGTTAGCTGGTACGCGGCCGGGCTTTTAGCCAAAACCAGCGATACCGGGATCGTGGCTGTCTGCCCGCCCGCCGTCAGCGCGATACTTCCCGTGCAGGTCGCTTCGGAATACCCCAGTTGGATGGGCGAAACCACGATCTGCTGATTCGTCGTCAGAGTCCCGCTGGGATCGATGGCCATCCATCCTCCGACCACACATCCTTCGGAGGATGCCGCCGCCGTAAAGGTTGTCGGACTGCTGGCCGTCACTCCGAGCGTCTGCGGCGGAGGAAGATTGCCCGCGGGCTGGCCATAGAACGTTAGCGAAGCGCTGTCCAAAGTAAGAGGGAACGGCCCCAAGAAGTTGAAACTAACCGGCACGTCGAACGCATTCAACGGGTCGAGATAGAAATGGATCAGTCCCGTATACTGGCTTGGAAGCAGTCCGGCGGCGTCTGCCGACACCCGGAACTGGATCGTGCTATTCGGCGCCACGGTCCAGCCATCGGGTGCGCTGAGCGAAAGCCAGGGAGCGCCACTGGTTACCGAAGCCGTGGTCGTAATGGGGACAGACCTTTTGTTGGCCACGGTTACTAAGACACTGGGAGCAGCCAGAGTCAGCGCAAGGGAAGTCTGATCCAGGGTCGCATCCCCGGCTACGGCACCGCCACTGCACAAATTGTAATAGCAACACAAGTCGACCAGGACGACACTTCCCGCCTTGTTTCCAGACTGAATCAGGTCGAGAACCGCGACCCCACTACCCAGGGGATTGCTATGAGAAACAGTAAACGTGGTAGGCGTTGAACTCGACGTGTTGACGTTTAGGGTGCCCGTGTACCCCGGGCTATACGTAATGTTCAAAGAAAACGCGCCACTGCCATGGACAGAAACCGCCGTAGTCTCATCCTCGCACCCGTAGAAGTCGATCACGTTAGGACTGACGCCGGTGATTTGGCCCGCGGCCGGCATTGCACACAGCATTAACGCCAAGAATCGAAAGGAGAGTGATCGTCTGCGCCGGGCGGCGTTCGTTCTATCCCTGGCAAACACTCTAGTCAAATTATAAAACATAGAGCCCGAGGCCGGGGTTTTGGGTAATGAGCACCGAAGCCGTGGTCGCCGCCGCAGGCGCCGCGGGCATGTCGAAGCTCCCGATATTGGTCCATAACGCCGCTCTGTACGAGTAGCGCGTGATACGCCCGAAGCGCGGTCCGACAACCGACCTCCTGGGCGTTTGGCTTCAAAAGACCACGACTTCGCCTCGGTCGCCCGCCGGGTAGTCGAGCAGACCATCGGGAGAAGCTGGACGGATCGCCACGGAGATGCCGAGAAAGAAGAATCCGGCGGCCGTCGCGCTCGGTAAGCTCGGCGGCGCTAAGGGCGGCGCGGCGAGGGCGGCTGCAACCGGCTTGCTTTCGCATGACGTGCAGAGTGTTGCGCAAAGGGGTCCGTTTTGCAACACGACAAAGACGGCTGCTCGTGTTTCGCGGCAATTTCGCCAATCGGGCTTATGTATCGTGGGCTCGACAGTGCGCTTCATGATTTTGGTACCCTTCCTGTTGGTCGAGAATTCCGCAACGGCAAAAATCCGCCCCGCGGTAGTTTGGCTTCTGTGCCTTTACCTTATGGTTCTCGGAGTGGCACCGCTTGCCGTGTCCGCGATGTTTGCTCGCGGCGACCTGCCGTTGGGTCTAAATCGCTGGGGCTATTTTGGTTCTCTGCGTTGTCGGTGCTTCTCTTCTTTTCCTGTTGCGCGCGAGCCGGTGGCAGCCACCGGAGCAATTATTGTCATGTACAGGTTCTCCGGGCGTTTCAGTTGCTGACGCTCGATTCGAGATATGACGAACGCCATAATCCAGCCCACGTTGGAACAGATGCTCCCGTTAATTTTGGGTTTAATCTGCGTTGTACGCATGCGGAAAAAGGGCCTGCTCGCCTGATGGTCTTTTCCAGTAGCGTCCAGCGTGGGAGTTTTACGGTCGCGCAAAGGGTAATTTTTGCGACCGGCCTAAATCCGATCCAACGAGGTGCGGCTGTGGCTCACCATCATCGCCCATAACTTGGGCAACCTGTGGCGGCGCTTGGCACTGCCCGGCAGAATCAACAAGTGGTCGCTGACCAGTTTGCAGCAGCGGTTGGTGAAGACCGGCGGACGGCTGGTCAAGCACGCACGCTATTACTGGTTGCTCCTGGCGGAAAGTCATCTGACACTGGGCTGTTTGGAAGCATGGTGCGGCGGATCGAAGAGCTGCCGGTGCCTGCGGGGTAGTCGAAGCCGCTCAGCAGGAAGAGAATTCCATCAACAATGATGTAAGGGACGGAGCAGTGTCCGGGAAATCGCATGAAAATGAGGCGGTTTCTGGTGTTCCCGTACCCGGAAGAGGTATGCCTGGCCCCATCGTGAGCCGTTGAAGCGTTCAGAATGGAAAAGATGAAAAAATGGTCCGAACGGAGGCGGTTGGGGGTATACTAGCTGGAAACCAGGAAGGCAAAATGGAAATCCTGGTTGAAAGGCAGCGGCCGTTGAGATGGGCGACAAAGGCCGCTGCAAAAAGCTGTCTGATGTGCGCCCGTAGGGAGAGAGGTCATCGTGGCGGACAAAGGGAATTGGAGCGTTTGCGCACAAAGACCGACGCAGGTTATTTATATCAATCTTGGGCCAACGCAGGGCCCATTGGTGGTTGAGCGCGTGCACAACAACGGTCCATGCGCCGTGACGATTGGTGGTGGCGCCGCCTTTCTCGATCCGGGAACTGACTGCGACGTCTCGGGCGCCAGAATCGAAATTGCACTCGCGGGCCCTCCCCGCTGCGGTGGGCGTCGCGGCGAGGAGCGTTGCGACGAGGCCTCGGGAACCTACGATCTGGTGTGCTGCCAGCCTCCTCCCCAGGTGGGAACGCCGGCCGCTGCTCCACCCGGACAGCCCGGAAATGGCGGTGCAGGGAACGGTGAAGGAAACTGAAGTCTGAAGCGAATCGAGTGGTGTCCGGTCGGGCCACCTGTCCTGGTTCTGGCTGACGACGGTTGTGATCGACGCATAGGCTGAAGGACGATATGGATAATGAGACAAATCGAGGCAAGGCTGCCCAAGCGGGAACCCCTGTCGTCGGGATAAAGAAGGCAACTGGGAGTAAGAAGAAAGGTGGGCTGGATAAAAAGAAAACCGGGGAGAAAGGGGAGAAAAAGGAAGACGGGAAAGCCGAGAAGAACGCCGATCAGGATAAACAACCTTCGGGCGATAAATCAAAACCTAAGGAGAAGCAAGGAACCGCGCCCGAAAATGGCGAACCAGACGCTGACGATGCCGGTGAAATAACAAAGTGCCCGGCAGGTCACCTTATCGACACAGGTACGGCGGCAGGACACAGCACATTGGCCCTTCCCAGCCTGGATATCGCCCAAGTACGAGCGAAAGAAGCTATTGAGGAGGCTTCGACCGACGCCATCAATTTAGCCCTGAACAATGCTGCCGCAGCCGCCTCCCGTGATACAGCAAAAATTGAATGTTCCCCTTGTGTTCCCGTCGTATCAATAAGCCTGGAACCGCCTGTACAGGAAAAACCCTTTGAAGCGAGGGTAGACGATGATATTCCCAAGAAGTACAAGAAAACCTTAGAAAACTTAAAGCTTGACAAGCTTTATACGATTTTTATTGTCGAGGTTGATTGGTCGGTAAATATTTTTTGTATTCCAGAATCTGACGATACCGCTAATTCCAGCGTTCCAGGCGAGGACAGCGGCGATTCGGGCAGCCAGCCTGGTGGTCATAATACCGTTTGGATAAACGGTAAGAAATATAGAATGTCGTGCCCCCACCCTTTTATCAAGGGTAACTATGTGATGAAAGGCTTCACGATAAAAGAGTCGGTGGATGCGCCGAACTTAAAAGGGACAGAACAGGAAAAACAAAAGGCTTTTGACGATCTAGTCAAAAAGATATTAGGCGAAGCCGGGAAGACGATTCGAGAAGGTGTCCTGGCCATCATTGCAGGGGCCATCAAGAAATTGCCTAAGTGTCCGAAGAGTTGCCCCGATAAGGGCGTCTCCGTAACGATTGGGCCGCACTCCATCTCAAAGATTCTTTTCGAAAAGAGCGGGCCACCGCAACCTGTTGGCACGGCAGGCGTTGGCGCTAGCTATGGTGTCAAAGACTATAACGTGCATTGGTGTGTTGAGAGGCAATGTGGAAAATAAGGCGGCCCGGCCTTAGGAGAATCGGGGAAATCGCGAAAACCGGCTTATACCCTTCCTCGATTGCCAGTTCATCAAAGGGGATATAGCTAGTACCGGAGTCGGCTTGGATACTGATGTGGTCGCTGCGCCCCATCCCAAGAGCTGGGGAAGTCGCCATACCTCACAGCACGGCGATCACGGTCACCGAGACATGCTCTACCTCGGCAAGCCGGAGCCAACCTGGTCTGATCAGGACTGCCCGTGGCGAATCCTTTTTCCGTAATTGCGCTAAGAGCTATTGATCCTGGCAGCTTCCGGTATCGAAGAGCGCATTCACGCCGCACACGGAAGTAAACATGCCGCGAGCGGAGTGCGCAACGCCAGGGACATAGCGGACGTGCTGGTTCCATTCCGCCTGATTGCGACCGTGCAGGTACGTGAAATATGCCTGCCCACGCGCCAGACGGAACGGGCCCTCTGCTTCGCCGGCGCAGGAAACGTCGAGGTCTTCCTGGTGCGGGTCGTTGTCCGCCGTTCCCAGCAGGTAAATCACATCGCGGCGCGCGTAGTCGGCTTCCAGTTGCCGCCATCCCGCCGACGAAGTGCCCCCAACATAGGCGGGCGGATCGATGGGTCCGTACTTCCAGTGATTGAACGCCGGACAACCGGCGCTGCTCGACGGCCGGTCGTTTGAGAAATAAAGATACGACGAAGGGTTGGCGATCACGAAGCGGAGTCGAATGCCCGATTGGCGCAGCGCGGCCAACTGCTTGCCAACGACGGCATACCGCTGCGTCAACTGCGCGCCTCCCGAATGTCCCGCGAGAATAATAGACTCGAGGTTGGGAAACAGCGACCGGTCCGCCAGATGGGCGAGCAGAAAATCGATAATCTCGAAGGTGCTGATGTGCGCCGGTCCCAGCGCAGGTGTTCCCGATTCCCATGCCGTGCCGCGCCAGTGGAGTAACTTTCCGGACTTACAATCCGCGCAGTCATCTTCGTTGGTGAGAAACTGCGGCGCGATGAAGACCGTATTGCCCGAAGCGTTGCCCGCAATGGCCGCGGCCTTCAGCGCAGTCTGGTAGTAACCTTCCACGTCGCGCCCCTTGCCATGGAAGATGAGAATGGCGCGCTTCGCGTCGGGCTGCGGCTTGGACCAGTCGAAAGATATCAGCCCGGCGAGCTCCGCCTTGCCGGAGGGGGCTGAAATCAGGATGCGCTGTTTGCCAACCGCGGGGCTGCCACGCTGCGCGTGAACAGTTAAAAGACTGCAGAGGCAGGCGGCCATCGCGACCAGCAAAATCCTTCTACTCTCGCTGCGTACTTTAGTTTTGGAGAACATTTGAGAGTTAAGGGTCCTTGTATGTTCACGAGGATCCCACACTGGATTCCATTATCCAACGAGCCCCATACACCCCGCCGGATTAACTCACTTCACGAGGTGTGTGTGGTGCTCTTCCCCTCCATTTGGAAACGGTGTAGCCGGCCGTGGATGGGTGTAAACCGCCGGCCAAGTCGCACGAAGCGGACACGCGCCGGGTCGGTCTCCCCAGCCTATCGAGGACGAAACTCAATCCAGAACGCTACGCGTCACGGGCTCAAGGAACTGCTGATCGCCGCCAAATGCCCCCCAAACGGCAACCAAGGCAGTTGGCGGAAGAGGCCATGGTATCCTAGAACTGGGATGACATCCTAAAATGCGCGCGCCAGCTCGGGGCGAACGGCCATTGTATTGGGTAGGCTCGACGAAGCGTGATTTGCTCGCGTTTCCGGAAGCGGTCAAAGACGGTATCGGCACTGCCCTGAGCGTTGCTCAATTTGGTGGTAAACATCCTGCGGCGAAGCCATGGAAGGGAATTGGCCCGGGAGTGCTGGAGGTTGTCGAAGATCGTGATGGAAACACGTATCGGGCCGTTTATACGGTGCGCTTTCGGTCGGCCGTTTATGTATTGCACTGTTTTCAGAAGAAGTCGCGTAAGGGCATTCAGACGCCGAAGGCGGATGTGGATCTCATTTCGCAGCGCTTAAGGCTGGCCAGACAAGACTGTGAGGATCGCTATGTCAATAACAAGTAGAAAAGGTAGCGGAAGAATCGTACGCAGTTCGGGAAACGTATTCGCCGATCTCGGTTTTGCTGACGCGGGCGAACGGCAGACGAAGGTCCGTCTTGCAATGGCGATCAATGACGCCCTGGGCCGCCGCGGATTATCGCAGGTAGGGGCATCGAAGCTCTTAGGCATCAACCAACCCAAAGTCTCGGCTCTTTCGAAATATCGCTTGGAGGGCTTCTCGGTCGAGCGCCTGATGCGGTTTCTTACATCGCTCAACAAGGACGTAGAGATTATCGTTCGCGACAGACCACGGGCCCGTCGTCCAGGGCGAGTATTTGTCACGGCTGCATGAACAGCCGATTGAAAAGCTCTCGCCGGGTCCCCGAACAGGGACAGATACCTTCGATGATACGAACGCGCGCATACGATTTCGTGCGATCGATCCCCAACTCGGACGCTCGCCCTTCCGCACTCCCAAGATACGGCCTTGGGGGAAGCGTCGCTGGGTTAGGACCGAGATGCCGGCCCATGGCCCCGACATTTATGTTGCACCCGGTGCGCCGTCTCCGGCATCCAGTCCCGATCGTCCGGGATCGACCGCTACCTGCATTTCGTATATTCTTGAAGGCATCGGTAACAAGGAGGCAGCATGCGGTTGATTTTCGCGGTCCTGGCTTCGGCGGCCATTTGTGTGGCGGCCGAACCTCTTCTCCTACAAAAGCCAACTCTGAGCAAGACTCAACTTGTCTTCGTGTATGCGGGCGACCTTTGGAGCGTGCCACGCGACGGAGGCGACGCGGTGAGAATCACGAGCGGCGCCGGGAGCGAAACCGACCCGGCATTTTCGCCGGACGGGACGCGCATCGCCTTCACCGGCGAGTACGACGGCAATGTGGACGTGTTCGTGATGCCGGCTGCCGGCGGAGTGCCGAAGCGGCTGACGTGGCATCCGGCGCCGGATCGCGTGCTCGGATGGACGCCGGACGGCAAAAGCATCATCTTCACTTCCACGCGGACGTCCTATTCGCGCTATGGGGAGATGTTCACCGTGCCGGCCGACGGCGGAGTGGAAGAGAAACTGCCGCTGCCGTCGGGAACAGCAGCTTCGATGTCGGCGGACGGGCAATCGATCGCCTACGAACCGATCGCGCGGGCATTTGGGATGTGGAAGAAGTATCGCGGCGGCATGACCTCCCGCATCTGGCTGGCGCGCCTTTCCGACAGCAGCGTCACGCCGGTGCCGCGCACCAATTCCAACGACTTCAACCCGATGTTTGCGGGCGACCGGGTATACTTCATCTCCGACCGCAACGGTCCGGGGACGCTGTTCTATTACGACATCAAGAGCAAGGCGGTGAAGGAGGCGATTGCGAACCAGGGGCTCGATCTGAAGTCGGCCTCGCTCGGGCCGGATGCGATTGTGTACGAGCAGTTCGGCGGCATCTCGCTCTACGATTTGAAAACCGGGAAAACCAAGCCGGTTCCTATTCGGGTGCAGGGCGATTTCACGGAGATGCGGCCGAAATTCGTGAACGTGGGGCGCACGCTTAGCTCGGCGGCGATCTCACCGAACGGCGCCCGCGCGGTGTTCACGGCGCGCGGGGAAGTGATCACGGTGCCGGCGGAGAAGGGCGATGCCCGGAACATCACCAACTCGCCCGGCGTGATGGAGCGCGAGCCGCAATGGTCGCCCGATGGGCGGTATGTCGCGTACCTGTCGGACGAATCGGGCGAATACGCTCTACATCTGCACCCGCAGGCTATCGAAGGCGAAGTGAAGAAGATCGAGCTGAAGCCGGGGTTCTACCGGTCGCCGAGGTTTTCGCCGGACAGCAAAAAGGTAGCGCTGGTGGATAGTTTTCAGAGGCTGTGGTACGTGGACCTGGAGACGAAGAAGCAGGTGGAAGTGGCGCAGGACACTTACCAGATGCGCGCAGGCGATATTGACGGCGCGTGGTCGCCGGACAGCAAATGGCTGGCTTATTCCAGGGTGCTGGCGAACGAGCTGAGCGCGATTCATTTATATTCGCTGGCGGACGGAAAGTCGACGCAGGTGACCGATGGCATGAGCGACGCCACCAACCCGGTGTTCGACAAAGACGGCAAGTATCTCTTCTTCACGGCCAGCACGAATTCCGGAGAGAGCCTGGGACTGGACATTCACGCGGTGGAAGCAGCGGCGACCAGTTCGATCTACCTCGCCGTGCTGGATAAGACACAGCCCTCGCCGTTTGCGCCCGAAAGCGACGAGGAGAAAGTCGCCGATGAAAAGGGGGACGGGGCGAAGGGCGACGCGGCGAAGACCGAGGGACAAGGCGACGCCAAGCCGTCCGATGCGGCCAAACCGAAATCCGGCGCTACCGAGGCAAAGGACACCAAAGTGGATTTAGATGGCATCGATCAGCGTATTCTTTCGATGCCGATGCCGCCGAGACGGTATACCGAACTGCAGGTGGGCAAGGCAGGTACTCTGCTGGCGCTGGAAGCGCCGGTCGCTGGCGAAAATACCGGCGGAGGTGTTGGCGGGCTTACGGTACACCGCTACGATTTCAAGAGCCGCAAGAGCGACGTGGCGCTGAGCGGGGTGAGCAGTTTTCATATGTCATTCGGCGGCGAGAAGGCGCTCTACAAGCAGGGCGACAATTGGATGATTGCGGCGCTGCGTCCGCCGGCCAACGGACTGGGCGGCGGCGGTGGTGGTGCAGCGCCAGCCGGAGCAGGCGGCGGAGGCAATCAGGGCGCGCTGAAGACCAGCGGGATCGAAGTGCAGGTGGACCCGGTTCAGGAATGGAAACAGATGTACCGGGAGGCCTGGCGGATCGAGCGCGACTGGTTCTACGACCGCAACATCCACGGGCTCGACCTCAAGGCCGCCGAGAAAAAGTACCAACCGTATCTGGACGGCATCGCGTCGCGGAACGATTTGACGTACCTGTTCCAGGAAATGCTGGGCAACATGGTGGTGAGCCACATGGGCACGGGCGGCGGCGATACGCCGGAGGTGAAGCGCGTGCAGACGGGGCTCTTAGGCTGCGATTACGAGGTGGCCAACGGCCGGTATCGTTTCGCGCGCGTGTACAGCGGAGAGAACTGGAACCCGCAACTGCTGGCGCCAATGACCCAGCCGGGAGTGAACGTGAAGGCCGGCGAGTATCTGCTGGAGGTAAACGGACGCGACGTGCGTCCGCCGGCCAATGTGTATAGCTTCTTCGAGGGGCTGGCGGGCAAATCGGTGGTGCTGAAGGTGGGGACGGACGCATCGGGCGCGGGCGCACGCGAAGTGACGGTGGTTCCGGTGGCGGACGAGGGCCGGCTGCGCAACCTGGCGTGGATCGACGAC
>Ga0181530_10007397_pt1 | contig 10474 bp, 10 predicted proteins | sample PEATcosm2014_Bin_42_FD_119769 | JGI IMG/M metagenome (GOLD analysis project Ga0181530, IMG submission 119769) | Peatland microbial communities from MTU Mesocosm Facility, Houghton, MI, USA - PEATcosm2014_Bin10_60_metaG | ecosystem: Environmental > Terrestrial > Soil > Wetlands > Peat | place... | reverse complement strand
TGGGACTATCCGTACGACGATTCCTATGGCTATCCTTATGATTACTATGGATATCCCGGCTATGCCTACGCGCCCGGCTACTACACGACCGCGCCGCGGGTGGCGACCACGGCGCCTCTGGTCACCGGACGCAGCGTCGCCGAGGGCGTCGGCGATTTCTGCACGACGCCGGTGAAGAAATGCGAGCTTTATCACCCGTCCAACTTGGGCGCCGGATGTTCGTGCCGGGTGCCTGGCGGTCGCGCGAGCGGTTCGGTCACGCCCTGAAATAGGCGCGATACCAGTCGACGAAAGCCTGAACGCCCTCGGATAAGGGCGTTCCCGGCCTGTAGCCCGTCAATTGAAACAGAAGCTGCGTGTCTGCGAAGGTGATCGGGACGTCGCCCTGCTGCATGTCGACGAAATTGCAGGTCGCGCGCACGCCCGTCGCGGCCTCGATCGCCGCGATGAAGTCCATCAGTCCAACGGGTCTCTCGGCGCCGATATTGACGACGCGCCAAGGCGCGACCGGCGAAAGGCTGTCATGCTGCACCGCGGGGACGAGCCGGCGCTCGGGGGCGGGCGGAGCTTGCGGCAGCAGGCGGGCCATGGCCTCGACGAGATCGCCGACAAAGGTGAAGTCGCGTTTCATATTTCCGTGATTATAAACGTCGATCGGACGGCCCTCGAATAGGGCGGCCGCGAATTTGAACAGCGCCATGTCCGGTCGGCCCCAGGGGCCATAGACCGTGAAGAATCGCAGCATGGTGATCGGAACATGAAACAGATGGCTGTAGGCGTGGGCCATCTCCTCATTGGCTTTTTTCGTGGCGGCGTAAAGGGTTAGAGGATGATCGGCGCGGTCGGTCTCGCGAAACGGGATCGCCGCGTTGGCGCCGTATACAGACGATGTCGAGGCCATCAGCGCGTGCTTCGGCGGCGCATGGCGCATCAGCTCCAGAAGATTGAACGTTCCGGCGAGGTTCGCGTCGAGATAGGCGCGCGGATTTTCGAGGCTGTAGCGCACCCCCGCCTGCGCCGCGAAATGATAGACGGCATCGAACCCCGAGCCATGGATCGCCTTCAGCCCCGCGAAATCCTCAAGCAGCACACTGTGGCCGCGAAAGGATTGGTTTTGCTCCAGAATCGCGTGGCGGCGACGCTTTAGCTCGGGATCATAGTAGGGCGTGAAGCCGTCCAGTCCAACGACCTCGTGGCCGTCGGCGAGAAGCCGCGCGGCCATATGGAATCCGATGAATCCGGCGCTGCCGGTGACGAGAATGCGCATGGTGCTCAAGGTTGCAGGCGAAGCGGATTTGACCGCCGCTTAGAAGGTGACTAAATCACGGGCGTGGAAAAGAAAAATCCCTCGCATGTTTCCCAGCCGATTGGCAATCTTGATCCAGCGCATTTCGATGGGCGCGAAAAAACCGTAAGGTTTGAGCTTCGTAGCGTTGAAAGTTCGAACTACGTAAAAAGCCTGATGAGACCTTCTGTCACTTCCGTGCCAGGTTTCGAAGGATTATGAAGGCCGTTCGGCAGCTTAACCAAGAAAAACCCTGAGCGGGGGTTGTTCCGCCCATTTGGATTTGGGTCCGGATCACAGGGGAACGATTTGATGCAGTATCGGCGCTTCTTCGACGACGCGATCTCGAAGTTGAAGGATGAGCGGCGTTACCGCGTCTTCGCTGATCTCGCACGGGATGCGGCGGCTTATCCCAGCGCCATCTGGCGTCGCGGCGCGGGCGCGCACGCCTCCGTCGAAGCCCCTGTGGACGTCGTCGTCTGGTGCTCTAACGATTACCTCTGCATGGGCCGCCACCCGGATGTGATCGAGGCCATGACCGGCGCGGCGCAGGCGCATGGCGTCGGCTCCGGCGGAACCCGCAACATTTCCGGCAATAGTCACCCGCTCGTCGAACTCGAGGCCGAACTCGCCGATCTGCACGGCAAGGAGGCGGGGCTCGTCTTCACCTCGGGCTGGATCTCGAACCTCGCCGCCATCTCGACGATCGGCGACATCCTCCCCGATTGCCTCATTCTCTCCGATCAGCTCAACCATAATTCGATGATCGAGGGCGTGCGCCGCTCGAAGGCCGAGCGCAAGGTGTTCCGGCACAACGATCTCGCCCATCTCGAAGAACTGCTGGCCGAGGCCGGGCGCGAGCGCGCCAAGCTGATCGTCTTCGAGAGCCTCTATTCGATGAACGGCGACATCGCCCCGATCAATGCGATCGCCGATCTCGCCGAGCGCTACAATGCGATGACCTATATGGACGAGGTCCACGCCGTCGGCCTTTACGGCGCGCGCGGCGGCGGCATCGCCGAACGCGACGGCGCCATGGCGCGCATCGACGTCATTGAGGGCACGCTGGCCAAGGGCTTCGGCACGCTGGGCGGCTACATCACCGGCGACGCCGCGATCATCGACGCCGTGCGCTCCTATGCGCCCTCGTTCATTTTCACGACCTCGCTGCCCCCCGCCATCGCGACCGCCGCGCGGACCGCGGTGAGCATTTTAAAGCGCGGCGAGGGCGTCGAGCTGCGGGCGCGCCATCAGCGCCAGTCCATGCTGACCAAGCACGCGCTGTCCGCCGCCGGTCTGCCGGTGATGGCGAACCAGTCGCATATAGTGCCGGTCCATGTGGGCGACGCCGAACGCTGCAAGATGGCGAGCGACATGCTGATGGATCGCCACTCGATCTATATCCAGCCGATCAACTATCCGACCGTCGCCAAGGGCACGGAGCGGCTGCGCATCACGCCGAGCCCGTTGCATACGGACGCCCATGTCGCCGATCTCGTCGAGGCGATGGTGGACGTATGGGAGAGCCTGAAGCTGCCCTTCGTCGAAGAGCCCAACGTCGTCGAATTCAAGCGCGCCCACCACGCTCACCCCGAGCCCGAGCCGCGCTGCGCCTTCCCTGAATTCAAGAAGGCTGCGGAGTAGGGGCGAGGAGCGTTCGGCCTTGAGCCGTCCGCTCGGAGCCGCCTCGCGGTTCGCCGGCCTACCGATTCGAGCTGCTATGAAGCCCATCATCTATGTGCTGGAGCTTTGCGACACGACGGGCGAGCACCACCCGATCGCCGTCATGCAGGCGTCCACGCCTTTCCCACCGGTCAGTGTCGGCGACCGCTTCGACGATGAGGGCTGGACCCGAATCGATCCTTCCCACCCGCCAGGCGGGCGCGAACAGCCCCGACGTTATATCGTTCATTCGGTGAAGCACGTCCTGATCGAGGAGAACGAGCGCTTCGTCGCGCGCTATTGCCTCAATCTGACGCCGCATGGTGGCCCGCGCTCGCCGGTCTGGGGCGACGGCGAATCGGTCGACGCGCGCCCCATCGTCGCATAGCCGCCTAAACCCCCAGCCCATTCTGCTCGGCAAGCTGCGCCAGATCCTTCTGCGGCCGCGCGCCGATGTGCTGGATGATCTCGGCCGCGGCCAGCGCGCCGAGCTTTGCGCAGGTCACGAGATCGCGCGCCTTTGTATAGCCGGCGAGAAATCCCGCTGCGAAAAGATCCCCCGCGCCTGTGGTGTCGACGACTTCTTCGACTGCAAAGGCCGGCGCGGTCAGAACCTCGTTGCCCTTAGCGATGACGCAGCCATGCTCCGATCTGGTGACGACGCCGAGAATGTTCTCGGCCTGAAGCTGGGCGAGCGCCGTGTCGAAATCGGAAGTCTGGTAGAGCGAATGCAATTCGCTCTCATTGGCGAAGATGATCTGCACCGCGCCAGAGCGGATCAGCCCCAGGAATTCGTCGCGGTAGCGGTCGACGCAAAAGGAATCGGACAGGGACAAGGCGACTTCGCGTCCGGCGGCGCGGGCGATTTTCGAGGCCTTGACGAAGGCGGCCTTGGCGGCGGGCGGATCCCACAGATAGCCTTCGAGATAGATCACCGCCGAGTCTTTGACGAGGTCCTCGTCGACGTCGGCTTCGGTCAGGCCTTGGCAGGCGCCGAGATAGGTGCTCATGGTGCGCTGGCCGTCGGGTGTGACGACGATGAGGCAGCGCGCGCTGGCCGCTCCGTCGGCGGCGGGCGCGGTCGAAAATCGGACCTTGGCGGCGCGGATATCATGGGCGAACAGGGCGCCGAGTTCGTCGGCCTTGACCTTGCCGATGAAGGCGCCTTCGCCGCCAAGACTGGCGAGTCCGATGATCGTATTGGCCGCCGAGCCGCCCGAGATGATGGTCGCCTGCCCCATCGCCTTGAAGAGTTGTTCGGCGCGCGCTTCGTCGATCAGTGTCATGCCGCCCTTGCGCAATCCCTGCGCGATCAGAAAATCATCGTCGGCGCGGCTGATGACGTCGACGATGGCGTCGCCAAGACCCAGAACATCGTAGCGGTGGGAGGACATGGGGCGTTTCTCAAGGTTGGGAACGGCGCCAATCTAGCGAAAGCGCCGCCAGAGTCTACCGCTCGAGTGCGCTCTCATGCCAGCGGCCGAGGAGACGGGCGGAAAGCGCAGCAAGGCTCGCGAAGATGGCGATCCCGGCCAACGAGATCAGCGCCAGCGCGGCGAACATGCGCGGAATGTTCAGCCGGTAGCCTGCCTCAATGATGCGGAAGGCGAGCCCGGCGCCCTTGCCCGCCGCGCCCGCCGCAAGCTCGGCGGCGATGGCGCCAACCAGTGCGAGGCCCCCGCCGATGCGAAGGCCGCCAAGAAAATAGGGCAGGGCGGCGGGCGCCCGCAGCAGCAAAAGCGTGCGCCAGCCAGACGCGCGGTAGAGCGCAAAGAGATCGGAAAGATTGCGATCGACCGAGGCGAGGCCCAACGCCGTGTTCGACAGGATGGGGAAGAAGGCGACGAGAAAGGCGCAGACCAGAACCGCGGCCCGGGCGTCGAGATAAATGAGGAGCAGGGGGGCGATGGCGATGATCGGCGTCACCTGCAGGACGATTGCGACCGGCAGGAAAGCGCGTTCGACCCATTTCGATTGTGAAAACAAAACCGCTAGCGCGACGCCGCCGATGACGGCGAGCGCCAGCGCCTCAAGCGTCGTGCCGAGCGTGACAGCGAGCGCCGGAAGGAGGATCGCCCGATCGGCTGCGAGCGTCGTCAGCACCAGCGTCGGCGAAGGCAGGACATAGGGCGGGATCGCGTAAAGGCGAACGGAGGCTTCCCAAAGGGAGAGCGTGGCGATGAGGACGAGCGCGGGCGGCAAGGCGCGGCGCAGCCACTCCGGCTTTCTCATGACGGACGTCATTCTTTCATAGCCTGACGCAGCGCCTCGGAGACCTGTTGGCAGAGCGCCGCGAAGGCCGCGCTGTCGCGGGAACCTTCCCGCGGCGCGTCATTTGTTATTTCCGTGACGATGCGGCCGGGGCCTGAGGCCATCACCGCGACGCGGGTGGAAAGATAGGCGCTCTCATAGATCGAGTGGGTGACGAAGACGACGGTGGCGCCAGTCTCGTCCTTCAGCCGTAGCAGATCGTCATTGAGCTGGAATCGCGCGATCTCGTCGAGCGCCGCGAAGGGCTCGTCCATCAGCAACAGGCGCGGACGCAGCACGAGGGCGCGGGCGATCGAGACGCGCATGCGCATGCCGCCCGACAATTCGCGCGGATAGGCCTTGTGGAACCCGGCGAGGCCGACGAGCGCCAGCGCCTCATCGACCGCCGGCGCCGCCGACCGGCGCGTCATCCCACGCAGGCGCAAGGGCAGGAACACATTGTCGAAGACGCTTCCCCACGGCATCAGGGTCGGCTCCTGGAAGACGAAGCCGATCGCCGCGCCGACATCTTCGAAACGGCGGATCAATTCGCCGGCGCTGACGCGATCAAGTCCGGCGATGAGCCGCAAGATCGTCGATTTGCCACAGCCGGACGGCCCGAGCAGCGTCAGAAATTCGCCGGCGCGGATGTCGAGATCGACGCCGCGCAGCGCCGTGACGCCGGCTGGGTAGGTCTTGCCGACGCCGCGGAGCGAAACGAGCGCATGGGGGCCGCTCATTTTCAGCATGGCGCGGGCGTCACCGGCGTGGCCTCAGATCATTGCCGACGCCCTTGTCCACGAATTGGAGCGTATAGGAGTCGCCATAGGAGAGATCGGGTTTGAATAGGCCGGCGGCGGTCATTTTGGCGAAGAAGCTTTTGATGCGCGCCTGCGTCATCGCGCCGACGCCGAGCTTTTGCGCGTCGCCTGAATCGACGATTCCAAGCTCGCGCATTTTCGCGACCGAATAGGAAAGGAGTTCCGGGCTGATGTCCGGGTTGTCGCGCCTGATCAGCGCATTAGCCTTGGCGTTGTCGCCATAAATATAATTCATCCAGCCGACGATGGAGGCGTCGACGAAGCGCTGCACGAGACCGGGATTTTTGTCGATCAGATCGCGCCACGTCTCGATCAGGGTGGAGTAGGAATCATAGCCGTAATCGGCGAGCAAGAAAACGTTGGGCCTGAAGCCGCCTTCCCGCGCGACTTCGAAAGGCTCGGAGGTGGCGTAGCCCTGCTGGATCGAATCCTTGTCGCGGATGAACGGCGCGGCGTTGAAATTATAGGGCTGCACCTTGTCGTCTTTGAAGCCATAGGCCGTCTTCAGCCATTGATAAACCGATACGAAAGCGTCCTTGCCGATGTAGGCGGTAGCCTTGGGCAGGTCCTCGATATGGTCGAAGCCGCTACCTGGGTGCGACATCAGGATGAAAGGATCTTTCTGAAACATGGAGGCGACGGCGACGATTGGGATATTCTGCGCGGCCGCGTCGAATGACTGGATCAGATTGGCGGCGAGATTGAACTCGATCTTTCCGGCCGCGAGCAAAAGCCGGTTGTTGGTCTGCGGGCCGCCTTGCAGGATCGTGACGTCCAGCCCGTATTTAGCGTAGGTGCCATCGGCGAGCGCCTGGTAGAAGCCGCCATGCTCGGCTTCGGCGAGCCAGTTCGTCGCGAATGTGACTTTGTCGAGCTTTTGGTCGAGGGGCCTGTCCTGGGCGCTGGCGAAGGGGCCGATCGCGAGGGCCAGAGCAAAACCGAGGACGAGGGAGAATGCTGCTCTCACGCTGTGCTTTCTTTAGGCGATGACCACGCGCCGCCTCGCGAGCTTGCTTTTTTGCGTGCCGCTCGGAAATATGCAAGCGCTGGGCCCTAAGGGGCCGGACGCCGGGCCGGAAGGATTTTCAAAGTGTTGCTCCCCACGCGGTTCTGGTCGGAAATGAGCTGGACCGACTTCGACGAAGCCGACATGGGCGACGTCATCGCGGTTCTGCCCGTCGCGGCGATCGAGCAGCATGGGCCTCATCTGCCGGTCGGCGTCGACGCCTTCATCATGGAGGGCTACATCGCCAAGGTCGTCGCACGGCTGCCGGCGCAATTGCCGGTCCTGTTCCTGCCGGTGCAAAGCTGCGGCTGCTCGATAGAGCACACGGATTTTCCGGGCGCCCTCAGCCTGTCGGCGCCGACCCTCGTCCGGGCCTTAACGGAACTCGCCGAAAACGTCGTCAGGACCGGCTGCCGCAAGCTGGTGCTCCTCAACTCGCATGGCGGCAATGTCGCGATCCTCGATATCATTGCGCATGACCTTCGCGCGCGGCTCGGCATACTCGCGGTCATGGCCTCATGGCATCGTTTCGGCTCGCCGGACGGACTTTTTTCAGACCATGAGAAGGCGCACGGCATTCACGCCGGGGACATCGAGACCTCGCTGATGCTGAGCTTTCGCCCCGACCTCGTGCGACTCGACGAGGCGGCCGATTTCACGCCCGCCAGCATCGGCATCGAAAGCGATTTCAACTGGCTGCGCGTCGGCCGCCCGACCGGCTTTGGGTGGATGAGCCAGGATCTCTCCGAATCCGGCGCGATGGGCGACGCGCTCGCCGCCACCGCTGGGAAGGGCGAAGCCTGCGCCGATTACGGCGCCACCGCCTTCGTCGAGCTGTTGCAGGATATCGAGGGCTTCGACCTGTCGCGGCTGAAGCCGGGTCCGCGGGAGTAAGCCGCCTTCAGTCGGCGTGCGGCAGCGCCTTTTCAAAGCGCAGCGCGGCGGCGCCGTCCTCGTAGTATTCCTCGATCCGGCCGAAAAACCGGTAGCCGTTCTTTTCATAGAGCGCGATGGCGCTCGCGTTGTCGGTGCGCGCCTCGAGCCGCATGAACGCGGCGCCATGCGCCTTCGCCGCGTTCTCGCTGGAGCGGAGGAGAAACCGGCCGAGCCCGCGGCCATGCTCGTCTGGCGCGAGCGCAATCGAATAAAGCCGCGCGCGCTTTGATCCTCTGCGGAAAGCGATGAGGCTGTAGCCAAGGACATGATCCTGCACCGCCAGCACGAGCATCAGCGCGGTGTGGGAGGCGAGGAAATAACGAAGGCTGCGGCGGGACAGCCGGTCTCCACCGAAAACGGCGTTCTCGATCGCCTCGATCGCAGGCAGATCCGCCGGCGTCGCCGGCCGCACCATCATCCCCTGGTCCCCCGACCTCTCCGTCTGAGCCTAATCGGCGCGCCAGGGATAAGTCCAGGTCTCGGTGAGAGCCCGCGCTCCCGTTCGCAGAAAGGCGCGAAGATCGGTCGATTGCCCGGCGTCAAGCTCGACGTCGACCGCCGCCCGAAAGCCCTTGACGTGCGGGTTCGGCACGAGAAATGAGCGCAGGATCTTGCCCTGGCTCGTCGAGGGAACGACCTCGACGAGGGACGGATCGAGGGCGTAATAGGGCAGGTCGCCGCCGCCGAAATCGATGATGAATCGGCGCGAACCGGGCGCCACGGGTTCGACCGAGCCAAGCGCCGCCGCCGTCGTCTGATAGGTGTTGATCACCCGCCCGTTCGGGGAAAGCCGCGCCAGATTGAGGCTTGCGGTGAGACGATAGGCATAGCTGAAGGGCTTGTTCGGCTCCGGCGAGTCTTTCGGCGCGAAGGAGGCGACGATATTGTCGTTGGTCTCATTTTGCGTCGGCAATTCGACGAGGTCGACATGGCCTTCGCCCCAGCTGTCCCTCGGCTCGACGAAATAGCTCGGCCGCAGCTCATAGGCGAGGTCGAGATCCTGATAGTGCTCGTAGTCGCGGTCGCGCTGGAGCAGCCCGAATCCCTTGAGATCGTGGTCAAAAAAGGATGACGTCTCGGGCTTCGCCGGATTGCGCAAGGGGCGCCAGATCCACTCCCCCGTGCCGGAATGGATGATCAGCCCATCCGAATCATGCAGTTCGGGGCGGAAATCATCGTTGAAGCGGTGATCGTTCTCGCCGAGGAAAAACATGGAGGACAGCGGGGCGAGGCCGAATTTGACGCCCGCCTTGCGCGGGAACAGCGTCGTCGAAACTTCGATCGCGGTCTCCTCGCCGGGATAGAGATCGAACCTGTAGGCGCCCGTGGTCGACGGGCTATCGAGCAGGGCATAGATCGTCGCCCGGTCGGCGCCCGCTTCCGGCGTGTCGATCCAGAATTCGCGAAAGAAGGGGAATTCCTCCTGGTCGCTTCCAGCGTCGATCGCCAGCGCCCGCGCCGACATGCCGTAGCGCTGGTCGCGGCCAAGGAAACGGAAATAGCTCGCGCCCAGAAAGGCGATCGCTTCGTCAAACACCTTGGGCGAGTTGAGGGGATAGTGCAGGCGAAAGCCGGCGAAGCCGAGATTGACCGGAATCGCCTTCTCCGGCTTGGTGCGGCCATAGTCGAAAAGGCTCGTCGTAAATGGAATCGGCGTCGGGATGCCGTCCCTGATGATGTTGATCGTTACAGGCCGTTTGAAGAGATGGCCGAGATGGAACAGCTGCAGCCGGAACTGACTGCCGTTTGCGGCCAGAAAGGCCTTGTCCGGCCGGAATCTGATGTCGCGCCAGGCGTCGAAATCGAGCTTGTTCAGAGCTTCCGGAAGCGGCGCGATCGCTGCGTCGAAGGGGGCGGTGGCGAGATCGCGCGCGCGCCGCACGACATCTTCGAAATCGAATTTCGCCGGCGCGGGCGCCGCCGCCGGCTGAGCCGCCGCCGGCGCGGCAAATCTTAAAGGAGCGGTCGCGGCGCTGGACATGACAAGGCATTTGACGAGCGTGCGGCGATTGAGATCGGTCATCAGGGTTCTGGATTTGAGAGGACGCCGAACGCGCGGCGGGAAGCTTGGCCGGCAGCTTGATTTCAATGGCGTAATGACCTTTTTGGACGGCGGCAAGGCAGACAGCGTATTTTCGCGCGAAGTGGGACTTTGCGCCGCGTTAGGGAAATGCGTCGAGACTAGACATCGAGCATTTTCGCGCGAAGCGGGCTCTCCGTGAGGCTTCTCGCGGTTTTGCGCGTCACAGGCGAGGCCCGCACGGGGCGCGCGCAATTTTTTCAAGAAAACGCTTGTGTTCCGGGCGAATCGCCCTATTTCTGCACTTGCCCATTTTCGCACGTGCCTGTGGTCGTGTGTCGGTTGGCGGGGATCCGGACAAGAGGCCGGTTAACCGCCTGTTAAGGACCGACAGCCGGAGGCGAACCGGCGAACCCCGCCAAACGGGGGACGCGACTTAAAGCAACGACGGACCGGGCTTTTTCGTCTCTGCCAGCCTCCAAAGCTGGCTTACC
>Ga0181530_10007391_pt1 | contig 10477 bp, 15 predicted proteins | sample PEATcosm2014_Bin_42_FD_119769 | JGI IMG/M metagenome (GOLD analysis project Ga0181530, IMG submission 119769) | Peatland microbial communities from MTU Mesocosm Facility, Houghton, MI, USA - PEATcosm2014_Bin10_60_metaG | ecosystem: Environmental > Terrestrial > Soil > Wetlands > Peat | place... | reverse complement strand
ACGGATGAACCCGCCTGTAAAGCGACTTTCACATCATAAACATGGGTACAAATCGCTGCCCCAAACGCCTACTACCTTGATCCGACTCGCCTTTCGGCTTTGGGCACTAAAAACTTCTGACTAAAAACTTCTGCCTAGAACACCCCTCAAAACCGAACAAAACGGGTCGGCATTACACAGCCATTACACAGCCGTTGCACAGGCCCGCAGCCCGGGCTTTCGCGTCGTTCCCCGTCCGTTCTTTCGCTTCTTTCGCACGCTCCGGGACGCCATGAACCCGACGGTTCGCACGCTCGAAGGCGCGCTGGCCGACCTTGACGCGCAGGTCAAGCGGATGCGGCCCGACGATCCGCGCCGGCCCGAGCTGGTGCGGATGATCCGCAGCCTTCAAGACGAAATCGACGCACGGAGGAAGTGATGCCGAGGGACTCAAGGGAGCTGGCTAAGCGGTCGCGTCAGCTCCGCGAGACGCTGGACGCCGAGGGGCTCACGCCAGAAGACATCGTAAACCTTTGCGGCGTCACGGCCTCGCTGGCGTTGTTGGCTATGCCTCCGATACAGGCGCAGGCCTTGGCGTGCGGTCACATCCACACCCTGCTCACGCACCTGGCGGGGCCCGGCTGATGGCGCGCTCGCAGCCGAAGCCGGCCGACGACTTCCCGCGCGTGCTGCAATTCCGCACCGCGCCCGCCGGCGACGAGCTCGATATCCGGCCCGGTGGATATCCGAAGCGGAAGCCGCCGTCGGCCGCGAACCTCGAGGCCGTCTTCTCCTGGCCGCTCTTCTGGATCGGCGCCGCAACACGCGGATCGAAATGAGCCGGCCGAGGCAGTCCTATTCCGCGCTGGCTGAAACGCCAGCCGGCGAGCAGATCGACGCCGACGGTGGGCTCGAACAGCGCCTGGTCGCCGACGGTTATTTCGAGATCACGGCCGCGCTGATCGCCGGCCGCAAGGTCGGCCAGGTGCCCGAGTTCCGCGCCTGGCGCCAACGCACCGCGACGCTCGCCGGCAAGGTCGTCGCGGCGCCGATCGTACGCAAGCGCCGCGGTCGGCCGCGCAAGGTGACGACGGCATGAACCAGCCGACGCTCGATGCGATCTGGGAAATTCTGCAAGAGGTCGCGGCGGCCGGCGCGCGCTGCCCAACGGCCGACGGGATCGCGTTCCGGCTCGAGCAGCGCGGCATCCGCGCCCGACCCGGCAACGCCGTCGCCATCCTGGCGCGGCAGGGGAAGTGCCGCATCGAGGTCGGCGTCCACAACGGCGCACCGTCACGATCCTCGAAGGGCCGCAGAGCGGCAAGACCACGCTGCGCGACCCGAGTGGGCGCAAGGCGTACCGGACCATCGACAAGGACGGCGACTATTGGCGGTCGCGGGGGGTGAGGCGATGAGGCGCAACATCTTGCTGATCTCCTGGCGCGACGCCATCGGCTTCGGCCTGACGGTCTTTTCCGCCATCGTGGCGATGACCGTCTCGACGCTCTTCCTGGGACTGCCGGCATGATCTCGCGCCGCGTCAACCAGGAAGAGGTCATGCTCGCCGAGGCGAAGCTGCGGCCGGTCACTGGTTTCGAGGCGGCCGTGCGGGCGCAGGGCAGGCTCGCCGAGCCGTTCGATTTGACCATGTGGGTGACGACGCCGCGCCGGCTTGGCGACGAGCTGATCGACGCCGCGCGCAACGTCGTCGCGGCGATCCACATCCCCGATCTGCGCAAGCGCAACCGCGCGCTCATCGAGACGATCCGCCGGCTCGAAGAATTGGTCGGGCAGCCGTGAGCGGCGACGAACAGAGGGACGAAATTCGCGGGACCGTGCTTCGGGGGATCGGCTTCGGCCAGGAGCCGAGCGCTGCCAAGGCCGGCGTCCTCGGCGACGAGTTGATCGACCGGGCGCGCGCCGTGGTCGCGGCCTACTACCGGAACGGGACAACTCCTCGGGCGGGCGTTCCTCGGTCGCTGCGCGGCGCGATCCAGCGGCTCGAAGAATTGGTCGGACGGCCGTGAGCGAGCAGCAGCTCCCTCGCCGTCGCCGAAGGGGGCGCCCTTCTGCGGGAATAAACAACCGATAAAATGCTGTTGATTCCCGTTCCCAAGCAACAACAACCGACGCGTACTTCGATGACAAGTCAATCGTCGGTAGGGGGTGGCAAGGTTGCCGCTCCGAATCAGACAGATGTTCGGATAGAAGGCGATTTCGGCGAGAGGGTAGCGACTTTCCGTCCCGATTACGCCAATCGCCATTTCATCAATGATTTGCTTGAAAAATCCGATCATCCCATGCTGGTAACCATCAAGCGAGGCCATGGGAGGGCGTGTAAAGGGCGCCCCGTCCGGCCAGCTGGGCAAAAGTGGCGCCGCGTAGTCTTCGACGAAATACAGGCCTGACGGTTTGAGCCCATGAATGAACAGGTGGGCGAAAGAACCCTTCGACTTCACGCCCAAATGAGAGGCGTCGTCAATGATGATATCGAACTGTGACCCACCGATTGCGGCGGTGGCACGATCCAGGGTTTCCGGATCAGCCTGGTCGCCCTGGACTATGTGCACATTTAGAAGATCGGGAAGCGGAATCGGCTCGATGTCGATCCCGACGATTGCCGACCGCGGGAAGTAGTCGCGCCAGATCCGCAATGAGGCGCCACGATAAACGCCAAGCTCCAGAAGCGCGATTGGCTGGTGGCGAAATTCCGTGAGCATTCTTCCGTAAACGCGGAGAAGCCGGTCGCCTTTGCGCGACGCGTCGCCGGGAAGGTAATGCCGATCGGCCAGCGAAATCAGCTCTGCAGTGCTCATCGTCAAAAGCCCCCGTCGTACCGTCCGCAGCCAACGCCTCTGCCGCCAACCCGGAACGGCATTCGGTAATGGACGCCTCTACCAAGTACAGCCTCGCCAGAGTTCAGCCAAAAAATGCCGCTCCAACCGATCCTCGGAAGTTGTATGCGGGTACGCCACAATCGTCCGCGAAATCCCATAAAGATGAGTTCCAAGCGATATTATCAGCGGCGACGATCCCCCGGGACGATAGTTTGCGCTTCGCCTGATGGAATTCAAACATCATGTGACCGTAAGTGTGATCCGAATCATGAAAGAAAAAGTCGACTGAATCGAGTTTATTGATCAGTTCTGGCAGTAGCGTCTCGGCATCGCCAGCGTAGAGCTGGACCCGGTGGCGATAGATGTCGGGTATCATCCAGCCAAGTTTTTCTCCGCCAACGACCACCTCCCCAAAAACCTTGCCTCTCTCGGTCCATCTGCGATCCCTCGCGTCAAATGTCTCGGCGCGGCCGACCGCGTGCAATGTCCCTTCATTGGGGAATTATCACCTTTACATAACTCTCTCTATATGCTGTAATCCCCTCAGTTCTAAGGGGTTACGGCATGAGCGACCTTTCCAAGCCTGAGTTTCACGACGAAACTGCCGCCCGCGAGTGGCTTGAGAGCGAACTGTGGGCCAATGGCCCGGGTTGTCCGCATTGCGGCACGGTCGATCAGGCGACTTTGCTCCAGCGCGGCACCAAGCCGCGTAAGAACCAGCCGGAAAAGTCGCGCCCGGCGCGCGATGGCCTCTACCAGTGCAACGCTTGTCACGAACCGTTCACCGTCACGGTCGGCACGCTGTACGAGCGCAGCCACATTCCGCTGCACAAATGGCTCGCCGCGACGCATTTGATGATGGCAAGCAAGAAAGGCATGAGCGCGATGCAAATCCATCGCATGCTCGGGATCAGCTACAAGAGCGCATGGTTCATGTGCCATCGCATCCGCGAAAGCCTGCGCGACACGAAGCTCGATACGCCGCTCGGAGGCCAGAACAAGGTGGTTGAGGCGGATGAGACCTACATCGGCGGCAAAGAGGGCAACAAGCACAAGTCCAAGCGCCGCTTGGATGGCGCTCGCGGCCCGATCGGCAAGGAGCCTGTCGTATCGCTGGTCGAACGCGATGGCCGTATCCGCTCGCAGCACATGCCGGAAGTGACCGCGAAGAACCTACGCGCGGCGCTTAAGGCGCAGGTGGACAAGGACTCCTACCTGATGACCGACGAAAGCGGCGTCTATGTCACGGTCGGTCGCGAGTTCGCCGGCCACGGCACGGTCAACCATTCGATCGAGGAATACGTTCGCGGCGGCTTCTGGCACACGAACACGGTTGAAGGCTATTTCTCGATTTTGAAGCGCGGGATCGTCGGCACCTATCACCACGTCTCGCAACAACACCTGAAGCGCTACCTCGCCGAGTTCGATTATCGCTACAACGAACGTCAAGCGCTTGGCATCAGCGACAGCGAGCGTATGGCGAAGTCGATTCCCGGCATTGTCGGCAAGCGGCTCACCTATCGGCGGTCTCACAACCAAGTCTGAGCGGCCCAAACCGCCCGAATCGGTCGCGCTGCCGGCGCCGGATCACACCCATCCGGTGCAACTGGAATTACCTGAGATTCCAGCGGCTTCCCTTAAATCGCGCGGTCAGACTCGGCGAAAACGCGAGTGAGTGGTAGGGGGTGGTGGATCGGGATGCCAGTCCCGATCCACCTAACGTCCGCGAAACCTTCGGAGCCAACGCGGACGCAATTTCATTTTACACGGCTCCGGGCTTTTTGGAGCCAACGATGCCATCAAACGAAGAACTGGCGGCGCGTATCGAGGACATCGACCGCCGCATCAGCGCCGCGATCGGGCCGCTTTTAGACCTCGCCATAAAGATGCAAACCAATGAGGAAACGGCATCGCGCTTTGCCGGAATGATCGCCGGATATCAGATCGCCCTCATGGCGGTCGTGCGAAAGCTAGACGAAGCCGCCGTTCTACCCGCCAGCGAGGCGAAAGCCGCAATTGACGGAGCCTACGCGACACTGACGGACGCGAATAAGAAAGCGGGACAGGGGACGGTGCTGCGGCAGCTATCGCAGTTTCTGGAACCGAGGCGGCAACGCCACTGAGCATCGCAAACAATTCGGCCTGGATACTGTTGAAGAAGTCCGCGTCAATCGCGGTGATTGCCGGTGCGTTTTGGTCCTTTGCGTTGAGGCTCACGCGCTAGCTTCTCCCGATGCTTAGGGCCGCTCTTTGCGGCCGCGTGAACTGCCTTGCGGAACCGCTCCCAGCCATCGGGCCGAAGCTCGATTCCGGTATCGGATTTCTGGACAGGAACCTTCGCCATGCTGCCCCCTTTCGAGGCACCTAGGCTAAAACTCCGACGCGCCGAACGCCACCTTGACGAATTGCGGCAGGAGATTACGGCGTTCCTAGGCCGCAAACCGTTCCGGCTGGTGGTCGAACGCCCTCCCGAGTGGAACCACAGTTGGGAGGTTTATGCTTGGACGATTCGCATCGGCGAGGCAATTCCGGTCGGACTGTCGGCCATCATCGGCGACACCGTTCACAACTTGCGAACCGCGCTCGATTTGCTTGCCTGTGACCTTGTTCGGCTTAATGGCGGCAACACCAAAGGCGTCTATTTTCCCTTCGCCGCCGATGCGTCGGGGTTATCCCACCAGATCAGAGACAAAAATCTAAATCGAGCGGCGGGCGACGTGGTGCAACTGTTCCGTTCGTTCAGACCCTACCGAGGCGGCAACCGGGCACTCCGCGCAATTCATGACCTGGATATCCAGGATAAGCATCAGGCCCTAATTCCCGTCGCCAATGTCGTCGATGCGCCAGGCGGCACGTTGGTATGGGAGGGGCAGCCCAACAAGATTCCGCCCTGGAAGTCACCCATCACCCATGACGGACAGATGCTCGTCATGATGCCCGCCGTCGCAAACTGGGCGCTAGGCGACGAAGTGCCCGCGACTTTCGGGCTGATTTTCAGTGAGGACGAAATCCTAGCCAACCGCGTAGTGATCGAAGCGCTCCATGAGCTTACGGAGCTTGTCGCGGGCATCATTGAAGCCTTTGAAGTGCTGTGCGCTAGTCGCAAAAACAACTACACCCCTCCCGCTTCCGAGCCTCCCAAAGGTCACCGGAGCTTGATCATCGGTTCGACGCGGCAAATGCCGCCCTAAGTTCTGAGTGCCGGCCTGTCGGCTGCCTTCTACCATATTTGGCCTCACTTACGTAAAGGTGATAATTCCCCTTCATTGCCGTTCTTGGCTAAGGCCAACAGGAGGAGGCCCGCGGAAAACCCGTTGCAAATTCCGGTCTCCACCACGGTACGAGGTCGAAGTCGCCGAACCAACCAGTACAAGAACAGCGCATCGTCGACGTTCATCCAGCCCGGCTGATCATGCGATTCGTAGCGCTGGTTTATTTCAGAAAAAAAGCATTGGGCGGACTCCTTACGTTCAAATAGTTGATTTGCGCCCGGAATTTCCTGCACTTCTGCAAGTGTCATTTCCAATTGACCTTGCCAAGCGCGTTCGTTGCGTGCACTGGCCTGCATTATCTGCCGAACTGCGCGAAGGGCCGGGTTGGCGTTCGGCTTGTCGCTATTGCAAAGCGTGCCGGGAAAGTTCCGAACGTGCGCGGGATCGTAGTCAGGATGATCGGTATTATAGGTCTTCGGCGCACGTTGCAGGGGCAAGCTGCGCAGGGCCTGCGCGATACTCGGCTTTCCGTCAGACACGCGTTCTATTCCTTCGACCGGACCCCGAACAGCAAACGATCCGGTGGCGAGCCCGTTTTTTGGCAGCCTATCCAAGCTATCTGCGATGTACGACATCGTTTGACGTAATTGCAATTGTTGCGCTGTTAAACTATCTGTAATATCAGTCAACTTTCCCGATATATTAGAGAGTGTATCATTCATCTTTGTCTGCTGATTTTCGGAATGGTTTATCAGGCGACTCATATTATCATTGACGATTCGTTGTTCATTAATTGACCCTTTAATAATATCTTCTAATTTTTGGTTTAATAACGTTGACTGATTGTTGATACCTTCTCTAATAAATCCACACATCTCCTCAACTTTGTTTATATTAGATTGTTCATTGACTAGGCTCTCCACTATTTCTGCCAACTTATCGTTCAGAATTGTCGATTGGTTGGTGATCCCGTCCCGGATCTCGATCAATTTTTCATTCAGGATTGTCGATTGATTGGCGATCCCTTCCCGGACCTCACCCAATTTGTCATTCACGATTTCAGAGTTGTCGGTGATCCCCTCCCGGGTTTCGCCCAATTTATCATTCAGAATTGTCGATTGGTTGGTGAGCCCATCTCGGATTTCGCCCAGCTTATCATTCAGAATTGTCGACTGATTGGTGATCCCGTCCCGGATTTCGATCAATTTATCATTCAGGATTGTCGATTGATTAGCGATACCTTCATTTGTCTTCCTACTTTCCTCCTCTATTTTTCTAATATTTTCAACAAAGCGGCTGACGGAAGGCATCGTTCTCATAATTTACTCTCTCAACCTTTCACGAAGAGCGATCTAATTGCAATCCTGCCTGAGCACCCAGCAGATATGACCGCGAATCGCTTTCCTGCGAGCCCACGATGATTGGTCAAAATACCATGACTGAGCGCCCTAATGCTCCTTATTTTCCGGGGCCGAAATGGTTTTTTGCGCGCGGCTGAAAAGAGAGCGGTCGCTCCATTACTGGACGAGGAGCGTGAGCATGGGTAGCGTTTGTTTACTTCATTCTGCCGATTTGTAGCCCGTCGGCGTGGGTTTGCTATGGGGGACAAAAGTGCCATCGACGTTGACTTGCGCGGCCGCATCGAAACTATCTTCGATTTGGGCGGCGGCGCGGTGTTACCGCACCGGCGAGAACCCGGCGCGTTGGCGCGGTCACCTTGACCAGGTCCTGCCGGCCCCGTCGAAGGCGAAGCGCGCAGTGCGGGCAGCGGGGAGCCGTGGCGAGCACCATGCGGCGGTACCGTACGACGAATTGCCGGCGTTCGTGCCCGAACTGCGGGTGCGCGCGGCATTGTCGGCGCGCGCGCTCGACTTCACGATCCTGACGACAATGCGTACCGAGACGGGTGATCGGCGTCCAAGGCGGCGCCGATATCATCGCGCGCGAATGACCCGTCGGGGCGACGCGTTACAGCGTTCGGCGAAGCCCGCATTCGGGTTCGGTTCGCTGTACTCGTATCCGAGGTCTATACCGAAATCCCCTACGCGCGGCGTTCGAAAATTGGCAGATTTCCGCCTCATCCGAAACGTCGAATTGCTTATACGGGAAAGAGTGCTCAGGCGCACATAATTACAGACAGAAATATTAATGCGAAATATATTATTTATATGTTCCGAGGCCTGTTGCCATCTTTTTTTGATTATTTTCGCATCGAAGTGCACAAATTTCGCGCAAGGGACATCCTATTCCGGCAAATTTTTATAAGACTCGCCTTATTATCGCTTATGGCATGGTGCTTGCTCTCCAATCACGCCAATCACGCGCGGCATAGCCGGGTGTGGGCAGCTTGAGGTTGGGCGCATAGCTGAGCCGTGCCGGGTCGGCTGACCGAGTGGTTGGTCTGGGGATTAGTGGAGGGCAGGAACAGATGCAAAGAAACTTAGCGATAACGCTTGCGGCGGCGGTTTTTATCGGTGCTTGGCCGATGGCGGCAAGCGCACAACAATTGGCGAGCAACCTGGCGCCGGTCATCGTCGGCCCGCCAGCCAGCGTCAGCGCCAATGTGACGCCGGCGACGCCGACCGTTCTCGTCGCGCAGGTCCCCGGGGCTCCGGCGGCCGCTCCGCCATGCACCGACAATCCCCCGGACCCTTATAAGAACTACTCCTGCCTCGACGCCTACCTCGGCGACGATTTCTGGTCGCGCCTGATCAACTACTACAAGCTCGAATGGGGACAGGCCGGCCCGCCGACCGATCCGAGCTCGCCGACCGTACGCCGCGACGGTTGGCCGACAACGCCCCAAACGTCCCCACCGATGCCGTTCACCGAATGGCCCTATGGCGGCGCCAATCCAATCGGAGTGACGGTGCCCGGCGCCGTCGACTCGCCGTTGATGGTAGCGCTCGGCAATACCAATTTCGGCCAGTGGATGAACAGCAATGGCATCCAGCTCTACGGCTGGATCGATCCTGGCTTCAACGTCAGCAGCAATACGGTGCGACCCGGCGGCAATGCCCCGATCGCCTATTCCTACACCCCGAACACGGTGCAGCTCGACCAGTTCGTTGTCTATTTCGAGCGGCAAGCCGATGAGGTCCAGCAGGACCATTTCGACTGGGGCTTCCGGCTGTCAGGCATCTATGGCGAGAACTACCGTTACACGACCGCCTATGGCATCGCCAGCTACCAGCTGCTGAAGAACAACAGCGTCAACGGCTATGACTTCCCGATGGTGTACGCGGACCTCTACTTCCCGAACTGGGCCCCGCAAGGAACGACTGTCCGAATCGGGCGGTACATCTCAGTGCCCGACATCGAGGCGCAACTCGCGCCGAACAACTACATGTATTCACATTCGATGACCTACGCCTTCGACAACTACACCAACGAAGGCATTATGAGCGTCTGGGGAATTACCAAGAATTTCCTCTTGACCGTTGGTGTGGCGGTCGGCACCGAAGCGCCGCCGTGGCACATGTATCAGACGGAGGTCAATCCGGATCCGGGCAACCCGTTATACCCCGGAAAGACCTTTTATAAGGATCCCGGCTCGATGCCGTCGCCCACCCTTTGCGGCCGCTATACGTCGGATACCGGCTACGACGACATCAACCTGTGCGCCGACGCCATCAACAGCGGCGATTGGGGATATAACAACCTGCAGTGGTATGGTGGCACGTATTACCACAAGTTCAACGAGCAGTGGCACATCTCGTACGAAATCTACACCGAGAGCGAAAACCACGTGCCGAATGCTCTTAGTCCCACGGTACAAGGCATTGTCGCCGCTGGCGGGACGCCCTTCTCGCCGCAGTTCACGCCGTTCAACGCGCCCGGTCTGGCGGTGTGCCACAACGCCAACCAGCTCACCTGCGAAGCGCGTAACGTTTCTTCTGTCCTCTACCTCAACTACTCGCCCGACCCGCTGGACAATTTCTCGCTCCGTCCCGAGTTTTTTGACGACATGGAAGGCCAACGCACCGGCGTAAAGGCCAAGTATTATGGGATCGGATTTGGCTGGCAGCATTGGCTCTCGCCGCAGGTCGAGTTCCGCCCCGAGGTCCTTTACTACTACTCGGCGGACCGACCGGCGTTCAATGGCGACTCCAACGCGGGTATTGCGCCGACCAAGAACTACACGGTGCTCGGTCAGATGGACATGATCTGGCACTTCTGATGCCGCCGGCTGGGGCCCGCCGCCGTTTCCCTTCGGCGGCGGGCTACCAATCGTAACACTGGGTTCTGGCCAGAGGCAGGCGTCCCTGATGAAGAGTACGAGTGCCGCCGTCCTGGTCATCGAAGGCGACAGGCTGATCCGGAGGGTGCTAACAGCCCGTTGCTGAAGTCCCTTTTTTATCGGCCAGGGTCGACGGTAACGGCCACGACCAGGATGGCGAACCCGTCGGGGGAGGCGGCGACAAGGATGATCGCCACGGCCGGCCCGGT
>Ga0181530_10007387_pt1 | contig 10479 bp, 7 predicted proteins | sample PEATcosm2014_Bin_42_FD_119769 | JGI IMG/M metagenome (GOLD analysis project Ga0181530, IMG submission 119769) | Peatland microbial communities from MTU Mesocosm Facility, Houghton, MI, USA - PEATcosm2014_Bin10_60_metaG | ecosystem: Environmental > Terrestrial > Soil > Wetlands > Peat | place... | reverse complement strand
GTCGAACTTCGCACAAATGCCAAGACTGACCAGATGACCGGCAATCGGTACCGCCTTTCCGAGGTTCCAACTTCGTCAAGCCCGACGGTTCCATGAACAGCCCAGTCTCTGCGGTCTCGTTCTCGCTTTCCGCCACAAATCCAACGCTTGGGAGCAATCTGAACGCACAATCGTTGGAAGTGTAAACCCCTCTGCACGCTTAGCCACATCCAATCGCTCCGTCAAATGCTGGCTTCGCTTCCGATTGGCCGGCGTGAACTCGTATGCCGCGCCGCGACCATTCGGAGATGAGCGGCGCTACTCGGACCGCAAGGCATTCACGGGGTTCACCGTCGCCGCGCGGCGGGAGGGCAGATAACATGCCAGATACGCGGTTGCCACAACACCGGCGGTGATGGTGATGTAGGTGATCGGATCGACGGGGCTCACATGGAACAGGATCGATGACATGAGACGCATGGTCACGAATGCGACCGTCAGGCCGCACGCTGCGCCCATGCCCGTCAGCCACATTCCCTGGCGCACAAACAATGCGGTCAGCTCGCCCCGCTGCGCGCCAAGCGCCATGCGAATGCCGATCTCGCGTGTGCGTTGCGATACCGAATACGAGATCACTCCGTAGATTCCCACGATCCCCAGCAGCAGGGCCATGGCGCCCGCGACGCAAAGCATCACCAGGGTGAAGGAAGTCCGCGCCATGGATTTTGTGTAAAGCTCGCTGAGCGTTGAAGGATCGGCCAGGGGCACATCGGGATTGATGGACCAGACTTGCTCCTGTACTTCCTTCATGAAGGCCTGCGAACCGGCGCGGGGACTGCGGATGACGAAGGCGAGACCACGCTCCAGCTCACTTTTCTGGCCCTCGAAGTTGTCCAGCATCACGGGCCAGTAGACGGCGCTGGGAGCGGGTTGGTCTACGCCATCATCGTGCATATCCTGGGCAACTCCGACGATCTCGCGCCAGTCGTCCGTGCTGGCCACGCGAATCTTCTTGCCCAGCGCGGCGTTGGCGTTATGCCAGTATTCGCGTGCGAAGGCCTCCGAGATGATGGCCACCGGCCTTTTCTCATAAGTATCTGTCCAGGTCAGATCGCGGCCGGCAACCAGCCGCGTGCCCAGAGTCGCGAAGAATCCCGGCGAGATGTATTTGAAGCGGCGTATCGGCGGCAGTTCGCCCTCGCCCAGGACATGATCCTGCGCGTACAGCAAATCATCCGAATCGTACCCATCCATGGGAACTTCAGTTGAGAAGCTGACTGAAGACACACCGGGAATGGCGGCCAGCTTGTTCAGAATCTCCTCGTCCATCCTTACCACCCGTTCGGGCTGAGTGTCGGGTATCTGCGTTTCCGGAATGTAGAGACGGAATTGCTGGACTGATTCCGGTGCGACGAAGCCGGGAGACACATGCATCAACGCGCGAAACGTGCGGATCATCAGTCCCGAGCAAATAAGCAGGACCAGCGCAAGCGCCACCTGCACAACGACAAGGGCCTTGCGAGCGCGATGGCGATCACGGCTCTGGCTGAGCGCGCGGCCGCCTTCGCGCAGACCGCTGGCCGCTCTTGCGCCGGCATATTTGACGATAGGGATGGAACCAATGAGCAGGCTGGTGAAGAGTGCGAGCCCCAGCGTGAACAGCAGAACCGGAATGTCGATGCCGATTTCGTGGATGCGCGGGAGACCGGTGGGCGCAGCGGCTACCAGGGCCCGCAATGCGCCGTAGGCCAGCCCCAGACCGATGAGGCTGCCCGCCAGGCCGAGGACGATACTCTCGAAGAGCAGCTCCGCCGCGGTTCGTCCCCAGGGCGCGCCCAGCGCGGAACGAATGGCCAGCTCCTGGCGGCGTCCTTCCACGCGCACCAGCAGCAGGTTGGCGACGTTGGCGCAGGCAACCAGCAGAACCAGGACGATGGAGCTCATCAAAACCCACAGTACCTTGCCGACATCGCCGATAACATCCTGCTTCAAGGGGCGGAGATTGGGGCTGATGTGGGCTTTATCGAAGATGGTGGGGCTGAAGCCCTCCGGCGCCGGAAAACTGCGAAAAGTAATGGGCAGCAGCCGGGCCATGTCGGCGCTGGCTTGCGCCATAGTGACTCCAGGCTTCAACCTGACAAAGGCGCGTTGGCTGAAGTTGCCCAGTTTGACCTTGCTGCGATCCCATTGGAACGGCACTGTCAGCGCGGCATCCGGCAGATCGAGGAAGTGAAATCCCCGGGGCAGGACGCCGATGATTTGCCGCGTCTTTCCATCCACAGTGATGGGGCGCCCGATGACGGACGATGCGCCGCCAAACTTCTGCTGCCAATACGCATAGGAGAGCAGCACGGTCTGGGGCGCTCCAGGCGAATCGTCCTGGCGAGTAAATAAACGTCCCAGCGCCGGGGTCACGCCCAATATCGGCAGTGCGCCGTCGGTAACGTCGAGCCCCCGCACATGTTCCGGTTCTCCCGCGCCGGTCACGTTCAGCGAGTCGCCACTGTAAGCGCCGATATCCTGAAACGTGGTGCTCTGCTCGCGATCGATGAAGTAAATGGACGCACACATGTTCAGGTCCTTGATGTTGATCCCCGGCGCCGTATGCCACACCCCAATCAACTGCTCGGCATGAGGGTAGGGCAGCGGTTTCAGAAGCACACCCTCCACCACGCTGAAAATCACCGTGTTTGCGCCCACACCGATGGCCAGCGTGATCAGCGTGATGGCTGTAAACAACGGCGCCCGGCTGAGCCTGCGTATAACCTGCCTCAGTTGATCGTTGAACATTGCCATGTGCCAAACCTCCGGGGATGCGTGACCTTGCACCGGGACTATATGCAGCTATCCCGCACCAGGCTCCTGTAGTGTCTGGTACGGAATCAGGCAGGGGATAGTTCCGAGTGAGCAGGATTAGGCACATTTTTCCCTGCACGGAACTCAGGGCTGGAAACGGTTGGAACAGGTGGCCGGAAGGAATGGATTCAGCAGGTGGCGGGATCGAATTATACTAACTCCGCCCTTCCGCCAGCCCCCGGACCTCCGGGGCGCTGGCGGCAGGTACTCACAACCGTATAAGCTCATCTCCAGGGGGAAGGAGGTGATACCGATCAGGAACAAGGAAGGAACAGGGCTAAAGCGAGTGAACATCAACGTCCGCTTTTCGTCGATTTCACACGAAATCCCGAGTTTTTCCGCAGCCCGTTCAACCCCTGACGGATTGCCTACCCAAAAAGCAGGCGGAAAAGCGCCGGCCCTGTATCAGGGCACGACTTCAGTCGTGCCGAAACAGCTTCAAAATGAACGCGGGCTTTAGCCCCTGAGGAACGCCTTTGCCGGCATGGGCGGAAAAACGCCGGCCTTGTATCAGGGCACGACTTCAGTCGTGCCGCAAATGCAGCAAAATCAACGCGGGCTTTAGCCCCTGAGGGAAGGCCTTTGCCGGCATGGGCGGAAAAACGCCGGCTCTGTATCAGGGCACGACTTCAGTCGTGCCGCAAATGCTGCAAAATCAACGCGGGCTTTAGCCCCTGAGGCGCGGTTTCAAAGCCTGCCCTGAGCAGGGTCGAAGGGTCTCGCCCAGTTCCCATTGTGCGCCGGCGGAAGGATATATACGGCAAGGAGCGGAGGTGATGGATGATGGTTTCCCAGGTCCTCCGCCGCAACGGACGGGAGCCGGGAAACCCGGCTCCCCGAATCTCATCGCTCGATTTCCTCGACTAGCTCCTCGAGTTTCGCTGCCTTCGACCCCCCAAGCCTGCGGCGGGCACCCCCTTTAGTCTGGTAGGCCTGATAATTCCCGCCCGGGCACGGCTGCAGCTCGAGGGTTCTCCCGCCCTCGGTCAACCGAGCGGTCGTCCCGGCCCATTGCCAGTCGTGGCTTTCTACGCGCAACTTGGTTAGGGCCGCGACGACGTCGGCCACTGTGGATGGCCGTGCGCTCGGGTTAGGGTTTGTCATCGACCGAATTGCGCGCTTTGCTCTCTTCGCCCATGGCGGAAGAGAGCCCAGGCGGACTAAGGTCCCACTCCGTGACCGCTTCTCTATCACGCTGTCAACAAACAATGATCGGTCCACGGGGTCAGCAATGAGTGCAAGGTCGCGAAGCTCCTTTTCCTTGAGGTACTCTATTCCGTCGTAAGAAAACCATCCGCCGAGCAGTTGGTAGGTCACCAGACCAATCTGGTAAATATCGCCTCGAAAACCGTATCTGTCGTTCACGAATGACTCGGGGGGGCGATAGAGGACCGAGTGCCGCGACGAGTGGGTGTCTTCCTCGCCAATAGCGATAGCCCTAACGCTTCCAAAGTCAGCGATGCGGGGCTTCCCTTCGTGCATCACAATATTTGCGGGCTTGAGATCGCGATGGACCATTCTCTGTGAATGCAAAGCACCGACCCCCTCGCAGATGCCAATAGCTATATCGATTGCCTCATGCATCGACGGCCGGGATTGAATTGTATCGTCGAGATCTCCCCCGTCGCATCGAGGGGTAATAAAATAGGCCCAGCCGTCGGAAATATTCCGGGCCTCGTGGATCGGAAGAACATTCGGTGATTGAATCGCCGCCAGTTTTCGGGGTTCATCATGTTGCTGGTCGCCGCTTTCCCCCGCGTAGAATTTGATGGCGACGTTCGCGTTCGATATCTTATTCTGGGCGAAGAACAGGTAGCCGTTACCGCCTCGAATATTGGCCTCGAGATTGAGGAAATGCTCCTCCAGCGACTCCAATGCTTCCTGGATTGCTTCCGGGAGGCCAGGCATTAGGGGTGCTCCTTCTTAAGCACGACCGCAGCGGTCTTTAAAGCCGACTGAAGGTAGGCATAAATCGAGTTATCCGCTGCCGCGCACTTGTTGATTCGTGCGCCGGAGACGAACTCTGATGGGCAGGGCGCATTCGCGAGGACAATTCCCTCCATCTTGAGGGCCGCAGCTCCAGCTCGCATATTCCCTTTTTCAGGTTTCGCTTTTATCGCAATCTTGTCTGGCGCAGTGGAGGTAAGCGTTACAATTACGGCGTGCTGGAATGCGACCAAGCTGTCTCGCGATCTGGTGTCGCCGAGCGAGAGGCGGTTGGAAGCCTGAACAACGTAGCTGTCCTGGTGCGACTCAAGTAGGACGTAATTCATGTGGCTTCCTTCGAATTCAATTCCGAGAACCTTCATGGCGAGATATTATACATCTTCAACATATGAGACGCTTGCCTTCCGTGTTTCTTCGCCGGGTGCCCCAGGTCTCGATTTTGAGACCTGGGAAACCACTGACCCCAACCGCGCTCGGCGCGATGCCAGGCGTCAATTAACTGTCGCGAAGCTTCCTCTTCAAACGCGCCGCCGACTGCGAGTTTCACATTGCTCATTCACTCCCTCGCAGCCTTGCAACGTAGGGCCGGAAATCGGCCATGAGCCGGTCAGCGGTACTGAATGCATTACGAACTTACCTTCAAAGCTTGTTAACAACCCCGTCAATCGCTTCTTCACAGAGCTGTCTCATTGATTCGTTGACCTGAATCCGGCGGCCACCAACGTCGAGCCTGCCTGTGTTCAGTGAGTAAAAGGGGCATCCCCTTGCGAAGGCGACGACGCCCGTAGTCTGAAAATCGCGAATCTCGGCAACACCGTCAGCTGGATTGGAAAAAGTGAACATCTGGGGCCGTGCCGTTAAAAGCTTCCGGAGGTCATCATCAATTGTGCGAAGGACAGCAGCGTAGGCCGACGCTGGCCCCATGTATTGGGTAATGCGATTCTTTGCCACGATATGAACCTTCGGAAGGCTTCGATGAGCATTCTCTAGCTTCGTCGCAAAGGCATAACTCGCATAAATCTCGGACGGCAGTTTAAGCCCATAGATGAGCGAGAACGCATTTTGTATCGCTCGTCGTGATGAATCGTCGGCCATGACCGGGAGAATGAGGCGATCCGCAATAGAAAGCGCGATCTGCGTATAGATGGAGAAGCTCGGATTTGCGTCAACGAATGCGACATCGTACGCATCCTTAACCTGGTCCAAGAAATCTCGGAGCCAATCGATGACCTTGATCCACGTGTCGGTCCCAGGAATCTGGTTATTTGCCAGCGTATTCATTGCATTAGCCTGTAGTTCCAATAGCGGGTCACCACAGAGCAAATCAATATTCTGTGGAATGCTGATGTTGTAATGCGCCGGCGAGGTAAGAAAATCGGTAGCTCGGAAATCTGGCCGAGAGTACGGAGACGGGAGGCGCATTTGAAAGTACCCCCCTACACTGGCGCGTGGAACTTCGCCCTGGCATTCGAGAAGCCTCTTGCTGCCCCCAAAATTCAGGCCGCCTAGGAAGAGTTCCGAAAGATTGGCCTGAGGGCAGAGGTCGAGAGCAAGAATCCTCTGCCCTGGGTGCATCTGGGCATAGCGGCAGATGATCTGAAATGCAAGGCTGGTTTTGCCGGTACCGCCCTTGTTGTTCCATACAGCGTATGCAATCATGTGTCCTCATAAGACGCTTGTGCGTCATTTATGTACTTTACATTGTCGCAGAGTGACTGTCAAGTGTCAATCAAGGACAAGGTGGCCGGATGCCCCACCCTTGACCCAGCCATAAAAGTGGGTGCCCCATCCTTCGCCTTTTTTCTGGCGAAGGGTGGGTTGGAATGCCGCACATGGGCCTCGATCAGCCGGCACTCTGTCGGAAACCGCCTGGAATCGATCTCGAAAGACGCCGTTGCGGCCACCAAAGTCCCAAGCAGTTGGAAACCGCTATGTCTATGACGCGAACCTGTAAGATCGGAGTCGGCCTATACCCCTACAAATCCGGCCCTGAAACATGCCAAAAAAGCGCCAAAAAACGCTGAAAACGGCCTGATTTGCGAATGTTTGGTAGGGTTGCAACCCTACACTTACCCCTTTTTTGTCCACCTGCAGGCCTGCGTTTTCTCGCTTTGAACTCGACCGCGCTCTTTCGTCGCCTTTAGCCATACAGAATCGCGCCCTTTAGTAGGCCCGTAGGCATACCTGCGCAGTCCATCTGTAGCCATACATTTTGACCGGCGGCAGTCTTGTAACCTCGTCCTTATCTTCGCCCAATTTTCGCTCTTGGCGTATAATCCTGCCATGGACTTTCAACTCGTGACCAGCTACAAGCCGAGAGGGGACCAGCCGCGGGCCATCGACGAGCTGATGGAGGGGCTGGCGGCGGGGGAACGGCACCAGGTCCTGCTGGGCGTCACCGGCTCCGGCAAGACCTTCACCATGGCCAAGATCATCGAGCAGTCCAACCGGCCGGCGCTGATCCTGGCGCACAACAAGACGCTGGCGGCGCAGCTTTATCACGAGTTCAAGCAGTTCTTTCCCTCGAATGCGGTCGAATACTTTGTCAGTTATTACGACTACTACCAGCCGGAGGCGTACATCCCGGCCGGCGACTTGTATATCGAGAAGGAAGCGACCATCAACGAGGAACTGGACAAGCTGCGCCTGTCGGCCACGCGGAGCCTGTTCGAGCGGCGCGACTCGATTATTGTCAGCTCGGTGAGCTGCATCTATGGGCTGGGCTCGCCGGAGGCTTATTACGGGATGCTGCTGCTTCTCGAAAAAGGCCAGCGGATCAGCCGCCAGGATATTACGCGGCGGCTGGTGGAGATTCTCTACGAACGCAACGACGGGGACTTCCGGCGCGGGACGTTCCGGGTGCGCGGCGACGTGATCGAGGTCTTCCCTACCTACGATGAGACGGCCTACCGGATCGAGCTGTTCGGCGATGAGATTGAGAGCCTTAGCCAGATCGACCCCCTGTTTGGGACGGTCAAGCAGAAGTACTCGCGGCTGCCGATTTATCCCAAGAGCCACTACGTGGTGCAGCCCGAGCGCCGGGCCGAGGCCATCGACTCGATTGTGAAGGAGTTGAACGAGTGGGTGCCCGAACTGGAGTCTCAAGGCCGCATGGTGGAGGCGCAGCGCGTTCACCAGCGGACGCGCTTTGACCTCGAGATGATCAAGTCGATGGGCTACTGCCACGGCATCGAGAACTACTCGCGGCACTTCAGCGGCCGGCTGCCCGGCGAGCCTCCGCCCACGCTGCTGGACTACTTTCCGCGCGATTTTCTGCTCTTTGTGGACGAGAGCCACGCCACCATTCCGCAGGTGCATGGGATGTGGCACGGGGACCGCAGCCGCAAGCAGAACCTGGTGGATTACGGGTTCCGGCTGCCTTCGGCCATGGACAATCGGCCGCTGAAGTTCGAGGAGTTTGAGAATCGCATTCACCAGACGATTTACGTCTCCGCCACGCCCGGCCCCTATGAGCTTACCCGCTCCGCCGGCGTCGTCGTCGAGCAGGTGATCCGCCCCACCGGCCTGGTTGACCCCGAAGTCGAAATCCGCCCCGTGAAGGGCCAGATCGACGATCTGCTGGGCGAGATTCGCGACCGCGCCAGGCGCAACGAGCGCGTGCTGGTGACCACTCTGACCAAGCGCATGGCCGAGGACCTGGCCGGCTACTACACCGAGGTGGGTGTCCGCTGCCGCTATATGCACTCGGAGATCGAGACATTGGAGCGCGTCAAGCTGCTGGCGGGCCTGCGCAAAGGCGAGTTTGACGTCCTGATCGGCATCAACCTCCTGCGCGAGGGGCTGGACCTGCCGGAGGTGTCGCTGGTGGCGATTCTGGACGCAGACAAGGAGGGATTTCTGCGCTCGGCGGGGTCGCTGATCCAGACCATGGGGCGCGCGGCGCGCCACATCGAGGGCCGCGCGATTCTCTACGCCGACCACGTGACCGACTCCATGCGCCGGGCCATTGACGAGACCGACCGGCGGCGGACCGTGCAGCGGGCCTATAACGAGGAGCACGGCATTACGCCCCAGTCGATCGTCAGTTCCGTCGATATGGGCCTGGCCGCAATTCTGAAGGCCGAGTACGGCGACGTGGCAGAAGAAGAAATGGTCGGCCTGCCGGTGTTCAAAACGCAGGCAGAACTCGACCTATATATCGTCAAATTGGAGACAGAGATGCGCGCCGCAGCCCGGCGCTTCGAGTTCGAGAAAGCCGCCCGCCTGCGCGACAGCATCAAGGAGCTACGAGAGAAGGAGTTTCTGTTCGGGTGAGGGGCAGGGCTCGTTCCCGCGGCTGTTCAGGTTCTGTGACCCGGCTGCAACGGCCGTGAAAGAGCCCGCAGGCAACCGGACCGCGATTCGTAACATCCTAGTTGCTTAGTTGGTAAAGATGCGGCACGGCCCTCCCCCAGGGCCGTGCTGGCTTCCGGGGCTCATGGCGACAATCTTATTGGTGGACAACGATCCCCTCCAGGCGTTTCTACGCAGGTCGATTCTGGAGGGCCAATTCCCTGACGTCGAGCGGGTGGGCGATGCCGCCGAGGCTCTTTGCCTGGTGGAGCAGCAGCAATTTGCCGGGAACCTGGGACTGGTTGTCTCCGGGCTGAACATGCCGGGGATTGGCGGCCCGGCGTTTGTGGCCGAATTGCACACGCGGCTGCCGAAAGTGCCGGTGCTGGTGCTGGGCGGCGCCAGCGAAGCGGCGGACGATTACGCAGGCGGATGGGTGCGCTTCCTGCCCAGACCCTTTACCGGCGAAGAGATGCTGACAGCGGCCGGCGAACTGCTCGCGCAGTGTGCGTGCGAGACAGTGTGAGCGGTCGATCCCATTGGGCGAGGCCCGCTTCCCGTTCTCCATCTTCAGTGTGAGCCAGATCACACGCCGAAGGCCTATGATGGTTTGAGAATAGCCTCGCAGGGAGAGCAGTCGGCTCCCCGCCTGCATGCGAGAATCATTATGGCGTCCTAGAGAGCGGTTCTCCAGTTCACCTGGCTTTTTCAGCCTCGTGCAAGGAGGCTTTTTCTTAAGGAAAAAGCCATTCAGCTGAACTGGCTTCGCTCTAATTTAACTGGAGAACCGCTATTATGGCAGCGTTTGGTAGTTTTGCTCTTCTCATCGCTTTGGCGCTGGCCGCCTACAATCTGCTGGCTGGGGCTGTCGCCCTGCGGCTGATAGCGACCGGGCAGCCGGCGCGCATCTCGCCCGAGCGGCTGGCCGATACGGCGCGCCGGGCCGGGACTGCGGGGTTTGTGGCCGTTACAGCGGCGGCTTTTGCGCTGGTGGGGTCGGTGTTTGCCAACGATTTCTCCATTACCTACATCATGGAGCACTCGAATCGCGCCCTGCCCGCCCCGTACAAGTTTGCCGCGCTGTGGAGCGGCCAGGAGGGTTCGCTGCTGCTGTGGGCGCTGCTGCTGGGGATTTATGGGTTTGTTCTGCGGCTGACGCACAAGACGGACGTGAAGCTGTATGCCTACGCGGGCACAATTCTGGCCGGAATCCAGGTCTTCTTCCTGGCGGTGCTGTGTTTTGCCGCGCCGCCGTTTGCGCTCTACCAGGGCGCCATTCCGGACGACGGCAACGGGCTGAACCCGCTGCTGCAGTATCCGGAGATGGTGATTCACCCGCCGATGCTTTACTTGGGCTACGTGGGCTTCTCGGTGCCTTTTGCATTCGCCCTGGGGGCGCTGATG
>Ga0181530_10007382_pt1 | contig 10485 bp, 16 predicted proteins | sample PEATcosm2014_Bin_42_FD_119769 | JGI IMG/M metagenome (GOLD analysis project Ga0181530, IMG submission 119769) | Peatland microbial communities from MTU Mesocosm Facility, Houghton, MI, USA - PEATcosm2014_Bin10_60_metaG | ecosystem: Environmental > Terrestrial > Soil > Wetlands > Peat | place... | reverse complement strand
GTGTTGCGAAACGGGCCGCCGGAAGCGGTCAGGATGAGGCGGGCCACGGATTCGCGATTGCCCGCGCGCAGGCATTGATGCGCTCCGTTGTGTTCGCTATCCACCGGCACCAACTCCGCTCCGCATTCCCGAACGGCTTCCATTACCAGCTTGCCGCCCGATACCAGCACTTCCTTATTGGCCAATCCGACGCGTTTTCCGCAGCGAACGGCTTCGTACGTGGCCCGCAGACCGGCCACCCCCACGATCGCCGAAATGACTGTGTCCACTTCCCCGGCGGTGGCGATCTGAACCCGCGCCTGGTCGCCCCATAGCAATTCCGGCCATTCGGCGCGCGCCAAGCCGGCGGACTCCAGACTTTGGCATAGACGCGCCAGACTGTCGGATGTTGCAACAACCGCGACTTTTGGACGAAATTCCAGAATTTGGGAGCAGAGCAGGCCGGCGTTGCGGCCCGCAGCCAGTGCATACACCCGGTATTGGTGTGGGGTGCGCCGCACCACATCCAGGGTGTTGGTCCCGATCGAGCCCGTGGAACCCAGAACCGTGAGAGTTTTCATCGGCGCGCAGTTTCTTGCAAGCGTATCTGCCATGATATCATGCAGGCACCCTTAGGGATCTCCCGGCACAATCCGGAATTCGCGGTTTTTTCTCTTTTTGGGAAGGTCCTCTAAACCCTTTCGGGCGCCGGGGAGGATTGCTTCAGGGGTCTTTTTTTAGAGGTTAGTCTCGCTTTGGTGGGAGTTGCCTCCCCGGCTTACTTCCAATAATAGTAGATTCCGATTTTGGAATCAACAGAAATTTGTATTATTTTTTATAGAATTTTACGTAGACTCCTGTTAATTCCCATAACATACTGATAGCAAAGCAAATATAGTCATCTGTGGGACCCGTCGCCAAGGCTGTTTGGAAGAGCTGCTTGGATGAGGCTGACCAGGGTAAGAGTACCTCGAGTTCTTTTTTGGGACTCCAAATTGGACCTATGTCATTTTGTATCAAGCTGGTAGCACGATTTTTGGCAGATTTGCAGCGGTCAGGCGAAAGAGGACCCATATGAGACGGCCATCGATGTGGCAGTACCAGAACTGCGACTGCGGAGCGTTCTGGAAATGGGGGAGTGCCGCATTTGGCGCCATGATGTCGAGCCGGTTCAAGGAGCGTCGAGGAACTCTATACTTTGGGCTCCTTGTTGGCGACCGATGTCGCGGCTGGCGCCCGGAGGGCCGCATGCCATCGCATAGCCCGTCAGGCCGAGACCTCGCCGTATATCCACAATGGTGGCGCGGTGAGCCGCTATAATACGGGACGAAGTGCTATCCCGCAGCCAACCCCGGCCGGTGCCCCGGCGTACCTTTCTATCTTTCGTATGCGCCTCGGGAACCGTCTTTTCGCAATCGCAAGCGGCCGATTCCGGCAGGATTCCGCCGGCGCAAATGAAAACTCTCGGACTTCTGGGCGGAACCTCGTGGCACTCCACCGTCGAGTACTATCGCTACATCAATCAGGCAGTCAACGATGTTTATGGAAACAACACGAATCCGCCGCTCATCCTGTATAACCTGGACCAGCATCGGATCAACACTCTCCAGGAACAGGACCGTTGGGACGAGATCGGCGGGATTCTATCCGAAGCCGGTCTGAAGCTCCACGGCGCCGGCGCGCAGGCGCTCCTGTTTTGCGCCAATACACCTCACAAAGTTTATCTCGCGGTTAGCCGCCGGGTCGGGATTCCCATCCTGCATATCGGAGATGCCACCGGCCTGGCGATTCAAAAGGCGGGGCTTAAGACAGTTGGACTCATCGGCACGATTTACACCATGGAGGATGGCTTTATCGCGCAGTGGCTCAAGGAGCATTATGGTATCGAATGCATCGTGCCGGCTTCTCCCGAAGTCCGGCGGGAATTCCAAAGGATGATTCAAACGGAGCTCGCCATGGGAATCCTGAAACCGGAAACCAAGCGCTACGTGCTGGCGGAAATCGAGCGTTTGAGGAAACGGGGCGCGCGGGGAATCGTCCTCGGTTGCACCGAATTTCCGCTGATCATCAAACAGGCCGATGTGCCGTTTCCGGCATTCGATACAACCTACCTGCACTCGCGGATGGCGGTCGATTTCATCTTAGGGCGGTATGCGCCTCACTCCCGCCCTTGAGCCGGCGGCGCTCCGGTTGCTGGGGCTCATCGGCGCCTTTGCACGCCGCGTGCGCCGCGCTCGGCTCTTGTCTGGCCGCCGTAGTGGGTATAAGATTAGCGGGAAACGAATCATATGCAGTGTCCGCGTTGTGAAGGGTCCGGCTACGTAACCTGCGACCGGTGCAAGGGGTCGGGACTCCGGAACGAACTCGTGATGGCTCCGGCCGAGTGTTTGCACTGCGGCGGCAGGGGCGAAATCCTGTGTGGCGCCTGCCATGGCACCGGCCAAAAAGTCGTCGGTAACGGCTGAACGGCGGCTCCATACGCAGCGCGGAGGAGGTTTTCGTGAAGCTGACGCTGAATAAATCGATCGAGGCGAAGCAGCTCAACAAACGGACTCTGGCGCCCCTGACCGGCTCGGAGGCGACCATCCCCTACGGCGCCATCCTGGAGCATGTGGGCTCGGATCGCGACTTCGAACACTTCAGCTACATGGGGGAGATTTACCGCAGCAAACGCGACGTGCTGGTATCGGCGCTGGAAGATGGGTTCCTTCCGGGTGACGAACCGGCCGCCCGGGCGGCCATGCCGGCCAACCCGGCCGCGCCGTCCGACGCAGTTGCGGCCGAACCCGCTGCGAAGCCGGCGGTGGAATTCCAGGCGCTGGGAGGAGGCATTTCGCGAGCCAAAGTTCCTGGCGGCTGGCTGGTGCGGTGCGGCGCCTCCATTACATTCCTGCCCGATGCCGCCCACCAGTGGGACGGCGCCTCGCTCCCGTAGCGATCAACCACGGCGCAGCACAAAACCAAGGACTTAGCCTTCGGCGATCTGGACGCCAGGGTACGCCAGCGCGCGCTTCCATGATTTCCGGACTTCGGGTGGACTCCGTTTTCTGGACGACAAGTCGCGTGGACTCCGGGGGTGTCGAACTGTGGGATGACTCAGCGATAAGCCTCGCGTCGATGGCGGACGCCGGTGATTTCTATCGTGCTCTCGTTCCCATGATCGAAGAAGACGCGGTAGTCGCCACAGCGGAGACGGGAGCCGGTTTCCGGCGGCTTGAGTTTTTTCACATCGCCGGAGCGGTTTGATAGGCAACGGTCAACGCAATGGAGAACGTGAATTTGCGGTCTCCCGATCAATGGCCCTCAGATCGGCGCGGGCTTCCGGCGCCCAAGTGACCGCGATCCGCTCGGGGGTGGCGTCCTCACTCACTGCTTCAGGCCGAATTCGCGCAGAATTTCGTCGTGCGAAATGCCCTCTCCACGAGCTAGCTATAGCTAGCGAAGCACGGGCGCGGTAACCGGCTAGCCCTCTCCTCGATCTTTGGCGACCGACCCCACGCGCGCTTCCAGGGGAGTTTGGACCTTCATATTTCGCCAAGTCTCTCCAAACGGTCACGCCTCTGACCGAACCGTGGTATTCCACGTGCACTCGCGCGCACGTGCACGGTCGAATCCGTCTGGCCATTTTCTCGTGCAGGACGAAGAAAGGGGTCCCCTTATATTTGCAGAAGCCTGTGGGCTCCGAACTTGGAGCTTATCGCCTCTCGAAACCCGGGCCGAGTGGCCGAAGCCGGTGTGAATCCAGCGTCGATTGGGCTTCCGGTTCACGCGGCGCGCAGGGCGCGGATGACGGCCTGCGGATCACGCTGGATGACGGCCAAGTAGGCACGGATGGGGATCTCCGGGCGACTGTCATGTTCCATGCAAGCGTGACGGCCTCCTGCATATGCCGCAGTCGGACGGCATCAGGGTTCAGCATAGACGACCTGTGCATTCCGGACGACTTCTTCGCGGAAGTACCGGCTCAGATCCATTGGTGTCCTTAAGTCAACTTTGCGGCCACCCAGCAACTGCCTCAGCTCATCTTCCATGTCCGCCAGACGAAAGAACCCGACTCATTCGTGCGGCTGGAATTCCACCAGCACGTCAATGTCGCTGGAGTCGGAGAAGCGATCCGTAAGGACCGAGCCGAACAGAGCGAGCTTGCGGATGCCGTTACGCTGGCAGAGCTTCGCGATCTCCGACTGGGGGATCTCGATGTGGGGGGCCGTCATGCTCTTTTCAGTATGGCTCATGCCTACCGCTGTTGTCTTTTGGACTCCGGTAACCATATTTTCGACTGGCGGGAAAACGGCAAGTCTATGAAACGTTTTGGTGGACCTGGTGAGATTCGAACTCACGACCTCTTCCATGCCATGGAAGCCAGATCAATCGCTTACAGACAGGGTCCTCATGGTTTCATGCACTTACCGACGCCAATTTTGGACCGCGTTTGGGCCGCGTGACCTCTTCCATGCTTTTCCGGACCCTCTCCAGACCTCGTAATCCCGCCGCATTCGGACCTCGCTGGCCACGCACGTGCTTCTTCACGCGCACGCGATGATATCGACTTTTGAAATGCGTCCGTTGGGCAGACATTTTTCCCTTTTCTCGCGCTATAAAGGGTTTTTTCATCCCATGCACCCCACGGCGGGCTATGTGGCGTCGCCGCCGGCCATCGCGCGGGTCCTCAAGACGCCGTCCGGTACGGCTGGGTCATCCGGTTCGGGAGAAAAGTGGTTTGGCCCTAACGGGCACTACCGAAAGCTGATGACGCTTCCGCTGCAAATACCGGCTCGAACCTCTCCGGATTGTCCGCGGCGGGCCGGTACCACGCCAACTCCAACTGCAGCTTCAACTGCGGCCATGTGCAAACAAGCCAGCCGGTCGCCGGATCGGCGCGGAAGGTCGCACCACTCTGATTGCGCTGTTGGGCTACCCGCTCGACAATCCTTATGGCTCGATCACGAATCTCGGCGGTTGTTGACCGGCCACGCTTGCCTGAGACGATCCAAGAAATTCGAAATGCCTCTTCCGGCAGCTTCGGGTCAAGCAGTTTCAGCAAATCCAGGAGGAGCGGCTTCTCCACTTTGTTGCTCTCGCCCGCTGCCGTCTCCAGGTCAGTCGCGCTTTCCTCATCCCACCGGCTGAGGGTCTCAAGCCGGTCGAACGTCCCCAGCCCACCCTTCAGTTCCGCCACGCCGGTTATCCCAGCCGATTCACTTGGATGCCCGAAACCCAAGTCGTAGCGGGCGCGCATCCCGACACCCCGCGTACCGGTGAACACGTAATCGCAGCTCGGCGTGGGCCGCTCTGGGTGCACGGCCGCCTCCGCAGTGCCGATCGCCTGGCCAAGTTCGCGAGCCAGCTGCACGAAGAACGCGGCGCGCAGAATTTGTTCCTGGGTGATCGCCAAGGGGTGAACCTTCCCCATGACCCGCTCGATGGTGGCCACAATCTCACCTCTACGAACCGGGATTGGATTGGCCACGAGTTGCGCATCTAGACATCCACTATGCGCAGCGGCGCCGCGCTGGCTATGTGGCTCGCCTTGTGCAAGCAGGCTCTGCTCGATGCGTGCGTAGTCCTCGACATCCGCCGTATTATCGTCATCTGCGATGGTCGGCCAAGCAGGAGCCGGGCGGTAGAGTGTCGGCCCATGTTCGGCGGGCCGGTAATCAAACATCACCAGCCGCAACTTGCTGTTTTGCCAGCCTCGGACTCGTATGGCTTCGTCCCAGCGCTGTCTGCCTTCTGCCTCAGTTAGTCGCGTCATGTGCGCCTCTCTTCCATCTTGGGGCGGTTCACGCTCCCCTCAGTGATACAGTTTCGGCAGCCCAAATAACAAAACTATTTCATGATTGCCTGGGGCGCAAGGGAATTGAGTCGCTCAATCGCGCCCCCCACTTTGCCTTCTGGCTTTAGGGGCAGCCGCCTGAGTAGAAGACGCAAATGCTCGGGCTGATTTCATGTTCGTGAACAGCGGCACCTGCCGTTCGCCTTCAGCATCTCGTGAACGCCGTCGAGCCGATCTGAAAACCGCTGGAGGTTGTCGAGGGTCTGTTCACGTGCCAGTTCCACGGCCACGTAATCGCCGTGTGCATTCATCGGGCAGGCCATGGCCAGGAGGAGGCGAGCTTCGGCCTCATCGCCGACGGAATAGACTGGCAACCGTCCCTTCGGGAGGCTTCGACCGAAGCCCACGATCACCGCTCAATAGATCTTGATGGCTTGGCTGTATCGGCTCATCTGCGGCTCCCGGCCAATTCGAAGACGATCATGCATCCCCGTTGGCCCCGTGCTTCTTCCCGTTTCCAGGCAGTGCCAGCGCCAGCGTCCACGCCAGGGCTGGCAGCGCGCGGAAGATGGCACCCAGGTCTTGATAGCCGTGCTTGACCGAGATCTTCGCCAGAGCCATCCGGTGCGTCGGCGATGGCGCGGCGAGGCGGCGTTCCCACCGAGAGATCCTGCACCTGCGCATCATCTCGCCACCCTTGTGCTCGCCCCACTTGTTCATCTCGGCCGCCAGCCGAACCTGCGACCACCGCAGCCGTTCGCGTAGTACCACCACGGCCACGCTCATCGCTTTGCGCATCAACACCGTGGTCCCTTTCATGGAGACCCACCCACACCGCACACCGGGCAAGGGCGAACCAGACCTCCCACCAGCACACGCTCCAAGCCTTCACACCACAGGCACGCTTCACCGCCTGCGAGAATCGGGATCACGATTCCGGGCATGCCGGGCGGAATATCGACGGCGAAAAAGAACGCCCTGAACCCTTCGCCGCGCGGCCCGAAGGAATCGCTGGTTACATGGATGCCCTCGCGGCTGCCGTAAATCGTGGCGACCACTTTACCGGCGCGCACAACCTCGACGATGGCTTCGTCTTCCCGTCCAGGCTGGAGATGTCCGCGCTTACGAAGGCTCAACACGCTGCGCTTGCCAACGCTATCGTCTTCCATCAACCCTTCCTCACCCTCGCAATCTGGAGATCCTGGCCGCGCAAGTCCCGCCAGCCACCCGGGTGGTGGAGGGCGACGAAGCCGACCATCTGGCCATCGTGCTTGTGGCGGATGACGACCAGGAAGTCCACCCGCCATTCGTGCATGATCTGCTTCGCCTGGTGCGACACCGATTCCGGGCCGAGATCCGGCATTTCGTAGGGCGTCGCCGCCTCGATCACTTCGCCGACCACTTGGCCGGGCGGTCCGGCAACCAGCACGTGGTCGCCGACCGCAAATGGACGCTCGCCCGCCGCCAGTTCACGGACGCGCGTTTTGATGAACGGGAGTTCGCACTTCGCGCACCAGTAGTGAGCCGGTCCCCACTCCTCGGGCGCTTCGGTAAGCGCCGCGCCGCACAGGGGGCATGCCGGATTCCGTTTCATCAGTTCTCCCACGCGGGCGCAAGCAGGTGGCTCCGGCACACCGGCGTCAATGGCATGTGAACCTTGCCGGAGTCCTTCGGAATGATCGCCGCCATCGTCTTCGCCTTGAACGAAATCAGCAGCGTCCAGTGCGTCTTGCTCTTCCTCCCACACTCGGCACATGGCACAGCCTTGGCGTACCGGAGAAACCGAACGGTCGCGCGCTGTTCCTCCGCGAACATGCGATTCGGTCTCGCCTCGAAAATCTGAACTGCGTTGGCGGGCGTTTCGTCCGGGCTATTCATACTCAGTTGTTCTGATGGCGCGCAAGCAATCCGCGCAATACCCGCCGCACCACGCGGGCGATGTCCTTCAACTGCTGCTCCGGAATTCTGATCTCAATGAACGGTTCGGGTGGGTGCTCCTCGAAGTACTCCATCGCCGCGCGCGCCGCCTCCCGCCGCGTCGCGCCAGGCGGGTCGTCCTCGCAGCCGCCGTAGCAAGGGCACGCTCCCTTCTGGTGGCCCACCGACCCGATGACCCCGCGAATGAAGCACTCGAAGTGGAACGGCCTCGGGTCGCCGTTGAGGAACACGCCTCGATCGCCGGCCGCGATTCTCTCCTCGCAGTGGGCGCACTCCAAGCCGACCGGCGTCTCGACCCTATCCGCCGGATCGCACATGGGCGCGAGCCATGATTCGCCAAACCAGTTCAAAATCCGCCCTCCCCGGTGGGTTCGTGCTGGCTAGCTCGCTGCCAGATTTCCCACAACTCAGGGAAGTCGCGGCGGATACCTTCGAGCTTGACGGTCATGCGGGCCGAGAGGTTCGAGAGTTCCGCAATGCTTCCGATCAGTTCGCCGAAGACCGGGTTCTTGAGGATGTCGTCACGAGTCGATGCCTCGTGGATCAGTGCGTCGCTCATCGCCGCCAGGCGCATGTAGATTGTGTGGAAGTGATTCACCGGCTCCACCGCGGTGGCTGGCGGCACCCAGTTCTTGCCGGTCATACGACCTCCGTGGCGCGCGCGCATGTCCAATGGCAGAGCGCCGCCTCGACCGTGTGAGCGCGGCCGTCGGTGGGAGTACTCTCTATCGGAACCAGGGTGGTTTCATCGCCAGCCTCAATTGGGCGCCTGCAGACGCCACATGGTTCCCCGATGCTTGGGTGGCCGGCGGGAAGCGGTGAGTATTTTCGTGGGTCCATAGCGCGCCTATTTCGATCGCTGCCCCCTGTGCGTCTCGCCAATCCGCCGGAAGCGCTCGCGAGCTTCGGCTATCGAGAGGTGGTGCGCAAGCGCGTACCGCCGGGTCTTCTGGCACTGGCTTTTCTTGTTGCCTTTTCCGGCGCAGACAAACTGCTTGCTTGCTCCAACCTGTGGCCGATCAATTTCCTCACCGCACACTTCGCAGAGTACTGGCACGCGATTCGCACGGCGGATGATCACCGGACGTTTGCCGGGTATCCAGGCAAAGAGGCGCGGCTCGCGGATCACGACCCGGAGCCGAACGCCAGCACGCTTTGCAGCCGTGTGAATTGCGGACTTCATACTTGAGATGGAATCGTCCGGGCTGAACGACAGTTCCAGCACGTCGTCAACTTCGAGGTACGAGAGACGGTTGACCACACGGTCCCAATAGCCCTTGCTGAAGTTCGCCCGATGGGCGGCGGGAATCTCCCACCGCTTGATCACGCGATCCCCCGGCTCTCTGCGTCTTTTGGCCAGGTTTCGCACTCTGCATCGCGATGCGATCCATAAAGAAAATCAAATGGCGTCGCCCTTTCAACCTATGTTGTCGTTCAATCGGTACTCGCCAGGCCCGATCTTGGTGAAGACTCCTTGTTCAGTGAGTTTGCCGACCTTGGTGTACATCGTGGTCGTGTAAAAGGAATGCTTGATGCCACGCGTTCTCCCTTCATTCGCCGCGCGAAACTGCGCGAGGTTCAGCCTGCCGCCAGCCTGCTTCGCCCACGCGATCAAGACTTCAGCCTGAAGCTGGCCGCGCCCGGCATTCGAGGTGGTCGGAGCGCGCGTCGGACTCGCCTCCCGGTGGTTTGTCGGCTTCCGGGTTGATCCCCTTCGAGCGTGGTGGACCGGCGGCTTCGGTGGCGCTTGCAGCAGCGGCGGTATGACCGGCCCTTGGATCGCGGCGATCCCGGCGGTGAAGCCGTTTCCATTGAATCCTGGCAGTTCGCTGAGATTCTGGATCATGCCTTGCGACAGGAGGAAGTGGATCAACTGCGTGTTGTTGGTTGTGAGCAAATCGATCTGCTGCTGGTTGCGCTGGATCGTCGCGAGAATTTCCTGCATGCCCATCGTGATTTTCATGCGGTCCTCGTTAGTGCCTTGATGGTCCGGATGTACGAAGAGAACGTTGTCGACGGCTGCTTCCGGTATATGTCCGTGTCGTCGAACGTCTGGCGGGCGCGCTTCCCGAGGTTGGTGAGAATGAAACCGCCGCGGACCTTCTCGTACCGGATGTAGCCGCGATGGAAGAGGCTGCCGAAGCTTCGCTGGTCCACCAGAAGAGCATTGTCGGTGTCCATCACGAAGCTGGATCGTGCGTCGGTAAAGAGTTTGAGCGCGGCGTATTGCCGGTTGCTGAGGAGTACTTTCGCCGGGATGCCATTCAGCTTGCCGGTTTGCATGTGCGATGCTGCGGTCCCTCCCCCTCTGAATTTGCACAGGACAGATTAAACAGGAAGCGCCTGCGAACGAGATGATTTTAGGGATCGCGGCTGGCGTCTGTCCGGAGAGGCCGAGCCTACAGGGGAGAAACATCGCGTCCTTTGCAGCCCAGAGGATCGGCCGCAATCCGCTGATACTTCAGGAGTTGTCTGGACTTCAGGAAGGACGACGACCGTGCCGGAAGTAATCGACCGGCGTATCTTCTTTGGGAGTACAGACGGTCGCCGGCAGCGCGCTTCAGGCTACATTTAGTGTCGGCAGTGCTCGTGGCTGGTTGGCGCAGACCGACGCGTCCTCAACCTTTCTTGCGCTTCCGAAGATGATGGGCAAGTCCCTCGACCAGTTTCTCCGGCGCGACGCCGAAAGCTTCGCAGATTCGTAGCAGCGTGAACAAGGTAATCGGTCGCCCGGACTCAACCATTTGCCAATGGCGGACGCTGAACCCATACGAGATCATGTCCTCCTGGGT
>Ga0181530_10007377_pt1 | contig 10492 bp, 12 predicted proteins | sample PEATcosm2014_Bin_42_FD_119769 | JGI IMG/M metagenome (GOLD analysis project Ga0181530, IMG submission 119769) | Peatland microbial communities from MTU Mesocosm Facility, Houghton, MI, USA - PEATcosm2014_Bin10_60_metaG | ecosystem: Environmental > Terrestrial > Soil > Wetlands > Peat | place... | reverse complement strand
CCTCGCGCTGCTCGGGTGTTACGTCAATCCGTGACCGACCCGGCATCACATCCCCCACATACGGTAGCTCCGGTTCCGGATTATGCCATATGTGGACCGACCGTGAGAATCTTGCTTAGGCAGCTTTCCCGACCGGCTGCTCGACTATCTCCTCGGTCTTCGCTTCACCGGCGATGTCGATGCTATGCCTGAGGGCACGGTGTTCTTCCCCGACGAGCCCATTTTGCGTGTGATCGCGCCGCTGCCGCAGGCGCAGCTGGTGGAGACTCGGCTGATCAATCTCGTCCATTTCGAGACGGTCATCGCCTCCAAGGCGGCCCGTCAGGTCTTGGCCGCCAACGGCAAGCCATTGATCGATTTCGGGTTGCGACGGGCACACGGCGCCGAGGCGGGGATGCTCGCGGCGCGGGCGAGCTATATCGCCGGGTTCGCCGGCACCGCGACGCTCGCCGCCGGGATCGAATTTGGCATACCGGTCAAGGGCACGATGGCCCACTCCTTCATCCAAGTGCATGACGACGAGGCTGCGGCGTTCGAGCATTTCGCGCGTTCGCGACCACGCGATCTCGTCCTGTTGATCGACACCTACGACACCGAGCGCGCCGCGCGCCGTGTGGCGGAGCTGGCGCATCGCCTGGCTGCTGACGGCATCACCGTCTCCGGGGTGCGGATCGACAGCGGCGATCTCGACGAGGAGGCGCACAAGACTCGTCAGATTTTCGACGACGCGGGCCTTCCCGAAATCGCGATCGTCGCCAGCGGCGGGCTTGACGAGGATCAATTACTCGCGTTGCGCGACGCGCCGATCGATTCATTCGGGGTCGGCACCAGCCTGACCACCTCATCCGACGCGCCGGCGCTCGACTGCGCCTACAAGCTGCAGGAATACGCCGGCATCCCGCGGCGCAAGCGCTCGCAGGGCAAGGCGACATGGCCGGGGCGAAAGCAGGTCTGGCGATCGATCGCTCCGAGCGTCGAATTCATTGGCGACATCGTGACGCTCGAAGCGGAGCGCCGCGACGGCACAGCGCTGCTGCAACCGGCAATGCGTGGCGGTCGCCGGGTGGCGCCAGCGACGTCGCTGGCGCAGATCCGGGACCAGGCTCGCAATCAGCTCGCGCGAATGCCGGCACCGCTCAGAAGGTTGGAGCCGTTCAGTTACCCCGTAGAGATTTCCGAGTGCTTGCGCAGCCTCGCGGCCGAACTCGACCGTAAGGAAAGTGCGGCGTCCGCCCCCAAACTGTGATCCGATCATGCCGGTCGGTTTCCTCAGGGCCGCGGAGGTCGCGTACAAAGCCTTGGAGGGCGATGCAGCGATTACGGATAAGGTCCGCTTCCTTAGCGACCCATTGAACTATCCTGGCCAGGAGACCCAGGTTGAGATCATGGAGACACATTTCTCTTTTGTGTTTCTGACCGGCGCGCACGCTTACAAGCTGAAGAAGCCGACCCGTGGCGAAGGGTTCGACTTTGGCTCGGTCGAGGCACGATTGCGGAACGGCTCAGCAGAAATACGCCTCAATCGGCAACTGGCGCCTAAAATTTACCTGGGCGTCATCGCGCTGACGCGGGAGCGCGACTGCAGGCTGAAGCTCGGCGGCGAAGGCAGACCGATCGATTGGCTGGTCAAGATGGTTCGGCTTGACGCGGGCCGCAGGCTGGACAAGCGGCTTGCCGACGCAGATTGGCACTATGCGGAGCTGGAGGCCTTGGCGCAGCGGCTCGCCCAGTTCTTCGCCGGCGCGGGGCGGGCGACTTTGGGCGCCCCGGCGCAATCCGCGCAGATCCGCGCCGAGCTGCGGCGCGCGCGCGCAGCTATTCAGCGCGTAGGCGAGCCGCGATTGCGCAGCGTCGCGACGCCGGTCATGCGAAGCCTCGACGCTTTCGTATTGCGCCGCGCGTCGCTGTTTCGCCAGCGCATCGCGGAGCGGCGGCTGATCGACGGGCACGGCGATCTGCGTCCCGAACACATCTACCTCAAGGGGACGCCGCAAATCATCGACTGCCTCGAGTTTCGCGCCGATTTGCGCCGGCTCGATCCGGTCAGCGAGATCGCTTTTCTCGCTCTCGAATGCGGCCGGCTCGGCGCATCGCCGATTGCACATCGGCTGATGCGCCGTTACTGCGAGCGCACCGGGGACAACCCCCCGGCGGCCCTCGGCAGATTCTATACAGCGCTAAATGCCGTGGTTCGGGCCCGCCTCGCGATCGAGCACAGTGCCGAGCCGGGAAACCGAACCCGCGCGGAGTGGATCGACCGTGCGGCCTCCTACCTTACCGCAGCACGAAACCAGCGGCTTTCCGCTAATTTGGATCGACGCGCGCTACAACCCGGTCGGTGTCGCCTCCGCAGAGCAGCCGGTCAGAGCGGTTGAGCGGCGCGCCAGCCGGAAGGGCAAGCGCCGACAAACGGGTAATATTGTTGGTAGGTGTCGCACCAATACCAGTAGCCCGGAGCCATGTCAGGCGGCGTGTAGTAGTCGGGAATTGGCGAAGTCTCCACCGAGTACCGGTACCAATCCGGTCCGACGATCCACCACGAGCCGAACCGCCCGCCATAGGTGCCGCGCCACCAGTGGCCGCCTCGCCACTGCTCGATATGCTGGGTACTGCCCTGCCAGCCGGGGTGCGCGACCCAGGTGCCTCCGGCGCCTTGAAAATGCCCGCCACCCACCATCGGGGCGCCCCCAACACCGCCATGTGGCGGATCGTCGGCGAGAACCGGCATCGATAGCGCCAAGGCCACCGCCAGAACGGTTGTTCCAAGTCTCATGAGCCTTCTCCGGGAATACGAGAAGCTAAAATCGAGGGAAGGCTACGCGCCAACGCCCCCAGAAGCCTTGATTTACGTCAACGGCGAGGCGCGGCGCTAACGGGCGATTTTTCTGAGCAGCTTGTCTTTACGGAAGCTGAGCGCACGGACCGCTACGTGTCCGAGCGCGGATGCGGCGAAGTGACCCCACCTGGCTGGTGGGCGAGATGGGACGCAATGTACTCGCTGGGGCCGAGACGGCGCCGCGAAACCGGTTGTGCGTGGCATCGCATCCGAGACGACCTCACTTCCCACGGCCGGGTGCAGCGGAAGTAGCCGCTCCCAGAGCTCGCGGCCGCTCATCTGAGTCATCTCATGAATATAAATATGACCGTGCTGGTCGAAGCCAAAAAGGGTCGCTTCAGGATCGCGGCGGACCCGACGGAACGCTTCATTGATCGCCGCAAAACACTGAAGCCGGCCACGCCCCTCTTTTGGAGGCAGACATCTCTCTCAGCCGGGCGGTGGCCCTGTCAGTCGTTGCCGCCGATGATGGACGCTACGCTGGCTGAGCACCTGCGTCGGGCTTATTCACGACCGTGCCGCTGGTCAGGAGATTTTCGGCAATGTTGGCAAGAATTATATTTAGCGGAATATGTTATTGAGATTGCTGAGGAGATTGATAGGTTTTTATAAACCTGTAAATCTCACAAATTATTTTCGATTGTATTGAAAAGTTCCCAGGCCCATGTCGTAAAAACATGCAGTTTAAGCCGTATTTTCCCGTCAGGGCGACTGCATCTTTTTCGAAATGGAGATATTCATGGCACAAACGCAAGTCGAAGTGACGAAAACGACCCCGTCGCGGATGCCGGATGTGTGGCAATCGTTCCGCAGCGATATGGACCGACTCTTCGACCGGTTTGCGGGCGGGTTCAGCCTGCCCTCGCTCCGCCGCATGTTCGATGCCGAACCGGCTTGGCGTCCCGACAGCTCGCTCAGTTTCTCTGCCCCCGCTGTCGACGTGACCGAAGACGAAAAGACCTACAAGATCACCGCCGAGCTACCGGGTCTGGAGCAGAAGAACATCGATGTCACCGTCTCGGGCGACATGCTCACGCTCAAAGGCGAGAAGCGCTTCGAGAAGGAGGAGCAGGATAAGAACCGCTACATGTCCGAGCGTGCCTACGGCTCGTTCCAGCGTTCGTTCGTGCTGCCCGATGGCGTCGACCGCGACAAGATCGCCGCCGACCTCTCGAAGGGCGTGCTGACGATTACCCTGCCGAAGACAGTGGAAGCGCAGAAGCCGCAGAAAAGGATCGAGGTCAAGACCGCAGCCTGACCAATAGGCGTGGCCGGGTGGCGGGGCGGACCCCGCCACCCGCTCGACGAAGAGCGATTGGTCGGGCAGTAGATCGCGCGAACGGGGATCGATGAGGTCGTCGTCCGGCTGTCACGATGCGGGAAGAGACGCTATGGACGAACCTCTCAGAGAGAAGATTCTTGAGCTTCTTGACCAATATCGGATCATGACGGTGGCAACAAACCGGCCGGACGGCTGGCCGCAAGCAACCACTGTCGGACCTGACCCTTTATTTCCTGTGCAGCCCGCAAAGCCAAAAGGCGAAGAATCTGGCGCGGGATAGCCGGATCTCACTGACAATCGACCACGACGCCGTGGCCCCCACGACGATCACCGGCCTCTCAATGGCAGCCGAGGCGCGAGCAGTGCACGACCCGAGCGAGATGGCCAACGTCTTAACGATGCTCCGTGAGAGATATCCCGAATATGTCACATTGCCGATGCCGAAACCGAACGAGATTCTTGTCTTTCGCGTCGTGCCAAAGGTGATCTCGGTACTCGATTACACGAAGGTATTTGGGCATACCGAGCTCGTCAGGGTTTGATCGGCGGCTCGAAAACGGGTCGGACGACCCTGACAGCATCAGCGGTATCGTCGGCAGCATTCGGACGGCCCGAGCGGGTGATTTCGCCCCGAGGATTATCAATGGATGACCAGAGTTCAGCCAAGGTCCACCACCAGCTTGTCACCGTGGCGGATTACGAACCGCTGATCGGCGCGAAGGCGGTTGATCGCATCAGCCGTAAGGCCGAGCGGCTGCGCGACATGCACGTCGTGAACGTCAATTCCACCTATTACGGCGGCGGCGTTGCCGATATCCTCTCATCGCTCACCTTGCTGATGAACGCGTCCGGCATCCGGACCGGCTGGCGTGTCCTTCAAGGACGCCCGGACTTCTTCAGCATCACAAAAAAGATGCACAACGCGCTGCAGGGCGACGACATCAACCTCAGCGAGCTGAAGCGCGACATCTATGAGGAGGTGGTGTTCGAAAACGCCGTGCGCATGCATCTCGACCACGATTTCGTCATCGTGCATGACCCGCAGCCGCTGCCGCTCATCAATTTCGTCCGGAAGAAGCAGCCATGGGTGTGGCGCTGCCACGTTGATCTCAGCCACCCGAACAAGCAGCTATGGGAGTATCTTGCGGGCTTTGTCGAGCGGTACGACGCAGTTGTTCTGTCGCTGCCCGAATACGCGCAGAAGATTAGCCCGCCGCAGCGCTTCATTATGCCGGCGATCAATCCGTTTTCGACTACCAACAAGGTGCTGTCGGATGGCGAGATCGACGAGCGCCTGCGCCACTACGAAATTCCAACTGACCTGCCCCTCGTCGTCCAGGTCTCCCGCTTTGACAAATGGAAGGACCCGCGGGGCGTCATCGAAGCGTTCCGGCTGGCGCGCCGGCAGGTCGATGCGACGCTGGTTCTCGTGGGGAACGTGGCGACCGACGATCCCGAGGGTCAGTCGGTCTTTACCGAAATCTGCGCTAACGCCGACGAGCGAATAAGAATCCTGTCCGTTCAGGACTCGGCGCTCGTCAACGCATTGCAGCGCCGGGCGGCGGTAGTGCTGCAAAAATCATTGCGCGAGGGCTTCGGGCTCACTGTCACCGAGGCGATGTGGAAAGGCGCGGCTATGATCGGCGGCCGCGCCGGAGGCATCTCCCACCAAATCCGGGACGGCTTCAACGGGTTTCTTGTCGATACCGTTGAGCAAGCAGCCGAGCGGATCGTCCAACTTCTCCAGGATCCAGCACTGCGCCGACGGCTCGGCGCACAGGCGCGCGAGAGCGTGCGGGGGCGCTTTCTGATGACCCGGTTAATGGAGGATTGGCTCGACCTGATCGGCTCGTTCGGGGCAAGTTTCCGCCCCAAGGGGCTTGAAGGCGGCGATGACCCGCCGGCGTCACACGCTTCCGTTCGGGGGTGAGTCTCGCCATACGCTCTGATTCCGGCCGTTCGCCGGGATGCTATCGAGCCGCCGGGGTCGACCCCTTAGGGACGTTCGGCACGGTGCGTGAAGCCGGAGCATCCGGATTGAGTAGATTCCGATCCTTACTCTCGCTAGTCGGCGGCGCATCAACTTGCTTCTGGAAATCTTGGCCGGTTCAGAAGGGGGATCATCAAAACCCCAAAGCAGGCCTTCGACCGCGAACCTTAGTTGCTCACAGAAATATCTGATCAAGAATCCTTGTGTTCGGATGAAATTTGAACAGAGATAATCAACATGTTAATCCAGGAAATGACCCGGGAAGAGAGTATTGATCTGCTGGCGCGTACCCGGTTGGGTAGATTAACCTGTGCTCATGAAGGGCAACCCTATATCACTCCGATGTACTTTTCGTATGACGAGCATTATCTCTACAGTTTCTCAACGGTTGGACAGAAGATCACCTGGATGCGTGCAAATCCGTTAGTTTGCGTCGAGGCTGACGAACTGGCCAGCCCACACGATTGGGCCACGGTGATCGTTATGGGAAAATATGAGGAGCTACTGGATAACGCTACGCACCAGAAACGCGCGCACGATCTACTGCAAGAGCGGCCTGTATGGTGGGAACCTGGCTATGCGAAGACCACACTTCACGGGGAAACACGCCCACTCGAGTGCATCTATTTTCGAATTCGTATCGATCAGATCAACGGTCATCGCGGTGTTCCGGATCCCTACTCGGGGCAAGAGTTCTCTGCAAAAGACGAGGGGGCCGTGGCTTGGTTGCGGAAAATTCTCGGTCGCCGAGAGCATTGAACGGGACGCGGTTGACGAGGAAAGCGTTCCGCCGCCCTCCCGCGAACGGCCGGAATCGGCGCTGAGCAGCGGACGGCCGCAAAGATTACGGTGTGGGCATCGTCAAGCAGATTAGGCGGCTGCTGGGCGCAAGGCGGGCACAGCGGCCCAGATCCGTCTTCGGTTCCGGTCGTAAACCATCAACCCTGGAGGTCTTCGGCTTTTTTGTTCGGGGCAGCGATTAGGCCGTCGATGCCACTGGTCCGCAGGATCTGGGTAAAATCAGATCGTTGCGTCGCAAGCTGACTGATCGTCCCCGTCTCGTACACGTCGCGGATCTGCCAACCGACTTCGTTGTCGTGCACCATGTAGTTGAGCGTTACCGGCTCGCCGTCCGATTTGACGATGCGCGATTTGACCAGCATGCCGCGCTTGATCTTTTGCTCCCCGAGAACCTCGAGCTTTTCGCCGGCATAGCCATCGAATTGGCTCGCCTACACGGCGGTGACGTAGCGGCCATAGGCCTTCGCCGCCTGCTGTTTCTTGTCCGGCGTCAAACCGGCCCATAACGGGCCGATCGTGAGCCGCACGATGAACGGTATGTCATAGGTTTTTAAGATAATAGGCTCCAGTTTCTGGTAGCGGCCTTTCGCCCCCAATGCCGTGGCGTGCTGCATCGTATCGAGCAGCTCGCTGTAGAAATTTTGTACGATCTCGCTCGGACTCGGTCCCGGCGTTGCCGCCGGCAATGTCGCAGATGAGAACATCAGGACACCGGCCAACAACGACGAAAGCCCGGCCAGCTTATGCAGTCGAAACCGCCGACACCACGGCATGGTCACCCCCTGTCGCACGTGCCTCGGCGATGTCGGAGTCGACTAATCATCACATAACCGAAGACCGCGCGACAGTCGAGCCGCCCATGCCGCAAGCGCCCAATCATCGCACCGGACGATGGGAATGGGATCGGTAGGGGCCAGATTGTAGGTCGGCGCAAAATTCGGCAGTGGCCGGTCCGGCGGCAGCCGAAAGACAATCCTGATCTCGCTGAAATCGGTGGAGAGCTTGGCGCGGCCGCACATGACGGTCAGGATGGAGCGGTGCGCTACGCGGCGTCAATCGGCACACCTCCGCTAACGTCTGCAGTTTGGTCAACAATGCTGGTGGTGAGCAGCCATTCGATCGAGCGCTAAGCGATGGTCGAGGCGCGCCGATTCCGGTCGTTCGCGGGGGCACTATTGAGCCGCTGGAGTCGATCCGTAAGAGGCATTCCTGGCCGCGCTGGCTGATGGTCGAATTGACTGGAAGCGGGCATTCGCAGCCGGCTTAAGATGTGAGTATTTTCCGAGGGCTGCCAGGGGCAAGTTCACCTCGCACAGTGATGTCCGAAACCTGCCACGGTTGTCGTTCCAAGAGGCAGCGACGTGCCGATATGATCACTCGTGGCCAAGGATGCAATCTAACGCAAGAAAGACGGGTATCGATGAGGCTCGCGCGGCGCGCTGAGGAAGCAGAGGTGACGATATGAGGGCGCGTTTGTTACCGGCGCTCGCGGGCACCCTGGCCGTAATGCTGCTCGGCACGCTGGCAGTGGCGCAGAACCAGCCGGCAGCTCCGTCTCCACCGACTGGCCAGACCGCCGTACCGCTCACATCGGAACAGCTCGATCAATTGACCGCGCCGATCGCGCTCTATCCCGATGCTTTGGTGGGTGAGGTTCTGATGGCCTCGACCTACCCGCTGGAGATCGTCGAAGCCGACAGATGGTTGCAGCAGTCTACCAATGCCTCCCTCACCGGCGATCCACTGGCCGCCGCACTCGAACAGCAGCCATGGGACCCCAGCGTGAAGTCTCTGGTCGCGTTTCCGCAAGTCCTGAAGATGATGGACGGCAACCTGACCTGGACCGAGCGACTCGGCGACGCGTTCCTCGCCGGCCAGGCCGTGGTGATGGATTCCATCCAAAGACTGCGCCATAAGGCCGAGGCCGCCGGCAAGCTGAAATCCACGCCGCAGGAGGTGGTGTCGAATTCCGACGGAACCATCGTGATCGCGCCGCCCGATTCGAACAGCGTCTACGTGCCGGTCTATGATCCAAGTATCGTCTACGGCGAGTGGTTCTACCCGGACTACCCGCCCGATTACTTTCCTGGCTACTTCCCGGGAGTGACGATCGGTCCGGGAGGCTTCGGATGGCTCGAGATCGGTGTTGTCGCCTCGCTGTGGGGGTGGGACAGTTCCGACTGGCGCGGCCACCGCTTCGATATCGACGCAAACCGGTTCAACGCTCTCAATAACCATCAGCCTCCGGTCGCGTCGGAGGCGTGGCAACACAACCCTGCCCATCGCGGCGGTGTACCTTATCGGGATCCGGCTGTGCGCGCCCGGTTCCAGGGTGCCGCGACGCCCAGCCGAGATGCCCGCGGCTTTCCGGCCGGCGCGCCGGAGGCTGAACGCCCCCCAGCAGCCGCAGAGCGACCAGCGCCGCAAAACGAGCGCGCGCCAGCCGTGGAGGCTAGGCCGCCGGTCGTCATACGGCCCACGCCGCCGGTATTGCAATCGTTCGGACGCGGCCCCGATGTGCGGGCGCAAGCCCAGCGTGGACAGGCGAGCCGCGCGTCTGCGCCGGCCCCCAGAGCTGCTGCGCCTAGAGCGGCGCCTGCGGCACGGTCTGCGCCCGCTGGGGGAGGGAGACACAAATGACGCTGATGGACATCGCCCTTATTCGCAAGCTGCGGATGGCAGCCATCGCGCGGGTCGGCGTCGGCGTGGTGTTGTTGTCAGCCGCGGCACCATTCGCCGTTCGCGCGGCCGAACCTGCACAGGAAACCTTCGCCTCGCCCGAAGCGGCCGCCGCGGCGCTCGCCGGGGCGTGGGACCACGGGGACATGGCGGAATTGCTGAAGATTTTCGGGGCCGTCGGGGCAAAGCTGATCAGCTCGGGTGATCCGATCGCCGACGCTAATGCAAAGCAGCGCCTAGCCACCGAATACACAGCCAGCCACAAGATCGACTATGAAGGCGCCGACAAGGCGGTGTTGAGCATCGGCAAGGACGATTTTCCCTTTCCGATCCCACTGCTGAAAGATGGTTCCGCTTGGCATTTCGACACCGCGGCAGGCGAACAGGAAATCCTCGACCGCCGCATCGGCGCCAACGAGCTTCACACAATCGAGGTCTGCCACGCCTATGTCGAGGCCCAGCGCGAATATGCGGCAATGAACCCGGTGGACAAGGGACAGGACGAATACGCGCAGCAGTTTGGCAGTTCCCCCGGCAAACATAACGGGCTCTATTGGGAGGCCGCGAATGCAACCGATGAGAGCCCCTTCGGTCCCTTGGTCGCAAACGCCCGGGCCGAAGGCTATGGCCCAAACGCCACCGGGACGCCGACGCCGTATCATGGCTACTATTTTAAGATATTGACGCGGCAGGGCCCGAATGCGCCCGGCGGGGTCAAGAACTATATCGTCAACGGTCGTATGACGGGCGGCTTCGCGATGATCGCATTCCCAGCGAAATACAGCGATTCCGGCATCATGACCTTCATCGTGGGCCAGACCGGGGTCGTGTTCGAAAAAAATCTCGGCCCTGATACCTCGGCGGTCGCACGGCGGATTAGGGAATACGATCCGGACCAAAGCTG
>Ga0181530_10007376_pt1 | contig 10495 bp, 11 predicted proteins | sample PEATcosm2014_Bin_42_FD_119769 | JGI IMG/M metagenome (GOLD analysis project Ga0181530, IMG submission 119769) | Peatland microbial communities from MTU Mesocosm Facility, Houghton, MI, USA - PEATcosm2014_Bin10_60_metaG | ecosystem: Environmental > Terrestrial > Soil > Wetlands > Peat | place... | reverse complement strand
GGCCGGTCCAGTTCAACTGGAATCTCCATTGCAAAAGGAAATTGCCGGGGGGCTATTCGCCTGTTAGCGCAATTGGCAAGACCAACGAGGAATCTCGAGGGAAAACGCCAGGCGATTCCGTGCCGTGCTGGACGCGCCTACTGCTGGAGGGCCTTGGATGTGCGGGAGCTTCTGGTCACAGAGCCGATGACCGAGGAAGAAGAAGAGGATCGGCAAGTCAACAGCATGTGACGGGCGAGCCCCCGGCGACGATTGCCACGCTAGCTGTTTTCGGACGCGGAACCGGCAGCAATCCCGTGCTGCAGCTTTCTCGACAGGATGATGCTCGATATGCAGAAACCAATGAACAAGTAATAGCCTGGCAGGACCTTCGATGCATCCGTCGGAATTAGCACCCGCTGCACTTCGGGCATGGTGCGCAGGCCGTCGAGCGCGCTGCCGATGACACCGTTGAAGGCCACAAAGGACATGAAGATTGCGAGCACCATGACGTCGGCCATGGACCACTTGGAAAGCTCGAAGGCCAGTATTTTGACGACGCGGTTGGTGCGCAACAGCGAGGGCCGGAAGAGACTGGCCGCGAGCGCCAGCAGCTTGAACGTGGGGAAGACCACGCTGAACAGGATCACCAGCACACCAACCAGCGTCATCTCTGGCCGGCCCATGTGGATCAGCGTCTGAAATACCTCGAGCACGGTCTTGCTGCGGTAGTAGAGCGACTGGTTCTGAAACTCGATGGGCGTGCCGAGCAGGGTTGCGTCAATCTTATTGACGCGTACTTCCACCTCCAGCATGGGGCTGAGCACGCCGCCGACCAGCATGGCCAGGCAGAACAACATCAGCACCACAATGGCGCCTCGCGAAAGCGTCCGCGTGCCGGCCATCAACAGGATGAATCCCAGCGCCGCAGATGCGAGCACCGTGAGATAGTCGCGATTCAGCTGCGTATCCGCTGCGGCAATCTTCTGGCCAAGGGTCTGCTCGCAAACCGCGCCGCTCGAGCACCCATAGCGCTGCAGGATGGCGTTATACGCGGTCATGTCGGTGTTGCCGAACGTGTTCGCGACCGCATTGGCCAGCACGCCGCGAATGGAATCTTTGAAGGTCTTTTGCGTTCCCGAATTGACGAGTTGCGCCATCACCACGTCGGTATATTCAGGCACCTGCGGACGCAGCGATGCGATCATCTTGCCCACGAACATGCCCTGGATCCCGGCGGGTTTGCCCGCATCCATTTTGTCCAGCAGCGTGTTCAACGCCCGTTGCACCATGGGCCGGAGACTCTTGCTCTGTCCCTTGAAATCGAGCTGGTCAACTTGCGCGTTGAGGATGGGGCCGATGATGGAGCGCCACTTGTCGGCGCTCAGGATGCCGTACTGCACGTTTTCGATCTCAGCCAAATCGGCGCGCATGGCACGGCGCGCCTCCAGGCCATCGACGGTCTTCCAACTGAACCAGATAGCCGGCAGGAGCAAAATCGCGGCCACAGCTAACCGGAAATAATCGAACCAATGCGAATGCTTGCCCGGTGACGGATTCGTTGCTGTATCTACGTTTTCCGCGACAGCGCTATCGGACATAAACACCTATTCCTGCATTTGCCGGTTTCTAAGGGCTTGCTCCGCGTCGCGGACATCCACACCGGCAAGCGGGATTTAGCGATCCCGGCGCATGCCAATGCCACCGGAATCTGGCGGTCAAAGGTGCGTATTCCCGACGCGTATTTGATGAATATACGGCATCAGGCCGAACACGTTCAGCAGCCAAATGACCACGAAGATCACCACAATGCTATTCAGTATGGATTTAATCGTGCCTTGCATGGGGATCAGATTGACCAACCACAAAAGAACCCCCACTACGAGTAAAGTCAGCAAGACTTGGATAAGAGGCATTTCGCACCCCGTTGGTTTTCACTCCAACGAAAATAGATGCGGGTCGCGCTCGTCGAGGGTGTATGCAAAGCGAATATTTAGATGAAACAGATTCCGATCGGTGAAGAATTCAATCGCAAATAGTCGAAACTGAGCAATATTGCACAGAAATGGCGGCGCAAAGGCGGCATAGTTCTACCACCCGCTTGAGCACTCTGTGAGAAGACCTCCCGGTCTTTCCCTCTTCTCACTCCAGGCACTTTCCAATTCTCTTGATTTTGGACCCAACTCCCCGCAGCGAGGTCGAGTTAGAGAATGCAGACTCTGTCAAGAAACTCAGATGCCCAAGGGCGCCAATGGGGCGTCATCCTCGCTGGGGGGGACGGCAGGCGATTGCTGCCCCTGACACGAGCGCTGACCGGCGATGACCGGCCCAAGCAGTTTTGCGCGATTGTCGGAGAGCAAACCCTTCTGGAACAAACGCGCCGCAGGGTCGAAAAAACCATCGACCCCGAGCGAACTCTTCTGGTGATGACCGAAGTTCACAAAGAGTTCTATCAAGATCAGGTTGCGGGGGTGCCCGGGCCATGCCTGCTGATTCAGCCGCAGAACCGGGGCACGGCTGCCGCCATTCTCTATAGCCTGATCCGCATCTGCACACTCGACGCCAAGGCGCGGGTCGCCTTCTTCCCATCCGACCATCATTTCCTGGACGACGAAGCCTTCGCGAACCAAATCAGTTTGGCGTTCTCGTTGACTGAGTCCAATCCGGAGACGGTCATTCTATTGGGAATTGAGCCAGAAACGCCGGAGACCTCTTATGGATGGATTCAGCCGGGAACTCGCTTCGTAAACCCCTTCACCGACTCCACCTCGCATGTGAAGCGCTTCTGGGAGAAACCTTCCGGGGCCCTGGCACGCGACTTGATGTGCAGCGGCTGCCTTTGGAACAGCTTTGTCATGGTGGGTCGAGTGGGCAGCTTCCTTAACCTGATTCGGCGCACGCAACCCGAGCTTTTCGAAGCCTTCAGATCGATCGGTAGTTCCTTCTCGACACCGGCCGAACGAGAAGCCTTATCAAACCTGTACGCCGGCATACCCTCTTGCGGTTTTTCGGATGTTGTACTTTCCGCGTGTGCGGATGGCCTGGCTGTGTTGCGCTGCTCAGGCCTCGGATGGAGCGACCTGGGAGAACCTGTACGCGTCCTTTCTGTTCTCAAGCGAAAATCGCCCCACTCCCAAAACGATTTGAAGCCATCGAGGGGAGGGTCGGTGGCGAGCAGCGCATCAGCCAGTTAGTCGGTGCACGAATTTCAAGCCCTGGTTCGACTGGGCCGCTCTGCAGTTGCGAAAGGAAAAGGATGAGGAATTTCTCGCTGATTCAAGGCGCGGCAACAAGAAGATTTCAGATCGGGCAGAGCGACGGAGGCTCACCAGAAAACGGCGCCCGGAATGTGAAATACGGCAGTCTCCACGAATTCCCTTCGCGGTTCGCATTAGAGAAAGGGTGGTCCGGGGAGGGATGGGCGGCCACTCACATGCTTTACCGAAAGGGAGAATTCTGCAGAGACATGTCGGACAAAGCATTGTTCGACTTGGTTTCAATTTCGCAGCGCTTCTTCTGCCCGGGTACAGTCCTCATATTAGAAGAGGGCCAGAAACCGGCCAACGTTTTGTTGTTGCTTGAGGGGAGAGCAAAGCTTTCTCTTAACTCAATCGACGGGCGGCGCCTGATTATCGGATTAGCCTCGCCGGGCGAGATCCTTGGGCTTACTTCTGTAATTTCAGGTCTTCCCTGCGAAATAACTGCAGAAGCGCAATTCCCGTGCATGATTTCATCTCTCCCGCGACAAAGCTTTCTCGACTTCCTGTTGCGTTCTCCAGTTGCGTGCCGGAATGTGACGCGCCAACTGAGTCTCGATTACAAGCGTACTTTAGGGCAATTGCGTACGCTCGGCCTCACGTTGTCCGCTCCGGCAAAACTCGCCAGGTTATTGCTGGACTGGTGCGCGGAGAGTTCGCGGACATTACGCGGTACGCAAATCCGGTGCTCATTTACACATGAAGAAATTGGGGAGCTTATCGGCAGCTCTCGCGAAACGATTTCCCGCTGTATGAATGACTTCAAGCGCCGGGGACTCGTAGCGCAACGGGGAACGGTCTGGCTGGTTCCGGATTGCGCCGCGCTTGCTCACTATGCAGGCATAAGCCTGACGCCGGACCCAGGTGAGCCGGCTGCGTGAACAGTGGTTAGTGGTTAGTAGTTATAGTTAATGGTTGGTAGTTAGTGGTTAGCTGTGCCCTTTCAAATCCTGAGTTATGAAATGACTTATAGCGTCCAGCGGGTCGAGGCGCTGCTTAGCCTATCATTGCATCCAGAATCTGTTGGATATGCAACGCCGCGCAATCGATATGCGGAAAATTCGTATTGGCTTCGTTAAATAACAGCGTAAGGTCGGTTCCGGCCATCAGGATGGCATCCACTTTATTTCTTCGCCGCAATGTACGGGCAAGGCGGGTCAAACCGAGCCACTGCTCTTCGGTGCCTTTTCCCTGCTGCGCCAACTCGGTATAAGTTTGGTGGATGAACCGCACCTCGTCGGGCAGGGGATGGCAGAACTCCACATCGTTGACCCGGCCAAAGAGTTGGGATTCGATCGCGAAGCGCGTGCCGAATACAGCCACGCGCGCGATTTTCCGCGACGCGATCTCCTTCTGAAGCGGCGCGAAGATACTCACGATGGGCAGCGGCGACAAGGCGGAAAGCTCTCTTTCACAGAAGTGCGGCGTGATCGCTGGGATGGCAATCAATTCCGCACCCGCGGCTTTCAATCGAGCGGCGAAGGCTGCCAGATATCCGGCCAGTCCGACGCGATCGCCAACCCGTACAAATTCGAACACAACTTCCGTTTCGGCATGGGCGATCACAAGATCGAGCGCCATGCCCCGCGCCGCGTGCGCTTTGGCCAGGCTGCGATAGTAGTAGGTCGTGGCTCCAACTCCGAGCCCGCCCACCAGGCCAAGACAACGTCCTTTCGCGCGCATTTCATGGCCCCTTTCGAGTTCGCTCAGGGCAAGCTCAAAAGCCGTGCCTTTTCAAAAGCGGATTTATGCAACCAGTTCTGAGATCGAATCAGAGAGCGACGGTTACGGCTTTGGTCTCCAGGTAATTGTTGAGGACTTCTTCGCCCATCTCGCGGCCCCAACCCGATTGCTTGTATCCGCCAAAAGGCAGAGAGGCGTCGAAGACATTGTGGCAGTTGACCCAAACGGTGCCTGCACGGAGGCCGCGAGCCACCTTGTGGGCAAGGCTCACGTTCTGGGTCCACACACTGGCGGCCAGGCCGTAGATGGTGTCGTTGGCACGCTTCACGATGGCTTCGATTTCCTTGTCGGAAAACGGAACCGCGCACACCACGGGGCCGAAAATCTCTTCCTGCACGACCTTCATACGCGGGTTGGTGTTGGTGAGCACGGTGGGGCGGACAAACCAGCCGCGGTCGACACCGGAGACGGGACCACCGGCTGCGACCTTCGCGCCCTCAGCAATTCCCGATTCGATGTAACCGACGACGCGGTGATACTGCTCGTCCGAGACCAGTGGGCCCATCTGGCATGAAGGATCCATTCCCGGCGCCAGCTTGATTCCGTTCGCCACCTGGCTCACGCCGTCCACAACTTCGTCGAAGACCTTTTCGTGAATATAGAGGCGGGAACCGGCACAGCAGCACTGTCCGTGGTTGAAAAAGATGGCGCTGGCTGTGCCCTGAATTGCGCTGTCGATTTTCGCATCGGGGAAGACCACAACGGGCGATTTTCCACCCAGTTCTAGCGACACCTTCTTCAGGTTTCCCGTCGCGGCTTTCACAATGAGCTTGCCCACTTCGGTGGATCCGGTAAAGGCCACCTTATCGACCAGTTCGTGAGCGGCCAGCGGCGCGCCGGCTCCTTCGCCGTAGCCGGTAATCACGTTGACCACGCCGGGCGGCAGACCCGCTTCATCCAGAACTTGCGCCAACCGCAGCCCGGAGAGCGGCGTCTGCTCGGCCAGCTTGAGCACAATCGTGCAGCCGCAAGCCAGCGCGGGCGCCAGCTTCCACGCCGCCATCAGCAGCGGGAAGTTCCACGGGATGATCTGCGCTACCACTCCGATGGGTTCGCGCAGCGTGTAGGAATGGAAGTCGTATCCGAACGAGAGAGGCAAAGTCTTGCCCGAGATCTTGGTCGCCCAACCGCTCATGTAGCGGAACATGTCCACGGTCAACGGCACGTCGGCCACGCGCGCCACCGAGAAGGGCTTACCGTTATCGAGCGATTCCAGCTCGGCGAATTCATCGTTATGTTGTTCGATGAGATCGGCGATCTTCCACAGCAAGCGGCCACGTTCCGAAGGCGACATGCGCGGCCAGGGACCATCGTCAAAGGCGCGGCGCGCTGCCATTACCGCGCGGTCGACGTCCGCGGCTTCGGCCTCTGGAACGTGGGTGACGACTTCGCCATTTGCGGGATTGTAAACCGGAAATTTCTTGCCGGACGCCGCGGCGACGAAGCGGCCGTCAATGAGCATCCTGTGATCGCCGCTCACAAAGTCGGCGGTACGACTACTGAGACGTGGGTCAAGCGACAGAGTGGCCATGGAAAGAACCTCCTGTGCTGCCGGGCGTAGTTGCTTTGAGGCCGGGGAAGGAGAGAGGGGAACAAATCCGACCACGCCGGGAGTCTGCACACAGGAACACTAGCACCGTGGCTTGTGGATTGACTAGAGCGGTTTCGGAAATACTATGTCCGGTCAAAGCGACACTGAGGGTCGTCGCTCCTTGGGGTCGCGTCGACTTGGCTGGCTCGAATGCGGAGTCACCATTTCCGAAACCGCTGTAGTAGGCGACAAGAAATTGGAAGTCAGCTTCTTCGCAACCAATACCAGCCGGGCAATGCAGTTGCGCGAGGCGCGCGGCTGGGGGACAATACCAGCAACCCTCAGAAAGCAGGACCCGTGATGCAGAATTTCTCGTTCAGACTGCAGGGATTTTTCTTTGCCATCGTCGGCGCGCTCTGCGTGGCCACGCTCTGTCTGGTCTCGGCCGCCGGCCGGGCGCAGGCTCCGTCCACCACCGGTTCCGTCCGCTCACAGCAGGACCAGGCCGCGGACGATGCCCTGCTGAACAAGGCCAGAGCCCTCTATTACTCGAGCGCGAAGGCGGGACTGGCCGGCTTCGATTGCACGGTCCATCCGGATTGGATGGCAACGTTTGTGTCGGCGAATCCGGGCACCACCATCAGCAACAATGACCCGCGGCTTGTGCTGCTGAACCGGGTTGCCATGGTGCTCCATGCGAACCTCAAAAACGGTTCCACTACGCTGGATTGGGCTGCGCCGACCGGCGCCCTCACCGCGGATCAGACCACACTGCTCGACCAGATGCATTCTGGAATCCAGCAGTCACTGGGGGGCTTTATCCAGTTCTGGACACCGTTCGTGGATGGCTCCGTGATCCCCGATAACTCGAGCGGGTTGGCGGTGACGCATACCGCCTCCGGAATCACATTCCACGCCGCCGCCGCCGCCGACGGCACCTCGGTGACCGAGGTCTTCTCCAACGATCTTCTGCTGGAACACTACGACGTGGTCATGAGCGGCACGTCGATCAAGTTCGACCCGTCGTACAAGGCCACGCCGCAGGGGCTGCTGGTGGAGCACTTCGTGGCCGACATTCAAAAGGCCGACGATCCATCGGCCCCGGTGCAGAAGATGATTGTGGCCGTCCAGTACCAGACCGTCGAAGGATTCCCCATCCCCTCGCAGCTCAACATGGAAGTGGTGGGCAGTGGCGTCATGAACATGACGCTCAGTCAATGCACCGTGCAGCGGTGAACGCGGTTGCACCAGGCGGGGCTGCGGCGAAATCAGGGACGCGGTCAGCGATGGCGGCGTCCCACCCTTGCGACAGAATTTCAAGAGGCAGGTTCTTCGACTCGGTCGCCGCAGCGATCTCGCTCAGAATGACAGCAAGGATGGGGCACGGAGTTCCAGTGCCCATAAAAAAGCTCCCGGCGACGGGAGCTTTTTTGCTGCACTCAAGATCGGTTATTGGCCAGGGGGCGTTACGGGTTCCAGGTTCGAGGCCTGTTCGTAAGTCACGCGCAGGTACTTGTGCGGATTCACGGGCACGTTGTGCAAGCGCACCTCGTAGTGCAGGTGGGGCCCGGTGGCCCTGCCCGACTGGCCCACGTAACCAATGACCTGGCCGCGCGTTACATGCTGTCCGGGAACCACCGCAATCGCAGAGAGATGTCCATACAGCGTCAGCACTTCGTGACCGTGGTTCAGTACTACCGCGCGTCCGTATCCCGCGCCCATTTCTTCGCCGGTCACTTCGCCATCGCCTGCCGCGCGCACCGGAGTTCCATAGGGCGCGTCAATGTCTACGCCGGAGTGGAACGCGCCTTCGCCGTTGATGGGATCCTCACGCTCGCCGAAGCTTGACGCCACGCGCCCTTCAACCGGCCACATGGATGGCGCGTCGGCCAGCTCCGTCCAGTCGCCGGTAAAGTTCGACGACAGTCCGCTCTCCAGGGCGCGCGAAATCTGCCCGGAAAGAGCTTCGTCGCGCAGCCTGTAAAACGTGTCGATGGAGTTGGCGACCTGCTGCTGGCTCATGTCGTCAGATTGCGACATGCTGGCTGGAGCCTTGGCACTGGCCGGGGCCGCGGGCTTAGCGGGGTTGAGCCGGTTCTCGCGCAATCCGTAGAGCGCCGTCACCTCGTTGGCCAGAGCGCCCAGTGACGCCACCTGTATGCTGCGATTGTGCGCGATCTCTTCCATGCGCTGGTAATTCAGGCGCAGGGCTTCGCGTTCCGCGCGAACCTGGTTGTAACTTTCGGTTTTGAGCAGCATGCGGGTGTAGGACCCGGCCAGGCCCACAATGGTGAAGGCGCCGATGATCGCTGCCACCACGAATCCGTAGGCATACTTCAGCGGAAGCGGAATCTTCCGCAGGTGGCCGTCCTCATCCCTCGCGACAAAAACTATGTAATAACGTTTGCGTAACATTGTGCCTTGCGATCCCCGGCGACCCTCGGGCCGCAATGAATTCCAACACGGGGGGAAAAAGTATCGCGTACGAGCATTTACGCCCACACCGAAGCTGTACAGCCCCACAGGGCAGATGCGGGAACTTTGGTTAAGGTTAACAGACGCTTCACACAGGGTCAATCAAAAGCATCGGCATTCCATGCCTTAAGTTACCAAATTGGAATCAGCCCTCGCCAAGTGCCCGTTTTCATGGTAACTCCTTTGGCATCAGCGGAACGCGCTTGGGAAAATCTCCCGGCAAGCGCGCCCGGCCCGCCGTTTGGACTCCTCCGGAGCCCCAATATCCTATCCTGAAGGACATGCAATCCGGTCCGAAACAGCCCCACGGCGGCACGCCGGGCGAGTTGGCCCTGCTGAAGCAGATCCGCGCACGGGCAGCGCAACTCTCCCGTGGCATCGCCCACGACGGGTTGCGTCTCGGCATCGGCGACGACTGCGCGTTGCTTCGAATCGGCGCCGGTGAGGAGTTGGCCGTGACCACCGATCTTTCCATCTCCGGCCGCCACTTTCGGCGGGAATGGCAAACTCCCGAGTCCATTGGGCATCGCACCCTGGCGCGCGGCTTGAGTGACCTGGCCGCCATGGGCGCGCGGCCTGTCGCGGCTTTCCTGTCGCTCGGCGTCCCCAAAGAACTGATCCAAAACGCAAAAGGGCGTGAGCCCTGGCCCGGCAAGAAAATCTGGCTTGGCGAAAAAACATGGATTAACCGGTTTTTCGATGGATTCCTTGCGCTGGCCACCTCCTTTCAAACGCCCCTGGCAGGCGGCGACCTGGCGGAATCGCCGCTGGCTGTCGCCGATATCGTTCTGGTTGGCGCAGTGCGGCGCGGTAAAGCATTGCTCCGCTCCGGCGCGCGGCCCGGCGATCTGCTTTACGTGACTGGCAGCCTGGGCGGCTCGGCTGCGGGTCTGGCCCGGCTGGCTCAATTAGCCGCGAACGCGAGCGCGGCGCGGCCTGACTCCAAGAGAATTGCTCCGTTGCGCATTCCCGCCAAACTGCAATCGCAACTCGCGCCGCATCTCTATCCGCAGCCGCGCATCGCGCAGGGATTGTGGCTGGCTCGCCGCGGCCTTGCGAGCGCAGCTCTCGATTTGAGCGACGGGCTTTCTACCGCTCTTGCCCACCTGTGCGAGGAGTCAGCTGTCGCCGCTGAAGTCGATGGGGCGGCGCTGCCTGTTCATTCGGGCGCGAGCCTCGAACAGGCTCTCAATGGCGGCGAAGATTACGAACTGCTGTTCACTGCTTCTGCGGAGGCGCGCGTGCCGCGCAGGATCGCCGGGGTTGCGGTGACGCGCATCGGCCGCATCGTGCGCCCGCGCAAAGGCAGGCCGGCGATCGCGCTTGTTACTGTGAACGGCACGCGGCCCCTCGCGCCACAGGGTTGGGAGCATTTTTCGTGATGGAAAGTGGTCCCCGCAGTCAGTTCAGGCACCATCCTCAAAGACTCTCGGAACATCGACGCCGAGCGCGGTGGCGAGATCGTGCTGATGATCCTGCTCCTGGGCGAGGATTTTGCGGAGCTGCTCAG
>Ga0181530_10007370_pt1 | contig 10503 bp, 8 predicted proteins | sample PEATcosm2014_Bin_42_FD_119769 | JGI IMG/M metagenome (GOLD analysis project Ga0181530, IMG submission 119769) | Peatland microbial communities from MTU Mesocosm Facility, Houghton, MI, USA - PEATcosm2014_Bin10_60_metaG | ecosystem: Environmental > Terrestrial > Soil > Wetlands > Peat | place... | reverse complement strand
TCACCAGCGAGAGCAGCCGTTGCAGCCCAGGACGGTTTAGGCTTTTGGCGGACTCACCGCCATCCACGATGACTTCGAGCAACGTAACGCCCCGGACCGTCGCCATTGCTCGGACCTTTGCCTGTTGGGCCTCCAGGGAAACTCCCTGGTCTGCCTGTCTATCGGTTGACACACGCACGTAGCCGACCGCTCGCATGTCGTTCACGATAGACAGTGTGTCGCGGAACATCAAGTCGGAGGAAGGCGCTGCGATACCTTAGCTCATGCGAAGGAACGTTCTGTTGACGTCGAGAGCCTGCGGGCAGCCCTCAACCGCGCAGCGCCCGACGCAGCTCAGGTCTCCGACCTGCACTCATATGTGCAAGCATCGGACTTTTGGAAATGTTAGTGGGACCCTGGGACCGCTGGGACCAGAGAACCGCTTGGTCGGCGCGCAAAATCCGGCCGGACGCCCCGACGTCCTTCGGGGCAAGTGCCAAACCGTTGGTATCCAGTTTTGAGGGGCGGGGAATTTGGGGGGATTTGGGGGTAGGACGGCATTTGGACGATACCCATTCCGCCTAAGCTGTTTCTGGTCAGTGTGTTAACGCGCCCTTCTCTCGATGCTCTGTGACGCCACTCGACCGCCAAAAGTGCCCCTGGGAGGGCCAAGTCGGGCGTCGCCAGAATGTCCTCTGTAACTGGCCTAAGTATCTGAATCAAAACTACATAAGCAGGTCTGTGACCGGTGTCTGACCGTTCCGTGACGTCACTGGCTGAAACGCCAAGGCGTCGCAAGCCCCCCACAATCGGCTCATTGCAAGGCAGATAGTCAGAGCCTCAAAAAAGCCACCGCCCTTCAGGCGGGTTTCTGCGCGGCGCCGCCGGGTGCCGGGTGCCGCGTCATCGATGCCGCGTGCTGCGTCCCCTGCGGCCGTTTCCTCCGTTGCTCCTCCGCTGCTCCAGCGGTCTCTCACAGGGTCGCACAAGAGTCGAAAGGTAGCGAAGCAGGGCTATCCAAATCATCTCAATCCATGTGCCGCAATTATCGTCCATCCACACGCCCCCTCGAATCCAGGTACGATGACTCAGACATGATTTCCCAGGCAGACGTTAAGCCCCTTACGCGCTCGCGCCAACTCCATCTGCGGGCTTGCGAGATTATCCTCGGCGGAGGGCAGACGGTCAGCAAACAGCCGGAACGTTACGACCGGGAACGGTTTCCAGCGTTCATCGACCGCGCCGCCGGGTGCCGCGTCATCGATGTCGACGGAAACGAATTCATCGATTACATCATGGCGTTGGGACCGGTTGTCCTGGGGTACTGCTGGCCGGCAGTAGACGATGCGGTGCGCCGACAGTTGCAAAAAGGGGTGCTGTTTTCTTCCAGTTCGCCGCTCGAAGTGGAATTGGCGGAGCGGCTGGTGCACCTTCTGCCGAACGCGGAGTGCGTGCGCTTCTTCAAAACCGGCGCGGAGGCGACAGCGGCGGCCGTGCGGCTGGCGCGCGCCTTCACGGGTCGAAACAAAGTAGTCAGCGTAGGCTACCACGGCTGGCACGATTGGTGGGTGGCCAAGAATCGCGAAGCCGGTGTTCCCGAAGCGACGTATCCCTTCACCCTGGACTTGCCCTACGGGGACATCCCCCGGGCGAGCGAGTTGTTCGAGCGCCATGGAAAAGATATCGCCTGCCTGATCCTGGAGCCGGTCGTGCTGGATCTCGACGAAACATTCGTGCGGGAAGCGGCTGCCTTGGCGAAAGCGTGCGGAGCGTTGGTCGTTTTCGACGAGATCATCACCGGATTTCGGACCTCACCAGGCGGAATGCAGCAGCACCTTGGGCTCGACGCGGACCTGGCGACATATGGTAAGGCGATCGCCAATGGCTTTCCGCTATCGGTGGTGGCCGGGCGGAAAGAGATCTTCGAGCGCGCACGAGACCTCTGGATCAGCACCACCTTTGGCGGGGAAGCGCTTTCTTTGGCGGCGGCATTGGTAACCATCGACGAACTGCAGAAGCCTGCCACTACGAAGTTGCTTTGGACCTTGGGCGAGCGGCTCTCGGAAGGTTGGCGGGCGCTGCTCGGCGCGCGGCCCTATGTTGGCGCGGGGGTAAGAGGCTTCGGGCCTTTGCCGGTCTTGCAGTTCCGGGCCGAAGCAAAACCGCAAGAAGACGCCTTCATTTCCCTCATGCTGGAGCAGGGCTATCTGACACGCCGCGCGCACTATTGGTTTGTAAGCGCGTCCCACACTCTGGCCGATATCGATGCGACGCTGGAGGCCTGCGCCCGGGCGTTTGACGCCCTACCCGCGGCGGGAGGCGCGCGATGAGGGGAGTCGGCGCGCCTCTGGCCTGGATTAGCCTGCTGGCCTGCCCGTGGCTCGCGGCGCAGCCGCAGAGTTGGCAGGCGCCTCCGGCCGACGTTCGCGCCGCCGAGGCAAAACTGGTTCCCGCGTTGCGGCAGGCAATGGAGAGCGGAGATGAAGACGGGGTCCGCTCGGTCGTCGCGCAAATCCGCCAGACATTGGGCAAATGGGCCGGGCACACGGAAGTGGAGACTAAGTACCACAAGCCGGTGAATGCCGCTCCGCCTCCTCCCCTGTCGGAAATTCGCGCGGGTTGGAACGCGCTTTTTGAGTCCACTGAGTCGCTGTATAAGGGACACGGCCAATGGGTGCACGCCGGGCCCGCTCCCTTACGCGAGACCGGCGACGTTGTGCTCGGCTATATCGACGCCGTTAAGGCGGGCGCAAGCAATCGTGAACTGCTGCTCCAGCGCATCCGCGAAGGATTAGACTACCTGCTCTCCGTGCAGGCGCCGAACGGGGTTTTCCCCTTCCCCGACGTGCGCGGCAAAGATCCGTTCTTCGGCCCGATGATCGAACGCGAGGTGGTCAAAAACCCCGATATCCTTTGGCACGGCTGGATGATCAAGGACGAAGGCGACGGCGGGCTGCAGTTTGACAACGGCGTCTGCGGCTACGCCATGCTCGAAGGCTACGGGCTGCTGCACGACGGTAAATACCGGGACGCCGCGCGGCGCGCCGCGGATTGGGCCGCGGCCCATGAACCGGTCGCGAATTTCAATTACAACTCGTTTTCCGTATGGCTGCTGGCTGGCATGTACCGGGAGAGCGGAGAGCGCAAGTACCTGGACGCGGCGGTCCGCAAGGCCCGCATCGGGGTGCTGCCGGGAGAAATGGAGAACGGCCGCTGGGTCGATCCGCATAACGCCCGCCCGGCCTACCATTGGATCATGGTGCGCGCCCTGTTGGGGCTTCACGCGGCGCTGCCGGTGGGGGATGCGTTCGAACCCGTGCTGCGCAAGGACCTGGTTTCCGCCATTGACAATGGGACTCGGGAGATCCTCGATAACGGCGCGCCTTCCTTCGAAACCCCGCTTGCCGTGCTTCCCGCGGCGTGCGCCATGCCGGGCGCCAAGCCGGAGTGGCTCACCGCTCTGAACGTGCTGATCAACGGCGTTTTCGACGCGGCGCAGAACGACCCGAAGCGGATCCGCGGCATATCGCCCTACGGGTACGCCAGCTACCTTCTTTTCCGGACAGAGCAGAAATAGGCTCAGACGGGAGGGGCGAGTCGGCTGCCGAAGATGCCGCGGGCATTCACCCCGTAGATCCGCCGCTTGTCGTCATCCGCAATGCGGGCGAAAGCGATGCGGGCGATCTGCGAACCCATGCAAAGATAGACGGAATCGCTGCCGTAAAGTATTTTTTCGGCGCCGCACGCGTCTCTCAGCCGTTCGATGATGCGGTGTGGGCCGTTCGACGTGCAGGTATCCACCAACAGGTTTGGCAGATCGCGAACCCACTTCAGAACCGCCGCGTTTCCGCCGGCGTAATGCGCCACGATGAGTTTCATTCGCGGATAGGCTTGGCCAATGGCGCCGATGCGGTCGAGTCCCTGGCCCACATGAAACAGAACTGGCAGCGAATGCTCCTGCGCGAATTCGAAGGGGACGCGGTAGGCCGGCCCGTCGGCGGGATAGGCGTGGAGCGCGCCGTGCAGCTTGATGCCGGCAAACGGGGAATTCGGGGCGAGAATGCGGTCCAACTCGGCGCGCGACGCCTCCCGGAGATAGGGTTGGAATACGACATAGGCACGCACGCGTCCTGGGTGGCGCGTGGCGGCCTGAACGCACTGATCGTGGGCCCGTTTCAGCGCCTCCACGGTAGTCGCCTGGAGAGCGCCGAAATGGCTGACTACGATCTGCCGCGTGCCGCACCGGTCCATGTCCTCGATCAGCAGATCCACGTTCCGGGGCCACACCGCGCCGGGCGGGGTCTCGTCGATGTGGCCGTGCGTATCGATCACTTCGACGGCCCGGATCGGGCGGCCGGCACGGGCCTCATCAGGCAGTGACGGGACCGCGTTTTGCGCCTGGGCCGTCAACGCCGCCCCAGCGGCTAAAGCACCGAAAAGATCTCTGCGGGTCAGCTTGGTCATTGTCCCTCCCGGCCGGCATTCGCCAGCAGGCGCCGCAGGTTTCCCCCGGCGATCATCTCCAGCGATTTCTGCGGCAGCGAACTATACAGCAGCATGCCAGTGGCGATGCTGGCGTCCAGTCGCGGCAGCCCCGTGGCGAACAAAAAGCGCTCGGGCCCCACCATCTCCGCCAGGCTTTCGAGCTGGTGAAACAAGCCGAACAGCGTGATGGTGGCGTAGAGGTTGGGATGCTTCTGCATCAGCGGTGCCAGCAGCGGTGCGCTGTTATACCGCGGTTCCAGAATCACCACCGGCAGGCGCGGAAAAGCGGTGCAGAACTGTTCGACGGGATCGTAGGCGCCGCTTCCCAACTGCTCCACGTTGAGTAGCGGCTCCGGCAGCAGCAGCGGAATACGATACCGTTCGAGGCCAGCCAGGATGCCACCGATCAGGTATGTTCGCAAGGGAAGCGGCGATGCCGCCGGCCCCTCGTCGGGAAACAAGCGGGCGGCCCTGGCCCCGCTGCTCACGATCCGCTCAGCTTCATTGTCGAGGTTCTCTCCTATAGTGGCCGGAGACGTCTGCAGTACCCAGCACGGGACCAGGCGGTTCGACGCTTTGGCCGCCGCCAGCGTGAGGCCGTTCATCTGCTCCGCGCCCTCTGGCGATAGGGCATAGTGGAAGAACAAAGCCTGTTCGATGCCGAAGTGGTCCATCTCGTCGAGAAGAGCCCGTGTGTCCGGCAGCGGAGCGGGAAGGGGCGGAATCGTGTCGCCAATCATCGCATTGGCATCGAAGAAAGGTAAGTGCATTTAGGTGCCTCCCTGCATGCCGCGGCCGGACACCGTGCGGGCCTGCCGCTGAGCTTCGAGGGCCAGTTGCGAGGCCAGGAAACAGTGCTGTTGCGGCATCGCGGTTTCGGTGCGGTTTAAAATGTCGTCGATCAACTGCGCGGCGTACGGGCAGGGATGGCCCGCACAATCGAAGTAGGACGTACCGGCGTGATCCACCAGGAAGAGATGATTGCCGCCGGGCCGCCCGGCGAGGTCGCAGTTCTTGCGGATCTCGATGAAGCCCTCGGTGCCGAGGATGGTCAGGCGGCCGTCTCCCCAGGTGTCCAGCCCATCGGGCGTCAACCAGTCGACGCGCGCGTATCCCGTGCCGCCGTCGCCGCGAACCGTGAGATCGCCGAAATCTTCCATCTCCGGATAGTCGGGGAAACGGAAGTTTCCCCAATGAGCGGCAACGATCTCAGCGCGGGTGGAACCGGTAAACCAAAGAAACTGATCGAGCTGGTGCGACGCGATGTCGGCGAGGATACCACCATACTCGCGTTTGCGGAAAAACCAGGCGGGGCGTGAGCTAACGTTGGCGCGATGCGGTCCCAGGCCGATGGTCTGCACCACGCGGCCAATGGCGCCGGCGGCTACTAACTCCCCCGCCCGTACCGTGGCGGGATGGTGAAAGCGTTCACAGAAATCCACCGAGTAGATACGGCCGGTTTCCGCTTGCACGCTCCGCGCTTCAGCCAATTGTTCGAGCGTGGTAAAGCCAGGCTTGTCTACCATGAAGTCTTTGCCGTGCCGCATGACGGCGAGGCCGAGCGCGGCCCGTTGGCAGTTTATGGCCGCGCTGGCGACGAGAGCGATGGAAGGGTCTTCGAGGATTTCCGCCGGCGCGCGCGCCCGCCGCGCCCCCGGATACCGGGCCATGAACTTGGTGCACAGATCCTCCTCGGCGGCGAAGAAGGATGCAAGCTGGCCACCGGCGGCGGCGAGGGCGTCCACCTGAGAATAAATATGGCCGTGATTCAGGCCTATCACCGCGAATCGAATTCTATGCATGGTTCCGAATCGACTGGCGCTGGGGGCGCGCCGCTACTCCGGCGCATGACAATGCCAAGCAGGATCAAGACCGCTGCCGACCCTACGGTCATCCAGCGATCCACCGCATGCTGGGGTAGCAGGGTCAATACCGCTACAAGCACGCCAACAATCAGGGTCAAGGTGCCAATGACGCCCACCGGCGCAGGTAATTCCAGGTTGCCCGGGCGCTGGGCGACCGGGGTCCTCATTTTGCGGTACAGCTCTCGAATGCGCTCGGCCTCGGCAGCGGAACGGGGCGCCAGCGCACTGCCGAACATGACGGCACACCCCAGGACGATGCTGACGACCACCACGTTTTGGAACGGCAGCGGTTGCGCCAGACCGAACCAGCCATAAAAGAATTGGTTCACGCAAGCGAACGCAAAGCAGACCACCAACGCGGCCGTTCCGGACCAGCCGCGCGCGCTCGGAACCACCAGACCGAGAAGCATGGGCAGTACGATCGGAATGACCACAAATCCGATGAGCGACTGGGCGAGGGCAAATAGGCCCGAAGAAGCCAGCGCGATCCAAATCGCAATTCCAACCGCCGTGCCGCCGATCAGCGCCACCGCGACTCGCGCGACAAGAATCTGCTCGCGCCCCCCGGCGCGCGGCCGCAGAAAGCGCAAATACAGGTCGTTGACGAAAGATGTGGAGCGCACGTTCCAAGCCACGCTCAGCGTGCTCATAGTGGCCGCAAGCATGGCCGCGGCGACCACGCCGATCATGCCGGTGGGCAGCAGTTTCAAGGCAATGTGCCCGTAGGCGACCTCGGCCTGCGCCATCACCCGCGGATCGGCGATTTCACGAGCCCACAGGACCCGCGCGATGAAGCACGGCCCCAGCAGCAGGAATGCATGGGGCAAAGCCAGACCGGTTGCCAGCAGCGCGGCTTTGCGCGACTCGCGTTCGTTCGGCGTGGAGCAGAGAAGCTGGATGACACCCCAGTCGCCGTTGTAGTCCAGCAGATAGGAAGCCCAAAAGGCGAGCAGCCATCCCAAGGTGCGGCCGTGTTCGGGGTGCGGAAAGCTGCCGTAACCTGCCGGGATCAGCGCCACGAAATGCGCCCAGGACCCGGCTGCGAAGATGTGAGCCACCGAGCTGGCGAACATGGGGATGACGGCGAGAAAAAGAATGATGAATTGCAGAACGTCGGTCACCACTACGGCACAGAGCCCACCCAACATGGTGTACGTGATCATTGCCGCGCCCGCCCCGGCAACGGTCCACAGCAGCGGTAACCCGGTGATCGCTTCCACCAGCTTGCAGACGGCATAAAGGCGCGTGCCGCTGGCGATAAACGTCGTGCCGATTCCCAGGATGCTGAAGATCTTCCGCGTTCCGGAATTGAAGCGCGCTTCCAGATATTCCGGCGGCGAGGTGACGTTGAGCCGCCTCCAGCGCTTGGCGAAGACCAGCGCCGCAAGCAAAAACGCGAATACCGGTCCGGTCTCCAGCAGCAGGCCGGAAAGCCCGTCCACGTAAACCAGGGACGCGATGGCGACGAATGTATACGCGGTAAAGTTGGCCTTGTAAATGGCGATTCCTGCCGCCCACCAGGGAATCGAGGAGCCCGCCCGGAAATAATCGTCGGGCGTCTTGATGTACCGCGCATAATAGCTCCCGGCAAGCGTGACAATCGCGATGTACGCGGCCACCACGGACCAGAGTACGAACTGGTTTTGACCGGCCACTCAAACCGCTCCGGAGGAAACCGGCCTCAGCGTCTTCGCGCCCCGGCTCACCTTGCGAAATGCGTCCGCGTATTGATCGAACAAGTCCTGGCAGGGGATTGCCCGGTCGTAGGAGGGGATGGCAATCAGCCTGGGATAGATGTCTTCGGTCACCGGAAGATCGCCCGCGCGATACTGTACGGCCGAGCTCTCCGTCGAGTAACTCCATGGCCATCCGCGCCCCAGCGGATTGCGTTCGGTGTACATGGGGGTGAGATGCAGCATGGGATAGCGCTCCGGCTCGGCCGGCACTCCTTCGGCGCGCAGCGCATCGAGAAACGTTTGCAGGGGCAGGCCATCGAGCTCGGCTGGTTGGTAGAGCAACCGGTAACCGTAAAATCCGCCGCGATCCACGTGCGGAGCCGTGTAGGGAGGCTCGATGCCCGCTATCCCGCGCAGGCAATCGGTCAGGTGATTCATGTTGGCCGTGCGAATCCGGTTTCTCTCTTCCAAGTATCGCATCTGGCCCAGGCCGATCACGGCATTCAACGGATTGATGCGGTATTTGAAGGCGCCGAAGCCGGTTTCGCGGAACGGGCGGTGTGCGGGGATCTGAAGATGCAGATCGAGTCTTCCAGGGCTCTGCGCCAGCAGCAGGGCGCGCTCGTAATAGTCGCGGCGGCGGGTGACCATCATCCCGCCCTCTCCAGCGGGCAGCGCCTTGGAAGCCTGCAGGCTGTAGCAGCCGATGTCGCCGATGGCGCCCAGTTTGCGCCCGCGGTACGTTCCCCCGTGCCCGTGCGAGGCATCTTCGATGAGGCAGAGCCCGTGGCGCGCCGCCACAGCGCCCAGCGCATCCATATCCGCGGCATGCCCCCAGAGATGCAATGCGATGATGGCCCGGGTGCGGGGCGTGATGCGGCGTCCCACGTCGGCGGGATCAAGCGTGAACGTGCGGGCATCGATGTCGGCAAAGACCGGCACGGCGCCGGCTCCCAGGACGCAGCCGGCCGTGGCAATCCATGCATAAGATTGCACGACCACTTCGTCGCCGGGCCCCACACCGGCCGCGAACAACGCCGAATGCAGCGCCGCCGATCCGTTGACGCGGGAGAGCGCAAACTCCACCCCGAAGTACTCGGCCCACCGCTCTTCGAACTGGCGGACCGGCTCCGCGTAGCCGGGATCGGAAATGAGTCCGGAGCGCATCGCGGCGCTCACCGCCGCGATATCTTCCTCCGTCAGAATAGGCCACCGGAATTCGCGCTGAATCGTAACGGCGGGTTGGCCGCCAAGTATCGCAAGAGTTGAGTCGCTCACGGGTGTCCCCCTGGTTCGCTAGGTTATCGAAAACCGGTTCCCCGCAAAATGGACGAAACGCGCAAACCATGGATGGGCCATCAAGGGAATCCAGCGGCGGACAATTTCGTCCATTTGCAGGGGCGCCAGCCGATGGGAAACTGAAGCCGTGCGGGTTCTGATCATCGGTGGCAGCGGTCACATCGGCGGTTACCTGGCGCAATACTTCGCCGGATGCGGACAAGAGATCGTCGTTCTTTCCCGCGGCATACAGCCGCTTCCGGACGTCCAGGGCGTTCGGCTGATCACGGTTGATCGCGCCGCCGCGGAAGCGGAGCCGGCGCCGGATGGCATCCGCACCCGCTGGCAGAGCCTGCTCCAGGAAATCTCCGCCGATTGCGTGGTGGACCTCATCGCCTACGAGGCATCCAGCACACGCCAGACTCTGGAGGCTATCCGCGGGCGCGCCCGCCACTTCGTAAACATAGGCTCCGGTTGGCGGTTCGGCGAACCGGCCACGCTGCCGACGCGAGAGGATGATCCGCCGCGGCCGCGCTGCCACTATGGCGAGCAGAAACAGGCCATGTGGGAGGCGATCGAGCGGGAGTTTCGGGAAAACGGTCTGGCAGGCACGCAAATCGACCCGCCGGCAATCCAGGGAGCGCCGAAGGTTCCCAATGGTCCGACCGGCCTGCGGCTGCTGGAAGTGCATCAGGGGATCGCGGATGGGATTGCCGTCCGGATACCCGGCACCGGCGAGACCATCCTCGGCATGGTGTACGTGGCCGATGTCGCGCGCATGGTGGTGCTGGCCATCGAACAGCGCGACCGCGCCGCCGGCCAGGCTTTCAACGTCTCATGCGGCAGGGGCATCACGTATAACGGTCTGTTCGAGCTGATTCGCGAGTTCTGCGGCTCGGAAGCCACCTGCGAACACGTACCGCTCGATGAGTTCGAGAAGCTTTACCCCCAGCGCACCAGCCGCCATCACACGCTGTATCACCAGTTGCTTTCCGGCGACAAAGCACGCCGCGTACTGGGTTTCGAGCCCTCGGTGGATCTGGAAACCGCCGTTCGCGACAATCTTCAGTACCTCGTGGACGCGGGAAAACTGGTGCTACGCGCGGCGCGACGCGGGAGCCATGGCCTCCACACCCGCGCATGAACCGGCATCCGCCCGCGAACGGAGCAAACGCGGAGCCGGGAGGGCACGCCTTGATGTAGAAATCGAAGCCGTGCTT
>Ga0181530_10007366_pt1 | contig 10507 bp, 10 predicted proteins | sample PEATcosm2014_Bin_42_FD_119769 | JGI IMG/M metagenome (GOLD analysis project Ga0181530, IMG submission 119769) | Peatland microbial communities from MTU Mesocosm Facility, Houghton, MI, USA - PEATcosm2014_Bin10_60_metaG | ecosystem: Environmental > Terrestrial > Soil > Wetlands > Peat | place... | reverse complement strand
CGCCCTTTTGTAAACCTCTCCGCGCTCACCAGTCCGCCGGGTTGCGTCAGTCCACCGCCAACGTGGTCCTTGTCACAGGTTGTTGACCAACCGCGCCGCCGGCTACGTTTCATAGAGTTGCTGTCCGTTTCCAGAACCGCTGGCACGCGAGCGACAAACCGTCTTTTGTTGACTAGGTTTTCCAACCCGAACCGGTGCCGAGGTGCCACTTAGCCCCGTTTTCGCTCCAGGAAAGTCTTCAGCGCTACTGCGTTGTTGTGCTCCGGGTCTTTGGCGCTAAACACCAGAGTGACCCGGCCTTCCTTGGCGGCGCGCAGGATCGGTTGCCAGCCCATGGGGTTCTCCTCCAGTTGGGCAGAATACCGGCGCTGGAACTCCTCCCATTTCGCCGGGTCATGAGCGAACCATTTGCGCAATGTGTCGCTGGGGGCAAGTTCTTTGAGCCAACCAGCCAGGCGCAAGGCATGTTTCTTCACGCCGCGCGGCCAGAGGCGGTCCACCAGCAACCGTGCACCATCTTCCAGGCTGGGCGGGTCGTAAACCCGCCGCGTTTGTATCCCGTTCACAGCGTACCCTCATCCGACGACGGCGTGTCGTCAACCTGGGGAGCTAGGCGAGATAGCCAATGCCCATGGCAGATAGCCAACGGCCAATGGCAATGGTCAGAAGGTATGTCCTGCGTGCGTAAAACGAGATCTGCCCAACATGCAAAGACCTCCGCGGGTAGCAGTGATAACGCCACCCCAGGCGTTTGCTAGTGCTTCGGGCGGAGCAGGATCGCTTTCTTGTCGGTGCCTTCCACCTCGACGCTGTGGGTCTCGATGCCGGGATCGTCTTTGAGGGCCTGATGGATGATGCGCCGGTCGAAGGCGCTCAGCGGCTCCAACTCGACCACGTCTCCCCAGCGCCGGACTTTCTCGGCGGCCTCTTTCGCCTTCTTGACCAGCGCCTCGCGGGCCTGCGCCCGATAGCCGCTCACATCCACCATCACTTTGGGCACCGAAGGGTCCTGCTGGAAGAGCAGGCGGTTGGTAATGTATTGGAGGTCGGCCAAAGTCTGGCCCTGGCGGCCGATGAGGCGGCCCGAATCCTCCGTTTTCACGTCGAGCAGGAGGCCGTCTTCCATCTGGAGTTCCTGGACGGTGGCCGGGATGTTCAAGAGATCCAGGATCTTTTGCAGCGTAGCTTGAGGTGCAGCAGGCATAAATGGCTAATGGTTGATCGTTGATATTGGCCGCAGTCGCTTAATCCGTTGGCCTTCTATTTCCTCTTTTTCGGCGGCGGCGTCAATACCGGACCTTTGGATGGCGCGGTGGTGTCCGGGGCCATTTTCGTCAGCTTGGTTTGCGCGATGGTCAGCAGGTTCTGCACCGTCCAGTAGAGGGCCAGCCCGGCGGAGAAGTTATACAGAATGAAAAGGAACATGAGCGGCATGTAGCGCATCATCTTGGCCTGCATGGGGTCCATGCCGGGCGAAGGCGGCGAGAGGCGCGCCTGCCAGAGCATCGTCACGCCCATGATCAGCGGCAACAGGTTGAACGGAAAGGTTGTGCCCGGGATCATGAACAGCGTGTCAGGCTTGGACAGGTCTTTGACCCAGAGGAAGTGAGCCCCGCGCAGCTCGATAGCGCTCTGAATCATGCGATAAAACCCGAAGAAGACGGGGATTTGCAGGACCATGGGCAGGCAGCCACCTAACGGGCTGACCTTGTGTTCCTTCATGAACTCCATGGTCTTCTTGTTGGCCTTGACCGGGTCATCCTTGTATTTCTCCTTGATGGCGTTCATCTGCGGTTGCAGCGCCTGCATCCGCTTCATCGAGCGCGTGCTCGCCTGCGTCAAAGGCCAGAATACGACCTTGATGAGCACGGTGATAACGATGATGGCCCAGCCATAGGCAATCCCGAGCCCGTTGTGGACCCAATTCATCGTCAGCAACAGGGCCTTGGCGAAGAAGCCGAAAAAGCCGCTATAGCCCATCACCAGGTCAATGTTGTTGTTAAAACGGCTCCCAATCCGCGCCAGCGTCTGATACTCCTTAGGCCCGGCGAAGAGATATATCTGACGCTGCACGCTCTGGCGCGGGGCCAAGGTCTCAGCGGGGTACACCAGGGCAGCCTCATAGCCCTGTTGCGGGGGCGTATTCGTAGCAACCAGAACGCCCTCCACGGCGATCGGGCGCGGCATCTCGACCTTGCGAACTACGACTTGCTGGGCCGGCGCGGCTGCCAGGGCATTGGTCGTGGTTTGCGGCATCAGCGCGAGCGTGAAGAACTGGTTGTGCACCGCCACCCAAACCACATTGCTGTTCCCGCCGCGATACTCCGCGGGCGGGATGCGCGGCATGCAGGCGAAGCCCCTCGAGGAGAAGTAGCTGGCGCCCACCTCGTCGGTCCTTATGCCATTGTACCAGAGCACGCCGACGGCCTGGCCGTTGTCGCGCGGGTCCATCGGCGTGGCGGTGCCGACCACCCACTCCTGGGCGGGCAAGGCCAGAGGCTGCGCCGTGCGGTTTTCCAGCCGGACCGTCGCGGCCACGAGATAGTTCGTGCTGATCTGAAACTCCTTCACGATGCTCAGGCCGTTGCTCAGAGTCTTCTCGGCGCGCACGAGGTCGCCGGCCTTCGTCAGGGTGAAAATGCCGTCGCCTTGCACCGCGTCTCCATCCAGCACAGCCAGCGTCGGCGCGGGTGTGAACGTGTCGAGGGTTGCCACGTTATTGGCCTGGGGTTGCTTCTCGCGACGCGCGGAAACGGTTTCCGGGTAGCGCAGCAACTCCACCAGCCTCAGGCCGCCTCCGTAGGAGGTGAAGGTGTAGTGTGCGTTCTCGTTGGTCACTTCCAGCAACTGTTCCGGGGTGTTGGTACTGACGATGGGCTTGACCGCAGCCATTGGTTCCTCCACAGGAGGCGGCGGCGTGGTCAGGGTTCGGTTCGTAGAAGCTGACAGGGCGGGCAGCGCATTGGTCGCCCGCGGCGGAACGGGCCGGGGCGGATTGAGCTTGGGCACCAGCACGAAGTTCCAGAGCACGATCAGGACCAGGCAGGCCGCGATGACGATGATTGAGGTTCGGTCCATATTGGTTATGCCGTAGCGGCAGGCATCTTGCGTGCCGTAGAGCCGGGCATCCTGCCCGGCGGGATGGCCGTGCGCCTGGCCCCTCCGCGCACCGCTCCGGGCGGCAATATGCCGCCCTCTTCGGCAGGCATAATACCTGCTGTTACCTGCCGCCGGGCGGGAATAGGATCATCGCCGCACCCGCCCCAGGGGTGGCAGCGGCATATCCGGCGGAGGGCCAGCCCGCTCCCCCGCAGGGCTCCGTGGGTCCGGAGAGCTTCCAGCGCGTACTGTGAACAGCTCGGAGTAAAGCGACAGCGGGCCAGCGGCCCGCATAGCAAGACTATTGCCGGGGAGATCACCCAGCGGTAGAGGCGGACGCCAAAGATCAGGATATGTTGAAACGCATTCACCTGCCTTGTTCCATCGTTCGCCTTAACAATCTTGCCCTTCGCAGCGCGGTCAAGAAGTCTCGCTCGACCTCCGCAAATGCCTTGCCGGCAATGGACGGCCGCGCCACCAGGACCAGGTCAACCGGCCCGGTCAGGTCGTGCTGGTGGAGGCGGAACGCCTCGCGCAGCAGGCGCCGGGCCCGGCTGCGCACCACCGCGCACCCGATCCGCCCCGCCGTGATCACTCCCAGCCGCGAAGCCGCCTCCGCCGGCAGCCGCTGCCAGTTCGCAATGAGGCAGCCGCAGGTCAGGCGGTCGCCGCTCTGCCGCACCCGGCGGAAATCCCGCCCCTGCTTGATGCGGGCCGCTCGGCAAAACCGCAGGCGTCGTGGCGTTTGACCGGCCATCGGGCAGACCCTGGTTACCTCAGTGCACGCTTCAACGTCCGGAGCCATAAACGTCCCGGCGCTCGATGACTCGCCTTAAACCGGGGTCAGCCGCTTGCGCCCGACGCGACGCCGATTGCGCAGGATGGCCCGTCCGCTCTTGCTGGCGCTTCGGTTCAAGTACCCGTGCTGCCGTTTGCGGCGAATCTTTGACGGTTGATATTGTCGCTTCATAAATCAGTCCAATTCGTCTCCCGCGAGGCTGTCCTCCCTATGGCGCAGCGCCGGGAAACACTCCGTACCGGAGCGCGAGACGATAACAGCGTAATCGGCCCTGTCAAGGCGGTGATGTTTGCATTTCCTATGCCGAACCTTGGCCGAGGACACCGACGCAGAGGGCACCAAAGCAACACACGCGGCAGAGGTGCCGCGTGTGTTGCATGGAAACACTTACAGCCGGGGAATCAAATCTCCCAGCCGGGCCGATTCTTGCGGCGAATCCACTGCGCCGCCTCGGGCACGTTCTTGGCGAGCATGTTGGGTCCGTCCCACTCGATCTTCCTGCCTGCCCGCAGCGCCACACAGCCCAGCAGGATGATCTCGGTGAGATAAGCCGCGACGTCGAAATCCGAGTAGCCGCGCGGGCCGCCTTTGCAAGCCGCGATCCACTCCAGGTGCTGGCGCTCATCTGAGCCGCCCTGAAAGGCGTTGCGGGGAATGCTCGCCGGAATGGCCTTGACGGCCTCATGCGTCTTGCCGTCCGTCATTTCCTTCTCACCCTTGAGTTTGAGGAAGAACCTCGCGCCGTAGTCGTCAGGCGAGAACAGGTTGCCCTTGTCGCCGATGAGGAAGCAACCGCTGCCCGGGATTTTGTCCATCATCTCCTGCACGTCGGCCAGGATGTCCTTGGGCGGTTTGTTGCTGCCGTCGTGCTCGTAGGGCTTATCGGGCTTGGGGTTGCCGCCGTCATACCACCAGAACTGCACCGGCACCAAGCCTTCGCGAGCCGGAAACTCGAATCGGATGGTGGACTTGAGCGGATAGCTCTCCCGGTTCATCTCCGAAGAGGTAGCCTCGATCTCAGTGGGATAGCCCAGCTTCAGCGCGCGGAAAGGCATATTCGCCGTGTGGCAGGCCATGTCGCCCAGCGCGCCGGTGCCGAAGTCCTGCCAGCCGCGCCACACAAACGGTTGATACACTTCGCCGCTGCCCCGTCGCTTGCCCTTGGCGGGCTGATCCGGCCACTTGCCCTTGTAGTCGCGCATGGGGGCGGGGCCGATCCAGCCGTTCCAATCCAGCGTCGCGGGGACGGGGTCCGCGCCTTCGGGCTTGTCCATGCCTTGCGGCCAGATCGGCCGGTTGGTCCAGACATAGACCTGGCGCACGTGCCCGATCAGCCCCGCTTGAATTACTTCGACCGACCGGCGCAGGCCGTCCTCGGCGCTGCCCTGGTTGCCCATCTGGGTGGACACCTTGTATTGCTTGGCCAGCTTGCGCAGCAGGCGTGCTTCGTAAATAGTTTGCGTCAGCGGCTTCTGGCAATAGACGTGTTTGCCCATGCGGATGGCACTCGCGGCGATGCACGCGTGGGTGTGATCAGGCGTGGACACGATGACGGCGTCCAGCGACTTCTCTTGCTCCAGCATCTTGCGCCAGTCCCGGTAGAACTTCGCATTCGGGTACTTCTTGCGGGTTCCCGCTGCCGAGTTATCGTCCACGTCACACAGGGCAATGATGTTCTCACTCGAGCAACAGTTGACGTCGCTGAAGCCTTTTCCTCCGACACCGACGCCGACAGCGCCGATGTTCAGCTTCTCATTGGCCGAAACGCGGCGGGGCTGGACAGAGACGCAACCGGTCAGCGCGGTGGCGCTGGCGGCGAGGGCGGAGTAGTAAAGGAACTGGCGCCGAGTCAGGCCCGGGCGCGAGGAAGGATATTGCTTCGACATATTGTCCCTTTCGTACTCGTACGGTCCCGCGTGCACAAGCAGAAACTGCGAATCGTCATTCATCATGGCACGGGGCGCGTTCAAGAATCGTAGCCGCCGACGTGCAGTCGGCGCATTCTTTCTGACGGGACACAAATCAGCGCCGACTGCACGTCGGCGGCTACGATTCCAGGTTTCTTGAACGCGCCCTGATCATGGCAGTTGGCGATTGACGATTGGCAACCGGCCGGGGAAAGCATACCCTGCGCCCTGTTCATGGCCACAATTAAACCCTTTGCCGCTTTGCGTCCGGTGCCCGAACTGGCCGCGCGCATTTGCGAGCTGCCCTACGACGTGATGTCGTCCGACGAGGCCCGCCAGATCGCGGCCGGCAATCCGCTTAGCTTTCTTCATGTCAGCAAGCCGGAAATTGACCTCCCGCCGTCAACGGACGTCCATGCGCCGGCGGTCTATGCGAAAGGGCGGGAGAACTTCCAGCGGCTAATCGCCCAGGGCGCCCTGCGGCAGGACCCGCGGCCCTGTTTCTACCTGTACCGTCAGATCATGGGCGGGCACAGCCAGACCGGCCTGGTCGCCGCCGCCAGTTGCGAGGATTACCTCAAGGGCGCCATCCGAAAGCACGAACTGACGCACCCCGACAAGGAGGACGACCGCGTGCGCCATATCGAAGCGCTGAACTCCCAGACCGGACCGGTATTCCTGGTCTATCGCGCCCAGACTGCGCTGGATGCCCTCTTCTCGAACAGGACGGCGGAGTCGCCGGATATTGATTTCACCGCACATGATGGCGTGCGGCACACATCGTGGGTCCTTGCCGATCCCGCTGCCATCGGCTTCATCGAGGCGGAGTTCGCCCGCTTTCCGTTCCTCTATATCGCGGACGGCCATCATCGCAGCGCTGCCGCCGCCCGGGTTTACCAGGCTCGCAAGGGCGGAGGCCACTGCGCCTGCTTCCTCACCGTTATCTTCCCCCATAGCCAGATGCAGATTCTGCCTTACAACCGCGTGCTGAAGGACCTCAATGGCGTATCTCCCGCGCAGTTGCTGCAGAGGCTCGAGCGCGTCTTTCTTAACGAGCACGAGGCGTCTGGCAACAGGAGCGGGGCACACACCCCCAAGCGCAAACACGAGGTCGCCCTTTACCTCGATGGCAGGTGGCGCGCCCTGGAGTTCCGCCCAGCCTTGACCTCCACCACCAATCCGGTCGAGGGCCTCGACGTCAGCCTGCTCCAGAACCACGTCCTCGGCCCGCTGTTCGGCGTCAACGACCCGCGCACCAGCAAGCGAATCAACTTCGTAGGCGGCATCCGTGGGACGGCGGAGCTGGAGCGGCTGGTCAACGGCGGCGACTACGCCTGCGCCTTTTCCATGTTCCCGACGAGCATTGAGGACCTGATGGCCATCGCCGACGCCGGCGGCCTCATGCCACCCAAGAGCACCTGGTTCGAGCCGAAGCTCCGCGATGCCATGTTCTGTCACATGATCTGAAGTCCTGCCGGAGCCCGCTCGGCTTTCGCGTTTCACGAGTGCTGCTCCCTGCCCGCGCTCCCGCTGATTACCTCGCCGCGATCATGCCCGTCTTCCGCGCGTAATTGAACAACCCGCCGGCATCCACCACCGGCCGCACATCGCCCAGCGGCTTGAACTTGTAAGCCTTACCCGTGGCCTTGGCGGTCACCGTGCCCTTATCCAGGTCCACCGTCACGACATCCCCAGTCTTGAGCACCTCGCAAAGCCGGTCCACTGATTCGCAGGGATAAAGCTCGCCCGTGGCAACGGAGTTACGGAAGAAGATGCGCGCGAAGCTTTCCGCCAGCACGACCCTGCATCCCGCCGAGCCCAACGCAATCGGCGCGTGCTCGCGCGAACTGCCGCAGCCGAAGTTGCGTCCGGCGACCACGATCGGGTATTCAGCGTCGAGCTTGCCTTTCTTCACGAAGCGCCCTGGGTAAAGCGACTCCGGCAGCCCGGCCATGGCGTAGGAGCCCAATTTCTCGTACTCCTCGGGAATGGTCGGCACGAGATTCAGATACTGCGCCGGGATAATCTGGTCGGTATCAATGTTATCCCGCACCACAAAGACCGGGCCTGTAAATACAGATTGCATGGCCGTAGCTTGCCGCCCGCCAGTCAGGTTTTCAACCAGATTTGCAGCATCTTCCCTGAGACGACAGCGCGCGGGGCTTGCCCCGGGCGCCTCCGGCCTGGGCCATGCGTTACTCGCTTGAGCGATTTGGGTTTACTTGGGGTAAGCTGAAGTCGGACCTGCGGCCTTTGGTCTGGCCGGCCCTGGCCTGGCCATTGGATAGAGAGTGCCTAGACAGTGCCTAGACAGCACTAGGCTTAATAGAAAATGTATTAAGCCTAGTGCTGTCTAGGCACTGTCTAGGCACTGTCTTAGCACTCTGGGGCCGGCTTCCCGGTGCCCCGACCCTTCGGGGCGGCTGTGCCGGGGGAATGGTCAAGCCAGAATGGCCCTTAGATAAGGTGTATATCATTCAGAGAGAGGCACTTGCACACGATTGAGCCGCACACTCCGCGGGCGCCGTGCTTTGGCGGGGGATGGGTGCTGTCCGCCGCAGACAGGGACTCCGATTTCCGCCATTTGCGGAGAGAACCTCGATTATACTGGACCTTAACTAAGTGCCATTCGGGTCGGAGCGTAGTAAGTCCCAGGGCGGCGCCGTCTCCGCGTCCGCTTTGATACGGCATACTATTTCCAAAGCTCCTTCCACATCTCGCCACGCCGATGTGGATCAGGCTCTGCCATATAGAGGTCAAGTTGGCTCATCAGGCGTCGCTTACGCTCCAACTTATCCGGCTTCAACTCGAAATCGTGAATAAACTTATAACCATGCTGTCTTAATTGCGGGCCACATTCCTCGTTCGCACGATACATCGTCAAATGTTGCTGAAAATTCTGTCTGGCCTCCGCAAGGCTGTAATCGCCATTCGCAGCGGTAGCTCCGGGTTCATCATAGGTCACGTCATCATCTTCCCATGAACATACCTGACAAATCTCGTAACTCGGCGGCTCGCCAACCGTAGGATAACCGCAGCAGGGGCAACAATAGACCTGCACAAGCTCACCTGACGGTTCATAATGCTCGTAGAATTTCCGATTCACAGGATGGCGATGCCGCCGGGCACCGCCGTTGCCGCGCCGTTGCCCGCAGCCGCCGTGTTGGGCCGGGTCCGCTCGAAACCCCAGGACCGGACCAGAGCCCCTAGGCGACAATACTCCCGGACTCGCTTGCTGGCGACGGAGACGGCGTTTGCTAGTCATCGGAATTCAACTTTCTTACCAGCGCCCAAATAAACGCGCCAATAACAACCGCAATAATCACGTTAGCCCACCAGGGGAGATGTCCTAAGCGGTAGCTACTAACATAAGCTATGATACTCACTCTTCCCTCCGCTGTTCGGGCGCCCAACGCCGGAACTGAGCGATGCGGGCGATCCAGAACGTCCGAATTGGCAACTGGAGTGGCCCGCCCGCATTCGCTCCAGTGATTTTTGTTGGACGGGAGCATGCTCATCCAAACATCCCCCACGGGTAGAGTGCCGTGAGAATGAGCAGTGCCAGACCCAGGAACAGAAGCGTTCGTGTCGCGTCGCCGCGTCGGCAAAACATGGCCTGAACTAGTGCGCCCAAGAGCAGCGCCACCACGCACAGAAAGTAACCCTGACACACTCCATAAGTAGCCTCTGGGCACCGAATGTACGGTGGATTATGCCTCCGAAACCAGAACCGGCCAACCAACAAAACCGGGACACCCATCGCGACGTAGCCCTTGAACGGGAAGATCACAAGTGCAACCCATTCGTCGCGCGTACCGGGGAGGACTTTCATGGCTCCAACTGGGCAGTCCAACGACAAGCGCAGCCACGCCGGGCCAGTAATGTCAGCCACGCGGCAGGACGGACTCCCGGCGTTGGCTGCCGCGGCTTGTTCGGCGGGGTGGGTTTCATATCAATCGAGAACGGGCGTGAGGATACACTCGGCGTCGGGACTCGCGATCCTGAGTGTCCAATTCAACCGCGTGCTTTCGAGGCGCACACAAAAGGCGCCCTCGCTAGGAAACTGAGACGCAAGCAGCCCTGCCATCTTTTGTAGCTCAGCAATAACGGACGACCGGATGTCCGAAGGAAACGCTGACTCGCGCCAAGTGTCTCCAACCTTGTACCGCAGTGGGGTTTCTCCGCCGTAATCCGGCGCGACTCCAATGATAACCTCGGCAGCATGCTCCGTTTGTGCATCCATCAAGACCAAGAGGATGAAGCTCCGAATTGGATCAAAGCCTCTGCGCTTCGGACGCTGCAGAACGTCGGCCAAGTTCTTGCAGCCCTTTGGTAGCGAGATACTCCGCTTCTTGGGATTGACGAAAGGATTCATACGGCAGTCGCCGAACAGTATGTTTGGGACAAAGTCACAGATGTGAAGACAAAGCCGGGAGAATGGACATCAGGCTGAGGCTGCTGATAGTTGCGCCTCTGGGTCTCCTCGTGGAAAGACAAAGCCGGGCAAGACGGCGCTCTACTCCGCAGGCAGATGGCGCCTGCCCCCAAGTGCCGGGGATCAGCCTTGTCATCTGACGGGACCCGCTCATTTCGCATCTGATGGTAGGGAGGAGGCAGCGGCCAGTCAAGTCGGAACCGGGCGACAGAACCGGGCGACAGAGGACGGCATCAACCACCGCTGCCTGGGTACGCCCCGGACGCT
>Ga0181530_10007365_pt1 | contig 10507 bp, 10 predicted proteins | sample PEATcosm2014_Bin_42_FD_119769 | JGI IMG/M metagenome (GOLD analysis project Ga0181530, IMG submission 119769) | Peatland microbial communities from MTU Mesocosm Facility, Houghton, MI, USA - PEATcosm2014_Bin10_60_metaG | ecosystem: Environmental > Terrestrial > Soil > Wetlands > Peat | place... | reverse complement strand
GGGCTTGTTGTACTTGTAGATCTTATCGATGTCGGCAACGTAGAGCGCGCCGTCACGGTAGGCGATCCCGGTGGGCATCTTCATGCCCTTGAGGACGGTCTTGACCGTCTTCTTGCCGCCCTCGTCCACCACGGCGTAGACGTTGGTGTTCAGGAACGAGCCGACGTACAGCGTGCCGTTGTCGCCCCACGCCATCTGCCGCGCACCGGGCAGGCCGGTCGCCCACAGCTCGATCTTGAAGCCGGGCGGCAACTTGATGTTCTTCAGAGTGGCTTCGATCTCGTCCTTGGTGAAGCCGGTCGGCGGCGGCACGGTGTTGAGCACATGCGTGCCCTTCTGCTCCTGGGTTTCGTCGCCCATGAACCAGTCATCAGGCGGATGCATCCAGAAATCTTTCTTGCTGGAATCGTAGTGCTTGAGTTCCTCGGTGCGTGCGCCGGATGCAAACAGCAACCCCGCGACGGCAACAGCCGCCGTGGCCGCCACCATCGCCGCCGCGCCCGGTTTCAACTTTGCTACAAGACTCATTCTCTTCTCCTCCTGTGGATCGTTTTTGTCTGGCCCGTCAGGACAGGTCAGCGCCCTTGCAGCTGCGGACGTGATGTCCGCCGGCCAAGCCGCAGATTGCGCCGTCGGTATCATGGCCTCCGCGGCCCCGCATTTCGGGCCCGCGCGGTCAAGATTTGTAACGTGAATAAGGCTCGATCGCCTGGAACCGGCGTCGGAACTCCTCCCTTTTGCATCCCGTGACGGTCTTTTGGCCGATTGGGACGTCGCTTTGTCCAGCGACTTGCGCAGTGAGGGTACGTCACCCTCAGAGCCTGTCAAGCGGGTTTGGGCGTTTGTCGTCCCCGGCCGGCTCAAGGATGCGAGTTTCGCGCCGGAGCGCGACCTCCGAAATAGTGCGGAATTGCATGTCTTGCGATATCGCGCGCGGGTTAGATGGTGCGGTCGAGAGGAGGCCGCGCAATACAAAGCTCGAGTCCTTGACCGACGTAAGCTCCTGAATTTTCTTACTATTCATCACGGCTGTCTGCTACAAAACCTGTCACATTCTGACAGGGGTTCTGCGCATGGCAGGCAGCATTCGGCACTTACTCGCCCGTAACGGTCGTTTCTACCCAAGAGTAGCAGTTCCTAAAGCGCTGCGTTCGATTGTTGGTAAGCGAGAACTCTTAGAAGCAATAGGCGCTGGACGATCTGAAGCGCTCCGAGCGCTACCCGCAGCGGCAGCGCGGATGCAGGCAACAATTCTTTCCAGACTGGTATCGCCGTGGCACGCAAGCAAAGCCGCGCGCGCAGTCCAAGGGAAGTTCGACACTGAACCTCTATTTTCCGCGATTCAATCCGAAGCGTTTTAACGAGACCAATTTGGCCGAGGTCGGCATCCATGATAGCCGTAAGAGCTAGCATTCATTCCGCCATACGTTCCAGACCGGCTTGGCGCGTGCTGGCGTCCCACGATCAATTCAGGACGAGCTTTGCGGCCATACAGATAACTCAGCGGGCAGAGCCTACATTCATGAGACTTCCATCGAGACGATGAAGCAAGCGATCGATACACTTCACTTTGATGGCTTTCCAGGAATCTAGACGCTATCGGAATGGGCCCTGGTGTCGCCCTGGTCGGCCGGCCTACGAAAACACTGCTGCACGCTCGCGAACCGTCTTGCAACACGCTCGTCTAGCCACGTCCGGTTCGCCGCCGAAATCGGACATATCGCGGTGTCGCAGTACGTGAAGCGAAGAGCCAACAGGCGACACTTCGCATCGCGGAAAATCAGCAAGCTTTTCCGCCACCCGACCTCCGGTGTAGTCGGACAGAACTACCAGCCCAACGTCATCACGATGACATTCCAACACTTCCACAGTACCCGGAAGCCGACATTGGCTTACGTCGCGGTCAACGTGGTAAAGGCAGCGGGCCCGATGGCCTAAATGACACTATTGCAGTAGCCGACCGCATCGAGTTACTTTTCTTCGAGGGGCTGCGACGCAACCTAGCGAAGCTAAGCGCCCAAGGGGTAAGAACGCATGTGGCGACCAACCGCTCGCGGCATTCAGGAAGTGATTTTTTTCAGTCGATGGTTGCTGGCACCGTTTCTCGTCGGCCTGTTCTGCTGCGTCCTATTGATAATTTTTAGGTTCTTTGCGGAATTATTCGCGCTTGTGGTGCAGCTTCCCGGCATCACTTGGCACGATTTGGTGGTCGGAGTTCTCACCCTTGTCGATCTTACCTTAGTGACAAACCTGATTATGGTGATCATTTTTGCCGCGTATGAAAACTATTTCCGCCAATTGGGACCCGCGAGTCGTACCGATTGGCCGGAGGATCTCAAACGTCTGGATTTCGGCGATCTCAAACAAAAACTTTTGGGATCAATCGCAGCCATTGCGGCAGTCGATGCACTAGCTTGGTTTCTCGACCTTGACAAATATTCGGACACGTCGAAGCTTGGCTGGGCCATCGCCTTTCCTCTTATGTTCGTCATCGCCATGGTGCTGCTTGGCATTGCCGATTGGTTTACGCGCCTCTCTAACAAATCACTAGAATGATCGACGGTAGCCTTGGTGGGCGTCCACAGCGAAACCACTCACGAATGCGAGTTGCCACTTTGACCGACGGCCTGTACCGGCAGGGGGCGATGCAGCCGCAAAAACCGACGCGATTGAGCTGACACGTCGAATGGTAGGCTATCTCCGCTCTAGCAATACCTTCAGTCTTCCCTTTCGCGCCGCCTTCTTGAGAGCAGCGTGGTCGCGCTCGGTTTGATCGGCATAGGCAGCAGAGAAATCTGCGATTGCCTTCTCAAATGTATCGCTCTCGCCGAGGTAGCCGCTGATCACCGCCGCATCGCCTGAGCGCGCGTGAGAGCGCGCCAGCGAGTAACCGCACCATTGCGCGTACACCGCCATGTCAGAAGCGTTGAAGGTCTCGACCATCGGCTTCATTTTGGCGTCCCTGAGTTGGCGGATGTAGAATTGACGGCCTTCCCTTCCCTCTGTCCAGCCGAGGAAAATGTCGCTGGCTGATTGCATCAGCCGATGGCCCATGACCACCCGCTGTCCGTGGTTTGAATAGGTGCTCTTGCCGCCGTACGCCTCCAGAACCGAGGCACGGGCTTCCTTGAGCTGGAGAAAGAGTGGATCATTTTCCGCGGCCATCAGCAGCATCACCGCGCAGTAGGTACCAACGCTGCCGACGCCTACCACCTTAACTGCAATGTCTTTCAACTCGAAGCGGTCGAGGATGACGCGGCGGTCATCCGCCAACGTATCGCGGTAACGAGCAAAGCCTTCGCGAACAGCGGCATCAAACTCCTTTTGCCCCTCCGTCCAGTGGTAAATCGTCGGTGGGTTGTCCAGGAGCGTAATTTGTTCACCGGTCGTTTGCGCGAGCTTGGGGAAGTCGTATTCAAGAGCGCTGCGCGCTGTTTCCTTGGCGATGCGCTTTTCCACACGCCTTTCAATGTACTTGCGAAGTTTGCGGTCCTTGATGAGGGAAAACAACGTTTCCGGGTCGAGACGCGCATACCACACATCCAAAGCTCGCATTTCGCTAAAGTCCGCCATGTGCTCGCGGTAAGACCGGGCACAGGCGAGCGCCGCGTCCTCGGCGGAAGCCTTGTCGAGGCCGTTGTCGCGGCACGCCAGCACGAAGCTGGTTGCCAGCCGCTTAAGGTCCCATTCCCATGGCGCCGGAAGGGTTTCGTCGAGGTCATGGATGTCGAAATTGATCTGGCGTTCCGGAGTCGCGAAACCACGGAAATTGCCCAGATGGGCGTCGCCGCATGCCTGCACGCGAATGCCGGGCGTCGGCGTGGTCGCAAGGTCCGTCGCCATGTTGAGCGCCGCCCCCCGATAGAACGTGAACGGCGACTCGAGCATGCGCCCGTGGCGCAGCGGCACCAGCTGAGGAATACGGCCTTTGTCGGCTTCTTCGATCAACTGAACCGGATCCGGCCGATCCCTCGAAGGTTTCCAATCGGCGTGCGAGGTCCTTGGGCACTTTTTGCGTAGGTTCTCTCCCATCGCGTAGCGCTCGGCGCGTGTCGGACGCGATGTGAAAGCCACAACGTTGCTCGTCAAATTGCGTCGCGCTCTTTCCCTGTGCTCCCCTGCTTCGCGTTCCATGGCCAGCCTCCCTTAGCGCCCACGCAAGAACTAACGTGGATTTCGATGCTGGATTTTGATTTGCGTCAAGTGGATGTTGATTGCTCTCACGTCGCATTAAACCCCATTGGCGGCGACCCGGCTCAGATTGTCTCAAGGTCCGAAACTGGCCGATATTGTTGCAAATCCGGCTCGGCACCATCGCAATCATTTTTGCTCAATAGAATGGATCGCAAAAACTACGTCACCCTCATTGCTGGTTGGCTAATAGCCGCCCTGGTAAGCATACTTGCTGCCCCCCCGTGATGATTACGAATGCGAGTTGCCACTTTGACGAACGGCCTGTGCCGCCAGGGGATGATGTAGGCTCTCTTTCTGGAAAGCCATTTTTGGCATGCTTTGACGGCTCCCACTGTTGTCAAATAGGGGCGCTATAAACACCACATGGTGTGCCACCGATCCAATGCGTCCGAAGATTCATGTGCAGTCGCCGTTGAGAAGAGTGTCAATCGTGCTAAGACGGTCCAAACCACCTACCTTCTCGCTAATGCCGTCGGCTCGCAAAAGGTCGCGCACCCTTCCATGTGCGCCCACAATACGCAAAGCGACATCGCGTGACCTAAGCTCACTATGCAGTTGGTGCAGCATGCCAGCACCCGCGAGATCGATGTAAGGTGACGCCGAAAGATCGCAAACAATAACGCGCACATCGGATTGAGCATCTGCTTTTAGCCGCTCTAACACTGTGGTCAGAACAAAGTCCGCGTTGACATAGAGCAATGAGGCTTCGGGTCGGAAGGCAATGACGTTGGGAATTGGCTGGTTTTCGGGGTGACGGATGATGTCTGAATAGTTGCTGGTACCCGGGATCCGGCCGAGAAATGCTACGTGCGGCTGCGACGCCCGAGCGAGAAGGATTAGCACCGAAGCTGCTGCCGCAAGTAAAATACCCTGTAGGATTCCTAGGAGCAGAACGCCGGCAAGAGCGATGGAAGCGGGATAGAAATCCAATTTGCTGATGCGCCACATGCGAACGAATGTTGGAATATCGATCAGTCCAAGGACCGCGGTCAGCACAATTGCGGCCAGCACTGCCTTTGGAAGATTTGCAAGAAGGCCAGTGAGAAACAGTAAGCAAACTGCAAGAGTGAGCGACGCGAACACCAGGGCAAGCGGTGTGCGGGCGCCCGCCTTGTCGTTCACGGCTGACTGCGATAAACCGCCGGCTACCGGATAACCATGGCCGACCGCGACGGCTAGATTTGCCGCCCCAAGCCCAAGAAATTCCTGCCGCGGGTCTATGCTGTAGCTGTGAATGGCTGCGAAGGTACGCGCCGCGGAAACACCTTCGATGTACGCAAGCAATAGACACCCTGCCGCGAGTGGGACAATTCCTTCCACGTCTCGCAGCCGCAGCGCCGGCGCCCCGAGCGACGGGAGGCCTGCCGGCACCTCCCCTGTCGTTGGTACCCCAAGGGCCGGAAGCCCAAACATCGATGCTGCAATGATCGCCATCGCGACTACGCCCAGTGCTACCGGTCTTCCTGGCAAAAGACGTTCGCCGAGCAGGAGCGCGAGAATCGCCACGGCACCGAGCGAGAGGACGAGCCAGTTGGTCTCGCCGAACTGACCAGTCAACTGCACCGCCCGCTCGAAGAAGTCTTGTCCGCCGCCGGCAACGCCAAAGAGGCTCGGCAGTTGGGTCATGATGATCGTCAGCCCGGCACCGGCCTTAAATCCTACCAGAATACTGTCGCTAATCAGCCGTACAAGCATGCTCAATCGCAGGAGCCATGCGATCAGGCAAAGCAAAGCCACGGTGAGCGCCGCAAGGCTGGCAATCTGCGCGTAGCGTTCCGCATTGCCGTCAGCCATCGAACCAATGGTGCCGGCAATCATCAGCGAGATGGCTGAGGTGGGTCCAACTGCCAGCTGACGCGACGAGCCAAACAGGGCGTAGCCGAGCCCGCCCAGCAAATACCCGTAGATGCCGACTTGAGGGGGCAATCCTGCCAATCCGGCATACGCCAGCGAAACCGGGATCGCATAGGCTGCAACTGTAATACCAGCGATGAGATCGCCAGCAAGCCGGTCCGTCTGGTACTCCGCCAACCAGCCAACCGGCGGCAAGTACCGTGACCAAACCGACCAACTCTCACGTTTCGCCAGCTTTTGCATTTTCGGACCCGACGAAAATATGACCTGAAAGGCGGGGGTGCCTTTGCTGACTGTACGGCCGCGAATCAGCCTACCGCGCTTTAATCGTGTGAGAAACAGCGGTCAAGTTCTGGGGATGGATGCGAATGATCCCTCCGCGCGGACTATCAATATCCGCTATAAGCATGAAAGAGATTGACACGATTATTGGCAAGGCAACAAGCACCAGCAGTCCTCCGCGCCGCTCGCCGTAACCAAGCAGCGCGTTGCATGAGAGCGCGATCAGTCCCATCATCGCCCACGCGGCAATGGGTATGCGATTCCACCAAGCCGCTTGGGTGTATCCTTGTGAGTTCAACACGTCGTTCATGCCCCACACGGCAAGGGCCACCACAGGTGTCGGCTGAGCGTGAGCCGCACGCGACACGATAGACCATAGTTCACCCTGGAGCTTGGCAGTATCGCCCTCTATCCGGCCAATCTGGCTCTGATCGCGAGTCTCGTAAAACGAGATGCGCTGATCCAGATATTGTCTCAGTAAATCATGCATGCTCGCCGCGTCCTCGGTGGGCAACAAATCGCCACGTGCGTACTCGGTGCCAATCGCATTGGCCTCCGACTCCTCGTAATTTTTGCGTTGATCGTAACGGGTGACCGCCATCGAGAAGCTGAAACCGACAATGAGGGCCAGGAGAGTCAGAGAGGCCGTCTGAACGGTATCGAAATCTTCCCTTTCATCCCTGCTAAGCGGTAGCACTCGCCTGCGAAAAAAGTCCCCGATGTAGGCTGCCAGCCACTGTCCAACCAGAGATACAGCGAAAACAACTATCGGACTATCCAGAATGCTGCTCATGCGGGGACCCCGACTGATTCGGTGCGGACCCTGTCCTCCCTGCACCGGTTGAAGCCGAGACAACCTCTTTCACTCGCGTAGCATTGCATTGATCCAGATCAACCTATGACGACTAGTTCTATGAAAACAGTGTTCTTGGGATATCTTGAGTGACGTCCAGCCGAAGATTCATCGCGGTCGACGCTTCGGAGACGCAATTGAACACGTAAAGCGCCGTCGGGAAAGCTCAGGAGATGGCAAACGAAACCGTCACCAAATCAAATTTAAAGACTCCCGGTGCCGCTGCCATCGCGGGACTACTGTTTTCCGTACTACTGATTGCAGCATTCTGGCTGCTCCGAATTTCGGTGCCAGCTGATCCCCAAGAACCAGGTGCTTGGCTTCGCACGAATTCGAATACTGTTGCGTTGGCGATTAACCTGGTCCCCTTTGCCGGAATAGCCTTTCTGTGGTTCATTGCCGTGCTGCGCGACCGTCTCGGACGATTGGAAGACCAGTTTTTCGCCACTGTATTTCTCGGGAGCGGTCTCTTACTTCTGGGCATGTTGTTTGTCGCATCCGCTGTCGTGGGCGGCATCTTGGCGGCCTTCGCCGCGCACTCCGAGGATCTCATCGGTTCGGCGACGTACCACTTCGCTAGAGCTGCGGTTTATGCTGTTATGAATACTTACATGGTCAAAATGGCCGTCGTGTTTATGGTCACAACGTCGACGATCGCCCTCTACACTAATATAGCGCCGCGTTGGCTCGCGATATTCGGATATGGACTATCAGCAATCCTATTGATTGGCAGTTATTATCTCAGCTGGAGCTTTGTCATCTTCCCGTTGTGGGTCTTTCTGATCAGCATCAGCGTTCTGGTGGAAAACTTCCGTCGAGCACCAAGAAGCGAGCAACGAGAGCTTGACGACGCGCACAAGTGAATGTTTGCGAAATGGTCACATTGCAACTGTACTAGCTATCGTTGCGTCCTTGGTCAGAAGCGAGAGGGTATGCCGAGCGATTGCCAGTTCTTCATCGGTAGGCACGACATATAGTCTTACTCTGCTGCCAGCACGCGATATCAATGGTTTGCCGCCCACGTTAGCGGCCGGATCAATTTGAGCACCAAGCCATGCGAGCTTTTCGGCGATTCGCCCCCGGATGGTTGCAGAGTTCTCACCTATTCCGGCGGTGAATATAAATGCATCAAGCCCGCCTAGTGCAGCCGCGAGCATTCCAGTGTAGAGGCCAACGCGATAAACGAAATAGTCAATAGCAAGGGCGGCAGTAGGCTCAGCGCTGGTTTCGAGTTCTCTCATATCATTGCTGATTCCGGACATCCCCTTGAGGCCGCTTTCGCGATACAGTAAATCCTGAACTGCGGCCGGCTCCATGCCGCGCTGCATGATCAAATAAAGCAGCACCCCAGGATCGATTTGGCCTGATCGGGTCCCCATCGGCAATCCATCGAGTGCTGAAAAGCCCATGGTACTTTCAAAACTACGGCCATTGTGCAGAGCGCACAGGGATGCGCCGCTGCCAAGGTGGGCGACAATAACGCGCCCTGCCGCGATATCTGGCGCAATTTCCTGCAAGCGCATTGCAACGTATTCGTACGAGAGCCCATGGAAGCCGTAGCGTCGGATACCCTCGGAATAGAAGCGCTCGGGCAGCGCGAAGTGGTCGGCCACAGCGCTGTGGTCACGGTGAAAAGCGGTGTCGAAACATGCGACCTGCATCAGCTCCGGGCGACGGGCGAGCAGCAATCGGATCGGCTCAAGGTTATTCGGCTGGTGCAACGGCGCCAGCGAAACGTAACTTTCAAGCCGTTTGACCACATCGTGGTCAATGATAACTGGCTTGTCGAAGACTGGACCCCCGTGAACAACCCGGTGGCCGACAGCGATGAGGGTGAAGTTCTGCGTTTCGCGCAACCAGTCCGCTACGGCGCCTATTGCAGCGGGGACATCAGGAATTTCGTTCGGCGCGAATTCCCTGTTGAATACCGAAGAGCCGTCGGCTTTGGCTTGCAACCTTGGTCGCACGCCAATGCCGTCCATCTGTCCTTTGATCAGACGCTGCAGCTCCGCCGCGTCGCCGACCGCAAAGATTTGAAATTTGACGCTCGACGAACCGGCATTAACGACGAGGATCGCATCCATAATACGTCACGCTTCCGGCACGGCTGTCACATTTCGGCGCGCGTTGGCGTAGAGTACGGCAGCAGCGCAGGAGGCGAGTCGGCTACGCACGGAATCGGCGCGAGACGTCAGGACGATAGGGACTCGGGCACCGAGAACGATACCTGCTGAGTCCGCCTTCGCCATATACACTAGATTTTTGGCAAGCATATTGCCGGCTTCGAGATTGGGGACCACGAGGATCTGTGCTTTGCCGGCTACGGCTGACTGGATACCCTTAATTCGCGCTGCCTCAGAATCAATCGCATTATCGTAGGCAAGCGGTCCGTCTAGGATGGCACCCGTAATTTGTCCGCGATCGGCCATCTTGCACAGGGCGGCGGCGTCGATGGTCGATGGAATTTTTGCGGTCACGGTCTCGACAGCGGAAAGAATCGCAACTCGCGGAACCCCAAGACCAACCTGGCTGAAGAGATCGACCGCGTTTTGAACGATGTCACGTTTTGCGTCGAGATCCGGGAAGACATTGATCGCAGCGTCCGTTAGGAACAGAGTTTCCGCATGGGTCGGAACGTCCATGACGAACACGTGACTTATGCGGCGCGCCGTACGCAAGCCGGTGCTTGTCGCGGTTACGGCCCGCATGAGCTCGTCGGTGTGCAAGCTGCCCTTCATCAGTAACTCGCCCTTGCCCTCGTGGATCAATTCGACTCCCCGCGCAGCTGCCGCTTCGCTGTGAGCCACGTCAACGAGCTCGAAGTCCCGGATGTCGACATTGCAGTCACGCGCTACCGCGTTGACCTTCGCGGCAGGTCCAACCAGTATCGGAACAATAATCCCGGCTTTAGCTGCTTCCGCTGCTCCGCAAAGCGAGCTCTCATCGCATGGATGCACCACGACTGTTTTCGCCGCTGGGACGCCTTTTGCTCGTGCAATGAGCCGCTCGTACTTCGAAACAGGCGGAGAGGCCACCGGCCCAATTGCCTGAATGGCGCCGATCTCACTTTCTGGGGTCATCGCAAAGGGTCTCTGAATTTATATTTGCCGAGCTTGCTGTAGGCGGGAACGTCCTGCGGCTTGTGCTGGCGTAACTCACTATGCCAGTTGTGTAGTTGTGTAAGTTGATCCAGATCAAATTGTTATTTGGGATCAATCGATGTTAATTAATTGTTCTCGCACCGCGGCTTCACGAGAAACGTTTAATATTTTTCCGGCACGAAGCGCCGCTGCTCAAGCGATGTCTGGTCGTCATACTTATTCT
>Ga0181530_10007363_pt1 | contig 10509 bp, 6 predicted proteins | sample PEATcosm2014_Bin_42_FD_119769 | JGI IMG/M metagenome (GOLD analysis project Ga0181530, IMG submission 119769) | Peatland microbial communities from MTU Mesocosm Facility, Houghton, MI, USA - PEATcosm2014_Bin10_60_metaG | ecosystem: Environmental > Terrestrial > Soil > Wetlands > Peat | place... | reverse complement strand
GTGCATTTTTCCATGACGCCGCGCATGCGCACCGTCACGTCCGGGTTCTTGATCATTTTGATCAAATCCCATTCGTCCTCCTCGCGCATGCCGCTGGCGTCCGGCGCCTTGAACCAGCTCAATAAATCCCATTTGCCGTCGGTCTTGTGCGTGAGCGGCGTCGGATAAAACGGCCCCTTGAGATCGGCCAGCGGACGTTTGTTGTAATCGAGATAATTGAACCGGCGGACCTTGTACGGACAATTGTTCGCACAATACCGCGTGCCGATGCAACGGTTGTACGCCATCACGTTCAGGCCTTCCTGGTCGTGGACGGTGGCGTTTACCGGACAGACGTTCTCGCAAGGAGCGGCTTCGCAATGCTGGCATAGCATCGGCTGGTTGACCGCCTGCACGTCGTCAATCCATTCGGCAAATTGCTGCGCGTCGTCCTTTTGGAAGGCGTCCGACGGTTTCTTAAATTGCGGATTGGCGGTGTAGTAGCGGTCAACCCGCAGCCAATGCATTTCGCGTCCACGCCGCACCTGGTCTTTGCCGACAATCGGAATGTTGTTCTCGCTCTGGCACGCGAGCACGCAGGTGCCGCAACCCACGCACGCTGTCAAATCAATCGCCATGCCCCATTGATGCAGCGCCGTCTTCTTCGCCGCGTCGAGCGGGTTGGGATACAACGACTGCACCACCGGCGGCTCGGTGCCGTGCATTTCATTCGCAAAACCCGGTTCCTTGAAAAATTCCGCCAGGTTCGCCTCGCGCACAATCGGGCGGCCTTCCATGGACCAATGACTTTGCGTCGTCGCGAATGTGTGGGTCTCGCCCGTCTTGCGCACCATCGCGCCGGTCTCAATGTATTTGCCGGAGAAAATTTCGTAGGCGTTAAACCCGACGCCGGTGCCGACCCGCCCTGCCCTTTCGCGTCCGTAACCGAGCGCGAGGCCGAGCGAAAAATCCGCCATGCCGGGTTGCGTCCAGACCGGACCCTTGACGCTGCGGCCGTTCAACGTGATTTCGACAACGTCGCCGTTTTGAACGCCGAGTTCGCGCGCGGTCATGCGGCTGACGAGTACCGCGTTGTCCCAGGTCAGCTTGGTGACGGGATCGGGCAACTCCTGCATCCAGCCGTTGTTCGCGTAACGCCCGTCATCCATTTTCGCGTCGCGATAAAAAATAACTTCAAGACTGTCTTTGAGGGGCAACATGGCTGCCGGCAATTTGGGAATGGTCATCAATTGATCAATCGGCAGGTTTGCCGGTTTGGCAGCGGAACCCTCAAGAAAACCATTGAACAGAAATCTCTTCCAGTCTGCCTCCGAACCCGCAAACGTTGTGCGAACTATGTCGTGAGGATTGGTTTGCGATTCACCGGCGATGCGCGCCAGGAATTCCAATTCCGTCAAACCGCCGAACAGCGGTTGAATCAGCGGCTGGACGGGCACAAGCGTTCCATCGCTGGTCGTGGCATCGCCCCACGATTCGAGATAATGCGCCAGTGGGAAATTCCAGTCTGACTTTTCTGCTGTTTCGTCTTCGTAATAGCCAAGCCGGACGATACTGAGTGGGCCTTTTGGCCCACCAAAATAAGTTCCAGCAGGCATGTTGTAAAAATAGTTGTCCCCAAGAACGACCAGCGTCTTTACCTGTCTCATGGCAGAATCTGTCAGTGAGTCGTTATGTTGTTCTGACCCCGGAAGCAAAGTCACCGTGTTGCCAATCGCACCCAGCGCCGAATTAATCGCCCAGGCCAGCAGATGAACTTCCATCGGCTGACGTTGTCCCGCAACCACCAAAACCTCGCCGCGATGGGCAAGCAGGTCTTTCGCGCATCTCGCAATCCATCTCGCGAGCGAGGGCATCGGTTCCGAGAGTTGGGCGAATATTTCAGCTGCAACTTTACCAACCATGCTCGCCGGCACCCGCAAACGATGATCCGCGTTCGCACCGGTGAGCGTGAACAGCGATTCCACCGCGTAAAGCCGGCTCATCCCCTCGCCCGGCTTGCGGCCTGCCACAAAACGGCGGATGTGATTGTGCGCGTCGTCCTCGCCGCCGAGAAAATCGCAATCCAGCGACAGGACGATTTTCGCCTTGTCAAAATGATAAACCGGACGCACCGGCTGGCCGAACGCTTGAGTCGCCGCGCGTTGATGGATGCCGGAATCAATCGCGTCGTAAGTGAACCACTGCGACTTCGGAAATTTGCCCGAGATTATTTTTTGCAGCCGCGCGCGGGACGGCGACGTGCTGCTATCGGCGAGGAACGCCAGACCTTCGCCCTGGTTCGCCGCAAATTTCTTCGACAAGTCATCAAGGAATTTCAGTGCTTCGTCGCGTGAAACGGTTTTGCCGTCGTGCGTGAACCGTTTGGCACGGTCGGGATCGTAAAGATCGAGGATGGACGCCTGAGCATAGCGGTCGGTGCTGCCGTTGCTGCCGGGAAACTTGGCGTTGCCCTCCAGCTTGATGGGCCGGCCATCGTAGGATTTGGCGACGAGCGGAATCGCGCCGGTGCGCGTCGGCATGGCGGTCGCGTAATATTTCGGTTCGCCATCGACGTAGCCTTCCGGCTGCTGGCCGAACGGCTCGAGTTTTTCCTCGGGCCGGCGGCAGCCCGAACCCATCACGCCCAGGCCCGCGAGCGCGAACGACGCGGACATGATTTTGACAAAATGCCGACGCGACACCGGATCGGTGAACTCGCTCGCGCCCTGGGGAAACTCGCGTTCCAGCCATTGCTTGAACTCCGGCGTGTCGCCCAGTTCATCCAGGCTGCGCCAGTAACGGCGGCCGGTTAAAGTAGGACGGGCATCTTGCCTGTCCAGGGGCAGGCTGGAAGCCTGCCCTACTTTAGCCGGAGCCTTGTCGCGCATATTTTTCGTGGATTTCATCGGTGACACGCTGAACAATTTTCGAGGGATTCCACACGCCAGTCGTGGACGAACTGGATACCGTTGGTCCTCTGCATTTGCGCGGCGACGTATGCATTGGTGTTCCATTGCCAGCCCAGATCCGTCACCTTGTCCACCGGACGGACGAACGACGCCGGTTCGCGATGGCAATCAAGGCAGAAGCTCATGCTCAACGATTTTGCATGACGCACCTCATCCATCTGGTCAACGCGCCCATGGCATTCCACGCAACTGATGCCGCGCGCAACGTGGACGGAGTGGTTGAAATAAACGTAGTCCGGAACGATGTGAACCTGCACCCAGGGAATGGACTGGCCGGTCGCCGCGCTTTCGCGGACGGACGCGAGGCGCGGGTCGTCCTTGAGCACCTGATTGTGGCAATTCATGCACGTGGACGCGGCCGGGACGCTGGAAAACCACGATTGGTCCACCGTGTTGTGGCAATAGCGGCAATCCACACCCAGTTGCCCCGCGTGAACGGCGTGGGAAAATGGCACGGGCTGGATCGGTTCATAGCCGACCCGCGTGTATTTGGGCGTGCAATAATAAGTGACGCCTGCGGTCACCACACTGCCGACCAGCGCCAGCACGACGCCAATCTGCAGCGGCAACCAGTTTGTCCACCTCGGAAAAATCGCTGGCATTACGTGTGACCGCTCACTTGGTCAAAAATTGTCCATCCTCCGCAAATGTCGGGGTTATGTTTAGTCGGCGTGCGCACCACCCGCAAGCCGGTTTGTGAAATATTTCTCCTGAATTTCAACGCAAAAACGCACAGATTTTAGCCACAGATGGCAGGGACGCACCGCTTGCCGCGGCGTAGCCGGGCCGGGACGTCCGATATTGAAGCCTGGCCTGTCAAGCCAACTTGTTGTAAGCCTGATACAATTATTGAAATAGCTATTACACAAATTGTATCCTTTGAGCGGCAACCCGAAGTCGGTTTTAACGCAACCACGATAACTTTGGTGTTGGAAACCAATGATTTGAAGACACCGTCCGGCCAACAAGCTTAATTGTGGAAAACCACGGTGACCGGTAATAATTCGCGTCTCTATTTCTTCTCCGTCCGCCTTTACTTCTCTTCGGCGCGACAAGGCGGGGCGAAGGGCAATCGGTCTTTCTTGCGGTAGGCCAGGCCTTGGAATTGGGCGACGAGTTCGCCCTGGTCGTCCTTTATCTCGATGGCATACGCGCCGACTTTGAAGTTCTTGGACACTTCCCGGGCCTCCGCCCATAGCGCGCCGGTGGTGGCGGCTTTCATGAAGGTGATGCTCACGTTGAGCGCCACGGACACCGTCCCATGCGAATTGCAGGCGGCGGCAAAGGCGAAATCCGCCAGCGTGAATATGGCCCCGCCGTGGACCGTGCCCAGGCCGTTCAAATGATGCGAGTGCAACGTCATCTTCGCCCTGGCATTGCCGTTCCCCGCCTCAAGCAGTTCGATGTTGTTGCGTGCGGCAAACTGGTCGCCTTTGAAAAATTCCTTGATGGCTTTCATGGCAAAATGTGTGACGAGTGATGTGTGACGCGAATTCCCCACCCTTGTCACCCGCCATTCGCCACTCGTCACTCCTCCATCATCCTTTCAGCCTCCGGCTCAACTCTTCGCTGCCGACGGTGTTGATGTTCCGCTCCTTAAGCACCTGTAACGCCGCGTTCGGGTCGCTGAACCGGAACAGCAGCAGCGCGTGGCCGTTCTTGGTCCGGCCGGTGAGCGAGTAGGCGTATTCGACATTGATGCCGGTGCCTTCGAGGGCATCGAGAATTGCCGCCAGACCGCCGGGTTCGTCCGCGACTTCCAGCGCGATGACGTCGGTCACTTTCACGGCAAAGCCGTTCCGCTGCAGGAGCCGCTTTGCCTTGTCGGTGTCCTCGACCACCAGGCGGAGGATGCCAAACTCGCGAGTGTCGGCCAGCGAGCAGGTCTGGATGTTGATGCCGGCCTTGGCCAGCAGCCGGCAGGGAGCGCTGAGGGTGCCGGGCTTGTTTTCCAGAAAAACGGAAAGTTGTTTGATCTTCATAGCTTCACTTTTCGGGGTTACATGATGCGTTTGTCAATGACGCGCTTCGCCTTGCCTTCGCTGCGTTGCAGGGTGCGCGGGGCCACCAGTTTCACGGCGGGACGCAGGCCGGTGATGCCTTCGATGGAATGGGCCAGCCGTTTTTTCATCTGTTCCATGGCGCTCACGGTGTCGCTGAACGCGTCGGCGGTCACTTCCACCTGCACTTCTAGCGTGTCGAGGTCCTTCTGGCGGTCCACGATGATCTGGTAATGCGGCAGCGTGCCCTCCACCTTCAGCAACGCGGCTTCGATCTGCGACGGGAACAGGTTGACGCCGCGGATGATGAGCATGTCGTCGCTGCGGCGGCCAATGCGTTTGATGCGGCGGAGCGTGCGGCCGCAGGCGCACCGGGTAGGTTCGAGCGCGGTGATGTCGCGCGTCCGGTAACGGAGCATGGGCATGGCGCGCTTGCAGAGCGTCGTGAGCACCAACTCGCCTTCCATGCCGTCCGGCAGCGGTTCCAGGGTTTTCGGATCAATGACTTCCGGAAAGAACAGGTCCTCGAAGATGTGCGGGCCGGATTGGTGGACACATTCCATGGCCACGCCCGGCCCGACGATTTCGGACAGGCCGTAAATGTCGTAGGCCTTGATGTCGCTGCCGGCCTCGATGCGTTCGCGCATGTCTTCCGTCCACGGTTCGGCCCCGAACACGCCGGTGCGCAGCGGCAGTTCTTTCAGGTTGATTCCCATCTCGGTGGCGCGGTCAATCAGGTGCAGAAAATAACTGGGAGTGCAGCAGACGACCGTGACGCCAAAATCTTTCATGAGCATGATCTGGCGGTCGGTATTGCCGCCGGAGATGGGAATGACGCTGGCACCGAGCGCTTCCGCGCCGTAATGCAGGCCGAGGCCGCCGGTGAACAGGCCGTAGCCGTAGGCGACCTGGACGATGTCGCCGTTATGCACACCGCAGGCCGCGAGGCTGCGCAGCACGGCCCGCGTCCAGTCATTGAGGTCTTCCTGAGTGTAGGCCACGACGATGGGTTTGCCGGTGGTGCCGCTCGACGCGTGAAAACGCACGATCTCCGACATCGGGCTGGCGCAAAGGCCGAACGGATACGTGTCGCGCAGGTCCGTCTTGACTGTGAACGGCAGTTTGACGATGTCGTCCAGTGTCCGCAGGTCGGACGGCTTGAGTTTCTGTCCGTCCATGCGTTTGCGGAACAGGGGGACATGGTCGAACGCACGCTGGACCATGTCTTTCAGGCGGGTGAATTGCACGTCGCGCAACTGGGCGGGCGGCAGAAAATCCACCGCGCTGGCCGGGTGCATGGGAGGAATTTCGCGGTTCTTGCTCATATTCATTTCCAAAATAAACGAGGGTTGAAATCTGGAATCAGGAAAACATCGAATGTTGAACATCGAACGCCGAACGCCGAACCGAATAGTGCCGGGTTCATTCGATGTTGGACGTTGAATGTGGAATGTTGAATGTTCATTGCTTCTGACTTTGGCTGGCGCGGCCGGCGAGGAACGCCTGGCGGTTGGCGTCGAAAAATTCCGCGGGAAAACCTTCGCGCAGGGCTTCCAGCCAGCCGGATTCCGGCAGCGGCAGATGCACGCTCAACGCGCCGAGCAGCGCCACGTTCAGGGTTTTCTTGTTCGGCAGCTTGCCGGCATTGACCGCGTCGGGCGTGATCAACATGCCGTCGGGTTTGAGATAATGTTTTTGTGGGTCCACCTGCGTCGGTTCGAGCACGAGCAGATAATCCGCCTCGCCCGGCGGCACCATGGGGCTGAGCACGATCTGGCCAAAACGCACGTCGCTGGTGACCGACCCGCCGCGCTGGCTCATGCCCTTGATCTCGCTTTTCTTCACGTCGAAGCCGGCGCGCAACGCCACGTCGGCGAGAATGTCCGACGCCTTGAGCACGCCCTGGCCGCCGAGCCCGGCCACCACCACATTGATCAGCCGGCCGCGCATGGTCCCTCCTTCTCGTCGCATTCGCATTGTTCCTGGTCGCGTTGTTCCAATTCGCGCAATCGTTTCACAATCAGGATGCACGGCCGCCGGGCGATGATGACGCACAATTCCCGGCTCGCGAGGCATTCGTCCAAAATGCGCTCAAAATCATTCGAACCGACGCGCGGTTCGAGCACGTGGACGCGTTTCACGCCGAGCGAACGGGCCAGGTCTTCGATTACAAGTTTGTTGGTCGGCTCGTGGTTGAGCTTCCGACCGGTCCCGGGATGTTCCTGATGGCCGGTCATGGCCGTGGTGGCGTTGTCCAGGATGATGAGCACGTGTCCGTCCGGCGGCGGATTATAGACCATCTCCACCAGCCCGCTGATGCCGCTGTGGACGAATGTGCTGTCACCAATGACACTGACCACGCGCCGCGCCTGTTCCGGCGGCAACACATGACGCAAACCCAGGCCCACGCCGAGGCTCGCGCCCATGCAAACGCAGGAATCCATGGCCTCAAAGGGTTTCAACACGCCCAGCGTGTAGCAGCCGATGTCGCCCGCCACGATGCAATCGCGCCGGCGCAAGGCCTCGAACACCAGGCGATACTGGCAGGCGTCGCACAGTTGCGGCGGCTTGCCCGCCGCCTGCGCCAGTTCGGGAGTGACATCGTTATTGAGAATCCGCCGCACGCGCGGCACGCTGAGTTCGCCAAAGCGATACATCTCCGCCTTGCCTTCAACCTTGATTCCCGCCGCACGGATGGCCTCCACGAGATACGGATCGCCCTCCTCGATGACGAGGCACCGTTTCACGCTTTTAACAAACGCGGCGATCTTTTTCATCGGCAGCGGATGGGTGAAACCGAGCTTGAGCACGCTCGCTTCCGGCGCGGCTTCGCGGGCGTGCATGAAGGAAATGCCCGAGGTGATGATGCCCAGTTTTTTGTCGCCAGTCACAACGCGGTTGAGGGAACAGGTTTCATTCCATTCCGCGATTTCGGCCAGCTTCTGCCGCAGCCGTTTGTGCGCGGGCCGGGCGTTGGCCGGAATCATCACGCGCGCACGGATGTCGCGCTCGAATGTCGGTGTCTTCGGCTTTCCATCGGAACCGTGCGGCTGCATGACGGTGTAACTGTGGCAAACCCGCGTGGTGGCGCGGAGAATCACCGGCAACTTCCAACGTTCGGAAATTTCAAACGCGGCCAGCAGAAAATCGTAGGCTTCCTGCGAATCGGACGGTTCGAGCATTGGCACGCTGGCGGCGACGGCATAACGACGGTTGTCCTGCTCGTTCTGGCTCGAGGCCATGCCAGGATCGTCCGCGGAAATGACGACCAGTCCCCCGCTCACGCCGGTGTAGGCCACGGTGAACAGCGGGTCGGCGGCAACGTTGAGTCCAACATGTTTCATGGTGGCCAGGGCGCGGGCGCCGGCAAAAGCGGCGCCGATGGCGACTTCCAGGGCGACCTTTTCGTTGGGCGACCACTGGCCGCGTCCGCCCAGTTCGGAGAAACGTTCCAGGATTTCGGTGGAGGGCGTGCCGGGGTAACCGGCGCCGAGGGCCACGCCGGCATCACGCGCGGCCAGCGCAATGGCTTCGTTGCCGCTCAAGAGTTGTCGTTTGGTTGCAGGCATGTAATTCGCAGTGGCTCAAGATTTAGCTGAGTGCAGCAAAAAGCACCGGTAATGACAAGTGCGGTTTTTCGGGTGTCATGGCCGGACTGAAGTCTGGCGCTCAAAACCCGATTTTTGCGCAATTATGACAATCTTTTTTCTTGGAATTAAGGACTGGAATTTTTTTTATTAAATCACCTGTTTTCTGTAAAAACAGGCTTGTGCAGGCTGGACACGCCGGGAATTGTTTCTAATTCTAATCCGAATTCCGCGAACTGAATGTCCGCAATTGCAACCGGCGCGTCGCCGGGATTCAGGAACAGTCGCGGAAGCGAAAATCAAAATCAAGTCTTCAGTCGTTAATCAGACCAGAGATTCGAATCTTATGTTGAACACCAAATTGAAACTGACGTTGGGTCTTGCCGCGCTGGCTGCGGCGACCGCCCTGGCTCAAACTCCAACCGCCGAGACCGCCACGGTAACTTCGGCCGTGCCCGCCACGGCAACTTCGCCGGCTCCGCCGCCGATTACTTTCGACCAATGGGCGAAAGAGGTGAAGAACCTCACGGTGCCATTAACTTGGGGCGCCGATATTCGCATCCGCAACGAGTATTTCAACAATGGGCTTAGCCTGACCTCTGATCCACTAAAGCCTCCATTTCCACCTTCAGTGCCTCCAAATACTATCCCGCAGAGTCCGTTTGCTCCCCAGCATTCCCAGGACTATTTTCGCTACCGCGGCCGGGTTTGGGTCAGCCTCCTGCCGACCAACGACGTCACTATAAACCTGCGTCTGGCGGCGGAACCGCGGCAGTTCATGGAACCCTCGACCATGGACACCTACTACGAGCACTCGGGCATGCAGTGGCGCTACGGAATTATTGACACCTTCAACGCACAGTGGAAGAAACCGTTGGACCTGCCCGCCACCGTGACGGTTGGCCGCCAGGATATTTTCCTGGGTGACGGCTTTCTGGTGGGAGACGGCACGCCCGAGGATGGGTCATTCACATCTTTCTTTGATTCGGCCCGCATCACCGTCAATCTGGAAAATCTGAAAACCACCATTGATGCCATCGGCCTGGCGCAGTGCGCCCGACCGGACGCCTGGATGCCTACCCTCGGTCCCTCCACCAGCCTGGGCGGCGATCCAGAATCGTTGCTCCTGACCGATCAAAACGAAAAAGGCTGCATCCTGTGGATTGCCAACAAGAGTTTGCCGGCAGCGAACGTGGACGGTTACTTTATTTACAAAAATGATTCCCGGCTCGACAGTGGTCCGCCAGCAAGCTTCGGAGACAACGCGGATATCTTCACAGTCGGCGGCCGCGTCACGGGATTGGTGCAGGACCATTGGAAATACTCGGCCGAAGGCGCCTATCAGTTCGGCCAGAAGCAGGATCCGGAACTCAACGGGCAGACGCCTGCCCCCAACCCGCTGCTCGCCCCATCGGCCCAGACCAAAGGGTATCGCAACATCGACGCCTTTGCCGTGAACAGCAAGCTCACCTATCTTTTCAAAGACAAGTTGAATGACCAGTTGAGCCTGGCCTTCGAATATATTACCGGCGATGATCCGAAGACAAAGAACGACGAGATGTTTGACGTGTTGTGGGGCCGGTGGCCGCAATGGAGCGAGATGTACAATGTTTACGGCAATGTGCAGGAATCGCGCGTGGGCCAAATCGCCAATGTCATCCGCTTCGGTCCGACCTGGAGCGTGGACCCGATCAAAGACATGAATTTCAGCCTCACCTATAACGCGCTGTTTGCGGTTCAGGACGTGCCGACACGGGATTTGGACGAAACCCTCCTCCCAGCCCTTGCCGGCGGGCTGACAACGTTGGGTCCGTATAGTGGCGCGGGGGACTTTCGCGGTCATTACCTGCAGGCCGTTCTGAAATATAAATTCAACTCGCACGTCAGCGGACATCTCTGGAGCGAGTTCCTCTTCCCGGGCGACTTCTACGCCGGCAACCAGGTGGAGAATTTTCTCCGCGCCGAAATAATGTT
>Ga0181530_10007358_pt1 | contig 10513 bp, 6 predicted proteins | sample PEATcosm2014_Bin_42_FD_119769 | JGI IMG/M metagenome (GOLD analysis project Ga0181530, IMG submission 119769) | Peatland microbial communities from MTU Mesocosm Facility, Houghton, MI, USA - PEATcosm2014_Bin10_60_metaG | ecosystem: Environmental > Terrestrial > Soil > Wetlands > Peat | place... | reverse complement strand
CCTTCGCACTCTTCAAGCGCGTCTCTTTCGCTCTTGCAAAGCGCAACCGTTGGTTCGCTCGGCTCCCCGGAGACTACCCTGAGCACGATTTCTTGTTTTCGTGGATTCTCCTCCCGATTTTGAATCAAATTCGCCCTCGAGCGATTCGCAGGCGGGGGGATTTCTGGGGCTTCGGCTTTTTGTTGCATAACACGTTTTGAGCTTCTGTTTCCGACTTGTTGTGTTGTAAGATGCTGCTGTTCAAGCACTTACAAGAATGTTGCCAATTGGCAACATTCTCATCCATGCCGGATTTCGGTTGCAATGTCCTCTTACAATTGACAAGTTGCCGGTGCGGATCCTCCCACCCATCAGAATTAGACGAGTGTGCCTTTCCCGCACCGGGGACAGAGCTTGCTTTACTTAACAATACGCAGGGATAACACGGATCTTTCAAAGAATCCGTCGGGAACCCAAAAGAAGATTATCAAGTACACCCGAAAGGAAATCATTGCAGCGTTGGAGAGCGCCTGGAAGGCCAACACGGTCAACCTGACGCGCGCCGAATATGGCCCGTGGGCAGCCGCCCGCGCCTGCCTGGAACGCATCAAGATGGCATTGCAGGCGGCGAACCAGTCTGCGGAGACCATCGTCGCGAATGTGATGCAACAGTTGCGCAGTTTGCCTGCGGTCCCAGCGCCACCGACCGCGGCCTCCGAGGCGCAAAATGAGAATGGGCCGCCTGCTCAAGCGAACCGCCCACCCGCTGAAGGCAGTCCGTCCACGCGGCCCGAATCGACGACCGGCGCGAAGCAGCAACCTCAGGCGCAGCCGGCCGAAACCTCTGCGTCGCCGATCAATGGAAAACCCAATCCTCCTGAGAGCAAGGAACCCTCTGGTCCCCTTACACTCAAGGAGATGGCCGTGCTGGTATCGCGCGCGCGCGGGCCGCTCGGCGCCTCCGAGGTTTGGGAGAAGGGCTTGGAGATGGGGCTGGCAGAGAGCGTCTCTGCCAAAGGCAGCGACCGGGGGAGCCTCAGGTCGATACTGAATCGGGCGGCTATGAATCCTGCGTCCGTGATCGAGCGGCGGGATGGTAAGTTCCAACTCAAAAAAAACGCGCCGCCGGCACAAGATTCTTCGACGGATGGAAAGCGGCCCATGGCCGTGAAATTCGAGCGAAAGGATCCCATCCCGCCGGCGCCACGAAAGCCTGACGGAAGAATCGACTGGAAAAAGGTGCCGACGGAGCTGCTCCAGATGCTGGCGGATAAAGGCCCGATCGCCCAGATTGCCGAGGCGTGGGAAGTCTCCACAAGTGTCGTATACAAACATTGTTACAAGCGTGGTCTGCATGGAAGACATGACTGGAAGCGAGTTTTGTCGGGCCGCATCAGTGGAAGGCCGCGGCCAAGGCGCAACGCCGTGCGAGGCGGGCTGCGGCCAAGGCGGAGAAAAAGGCGCGCGTCGCAGATCGAAAGATCCAGGAGCGGACCAAACGGCGGATCCTGCTGGAATCCATCAAGGCGGCCGGCAGATGCTGCGGCGTCCTCCGCCAGCCGATGCCCTTTGGGAGGGCGATCTGTCTTAAATGCGGAACGGCAATCCGACTTGCCAGGCCAATCGCGCCGCAACCAACGCCAGCGGCGCGGCCCGCTTCTTTACCCCAGGACGCGACTGGCGGGGCAGCGCAGACCGCCTCGTAAAACTTATTCGCGCCGTTGGCAAGCTCTTGTTGCGGCGCCCCGAAGTTGGCCCCTTAGCAGCAACGACTTCCGGCTGAAACCCGCATTTGATGGCAATACCGGCCTGGAAAATGCGTGCCATAACGGGCCGGCGCGGCGCGGCATTACCTTCCCCGGGAGGCAGCGGCAGCGCAGCGCAGCGCGAATTGTTGCCAAACATATTCGCATGCCTGAAAATACAGCAGTCGAAGGTGGCGCAACACCTCCAAGTCAGCGCGCGCACGATCGGCAATTGGATGCAGCGTGGTATTCTGGCTGGGCCGTTTTCCAGCCGCGGAACGGTTGATGGAAATCATCGTGCAACGCGCCCCGGCCGGTCGTGCCTGCGGACTGCAAATCATCGAGAAGACCGAACGGGCCGCTTGGGCGCAACAAGCCCAGGGGGCGTATCTGTTGCGCACCAACTGCCCGGAGAAAGACCCGGCCAAACTCTGGCGCTGGTATATGCAGTTGACACAAGCCGAGGACGCCTTTCGCATCAGCAAAAGCGACTTGAGCCTGCGCCCGGTCTTTCACCAAAAGACCCGGCGTGTGGAAGCGCACATCCTGGTCTGTTTCCTGAGCTTGGCGCTGTGGCGCACGCTGGAAATGTGGATGCGCGGCAAAGGCCTGGGCAACTGCGCCCGTCACCTCATCAAGGAAGTGGCCAACGTGCGGAGCATGGACATCGTGTTGCCCATCAAAGAAACCCAGAGCCACCAGACCCGCGAAGTACGACTGCGGGTGGTCGTCCGCCCGGATCGCCCGGTGGCCGAGCTGCTGGTGCGATTGGGATTGGATCTGCCCAGCGTGCCGAAAATCGTGCCACATGTAGTGGAGAAAAACGGCCCGCAAAATACGCAACTCATTGATAATCAAGCCCCGCCATTTCCCAACTGACGAACTTGGGCTAGTTCGTACTGCCGGCCTTGGCTCTCCAAGTTGTGACGAGCTTGGCGCATGCTGGACTGGCGCACGTACGACACCATTTCTCAGTGACTTTTTAGAATCGCTATATAATATTAGTGTGAGCGATAGCGATAGATTGTTAACTATAGAAGAATTGGCCGAGCGGATCCAGTTATCGGTGGAATGTATCCGCGACAAGGTCAGCCTTGGCATTATTCCTGCTATCAAGTTCAATTCTCGGACTTGGAGGTTTCACTGGCCGACTGTTCTTTCCGCGCTACAGAAACTTCAATAGCGGCTTCTGTCTTCTCCGCTACAGCCCTTGCTGCCGACCGTAATAATTGTTCCCATTCTTTGGTCTTCAGGTAGGCTTGCACTTTCGCTGGTGTAATCTTCCAATGTTCAAGGGACACTTCCTCCGGAACATGGAGGTCCGCGTAGTACTTCAACAAGATACGAATGCTATTTCCCATGTCCTTTACTACGTCGTAGTCGTTCTTGTATACCGCGCGAAGATGCGTCGCGCAGTTTTTTCGCATGCCGTCCCTGATCCACTCGTTCAGGCCAATCATCGCGCAGCACTGATCCACGAGACGGCGTTCGTTCACTGGGGGGAGCGGGTTGCCTTCCTCCTTAGCCAGCTTCAACCACGAGACGGCGACAGGTTGCAAGCGAATAACCCTCTGGTCTCCAGTTTTTCCTACCTCGGGTGTGATCGTGATGAGCCCGTGTTTTAGGTCAATAAAGTTCCACCCAAACTTTTCGTGCTCGACTTCTTCTGGCCTCATGCATCCGAAAAATCCCAACGTCATTGGCGCAATGATTTTCTTGGTGGCGTCGTTCGCCATGACGGCAGCCATCATGTTCAGCGTGGTGGCGTTCTCGTAGATTTCGACCGTGACGCCGATTTTGCCTACGGGTTCCAGCCGATCTACAATGTTGAGGCTGCACCAGCCCTTTGCTTTAGCGACCGTCCACAGGCTGGAAAACCGGCCCATATTTGTGCGGCGGGTGGAAAGCCCCCACTTTCTTGTTTCGTTATCGTCCTGCGTTTCCGTATCAATCTCGTCGTCCTTATTATCTTGCATGTCGTCCCCCTTTGCCTTATGCAGTTCAAACCATGCCTCCAGTTCTTCCGGAAGGATTTCGTGTATTGGTTGCTTCTCGCGGCCCTTGCCAAACTTCATCAACATGCGTGCCGCCTCATCGACGTAGCGTTGCGATTGGCCCGCATCCAGTTTCCTCCGTTTCCATTCGGCAACGACGTCCTCGTATGGCATGGGGGTGGTCGTCGATTGCTGGTTGTCTTTTTTCCACCGCTGCCAGTCCGCCCATACAGTTGCGATGGTGTGGCCTGCCTCTTTTATTTTTATGAGCGTGGCTGTGATCTCCAAGCGGTCGGACTCCGGAAGCCTGGCCCAGAACTCCCCGCCCTTTTTGACGTCCTTATTGTATTGGTCCAGGAGCTTATCTGCCTCTGCCTCCGTGTCTCTAAGCGGCCGCTTCCTGTGTCCATGCACAATGCCAAAATCCACTTCCCATTTCGTGATCCCGCCTCTGTCTACCGGTCGTTTCTTTGGTTTCATAGCGTCGCCATATATCGCCAATTCTATCGCCATCCGTCGCCATGTCAAGTCCTTATGAACTGGCCGACAACTCCCTAACATGTCAACCCGAAACTGACAAGGCCGCAAACTGTTTTACGAGGGAAAACGCAGGGTTTCAGACACCCAGGAGATGGTGGAGCCGAGGGGATTCGAACCCCTGACCCCCACAATGCCATTGTGGTGCTCTACCAACTGAGCTACGACCCCATCTCATCCGGCAACTGCAACTTTAGAGGCCCCCGCCCAAAGTTTCAACCTCAATCTGCGAATTTTTTGATCCGCGGATTTTGCATTTCGGCCGGCAGCGGGTTCTTGCGCGCGGGACGAAAAACAGATACAACGATGGAGTGTCAACCAATCCGCTGATCGAAATCCGCCAACTGCGGCTCCAGAAAGCCGCGTCGGCCCGCGCGCTGGGCCTGGACCCCTACCCGTCGCGCGCCCAAAGAACGCATTACGCCAAAACGATCCTGGACGATTTTGAGGCGCTCAAAGGCGCCGCCGTCACCGTCGCCGGACGCCTGGTCTCCTGGCGCCGACAGGGCGCGCTGGCGTTCGGCCATGTCCAGGACCAAAGCGGACGCATCCAGTTGTTCTGCCGCCGCCAGATGGTGCAGCCGACGGACAAGGCGGCGGGATTTCTTGGCTACAGCGAGGCCAATCTGCTCGACCTCGGCGACATCGTGGAGGCGGCGGGCGAGGTGGTGAAGACCGAGCGCGGCGAAATCTCCGTGCTGGTCAAGTCGCTGCGCCTGCTGGCCAAGGCCATCCGGCCGCTGCCGGATCAATGGTCGGGATTGAAGGACCGCGAACAAGTGCTCCGCAAGCGTTACCTGGACGCCATTCTGGAGCCGTCGTCTTTCGACCGCTTCGGCGCGGTCAGCCGCATGGTGGCGGCGGTGCGGACGTTCCTGAACGGGCGCGGCTTCATGGAATTTCAAACGCCGGTCATCCAGCCGCAATACGGCGGCGGCACGGCCAAGCCGTTCAAGACGCATGTCAACGCGCTGGGCTGCGAAATGTACCTCGCCATTTCGCACGAGCTTTATCTCAAGCGCCTCCTCGTCGCCGGCTTCGACAAGGTCTATACCATCGGCCGCTACTTCCGCAACGAAGGGATTGACCGCACCCATCACCCGGAGTTTTCCATGGTGGAAACGATGGCGGCCTACGAGAATTACCTATACAACATGGACCTGGTCGAGGAGATGTTCCGCCATGTGGCCGTGACCGCTTTTGGCCGCACGGAGTTCCAGGTGCGCGGGCACACGATAGACTTCAGCAAGCCGTGGCGGCGGGTCAGCATGGCCGAGGCGGTGAAGGAAAAAACAGGCGTTGATTTCCGCGAGTGCCGGACGGCGGACGAGGCCAACGCGAAGCTCGACGGGCTGGGCATCCGCGAGCCGCAGCCCAGCGCGGGAGAGGCGATGGTGAAAGCTTTCGAGTTGACAGTGGAACCGTCGCTGATTCAGCCGACGCTGGTGTTCGGGCATCCGATGGAGATTTCGCCGCTCGCCAAGCCGATGGCGGAGGACCCGCGCTTTGTGGAGCGGTTCGAAATCTTCATCGCCGGGATGGAGTGCGGGGACAATTGGTCGGAACAAAACGATCCGGCGCATTTGCTGGAGGTTTTCCGCAAGGCCTACCGCGCCGAGGAGCGGGACACGGGCAAGTTCCACACCCTGGACTACGATTTCATCGAGGCGCTGGAGTACGGAATGCCGCCGGCCACGGGGATCGGGCCGGGCGTGGAACGGATGGCGATGATTTTCACCGGGCAGGAAAATATAGATGACGTGATCTTCTTTCCGATGATGCGGCCGTCCGTTTCGCCGTTGAACGCGGCGATATACCAGATCGCCGGCCCGGCGCCGGCGCCGGTGGAGGATGTGGCGCTGTCGCGCGAGGATTTTGAGTCGCTGTGCAACAAGGGCGTTCTCAAACCGCACGCCCGGAACCTGGCGGTGCATCCGCGCGTGCGGCATTGGGGCGCAGCGGAGGCGACCGGGCAGATTGACATCGAAGGCTTTTTGCCCAACAGCGTGCTGCGCCTGGCGGGGTTCAAAGTAGCCGCGGACGAATCCGCCTTTGGAAACGAGCTGGTGCAGTTCTTGAAGAGCAAATTCGCCGAATGTCATATTACCTTGTCGCCTGTGTCGGTGTAGCGCGGTTCATTCCGTGTAGCGTCGAGCCTGCGGCTCGAAATCGGCGCGCATGGTTCGTGGGGAGCACACGCGCCCCCGCGTGTGGTCAGCGACGCCCTCGTCGCTGACATCCCGGGGCGGGTTCAGCGAGGGCGCTGAACCCTGCACGCGAGGGCGCGTGCGCTCCCCGGATCAAGACACCGCCGGACTGTCATGCAGCTTGACAGCCTCGATGCAACGGCCGCAAATGGTTGGGTAGTCCGGATTTGAGCCTACATCTGTTTCCCAATGCCAGCAGCGCTCGCATTTCCGGCCTTCGGCTTTGGCAACCTTTATCTCCAATTCTCCAAAGAACTTGTTCTTTAAGCGTAAATTCAGCCTGTCAAGGCTTACATCTTCAAGGGGCTTTTCAGGTTCAACATTAAGTCGGATTTTCGATACGTTTAACAGTTCTCGGAGAGAGTCTTCATAGTGAGGCGATTCTCCGAGGGCTTTTCGGTCTCCCACCAAAAAAAGTCGCGCTTCAAGTGATTTGCCAATAACCTTGGTTTGGCGTAGTCGTTCGAGCTCTGGGAGGGTGACTCGACGCACTTCGAACAAATTTTCCCAGATCGTTCGTTCGGAAGGCGGAACATCAATACTCACGGGTTGCCAAGTCGCCTCATGAACGGAGTTGGATTTCTTTCCTGGCACAAATTCCCACGCCTCGTCCGCCGTGAACACCAGAATGGGCGACAGCATTTTGCACAGGCCGGTCACCAGCCGGTGCAGCGCCGTCTGGGTCGAGCGGCGGCGGGGCGAATTGGCCGCGTCGGTGTAAAGGCGGTCCTTGATCACGTCGTGGTAAATGGAGGAAAGCTCGACGGCGATGAACTGGCTGAGTTTTTGATAGACAACGTGAAATTCGTATTGGTCGTAGGCGGCGATGACTTCGGCTTCGAGTTTGGAAAACTCGGCGAGAATCCAGCGGTCCAGGCCGGTGAGCTTGTCGTCGGCGACGCTGTGTTTCGCGGGATCGAAATCGTAGAGGTTGGAGAGCTGGTAGCGCAGGGCGTTGCGGATGGCGCGGTAGGTTTCGCCCACCTTGTTCACGCGCTCCTCGCTCACCACAATGTCGTTGCGGAAATCCTGCGAGGCGACCCAGAGCCGGACGACATCCGCGCCGTATTTTTTGACATAAGCTTCGGCGGTTTGGGGTTTCTCGTAGCCGCCCTGGCCCTGCTTGCTTTTGGAAATCTTTTCGCGGTCGGCGTCCACCATGAAACCGTGAGTCAATACTGTTTTGAACGGGGCCGCGCCGTTGCCGGCCAGCGAAAGCAGCAGCGAGGATTGGAACCAGCCGCGATGCTGGTCGCTGCCCTCGAGATAAACATCGGCCTGCCAGTCCATTGCGGATTGCGGATCTTTAATTGCGGATTGCGGATTGCGGATTGCGGATTGCGGATTGGGGAGCGCGGGCGTCCCGCCCGCCGTGGCAGGCGTCCCGCCTGGCACTGTCCACGATAGCGGATTGCGGATTGCGGATTGCGGATTGGAAACCTCCGCGTGGCGCAATTCCTTGCGGCGCATCAAAACCGCGCGGGAGGAACTGCCGGAGTCAATCCAGACATCAAGCGTGTCGCTGGATTTGGAGGCGGCTTCGGGGCCGGGCCAATCCTTCGGCTTGACAATCGCCCAAAGTTCGGCGGCGGATTTTTCAAACCAGACGTTCGAGCCGTGTTGCTCGATCAAGTCCGCGGCGGCGCGGACGATGCGCGCGTCAAGAATCGGTTCGCCCTTCGCGTCGTAGAAGGCGGGAATCGGCACGCCCCAGGAACGCTGGCGCGAGATGCACCAGTCGGGGCGGCTCTCCACGGCGGCTTTGATGCGGTTGACGCCCCACGCGGGAATCCATTTGACACGATCAATTTCGGCGAGGGCCGCGGCGCGGAAGGACATGGGCAGGCCGGCGGAAGTTTGCGGCGGATTGCCATCCGCCGCTACGCCTGTAGGAATGTAGCGGCTCTCGGCAGAGAGCCTCTGATCTCTTTGCGGCGGAAAGTCGTCCGCCGCCACCGCAAGAGGATGGTCAATACGAATAAACCACTGGTCCATCGCGCGGTAGATGACCGGGGTCTTGCTGCGCCAGCAAAAGGGGTAGCTGTGCTGGTAATCTTCCTCGTGCAGCAGGGCGTGGCGGGCGCGCAGTTCGTGGAGAACGGCCGCGTTGGCGTCGCTCTTGCCGTGTTTTTCCAAAGTGGATTTGCCGATCATTTCCGGCGGCATTTGCTGTTCGAGCGGCAGATCGCCGGTGAAGGCGAAACAGCCGTCGTCATCAATCGGCGAATAAATGGGCAGGCCGTTTTGGCGTCCCAGTTGGTAATCCTCCATGCCGTGGCCGGGGGCGATATGGACAAAGCCGGTGCCGGTGGCGCTTTCCACAAAAGCGTCGCCGGCATAGAGGCGGCCCGTCCGGGCGCAGAAAGGATGCCGGTATTCCAGGGCGGCCAGTTCGCCGCCCAAAACGCTGCGCACAGTTTGGTAATTCTGCCACTGGCATTTTTCCGCGATGGACGGAACTAACGCCGACAAAATCCAATACTCCTCTTCGCCAACGCGAACGAGCGAGTAATTCAATGTGGAATTAAAAGCGACGGCCAGGTTGGCCGGCAGCGTCCAGGGTGTGGTCGTCCAGATCAGGATAAATGTCCCGGGCTGGCCGGCGACGGGGAACTTGACATAGATGCTCTGGCTGGTGTGGTCGTGATATTCCACTTCGGCCTCGGCCAGGGCGGTGCGGGCGGGGATGCTCCAATAAACCGGTTTCTTGCCGCGATAAACGAACCCTTTCTCAACAATATCGGCGAACAGCCGCAGTTCGTCTGCCTCATATTGCTTGTTCAACGTGAGGTAAGGATTCTCCCAATCGCCCAGGACTCCGAGTCGCTTGAATTGGGCGCGCTGGAGGTCAATGAATTTGCGCGCGTAGGCCTCGCAGGCCTGGCGGATGGCCGCGGGGCTGAAGTCCAGGTAGGGACGCCTCGCCGAGGCGTCCGCCTCGCATGCCTCGCCGGCGGCGGCGGGCGGGCTGCCCGCGCTCCCCTTGCGCATTTCCTGCGTCACCTTGAATTCGATGGGCAGGCCGTGGCAATCCCAGCCCGGCACGTAAGGGGCGTCCTTGCCGCGCAAAGTCTGGTATTTGACGATGATGTCCTTGAGAATCTTGTTCAGGGCTGTGCCGATGTGGACGTCGCCGTTGGCGAACGGGGGGCCGTCGTGCAGGACGAATTTGGGCGCGCCGGCGCGGGCGGCCTGGATTGCATGCCAGAGGCCGGCCGCCTGCCATTTTTGCAGCCGCTGCGGTTCGCGCGCGATCAAGTCGGCTTTCATGGGAAAGCCGGTTTGCGGCAGGTTGAGCGTGTCTTTGTAATCGGTTCTCAAGATGGGTTAAAGAATGCAGGCCGCAAAACGCGAAATGCAAAGCAAAAAGACGGGCGGCAGGGACTTGGGCGCATCTGGCGATATGCTTAATTAACCTTAATCTCTTGTGCCATTCTTCCCCTGCGTCGTTTTCGTCCCTTCCGTCCCTTCCGGGTTCCGTGGAAGCGTCGCCCTGCCAGGAATGTCAAATCCCCATGTTCGCCAGCATCGCCGCGATGCGGTTCACCACCTCCACCAGTTGCGGATGGGACCCTTCCAAGTCCTGCACCGAGGATTCCAGCCCCAGAATGGAATGTTTGAGCGAGCCGGCATTTTTGTCCTCCCGCGTCGCTTCGTGCGCCGAAACCTCGGTGAACCCCGCGATGCTTTGGGCCTGCTCGAAATTCGTTTCGGAAAGCGCGCCGATTTGCGTCCTCAACTGTCCCAGCAAATCCAGCAACTCCGCGCGGTTCTCGTCTTTCAGCGCCCCGGCGCTCCGGATCCGCTCTTCAATCTTTGAAATCGTGTCATTCATAATGGCAGCATCTTGGCTGATTAACGTAGCCAATTCCGCCGGAAAGGAAAGCCCCAACCCGGATATTTCATTCTTCGCACTTAGCGCCAACAATCCGGAGCGCCGACTTGCAGTCGAATGGCACGTAGTTAAGCCTTTCGATTTTTGAGTTTGTTTGTACGCAACAATTTTGCCCTCAATTCACCCCGGGGCTTGATTAGGTACGGGTAGTCTTTG
>Ga0181530_10007355_pt1 | contig 10516 bp, 13 predicted proteins | sample PEATcosm2014_Bin_42_FD_119769 | JGI IMG/M metagenome (GOLD analysis project Ga0181530, IMG submission 119769) | Peatland microbial communities from MTU Mesocosm Facility, Houghton, MI, USA - PEATcosm2014_Bin10_60_metaG | ecosystem: Environmental > Terrestrial > Soil > Wetlands > Peat | place... | reverse complement strand
CCTGGCTCATCAGACCTTCACCGACACCGATCATCTCGACCGTGCCGTTCATAACGCCGTCACTGAAATGAACATCGAGCGCCAACGGTTACCGTGTACCAACCTGAGAATCGCTGCTTAGTGGCCTGCCGGATGCCGACGGCGGAAGGTACAGGCGAGTCCGAGGACGGCACCGGCGCAAGACGGCGTAGCGCCATCAGCAGGTCCGTGGCGCGATCAGACCGTTGCTCAATGGCCGAAGCGGCGCGCGCCGGGACTGAGCCAAAGCCGAGCGGCGACGCGACGCCGCGCCTCGGGCCGAGGGTCAGCGTGGACAAGGCGGCGCTCCCCGTTCCGCAAGACGCCGGGCGATGCGGAAAAGCGCCTCCGGCGACGGCGCGCGAGAGCGAGGACGAGATAGCCCGGTAGCAAATGGCGCGCTATGTTTCTCAGGCGATGGGGAATTGGTGAGCGGCTGGCACCCGGTGAGACTGGCGCCGGTCGCTTTCGTTTCCGGCCCGGCAGCGGCCGCGCAGGCGGATCGGCCCACGCGCCGAAACTGCCGGTTCAATAGCGGATCGCTCATCGCCGACCAATCCTGGCCGACCTTCATCGCGCTGCCCGGTGTCTACCCTTCTGCACTCTCCGCGGCACCTGCGATCGGCGCAGCGCCGAGGCTTCTGGCTCTGGGTTAGGCTGAGCCGATCCGGTCGCACTGCAGCGCCTCTCAAGCCATTGATCGAGTTCGGAGCGCAGGTACCGCACGGTCCGCGCTCCCATGCGTCGGAAGGGAGGCCCGTCGCTGCGGCCAAACATCCTCGTTTGGCGCAGCCAGGAATCGGACATGCCGATGTATTGCGCTGCCTCGGGGCTCCGGAGGGTCCGGCTTTCTGTCGATTGATCTGCCTGCATTACCATCTTGCGTCTCCTTAGCGCGAAGATGGTTCGGCATTATTCACATTCGAACAGCGCGGTCGGCCGAAAAATCGGATGGCGTTCGCCGAAAAATCCGGGGCTTTCGCCGAAAATAAGGTCAGCCGTCCAGCTCTGGATTTTCGGCGACGCCAGGCGGGGCCGCAGAGGCCTGAAATACCTGGAACAGCGGCGCGACTGCCGCGCGGACATCCGAGGTGGCCGGTTCCATCCCCCAGTTGTCGGTACACCATTGGAGCATCTCGCGTTCGAGATCAGCCTGGCGAATCGGACCGTTTCGGCATCGTCTGGCAACCTCCCTGAAAAATCGTGCCATGGATATTTCCGCGGGCGTCCGCGCCGGCTCGCGGCGCGCGAAGGCTCACGACCACTTTCCGGAGTAGGCTCCGCCATCGGAGGTTTCGCGGGAGAGGCGCCCGCGTCCTCGCCCCAGAATTGGTCCACCAAATCGTCGAAGTCGACGGCGAGGTCCGTGTAATAGGACCCTTCCTCTTCCGGCAAATAGAGGGTCGGCTTGCCCTCTTCCTCGACGAAGCTCGCGCGTTTGATGAAGGTCGGCTCGAGCTGTCGGTCAGGGCCCACAAGGTTGTCGGTGGTTGGTCTGTCAGGGGGATCGAATACGCGCCCGCCTATGTAGCTCGTATGGATCCGGACTTTGCCCCTCGAGGCCGCATCTAGAAGAAGCTCTATCGCGAACTGACGTCGGGCCTGGGCGTCATCCGCTATTTCCTCTTCGTAATTAAGCAGTTCTGCTAAAGGCAAAGGCCCGACGGACCAGCCCGCCAAATTCCGGCAGGCTATCCACCACAATGCCTCGTAGAAGAGAACGTAGCGCCGAGCAACCTTCGCGGCCGGTGGCGAACCTGCATCGTTCATTTCGCCGCCCCGATTACCAATTTGGCGACCGCTGCGGCCTTATGCTCCGGCGCGAGATGCGCATAGCGCAGCGTCATCTTGTAATCGGAGTGGCCAAGCAGCTCGCGCACGGTGTTTAAGTCGACGCCCGCCATGACCAGCTTGGACGCGAACGTGTGACGCAGGTCGTGCCAGCGAAATCGCGTTACTTCAGCCGCGCGGAGAACGGCCTCCCACGACCGACGCACATTGTTTAGGGGCGCTCCGGCCTTTCCGGCAAAGACCAGCCCCGAGGCATCGGCCGCCAGATCCCGCCAGGCCAGGAGCACGGCAACCGCCTCGCTATTCAGCGGAATGTGGCGGGTGGTTCCGCTCTTGGCAGTCGCGCCGTGCACTGTCAGGCGTCCGGCGACGAGATCGACACTCCGCCAAGCGAGCGCGAAGAGCTCGCCCCGGCGCATGCCCGTATGCAGCGACAGCAGCACCAGCGGCTTGAGGTAATCGACGAAGGCAGACGCACGCAGGTCTGGCAGCGGCTCGTACTCCCGCGCCGCCCGCCATGCGTTAGCCGAGTCGCGCCGGCGCCGGACGCGTTCCTCCCGATCGTCGAGAGCGCACCGCAACCGCGACTCTTCCTCGGGTGACAAGAACCGGGGCGCCCTGCGTAAATCGATCCTGGCCTGCTTCACGCCCGCGATGGGATTGGTGTCGATAAGCTCCCAAACGACGGCCTTTGTGAGCGACGACTTCAAATCGTTCAGATCACGGTTGACTGTCGCCGGCTTGGCGCCGTCCCTGATTCTCGCGGCTCGCCATTTCTCGATGATCCATGGGGTGAGATCGCTCAACTGCTTATCGAGGTGTTCGGCAAAGCTGGCTTTGAGGCGCGCTACCGTGGCGGACGCGGTGCGGATATTGGCCTTGGCCCACGGCTCATAGACTTCGTCGACAAAGCTACCGAGCGTGTGCGCCTTCGCTGAGCGCCGCTCATCCATTGGGTCCTCACCGAACTGGGCGCCGGCAAGAATGTCCCGCGCCCGTTCGCGCGCCTTATCGGGCGAGAGTGCGTCAGCCCGGCCGAGCGAGATGCGCTTTCCCCGGCCATAGACCGCGTAATAGGTCATCGCCCCCGAAGGCTGAACCCGCAGCAGGAAACCCTTCACCCGAGTGTCGCGCACCTCGAAGGGTTTCTCCGCCGGGGAGAGCCGCTTGACCAAGCTGTTGCCGATGAGCGCCCGCATGGGTCCCAACCGTGGAAAGCGCACCGCGCTCGGCTGTCGTAAGTGCCAGGTAAGTGCACTTCGGACTGTATCAGGATGAACCGGAGCGAACAACGCCAGCGGTACGACCCGTCAGAAGGAAGGCTCCCCGCGGGATTTAGCCGACGTTGCCGTTCATCGACGTTCAGCCAAATTCAACCCGCCACGCCCTTCACACGGGTGGGGTCGTAGGTTCAATCCCTACCGCGCCCACCAGCGAAATCAGCGTTTAGGAGAAAACCTCGGAAGGGACGAGGTGATCGGGTAACGGTTTAGGGTAATAAGGACGTCGGCGCTGGCACAAAGCCGTCGTCGCACTGAGGCAATGAGCAGAGCGGGGTGGATCAATGATGGCGAAAATTATGCGCTGGTTGGCCTCAGCGTAAAAACGGAGGGTGACATTCCCTCTGGACAAGTTTCAGTGAATTTGTTGACGCTCGTTGATACCAGCTTCGTGATGCCGTCGCACTGGCGAGAGTGGCTCGGCGGCATTCGCTCTGATGAGGTGGCTGAGGCAACTTATTCCTGCTCAGCAAGCAGCCATCACAGACGCCAGATATTGCCGACGCCGAGAATAAGCGGCTCGAACAGCTGGCGTGGAACTTCTATGTTGGGCTCCTGCTCTCGAACACTTTTAGCCCAACGCATCGGCCGGTGTTGCTCTCGGGTGTGCGCCGCGACGGCCAAATAGATGTTCGGCAGCAACACGACTTTGATGTTCCATATCCGAAGGTGTTTGACCCGTACCCGGCGGTCGTAGCAAACGACGTTCGGTTAGCGGCCCATCTCGGCGAAAGTTTGGATGCTTTAGCGACGGCCCCGCTGAAAGGCGGCCACTGGCGGCTATTTCGTACGTTGAGCGTCTACACCGAAGGACGCGTCGCCAGCCAGATCATCGATCGCATCCACCAATACAGCCGCTGCATCGATGGCGTGATCTTGCCCGATATCGGAAGGACGAAGCGGCAATTCCGTAGCCGGACAGAACTATTTATTGGCCCTCACTGTCATCAATGCATCATCGAGGTAGGGGGAATTTTAAATGGTGCTCTCATCATCTGTAACTGATAACCCGATCTTGTTTTATGAGCGTTGGGTGTAACGAAAAAGCCCCGCCGAAGCGGGGCAATCTCGAAGCCAGTGGGTTCGAGGCTACCAGTCTCGGCGCGTCCCACCAAACTCCAGCCATTGCCGATAATCCTCTCCATAGTACCCATTCCAATGCCTGTAGCCATATCGGTACGCCGGGTAGTAGTGATGCACGTAGCAGCCTCTCCCCCAGCACGCGGCATCGGCTGGTGTGGGAGCAAGTCCGGCGGTCAAGCTAAGAGCCAGCGCTGCGGGTATCAGAATAGACATCTTCACGGGGGGTTCCTCTCGATATGCGCCGGGAAATTTATCGGGCGCGAATCAAACGTCTGAGCGACGGCGAAATTCCACCTGAAAGGTGATCGTGATTTTTCCGGCCGAAATTCCCTCGCCCGCCCAAGCCGTGTTCCATGGAACCAAAACCGGCCGCCAGGGCGGCCACCGAATCACTGTGGCGGGGACGAAGCTTAGGACGACCGGCGGAGCAATCTGCCTCAACGGCGGGTCTCGATCGCTAAGCAGACCTTTTCATCCTCATCTCGTTTTCAGCCGAGCGGCGGCGAACGGCTCGGGGCGGATAGGCTCAATTTGCCCCATACCGGTCGTCGCCTCGCGCCAGCCCAAAGGTCTCAGTCGGGTGGAAATCGGTCGTTTCCGGGGCCGTTGACATCTTTTAGCCTAAGCGGACATTCATCGCGCGCTACTGATTACGGTTATACGCCGCCCCGGCATCGTCGGCGCAGGTACATCTTCCCGTATCGAACCGACCGGCGTTTCGCGTCCCGCCCCATCACGCTGATTTGGATCAATGTTGGTGGCGACGATTCCCGGCATACGAGCGGTCGGCTTTTAGCAGGAGAAATCGATGTTCACGCGTCGCGGATTTTTTGAAACTACCCTCGCTGTCATTGGCGGAGTGGGGCTTACGATCTTGAGCACGAAGGAAGCTGCCGCCAAAATCAAACCAGAGCTAGTCGGCTATCAGCCGACGCCAAAGGATGGGCACAGCTGCGCCACCTGCAATTTGTTCGAACCGCCCAAGAGTTGCAAAGACGTCGATGGCGATGTCAGCCCTGCGGGTTGGTGCAAGCTGTGGGTAAAAAAGACGTAGGATCTCGGCTATCGGTTCGCCGCTCGCAGATAAGCGAGCAGATCGCCGAGTTCGGTGGGATCTCTGACGCGGCAGGCAGAGGCTGCCGCGTCTTGCGGCACCACCTTCTGCGGGGCGGCGAGGTACATGCTGAGCGTGTCCTCACTCCAGATTAGTTTCGCACGCCTCATGGCCTGCGAGTATTGGTATCCCGGCTGGCTGCCCGCTTTTCGTCCAAACAGCCCGTGCAGCGTCGGACCAGCCAAATTCCTGTCAGGCTCGAGGCTGTGGCAGTTGGCGCATTGCGCAAACACCTGGGCGCCTCGGCCGACACTTCCAACCTGCGGGTTTGCGACAAGCTGGGCCATGGCGGCACTAGCGAGACCGACGAACGCCGCGGCGGCGCTCGCCAGAGCCAGACACCTCGTTGCCCCGCCTTTGTCATCCGAGCCGCCGCGGCATTTCACCATCGACACCTCCAATTTCGTCTATCTCGGAGCGCGCTCTTGCTCTAAATCAATTTCGCTGGAGAAGCCGGACATATTCTACCCCCGGATGGAGCGGGCATGCGCTTCGGTAGCCTAAGAAAGTTACGGGCTTTTGGTAAACCCAGGCTCGGGCACAGCATCGTCGTCCTATTGGTCGTCATCGCGGTTCTTGCGATCCGCTGGCGGCCCGCGGAGGCTCTGCCGAGCTATGCGCGTCAGACCGGCCAACAGTGCGCTGCCTGCCATAATGGTTTCCCTGAACTCACGCCCTATGGCCGACTTTTCAAGCTGAACGGTTACAGCTTTAGTGGCGGCACGCTCGACGTGCCGCCCGTCGCGGGAATGGTGATCCCCGACTTCACCCATACGTCGAAGGATCAGGCGGGTGGCGCGGCCCCCGGCTTTGGTCCGAACAACAATTTCTCACTGAACACCGCCAGCCTATTTTACGCTGGAAAGATTACCGATCATTCGGGCGCCTTCATCCAGGCGACGTACAACCAATCGAATAACACCATTCATTGGGACAACACCGATATCCGCTACGCCAATGTCGGGCAGCTACTCGATCAAGAACTGGTATACGGCGTTAGCGTCAACAATAACCCGACGGTCAATGACGTCTGGAACACGACACCGGCGTGGGGCTATCCCTACCAATCCTCTGGCCTGGCGCCGACACCAGCGGCCCGGACCTTGATCGAGGGCGGACTCGCGCAGCAGGCGATCGGGTTGAACCCGTACGTCTATTGGAATCGGCTCATATACGCCGAGTTCGGTGGCTATCGCACCCTGGGACCATGGAACCTCTCTGCATTCGGCATCGAGCCGGCAGGAACCAGTTCGATCGACAGCGTCGCCCCCTCCTGGCGGCTCGCGGTTGAACCCGCCTGGGAAAACAACACGTGGGAATTCGGCACCTTCGGCCTGACCGCTCCGCTCGTCCCGCAGCGCATGACAGGCGCCGGCACCGACCGTCTTACAGACGTGGGGTTTGACACTCAGTATCAGTGGCTCGGCTCGCGCGACGCGTTTTCGATGCAGGCACGCTACATCGAGGAATTCCAAAACCTGTCCGCCAGTCAGGCTCTCGGGCTGTCGACGAATGGACATGACTACCTGCACACCTGGCAGGTAAAGGGAAGCTATTGGTGGAACCAGACCGTCGGTTTCACGACCAGCTATTTCGATATCGGCGGCACGACGGATGCGGCCCTTTTCGGTGGCGTCTCCGCTAATAACAGCCCCAACTCGAACGGCTGGATCTTCGAGCTCAATTACGTGCCGTTCAACTATGGCGGTCCAACCTTCTGGCCATGGCTCAACGCTAAGTTCGGGTTGCAGTTCGTGCATTACAACAAATTCAACGGTGCCGCGATCAACTATGATGGCTTGGGCACCAACGCCGCCGCCAACGATACCCTGTATCTGTATGGCTGGTTCGCGTTCTGACCAGATAGGAAAAAGCGATGAGCGACGCGCCTTCCTTGGGCAGGCCGTACGGGCGCGGCGTGATCACGGGAGCCTTTGCGGCACTCGCGTTGATCTTGCCGCTAACGGCGGTGTCCACCCGCAGCCAGGCTGCGGATTCGGCCCCGCCCGCCGACGTACCTGGCATCATCCACGTCTGCTCATCCTGCCACGGCCCGAGCGGTCGCAGCATTTCCTCGACGTTCCCGCGGCTCGCCGGCCAGCAGAAGGATTATATCGAGACACAGCTGAAGGCGTTTCGCGATCATGGGCGTGCCGATCCGCACGCCAAGACCTACATGTGGGGGATGGCCGCCCGGCTGTCCGACACCGAGATTAGCGCGGTCGCTGCTTATTATTCCAGCCAACCGCCGGTCCCAGGCACACCGAGCAACTCACCCCTCGCGCAGTCGGGACGCGGAATTTTTGATGAGGGCATAGCTTCGCTGGGCGTCCCAGCTTGCAAGGCCTGCCATGGCGACCACGCCGAAGGAAACAGCGTCATTCCGCGCCTGGCCGGGCAACATCCCGAGTATATCGAGCGTCAGTTGCAGGCATTCGCCTCGATGGCTCGTGCAAACGAGATCATGCACGAAAATTCCAAAAGCCTGACGGCGGATCAGATCCGCGCGGTCGCAGCCTACGTGGCCACTCAATAGAGATTGGTGGCCGAAACCGACCCGGTTCGAAGAACCAAGTTTAAGCTTTGAATTAGCTGTGAGGCCAGGACAACCCGAATCATTGACCCAGATCAATGTAATGACGCCCACAAAAGACGAGCGTGCCAGCGCGTCTGAGGTGGGGCCGAACGGGGAGGCCGATGACCTACAAGGATCTGCTCGTAGTCGTCGATTCCATGCCGCATGCGCGCGATCGCCTTTTGTTGGCCGTGAGGCTGGCCGAGCGCTTCGGTGCGCACCTCATCGGCCTGTACGCGACGCTGCTTCCCGACGAGGATCGCCTGAGTGGGCAGAGGCGCGGAGGCAGGGTCGAAGAGGCTCACGCCCTCTTCGAAGAGGTTACCGCCAACGGTTCATTTTCCGCTGAATGGCGATCGGCGTTCGGCTCTCCGGACCACATGGCGGCGCTGCACGGCCGATACGCCGATTTAGTTATCCTGGGACAATATGATCACGATGAAGAGCATGCAGCTTCGTGCCAGCCCCGCCCCGAGGAGGTCGCGCTCCAGATCGGGCGGCCAATCCTGGTTGTCCCATATGTCGGAGGATTTGCCGATACCGGCCGGCGGGTGCTGATTGGCTGGGATGCGAGCCGCGAGGTGACACGGGCGGTCAACGATGCAATGCCGCTGCTGGCGGCGGCATCATCGGTCACCGTGCTCTCGATCGATCCCAAGCAAAATGCTGAGGACCACGGCGAGGTACCTGGGGCGGACATCGCACTTCATCTTGCCCGCCACGGCGTAACGGCAGAGGTTCAGAGTACTGTTTCCGCCGGCATCGGCATCGGCAATGCCCTGCTGTCGCGGGCGAGTGATCTTGCTGCCGACCTTCTCGTCATGGGCGCTTATGGGCATTCGCGAACGCGCGAGCGTCTAATCGGTGGCGCCGCACGAACCGTACTCAGCAGCATGACTTTGCCCGTTCTAATGGCGCACTGACACCTACCTGCCTCGGACAGGCTGCCGGCTCCCGCTCGTCTGAATCAGCAACGTTGCAACACGACATCGTTGGAGGTGCAGTAAATGAAACTCCTCGTGCCGATGGATGGGTCAGCCGCGTCACAGCATGCTCTTGACCATGCCCTTTGGCTTGCGCTCAAGGACCCGGCAGCGATCGTGATTCTCCTTAATGTCCAAAACATGGAAACCCTGGGCCTTTCGGACATTGCGGTGCGGACCGGCCGCGAACGCGAGGAAGCAATTCAGAGTTCGGAGCTAGTGCTGTGCGCCGCCGTGCGAAAATGTCTGCAGTGCGGTGTCGGCCACGAAAAACTTGCCGAGTTTGGACCGATCGCCGAAACGATCGAACGCATTGCGCGCGAGGTTGGCGTCGACCAGATCATCATGGGCTCCCGTGGTCTCGGGCGCCTGCGTGGCCTACTTTTGGGGTCGGTCGCGACCCAGGTTGTGCATCTCACACGCGTTCCCGTCACGCTCGTGAAGCAAGAAGGGTAGAGGAACAACCGAGACTTGATTGCCGACACTAATGACGCCCGTACCTGCACCACAAATCCGTCAGGGTGTTGCGAAATCCATGGATGTCTCAAAGATATCGGCGAGCGCTTGATGCCACTGTTCATCCGGCGCCGGTTAATTGGCTACAGCTGCAGGTGGGATGGCGATTAGCGCACAACCGCAATCATCGGCACCTCAAAAGGCGTGGGAAGGAGTGAGCCCTGCGTAAATTCACTGTCAGCATTGATAAAGACCAGGGTTGAGCAGCTTGAAGGCTATCATATGTAGAAATGAGGAGGAAAAGGCATGTCGTCACTGACTAGCGCGTAGGCGATCGTACCTTCGACGTATGTGGATGACGCGTCGGGCAAGATCGCCGGACCAAACTACATACTCGGGAGGAAATGATGACCATTCATGCTACGTTTGCGAGTCTTGCAATTGGTCTACCGTTGCTCGCTCTCGCGGGATTTACTAGCGATGTCCAACAGTCAGTTGGGGGCGCGGATGCCGAATACATCGCGAGGGCGATGACGGCCGCTCCACCGAACGTCGCTCACGACGCCACTATTGTACGCATGGCGAACGGCACCGTTCAGACCCTGAAAGTGGGCGCCAACCAATTCACCTGCATGGTGGCAAACACCGGGCCAATGTGCATGGCTCCCATCGCGACCGCTTGGGTGCTCGCGTGGCAGACTCATGCCCCCCCGCCTGACAAACTTGGATTTATATACGCCCTCAATGGCGATACGGGAGCGAGCAATACCGACCCTTGGGCGACCAAACCGGCACCCGACAATCACTGGGTCGAGACGGGGCCATACGTGATGATGGTCGGTCTGCCCGTCAAGAAGATGAGTTTTTCCCGGGCGCCCGATCCCGACTCTACATACCCTTATGTGAGGTGGTCAGGTACACCCTACGAGCACGTTGTGATTCCTTTGAACCCCGCGAACCGGAAATTGGCCGCCGTGCTGCGCGACGCGGCGGGTGTTCTCACCGAGGCGGCAAGCAACGTGTCGGATCCCTCGCTTATCCAAGTGATCGGAGAGATGCGCGCCGACGCCAAAGTGCTACTGGGGAATCTTTCGAAGATGGCACCCTAACAGCCCGTTGCTGAAGTCCCTTTTTTATCGGCCAGGGTCGACGGTAACGGCCACGACCAGGATGGCGAACCCGTCGGGGGAGGCGGCGACAAGGATGATCGCCACGG
>Ga0181530_10007344_pt1 | contig 10523 bp, 10 predicted proteins | sample PEATcosm2014_Bin_42_FD_119769 | JGI IMG/M metagenome (GOLD analysis project Ga0181530, IMG submission 119769) | Peatland microbial communities from MTU Mesocosm Facility, Houghton, MI, USA - PEATcosm2014_Bin10_60_metaG | ecosystem: Environmental > Terrestrial > Soil > Wetlands > Peat | place... | reverse complement strand
CTCTCCGCGGTCCAACCCGAAACGGAGAGTGAGAATCTTGCGTTCACGCTCGTCCAACGGGGCAAGAAGGCGTTCGATCTCCGACGGCAGCAACGACGCGGACGCTGCTTCGAAGGGCGACTCGGCCAAACGGTCCTCGACCACATCTCCCAACTCGGCATCGCCGTCCTCGCGCAGCGGCTCCGAGAGTGACAGCGGCTCGGTCCGGTAGCGCAATATCTCGATCAGCTTGTCCTCGGGCATGTCGAGTTCGCGTCCGAGTTCAGCGATGGTGGCCCTCCGTCCGAGTTTGAGCTCCAGAAAAGCCTGGGCCTTCTGAAGGCGGGTCAGGTTGTCGCCAGCGTGTACCGGCAGACGGATGGTGCGACTCGTATTGGCAATTCCGCGGGAGACGGCTTGCCGGATCCACCACGTGGCGTACGTCGAGAACTTGAAGCCTTTGCGCCAATCGAACTTCTCGACCGCATGCATCAAGCCGAGGTTGCCCTCCTGGATCAGATCGAGAAGCGGAAGTCCTGATGTCTGGTATCTCTTAGCGATCGATACCACGAGTCGCAGGTTCGCTCTGACGAAAGTCAGCTGTGCATCCTCTCCGGCCTTGAGCAACCTGCGCTGCTCACGCTTGCGGGCCGGAGTGAGATCCTTTTCGCTCTTCTCCAGGCATTCGCGAGCCTCGACCCCGGCTTGCATCGCCTGAGCCAAGCGGACCTCGTCCTCCTTGGTCAGGAGGGGGTACTGACCGATGTCGGAGAGATAGAGGCGTACCAGATCTTCTTCGTCTCGATCTACTCGTGCCTTTGCCACGCTGCTACTGACCTCTCATCTCTGGCTTGAACGCCATCTCTTGGTGCCATCCGACATTTGCGCAAACCGCAGAACGCCTATGTCGTGTGTTTGTCATTGAAAGGTCGTGGGCTTTTCAACTCGGTACGTGGCGATATTCAACGGAGTCGGATGTCGAATGAGCATCCTTGAAAAAGCCGGCCTGGATGCTGGAGATGTCATGACCACGGCTACCAGCTCACATCTGTAGTTTACCTGGAGAGTTTGGCTACCCTGAACTGGTGTTTCGCATCAAGACCAGCGCCTGAAGGCGAACGCGACCGACCGTTCCATCCGGGCGGCCGTAGCTATCGACCGATTTTCCTCCGTGTCATACCGAACGGTTTCGCGCCCCCGACCCGTCCTTTGGGGTGTGCCTGCGGTTTCTGGTGTGCGGTCAGCGGATCGGTGTCAGTGAGGTGAGCGTGATCGCCATCTGAGCGGTGTAGCGCAGTGACCCGGGTGGCCCGGCAACCACGACGATCGCGCTCGGCACATAGGTCACTGCTCGAGAGTCGGCGGCCGTGCTCGTCCATCCCCGCTTTGATGCGGTGCTGCGGACACTGGCCTTTCCCGGCAATCGAATTAGGCTTTTTGGAAAATGGAGTTATCGGGCGGCATCGCAAGCAGCACTCACCTTGACGGACATGGCCAGCGCGTGGACCGAGATGTTCTTGAGAGTTCGGCCGAAGCGATCCGCACGAATTTCATCCCGCTCTTAGTCAATCATGATTGGAGCCGGCAAATTGGTGTCGTTCTTTCGGCTTTCGGCAAGAGTGATTCAGTTATCGGATGGCGAATACGCGTTGATTCATGTAAGTGGTCACTTTGATGAGCCCGAGGAACGCGAGCAGTTCACCTTGGGAGCGCGAAATACAGCCTGGGCAGACTACGAAGCCGACCTTGACCAAGTCGAGATCGCAGTTCGCGATTTCGCACCGTTCATTGCGACAGAGAGCGAGCCCGCAATTGATCCTGACAACGTTGCCGGATTGCTGGAACTCCATTTGGACTCCACCGAGATTGCCCCGGACGGCACGGTCTACCTGATCAAGCGACGTATCGCTTCGGTTGGTGATTTAGAGATTCAGGTTTATCCTCAGGACCACGAACCACCGCACTTTCACGTGACATCGAAGCAACGAGGTATTGATGCGCGGTTTTCGTTAGAGACATTGGAGCTCCTATCGACCAAGCATGGCGCGGTCCAACCACGTGATGTCAGGAAGATCCGAGAATTTTTTGAGAAGCGCCAAGACATGTTGGAGAAGCTCAGGTCAGAATGTCAACGGATGAAATGAGTTACGCACGCCTTTAAACTGTCTAGCGGACGCTCGCTCGCCTGGGTGTCTGAGTAAGAAATGGGCGAGAAGTGTCTGAACCATCCGCTGGAAGACTTCTCGGCCAGCATCTCCTTGCTTCATCGAGGATTAGTACGCAATCCCATCGTCAAATGCTTCCGGGCCCACCTCGTTCGTGCTCCCATATGCCGGCGTCCAGTTCCCGGGCCGTGCGACCGACTCGGTGAGCAGCTGCGGTCAATTCGTCAATGAGTTCCAGATCGGAGAGGTCATGCCCAACGACGCGGCGGACAAATCCGTGAAGCCAGCTATCGGGCTTCACGGTATCGACACCGAGTCGCATTCTCAGCCAGCAGAACGCAGCTATCCCAAGACCGCGAGCCCTACCCTCAAAATCACGCCGGAAGTCACACGTGTACGCCCAGGCAAAAAGGCTCGCCTGGTCAGTAAGACCATCGGACCGACACCAAGCGACGAGGTTCCTCAACCAGCCGATCCGGTTCCCATATCGGTAATTCCACAGGAACAAGGCGGCCAGCCTGTTCCCGTCCTCGTCGTCGGGAAAACGCGCAAGTACCTGCTCCAGACCCGCGAGGTCTCGGACCTCGTCCCAACGCTGCTTCCAGTAGTAGGTGATTGCGTTGTTGACGATCACGTTGTCGAGCTGAAGGTCGAGTACCGTCAAGAGGAGGTTGGTGACGTAGTCGGGGTAAGACGAGTCGGAACCTACGACCGGGGCCACATCGGGAGGTGGAACCGAGCCGCACGCGGCATCGAGCACTGAGCGCTCGGCCTCGGTGAGGGGCATAGCCGTGGTCTAGCAGGTACTAGCCCACCTGGAGTTTGCCTCATTCATGCCCGAGTGCGGCGGTTTGGAGGCCGGCGGCGTCGTCGGAATGTGGCCATTGGGGCCGCGCTGACATTTACGCCATCGGGCTGTCCAGGAGCTGTCGATCTGCTCGGTCGCGGACGTTAGGAGTCGAGAACTCTGTTACCGTGCACTCGTGCCCAAACACGTCGTCGTCCTCGGAGCTGGTTTCGGGGGCCTCGAGCTCGTGACCGGGTTGTCTGAGTCGGTCCCCGACAAGGTGCACATCACGCTCATCGACAAGAATGATTCGTTCATGTTCGGCTTCTCGAAGCTCGACGTCATGTTCGGTCGACGCCAGGCCTCCGAGGTGTGGAACCCATATCGACAGATCGCCAAGCCTGGCGTCGAATTCCGACAAGAGACGATTACCTCAATCGACCCCGAGCGTCGCCGAGTCGTCACGGACGCGGCGACCTACGACGCCGATATTCTCGTGGTCGCGCTCGGCGCCGACTACGACGTGTCGGCTACGCCGGGACTGGCGGAGGATGGGTACGAGTTTTACTCGCCCGCAGGCGCCGAGCGAGCACGCGACGCCTTGGCCGGTTTCGACGGTGGTGCCGTCGTCATTAGCGTGCTCGGTCCGGTTTTCAAGTGCCCTGGGGCGCCAAACGAGGCCGCACTGCTTCTCCACGACTACCTCTCCCGGCGCGGACTGCGTGAATCGTCGACCATCCACCTTGTGAGCCCCATGCCGATGCCGATTCCGATCTCGAAGAGAACCTCGTCGGCGATCGTGGCCATCCTCGAGGAGCACGGCATCGAGTACTGGCCCTCGTCGAGGGTGACCCGGCTCGACCCCGAGCATCACGTCGCACATGTGGACGACGGGCGGCAGTTGCCGTACGACCTCTTCTTGGGGATCCCAGTCCACTGTGCTCCCGAGGTCGTCGCCGGTTCCGCTCTGGCCGAGGACGGATGGATCCCCGTCGACCCAGCCACCTTCGCTACCAAGTTCCCCGGCGTCTTTGCCGTCGGCGACGTGACGAGCGCACCGGTCCCTCGTGCCGGAGGGATCGCCGAAGGCGAGGCGGCCACCGTCGCCAAGGTGCTCATCTCCCAGCTCACCGACGGGAGCGTCCCGCCCCCGTACGACGGCGCTTCGGGGTGCTACGTAGAGTTGGGCGATGACCTCGTGGGGCGCATCGATGTCGATTTCCTCTCCTACGACACACCGGTCGCAAAGTTCAGCGCACCCACTGCTGCACTCTCCGAGGAGAAGCGGCAGTGGGGGTCCACACGAGTGGCTCGGTGGTTCGGACACGAGGACTCCTCGACGGCCACGTGAGCAGCTCAAACGGGCTGGACCGGCGTAGCGTGACCTTCTCACATCCGACGACCAACCGTTCGGCCAAGGCATCAATCACTCGTCGCACCCGGTCTACAACAGATCAGGGAGATCGGGGCGTAACTCGCCAGGCTTTAACAGCGCGAACATGACCGTCCAGATTCGGCGATCGGTGCATAAGGCGGCGCACATATCGCGCTACCGAGTGCCCGCCTCAGGACACGCTGAACAGCGCGCAGCTCGAACAACCGTCGCATTCTGAACCGCGCCAGTCCGCCCTCAACGGAGCCCGTTGCTCCTAGCTCTCCATTGGTTAGCAGGCACTGGCCCACCTATGAGGACGATGCCAGTCCTCGCGCCCACTCCTCAGTAGTGAGCACCGAAGCCTGCCGAGGGAAGATTTTCTCCATGAGCACGCGGTGCACCTCGGCATCGCCGTCGGTACAGGCATCCGAGAGGACCGTGATGGCGTAGTCGAGATCGGCGGCCTGGCGCAGGGTTGACAGCACCACTCCACTGGTGGCGATTCCTGTCAGCACCAGCGAATCGATTTCCAATGAGCGCAGCACGACGTCGAGGTCGCTTCCCGTAAAGGCGCTGACCCGCTTCTTCAAGACCACTATGTCTCCGCTCTGTGGTGCGACGGCGGGATGAATCTGGGTAGCGGTGTCGTCATCCGAGAAGCCCGCGGAGATGGCGATGGCCGAAAAGGCTTTGTTCCGGCTGCTCACCTCGGAAAATCCCGGCCGGAAGGCCACCCGCACATAGATCACCGGTATTGCCGACGACCGCGCAGCAGTCGTCGCTCTGGTGAGTGCACCTAGGAGTTCGTCCGCCTCGGAAGCGAAACGCTCGACGATGCCTGTCTGAACGTCCATGACGAGAAGAGAAGTGTTAGAGGACACAAGAGACATCGTGCCTGGACCAAGCGGCCTACGGCAAAGAGAACTCGGCGCATGGATCATCCGAGCTGGACGCTCCGGACGGAGATTTGGCCTTCAGGGCGCCCTTCACCGTTCGATCATGCGCATCTGCTCGTCGGTGTGGTGGCCGCCTTCTGCTGGTGTCAGGTTGTCGAGGACGGCAATCTGCTCATCGGTCAGTTCGACGGTTTCTGCAGTGACGTTTTCCTCGACGCGGCTTGCGTGCTTGGTACCGGGAATCGGGACGATGTCATCACCCTTGGTGAGCAGCCACGCCAGCGCCACCTGAGCCGGAGTAGCCCCTATTTGGTCGGCAATGACTTGGACTTGGTCGGCGATGCGTATATTCCGCTGAAAATTCTCGCCGGTGAAGCGCGGATTGTTCTTGCGGAAGTCGTTGTCGTCGAGGCGTTCAACATCGGCGGGAGTGCGCAGGGTGCCGGTCAGGAATCCGTGGCCGAGTGGTGAGTACGCCACGAGGCCAATGCCAAGTTCTCGCAGCAACGGAAGAAGCTGTTCCTGATCTCGGGTCCACAGCGAGTACTCCGACTGCAGGGCGGTAATGGGGTGAACGGCCTGGGCTCGCCGTATGGTGTCGGTCCAAGCTTCGGAGAGCCCGATGAATCGGATCTTGCCGGCCTCTACGAGCTCAACGAGGGCACCCACCGTCTCTTCGATCGGGGTATTCGGATCGACGCGGTGCTGGTAGTAGAGGTCGATGTGGTCGGTTCCCAGCCTGCGCAGCGAGCCTTCGACCGCGACACGGATGTTGTCAGGGCTGCTGTCCACGTTCCACGGGCCGCGGCCGTCGTGGGCAACCAGGCCGAACTTTGTAGCCAACACGGCCTCGTCGCGACGCCCTTTCAGGGCCTTGCCGACCAGTTCCTCGTTGATGAACGGACCGTAGATCTCGGCTGTATCGGTCAGGGTGACGCCCAAGTCGAGGGCCCGATGGATGGTCCGGATCGACTCGGCGTCGTCGGTACCGGCGCCGGTATAGGCGGCTGACATTCCCATGGCTCCCAGGCCAATCCGGCCGACGTCCAAGCTTCCGAGCTTTACGTGTCGCATTGAGGTTCTCCTCTGAGGTTCGTGAATACGCGGGTATCACTTCGATCCGACCTCGCATTGGTACTCGTCGTCGGTGACATGAACACCCCAGTGGGGCGGCCCCTCGGTGATGGACAAGTGGGTCATGAAGTGGTCTGGCGCCGCCCCGTGCCAGTGCTCTTCGCCGTGAGGCGCAAACACAACGTCGCCGGGGTTCAGCTCGACGACCTCCTGACCGCGCGCCTGCACCCGACCGCGGCCCTCGGTTACGTAAAGGGTCTGGCCACCGTCATGGGAGTGCCATGCGCTCCGGGCACCTGGGGAGAAGCGCACCGCCGCTACGTTGAGTTGCGATGGGGGCAGCCCGCGGGTGATCGGGTCGACCCAGACGTCACCGGTAAATGTTTCGACCGGCCCTTTCGCTGTGGCGGCATTTCGTGAGATCTCCATGAATTCGTCTCCTATGAGTGGTCGGCGAGCAACGTCGCCGAGATGGATACAAGAACGATCACTTGGGTGCGAGTTCCCCGAAGAAGTAGGAAGCTGTGACGCCGCCGTCCATCAGGAAGTCACTTCCCGTGATGAAGGCACCGTCGGAACCCATGAGGAGTGCTCCGACAGTGCCGACTTCGTCCGGCATCCCAGCGCGGCCAGCCGGGGACAGCTCGATCATTCGCCTGTACCCCTCTCCGCGCGGACCGGTCAATTCATCCCTGGCGAGCGGGGTGATGATGATGCCGGGACTGATGGTGTTCACCCGCGCGCCGCGCCTGCCCCAGCGAACTGCCTCGGCCATCACGCGGAGCGAGTTGCCACGCTTGGCAAGTTGATACGCGTTGAGAGAGTCGGTGACACGGTCCGGCTGAAGCATTGGGAGTGCCAACAGCTCGTCAGCTGGTGTCGTGGCGAGGGCTGCGTCCTCATCAGCCGTGAGAGCGCCGAGACGGTGACCGGATTGCGACGCGATGACGACCCCGGAGCCTCCCGCCGCGATGACGTTCCCGAACTCCTCGAGAACCAGCGCTGTTCCGTACAGGTCGACAGAAAGGATGACCTCGGGCGCTGCCTGACTTGGTGAGACGCCCGCCGCATGGATGACACCAGTCACCTCACCGAGCTCGGTGGAGGCCTCGACGAGCTCGTGCACAGACTCGCGTGACGACACATTGACCGTTGCAGTGCTCACCTCAAAGCCCGCATCGGCCAGGACGTCGGCCGCTGCATCGGCATTGCTCTGGTGGAGATCCGCGAGCAGGACATGCTTGCCTGCGCTCACCCGACGAGCGATCGCCCGGCCGATCTGCCCGGCTCCGATGACAACGATGACCTCGCTCATGAGTAGCTCCGATCTTCCTGTGGGACTTTGGCCAATCGGATAGTCATGAGGTAACTATCCGGTCCGGTGACGTGACCGACGATGGTTTCGCCGTAGCTGTCGTACTTGGCGTGATAGGCGTCGTCGATGGCGGCGTAAGCGTCGGAGGACGCATCGGCGAAAGTAACGTCGTACTCGAGCCCACCGGCACGGATGCGGCCGGCGCCGCTAGCCTTTGCTCGGACAAACCAAGGGTTTTCGGGGCCATAAGCCGATCGGACGTAGAGGTCGTCACCGGCCCGAACCACCCACATCGTCACGTACGGGCGGAGCGAGCCGTCGGAGCGCATCGAAGCGAGCTGGAGCTCCTCGGCGTCGCCGATGTGGTGGAGCTCGTCGTCGCTCCAGGCCGGCCCGTTCATCAGAGCGACCCCACACGGACGAGCGACTTGATGGCGCGCCTCTCGTCCATCGCCTTGTACGCCTCGGCAATACCGTCAAGGTCGGTCTCGAAGTCGAGGACGAGACCGGGGTTGATCCGCCCTTCGAGCACGTCGGGCAAGAGGTCGGGGATGTAGATCCGGGCGGGAGCCGGCCCACCTCGCCAGCCGACGTTGCGGAAGAAGGTCGTTTCAAAGGGCACGTCTCCGTGCGGCACCCCCACGATGCCGACCGTGGAGCCCGGTCGAGCTACGGCAAACGCGGTGGAGATCGCCTGCGGAGCACCGACACACTCGAGGGCAGCGTCCACACCGATGCCGCCGGTGAGCTCGAGGACGGCCTCGTTGGCTTCCTCGCCGCGCGCCTCGACGATGTCGGTGGCGCCGAAGTTGACCGCCACTCGCTGGCGGTCCGGGTTGCGGCTGAGGGCGATGATCCGCTCGGCGCCGAGCCGCGCTGAGGCGAGGACAGCCGAGAGCCCGACCGCGCCGTCACCAACCACGGCAACGGTGTCGCCCTTGTGCACTCCGGCGCTCACTGCCGCGTGGTGCCCGGTGCACATGACGTCCGACAAGGTGAGGAGCGATCGCAGCAGCTCGTCGGAGTGGCCCGAGCCAGGCACGGGCACGAGGGTGCCGTCAGCCAGCGGGACCCGGACAGCCTCGCCCTGGCCCCCGTCGCTTTCGCCGTTTCCGAACGTCCCACCTGTGAGACACGAGATGGTCGAGCCGTTCCGGCAGTTGGGACAGGTGCCATCGCTGTAGATGAAAGGCGCGATCACGAAAACTCCGGCTGTCACCCCCTGGACATCGGACCCGACGTCCTCGACCACACCGATGAACTCGTGGCCGATCGATCCGACCGCGTGCGGGCTTTCACCCCGGTAGTACCACAGGTCTGATCCGCAGACGCAGGCCAGGGCGACACGCACGATTGCGTCGGTAGGGGCTTGGATGACCGGATCCGGCCGCTCGCCGACCTCGACCGAGCCAGGACCCTTGAATATGGCGGCTCTCATTGGGTTATGTGACTCCTCGATCTCGTTGCCCTCTTCAGGGCCTCGAGTCCACCTAACCACGGTTGGGCGGTTGCAGGGAGTCCTGGTTGATAGGGGTACTGGCAGGGACTCCCTTGTGAGCGCCTGGGGCCGTAGCGTGGATGGCAGTGGACATGAGAAACGACATCCGCGATTTCCTGATCTCGCGAAGGGCGCGGATCACGCCCGAGCTCGCCGGGCTGCCCGCCTACGGCGAGAGGCGGAGAGTCAAGGGGCTGCGCCGAGAGGAGGTCGCTCTTCTTGCTGGCATCAGCGTCGAGTACTACACCCGGCTGGAACGTGGAAGCGCCAACGGAGTTTCGGAGGATGTCCTCGAAGGCATCGCCAGGGCCCTGCAACTCGACGAGGCCGAACGCGCCCACCTCTTCGATCTGGTCCGCGCGGCCAGTCCGGCACGCCCGGCACGTCGCCGCCCCTCCAGCGAGCGTGTTCGCCCGACGGTGCAAACCATCCTCGACGCGATGGTCGATCTTCCGGCCTACGTGCGTAATGGCCGGCTTGACATATTGGCGGCGAACCGCCTCGGTAGCGCCCTGTACTCCCCGGTGTTCGATGTCTTCCGATGGCACCCTCTCCCGATGCCGCCAGGCCTCTAGGAAGGTGATGGAGGTAAGGTCCTCTGCCAAGGCCAGGTCGGACGTTCGACGCGCACAGAAGGCGTAGACGGCCTGGGCGTGACGACCGAAGAGCTGGCCGAAGGCGACCGCGTCCGACGACTCGCCGGCGGAGGTGGCGCCGGCCGCCTTGGTGTGTCTCACACCTAATGAGTTGACCTGGGAAACTGGGTCCCAGGGTTCAAATCCCTGCCTCTCCGCTCACAGAAGACTGCGAATTCCCGAGGAATTCCCGAGCCGGGAACGGTCGCCGACGTCATTGCACTGGGTCTTGGGCAGGCGGAGCCTCAGTGTTGAGCGAAGCGGAACGTCCAACTCGTGGAACGTCCAGCGTGTGCCGGTAGATTGTCCTGGTGGCAGAGCGGTACTGGTTGGAGACGCTTGGGTGTCCGAAGAACCGGGTGGACTCGGACAAACTCGTCGGCACCCTCGTCGCGGACGGCTACCGGGCAGCTTCGTCGATCGAAGAGGCGGACCTCGTGGTCGTGAACACCTGCGCCTTCATCGAGGCCGCGCGTCAGGAGTCGGTAGACGTGATCCTCGAGCTCTCAGATGCCCGTCGCGAGGGTGCGCGCTTGGTGGTGACGGGGTGTCTCGCCGAGCGTTACGGGGCAGAGCTTGCGAGCTCCATGCCGGAGGTCGACCTCGTCGCCGGGTTCGGGGTGCCGGTGACGCTCGGCCGCCGGCCCGGTGCGACAGCGGCAGGCACCCTGATCGACGGAGGTGCTGACGGCGAGGCCGTCTCTAGCCTCGACCTTTTGAACCTGCCGCGGCCGCCGGCGAGCGCTCCGTGGGCTTACGTGAAGGTCGCCGAGGGTTGCGACAGACGATGCGGGTTCTG
>Ga0181530_10007340_pt1 | contig 10530 bp, 7 predicted proteins | sample PEATcosm2014_Bin_42_FD_119769 | JGI IMG/M metagenome (GOLD analysis project Ga0181530, IMG submission 119769) | Peatland microbial communities from MTU Mesocosm Facility, Houghton, MI, USA - PEATcosm2014_Bin10_60_metaG | ecosystem: Environmental > Terrestrial > Soil > Wetlands > Peat | place... | reverse complement strand
TCGGCATGTGGGTGAGCATCATTGCACCGACGAGTCGGGACGCTTCGGACTTACCTCGCGGTAGCCGCTTTGAACTTTACCGACAGCTCAACAGGCTTGCGTCACGGTGGGCCACTATGGTCTTTCACGTCTATGCATTTGTGCCTGGGCCCACTCGCGGACTGCGGTGCTGTTCAGCCCGCTCCCAGGAGGCCCCGCGTTCGTCCGCGCTGGCCGGGGGGCTCCGCTCCCACGCGCGAGCCGCAGCCACGCAGCGCGCCAGCACGTTCCTGGCCGGGAGCTGGCCGGACCATGGGACGCCGACATGGTGAGCGCGCGCCCTGGCGCATTCCTGTAAGGGTGAAACGGAGGAGCGTGTGATGCGCACCGGAACTGACTACCTGGCCGCGCTCAAGGACGACCGGGAGACATACATCGACGGGCAGCGGGTCCACGACGTGGCCAGCCACCCGGCATTCGCGCCGATCGCCGCCACGGTGGCCGAGCTGTTCGACCTGGCCGCCGACCCGGCGACCGCCATGACCTATACCACGCCGGAAACTGGCGAGGAGGCCAACCTGGTCTACTCGATCCCGCGCAGCCAGGCCGATCTGGCCTCCCGCCGCCGTGCGATCCAGACCTGGGCCCGGCACACCCACGGCTGGGTCGGGCGCAGCCCGGATCACGTCGGCTCCTTCCTGGCCGGGTTCGCCGCGCACCCGGAGGCGTTCGCCGCCGAACCCCATGACCTGGCCGCGAACGTGGTCAGCTATTACCGCCGGCTGCTGCGGGAAAGCCTGTTCGTGTCCTCCGCGCTCATCCCGCCGCAGGTCTCCCGGGCCACTACCGCGCACGGCTGGGACGGCGAGTTCATCCAGGCCGGCGTGGCCGCAGAACGCCCGGACGGCCTCGTGATCCGCGGTGCGCTGATGCTGGCCACCGGCGCCCCGGTCGCCGACGAGATCTTCGTCTCCTGCATCAAGCCGCTCACCCCCGAGGACCGCGACTTCGCCGTCAGCTTCACCGTCCCGGTTGCCGCGGCCGGCCTGAAGCTTTACTGCCGGCGCCCTTACGCGCCGGCGGCGAGCAGCCGCTATGACTACCCACTGTCCACCCGCTATGACGAGACCGACGCGCTGGTGGTGTTCGGCGACGTGCTGGTGCCGTGGGAGCGGCTGTTCGTCGACCGCGACGTCGCCGGGCTGCGACGGCAGTTCTTCGATACCGGCGCTCACGTGCTGGGCAACTGGCAGGCGCAGATCCGGTTCGTGGTCAAGCTGCAGTTCATCCTGGGCCTGGCCCGCAAGATCGCCGCCGTGAACGGCACGGACACGTTCCCCGGCGTGCAGGAAAGGCTCGGCGAGCTGGCCAGCATCGCCTCGCTCGCTGAGGCCGCCGTGCTTGCCGCCGAATACCAGGCCGCTCCCGACCACAGCGGCCTGTGGCGTCCCGATCCCCGCTTCCTGTATGGAGCGATGGGCTTGCAGGCCGAGTTCTACCCGCGCGTCATCGCGATCTTGCGGGAACTGGCCGGCGGTGGCGTGCTGCAGCTCCCGGCGAGCGTCGCGGACCTGCAGAACCCGGCCACCCGCGCCGACATCGACCGCTACGTCCAGTCCCCGGGCCTCGAGGCGGCCGAGCGGGTCAAGCTGTTCAAGCTGGCCTGGGACGCGGTCGGCTCTGAGTTCGGCGGCCGGCACCAGCAGTACGAGATGTTCTACGCCGGCGCCCCGTTCGTCACCAAGGGCTACGCCTACCGCCACTACGGCTACGAGCAGCACGTCGCCGACGTCGAGGCCTTCCTCGCCAGCTACGGTACCGGCCCCAGCTCCTGACCTGTACTCACCGGAACGGAATGCACCATGGCCAAGCCCGAACACGAATACTTCCCGGCCGAGCAGGTCGGCCACCCGGATGCTGCGCTTCGAACTGGGCACCGACACGACCCCGAACGGCGTGCAGGTACACGACTTCTGCGAAGGTCAACATCCTCGACGGCGCCATCACCGACCTGCGCCTGGACCAGACCTTCACCGCCGGCATGTAAGTCTGCCGGCCACCCGGCATGCCGCACGGCCCCTGGCACAGCCCGGACGGCTGCCTCACCTTCGAAGTCCGCTATCGCGCCTGACCGCCGATGACCAGGAGGCACCGATGTCCCAGCTCGCCCCGGTGCCCGTCGTCGACCGGTCTGCAATGGGCCACGCCATGGGCTGCTGGACCACCGGCGTCGCGGTCATCACCACCGTGGACCGCAACGGCCGCCCGCACGGGATGACCGTCAGCTCCCTCACCTCCGTTTCCCTGGACCCGCCGCTGCTGCTGGCCTGCCTCACCCACGGCGCCCGCACCGCCGGCGCGGTTCTGGACGCCGGCCGTTTCGGCCGTGTCCATCCTCGCCGCCCGGCACGAGCCCATCGCCCGCCGCTTCGCCGACCGCGGCGAAGACCACCTCGCCGGGCTACCGCCAACTACGGCCACCACCAGCTCCCCGCCGTGCCCGGCGCACTCGCCCACCTCGACTGCACCCTCGACCGGCACATCGACCCCGGCGACCACGTCATCGTGTTCGGCGCCGTGCAGCGCACCTGCCACCGCGATGGGGAACCCATGGCGTTCCTCAGCGGCCGCTTCGGCGACTACACCGACCGTGGTCACGAACCCGTCGACCGGTTCTTCTAAACCCACGCTCGGCTGGCGGGCCGCTCATCGGTGGTCACGGCGCAAGCTGAACAGGCACTCCCGGCCATAACACTCGGCGCGGCAGAAGCGGGCATTCTCCGTGCAGGGTCGCGATGTATAAATATACGGATCGGCTGACCGCCCGATTGGGGCCACAACCGGGACTGCTAGGCGGCCGACGCCACGAAGTTTCCCTGATAACCGCGCACACTCGCGCCTAATGCGCGACAACCTGGTCCTCAGCGTGGTCGCCCGATGCCGTCTCGGAATGGACATTCTGCGTGCCGAGCCCGTACGCCAGGCAGCACATAGGTAGTACGCGGACGACCCGGTCCCGGTGCGGTCAGGCCGCTGCGGCCTGGGTCGGCTCCTGACGCATGCCCGCGGCAGCGGCGGGCGCAACTGCTTGGCTGGCGCGCGCGGTCAGGCCCAGCAGGCTCTGGAGGCGGGTCCCGCGACCGGCGATGCCGCCCCATTGGCCATGGCGTGGCATGCGCGGGCTTTCCTACACTCCCAGCTCGGCGAGCAACGCGAGACGATCAGCTGTTACCGGCAGGCCTGGCCTTGGCGGGCGAGCGGAAGAACCCGATGGCTCGCGGGGTGCTGGTCATCATGCTGGCCGAGTTCGGCGACGCCTGCCGGGCTGTCGGGGACCTGCCGGCCGCCGTCACGGCCTCACGGCATGGCCGTGCAGGTCCTCAACGACCTGGGATGGCCAGATCTGCTGAGAGCTGGTGCCAGGCTCGAGCAGGCCGACCTGCTCAACCCGCAGCGCTGCTTCGTCACGCTCCTGCCCGGCGGGCGCCGCAGGCGGCGGTTATCGCGTCGGCGGGCCTGTCACCTGCTGCGATATCGCCAGCACACCGCCGCCACACCGCCGCCACACCGGGGGCGGGCACGGTGAGATCCGCCGGCCCGGCATCTAGGCACGAGCCGGCGCACCGGTTCTCATCCCGTCTCACCCGCCGCAGCCGAGCAGGCCGGGCCGGGTAGAAAAGGAGGCCCGCAATGTCCGGCAGCTCCTCGCAACTCCTCGGCATGGCGGCGACCGCCTACGGCGTGATCGCACCTCTGTCCGCGCTCCTGCAGGCGCGGCAGATGCTTGCCCGGCGCTCGTCGCGTGAGGTCTCGGTGCGCTTCTTCGCCTCATATGCCGGCGGCTACGCGATCTGGCTGCTCTACGGGCTCAGCGCCGGCAGCACGCCTCTCATTGTCGTCGACGCCGTGGGTGTGCTCTGCGCAGGGCTGACGCTCGCCGTCGCCCTGGCGCTCCGCGGATCGCTCGTCCGCCTCGCCAGCTGGACGGGACGCGCGGCGATCCCAGTCTCGGGGGAAGGTCCGAAGCCGGCGCCGGCGGCCATCCCGAGCGCCGTGGCGCGCCAGGTCTCTAGCAACAACCAACGCGCACCCGCCAACCCCAACCGATCACCTCAAATGCGCATGTCAGGGTGATCCCCGCGTGCGCCTATCCGCCTGGCTGAGGCGCGCCAGTGCCGACTTGCTTGCATTGTTGCGTCGGCTGGCCTGTGGCGTCTCACCCGAGCCTGTTTCGCCGTACCCGCTGGCCATGGCAGCCCCAGAGGGTAGGGGATTTACGATGCTTGTCATGGGCGGAGATCGTTCCGATGCCGGCCTCGTGGTGGCTTTGCTGGGTCCGGTAGAGGTTGGTCCGGCGGGCGGGCTGATGGCGGCGGTAGCGCAGCCGCGGCTGCGGGTGCTGCTGGGGCTGCTGGGGGTGGTCGACGGGCGGGTGGTCACCGCCGAGGCACTGGTGGACGGGCTGTGGGGAGAGGAGTGGTCGCCGGGCCGGGAAAGGAACCTGCACGCGCTGGTGTACCAGCTGCGGCGGCGGCTGGCCGCGCTGGAGCCGGATAAGGGCGCGACGCGGCTGGCCCGCGCCGGGACCGGCTACCGGCTGGTACTAGGGCCGGCGGAACTGGACGTGGCGGTGTTCCGGGACCTGGCGGGACGGGGCCGGGAGGCCGCGCGGGCCGGGGACGCGGCGGGGGCGCGGGAGCTGTTCGGGCAGGCGCTGGGGCTGTGGCGGGGGGCAGCGCTGGCCGATGCGGCGCCGCTGTGCCCGCGGCTGGCCGGGGAGGCGGCCCGGCTGGAGGAGGCCCGGCTGGCTGTGGTGGAGGAGCGGATCGGGTACGACCTGGCGCTGGGCCGGCACGGCGAGGTGGCCGCGGAGCTGGCCGGGCTGGTGGCCGAGTTCCCGCTGCGGGAACGGCTGGCCGCTTTGCTGATGACCGCGTTGTACCGGTGCGGGCGGCGCGGGGAGGCGCTGGCGATCTACGACGGTACGCGGCGGGTGCTGGCCGGGGAGCTGGGCCTGGATCCGGGCCCAGAGCTGGCCGGGCTGCAGGCCCGGGTGCTGGCCGATGACCCGGCATTGTCCGCCCTGGCCCCGGCGGCGGTGCCGGGCGGCGCGGCGCCGGCCGCGGCTGAGGGAGCGGCCGCGATGGGGTTGCCGCAGGGAACGGTGACGTTCTTGTTTACCGACCTGGAGGGGTCGACGTGCCGGTGGGAGGCGCACCCGGCGGAGATGCGGGAGGCGCTGGCGCGGCATGACGTGATCGTGCGGGGGGCGGTCGAATCGCATCACGGCATGGTGTTTTCCACCATGGGCGACGGGATGGCCGCGGTGTTCGGCTCGGCCCGGGATGCGGTCCGCGCGGTGCTGGCCGCGCAGCGGGAGCTGGGCGCCGAGGACTGGGGGGCGGTGACCGGGCCGCTGGCGGCCCGGATGGGGCTGCTGACCGATGAGGGGGTGCTGGGCGGGGAGCATTACCTGAACCAGCCGCTGAACCGGTGCGCCCGCCTGATAGCGGCCGGGCATGGCGGGCAGGCGCTGGTGTCGGGGGCCACCGAGCTGCTGGTGCGCGAGGACCTGCCGGAGGGGTGCGCGCTGGTGGACCTGGGCGAGCACCGGCTGCGGGATCTGGCCCGGCCGGTGCGGATCTTCCAGCTGGCCGGCCCCGGGCTGCTCCGGGAGTTCCCGCCGCTGCGGACGCTGGAGGCGTTCGCCGGGAACCTGCCGGTGCAGCTGAGCTCGTTCGTCGGCCGGGCCGGCGAGCTCGATCAGCTGGCCGCAGCGATGGCGCGGTCGCCGCTGGTGACGGTGACCGGGCCGGGCGGGGTGGGCAAGACCCGGCTGGCGCTGCAGGCCGCGGCCGACCGACTGCCGTCCTTTTCCGATGGCGCGTGGCTGTGCGAGCTGCACCCGGCCGGAGACGGGGAGGCGATGGCGCAGGCCGTCTTGGCCGCGCTGCGGGCGCGCCCGCGGCCTGGCCTGTCCACGGCCGGCAGCGTGGTGGAGTTCTTGCGGACCAGGAGCGCGGTGCTGCTGGTGCTGGATAACTGCGAGCACCTGGCGGCCGCGGCGGCGGCGCTGGCCGCGGACGTCTTGCGCGGCTGCCCGGGGGTGCGCATCTTGGCCACCAGCCAGCAGCGGCTGGGCGTGGGCGGGGAGCAGGTGTTCGGGCTGCGGCCGCTGTCGCTGCCGCCCCCCGATGCGGGCATGGCGGCGGTCGCCGACAGCGAGGCGATGTCCCTGTTCGCCCAGCGGGCCGCCGCCGCGCGTAGCGACTTCTCCCTCAGCCCTTCTAACGTCGCCGCCGTGGGCGAGATCTGCCGACGGCTGGATGGGATCCCGCTGGCGATCGAGCTGGCCGCGGCCCGGGTGGCGGCGCTGCGCCCGGCCGAGATCGCCGGGTTGCTCGATGAGCGGTTCCGGCTGCTGACCCGCGGCCGGGCCGATGCCGCCCGCCGGCAGCAGACGCTGCAGGCCACGGTCGAGTGGTCCTGCGCGCTGCTCGGCGAGAATGAGCGCCGCGTCTTCGGCTGCCTGGGCATCTTCCCGGCCAGCTTCGATGCCGAGGCGGCGGCCGCCGTGGCCGGCACCGATGGCCTGCAGCGGTGGGATGTCCTGGACAGCCTGACCTCCCTGGTGGGCAAGTCCCTGGTCGCCGAGGAGGAGGGGCCGGGCCAGACCAGCCGGTACCGGCTGCTGGAGACGATGCGGGCCTACGCGTGGCAGCGACTAGCGGCCGGCGAGCTGGACCGGCTGCGGCGGCGGCACGCGGAGCACTACGCGGCGTTCGCCGAACGGGCCGGGCTGGAACTGCTCGGCCCGGCGCAGCTGGAGTGGCAGCTGCGGATCCGGGCCGAGCTCGACAACTTGCAGGCCGCCGTCACCTGGGCGCTGGCCAGCGGAGACCAGGCGCGCCCGCTGGCCTTCCGGGTCGTCGCCGCCCTGGCCGGCTTCGCCGTCACATCGCCCAGTGCCGTCGGCGGCTGGGCCGACGCCTGCCTGGCCCAGATCGGCGCGTGCCCGCCCGAGTTGCGCGGCATGGTCACCGCCGCGGCGGCGTGGAGCGCGTTCTTCGCCGGCGACCTTCCGCTGGCGCGACGGCGGGCCGAGGACGCCCTGCACGACCCGGCAGCCGGCGATCCGATCAGCCTCGCGATGCTGCGATTGCTGCTTTCCCAGAGCTACCCGCTGACCGGGCAGCCAGAACGCGGGGCCAGCATCGCCCGGGAAGGCCGCCAGGAGGTCGCGGAACTGGGCATCGAGATCTTCGTCGGATACTTCCTTGCCGCCGAAGCGATTGCCTGGACCGCCGCCGGAGACTACGCGGCGGCGCGGCCGCCGGCGATGGAGGCGGTCGAGGTGGCCCGCAGAGTCCAGAACCCGGGCCTGTCGGCGTGGGCCTTCTGTACGGCCGCGGGCGCAATCTGGCCCGGGGACCCGCAGGCCGCGCTGACGCTCATCGAGGACAGCCTGGCCCTGACCCGCGCCGGAGCCTTCGATCCCGCTCTCGACACCGCCCTGACGTGGGCCGGCTTCATCCGGGCCCGTAACGGCGACCTGCCCGGAGCGCTGGCCGCGCTGCAGGAAGCGATGGCGCAGCAGCACGCCGACGGCAACCGGCTGCTGCTCAACATGACGCTCCAGATCACCACCGTGGTGCTGGCCCGGCTCGGCGAAGCCGAACCGGCCGCGGTGCTGTCCGGAGCCTTCTCGGCGCATTTCCCGCCGGGCATCTCTGCCGTTCACCAAGACGTGACGATGGGGATCGAGGAAGCCCAGTCCCTCGCCCGCCACGCGCTCGGCGAGGCCGCCTACAGGGCCGCGCTCGCCTTGGGCGCCGCGATGGACGAGGACGAGCTCGTCCAGTACGCACTGTGCGAGTACCGGCGGCTCGCCGACATGCGCGCGGAACCCGGCCCGCAGGCACCGGAATCACCGCCCGGCCCGGCGCAGCCGAGCCGCCAGGAATGACCGTCTGGTCCAAGCAAGACGCCGTGTCACAGCACAGCCGACACGGTAAGGCACCACGATCATTCCAGCCAGCCCGCCGGTAGCGGCCGCCCATCTGCCGGTCAGGCCTGATGCCGCTGTGGTAGCGGCTAGCTAAGTTAGTGCCGCTTGCCAGCACTGGCGCATCGATTGCTCCTCGCGCTGCCAGCGTTGCCATCCGCACGTGATCGCCACGCGAAGCTGAGGATGCCGGAACTGGTCGACCTGCGCGAGGCCACTCGCACGGATGGCGCGGACATCAGCCGCGCACAATCGGCAGGTTCTATTTGCCTATACGAATAGGTGCCGCAGCAATTGCCCCGCAACGTAAGCGCGGTGGCTCAATCATGGAAGATTATGCATGACTGTGCATATACGCACCCATAGGCAGCGCAGTTGCGGTAGGGACCGCCCTTGCGGGCGGCCCCCCGCACAGATCCCAGCGTGCGGAACTACCGCACTGGGCTCCTACCTTGGGTGCGTGGCGGCGAAGCGCGCCTGCGGGAATGGGTGCACGGTGCGGGTCGGGGGTATCCACCGGGCCGCGATGCGGTTCATCCTGGCCCAGGTGATCCGGGTTCGCTGGCTGCGGCGCCGCAGCGCCTTGCGCCAGTGCCGTATCACCTGGGTGCGGAAGGCGTTCACCGCATCGCTGTTGCCGGGCACCGCGTAGTAGGCCTGGTGCCCGCGTACCACGGCGGCCAGCCATCGTCCCTGTTCGGGGATGGGCAGGCACCGGCGCCGCCTGATCTCGGCTTTCACCTCGGCAAGCTTGGCCCGTGCCCGTTTCGAGCCGGTTTTCCGCCGGACCCAGAACCGCCCGCTCTTGGAGGTCGCGCATATGTGCGTGAACCCCAGGAACGTGAACGTCTCCGGTTTCCCCTCACCCCGTGCCGCCCGGTCCCGGGCGGCACGCCGCCCGAACTCGACCAGCCGGGTCTTATCGGGGTGCAGTTCCAGCCCGAACCGGGCGAACCTGCCGCCCAGCTCGTCCCGGAACCGCTCAGCGTCTTGCCGGTGCTCGAACCCGACGATGAAGTCGTCCGCGAACCTGATGATGATCACATCACCGCGCGCGAACCGGCGCCTCCACCAGTCGGCCCACAGGTCCAGGACGTAGTGCAGGTACACGTTCGCGAGCAGCGGCGAAACCGATGCCCCCTGCGGTGATCCCCTGTCAGTCTCCGCCCAGGTCCCGTCCTCGACGACCCCTGCGGCCAGCCACTTACCGATCAGCCGCAGGACCCTTTTATCCGCGATCCGGTGCCGGAGAAACCTCACCAGCCAGTCCCGATCAAGCTGGCCGAAGAAGTCGCGGATATCCGCGTCCAGCACCCAGTTCACCCTCTTGGTCGTGATCCCGGTCGCCAGCGCATCCAGCGCCTGATGCGGGCCGCGCCGCGGCCGGAACCCGTACGAGAAACCCCGGAAGTCCACCTCATAGATGGCGTTGAGCACCTCGACGACGGCCCGCTGGACGATCTTGTCCTCCAGCGTGGCAATGCCGAGCGGCCGCTGCCGCCCGTCCGCCTTCGAGATGTACGCCCGCCGAGACGGGCTCGCCCGGTAGCGCCCCTGCTGCACCCGTGCGTGCAGGTCCCGGAGGTTGGCCACCAGGTCCTGCCCGTAGGATTCCCATGTCACCCCGTCCACGCCCGGCGCGGCCTTCGGGCTCAGGTCCCAGTAGGCCATCACCAGCCGCTCCAGGCTGACATGATGCAAAAGCGCCGTGAACTGTGCTTCTTTATCCCTTTGCGCAACTTGCCGCACACGGCCCAGCTCGCTTGACACGCCTGATCCGGCACTGCGTCCGGGGCGTGTTTCACCGGCCGTGTTCCCCTTGGTTCGCTTCCTTTCCTCCCCCGCCTCCGCAGCCGCAGCCTTGTTCGGCGGGTTCGCAGGTACTACGAAGCGATCCGACTGCCCGGACCCGTTCATCCCAGGATTACCGCCTCGGCGTTCTCTGAGCGGCCCGCACGGTGATCAGCCAGACGGGCGGGCACGGGCTCTCCCGGTTCTCGCGCATGGAGGTTCCGTACATGCCCTGGTTCTCCGACCGCGCGGGGTCCGCCGGCGACTCGCGCATAACGCCGCCGGCAGTGTTGCCTTCCGCCATTGAGACAGCGTGGGCACCCCGGATTGCCATTTCGCGGCTCAATAGCCCGGCCTGCACGTGCCCCTGTCAACGCTTCGCCACGCCCTCGCGGGTCGTCGACGCATGACTCGGGGTCGCCGTGAGTCGCTAGCCCTTCGGCGTAGAGCTCTTCCATCTCCTCCTCCATGCCGGTTTATCCCGGCGCTTTCCTCAATTCGGCAACGCAGATTGGTTCTGCGCGTCAAGCATCAGGTGGGACTAGACAAGATCGGTTCTGCGCTGTCTGCGCTGGCCGCGCCGTGCTGATCTTGATCAGTGGAATGGTCACCGGCTGGACGTTCATGCAGACAAAAGGGGCCGTCCGGCTTGGCCCGATCGGAATAGGCGTGGCTTGCGTCCACTCGTACATGCGGTGGTCGCGGTGGAAGACGAGCACGGAAGCTGTGTGAAATGTCACGGTGACTTGCTGGGC
>Ga0181530_10007339_pt1 | contig 10532 bp, 13 predicted proteins | sample PEATcosm2014_Bin_42_FD_119769 | JGI IMG/M metagenome (GOLD analysis project Ga0181530, IMG submission 119769) | Peatland microbial communities from MTU Mesocosm Facility, Houghton, MI, USA - PEATcosm2014_Bin10_60_metaG | ecosystem: Environmental > Terrestrial > Soil > Wetlands > Peat | place... | reverse complement strand
TATTACAAACGCGACCTGCCGTCCCTGCCGAAAAACAAGGTCACGCTCAATCTGACCAATGTGCCCGAGGGTGACTACGCGCTGGAAATTTACAAGGTCGGCTACCGCGTCAACGACGCCTACGCAACCTACCTGGACTTGGGTTCGCCTGCGCAATTGACCAGGGCGCAGGTTGCAAAAATCAAATCCGAGAACAGTGGCGCACCCATCGCCAGGTCCACCATCAAGGTCGGCCGGGATGGAAAAGTTCAACAGCGATTTGACCTGCGTGAAAATGATGTCTGCCTCTTCTTGCTGAAAAGGCGATGACCCGGCTCACGCGCTGCTTGGCGGCCTCCTCATTCGCACCCAAAGTTCGCCACACCGGAATTAAAGCGCGCAGCGACGGTAATGAAAAGCGCGGATTCTTTTCAACGCAAAGACGCCAAGGCGCAAAGGCGCTAAGTCCTGACACGAATTCCACGAATCGTCGCGAATTCAAATGCGCCAAAGGCGCTACGGAAATTAGCCCAGGGTTGGAGCAACACGACTACCCTGGGTAAATCATCCCAAAAACATTCCACCCTGAAGGGGTGGCAGAATCGTTCGTTATCGGGTTGGACTGCCTTTGTCCTGCTGGTCGTAATAGGATTGCGTTGGAAAATTCAATCAAATATCAACAACAACGACTATGAATCCTCCATCACTTGGTTACGTGATTTTTTATGTGAACGATGTCGCCGCGAGCCTCGCCTTTTACGAAAAGGCGTTTGGCTTGGCCCGGCGTTTTTTCCACGACGACAATGGCAAGGCTTACGGCGAACTGGAGACCGGCGCGACCCGGCTGGCCTTCGTCAGCCTGGTGCTGGCTCAGGAACATTTGAAACAGGAAATCGTGGCCGCCGCGCCGGACAAGTCGCCGCTGGGTGTGGAGATTGCCCTGACCACGCCGGATGTTCCTGCGTTGTTCGCCCGCGCGGTGAAAGCCGGAGCGGTGGCGGTGAGTGAACCCACGACCAAGCCCTGGGGCCAGACCGTGGCCTACCTCCGCGACAATTCCGGCTTTCTCGTCGAAATCTGCACGCCGATGCCTTAATGTCCACCGCATGAATCAACCTCATTCGTCTGAAGAAAAGCAGCTATTAACCTTGTTGGGAAAGCTGCAATCTTTACTCACCGACGCCGTCAATTCGTTAGATACCAAAAAACTAACGCCTGAAACACGATATTTGAGTATATGCGCCATTACGGTTAACCAAGCAGCAGGCGGACATTTCATTCTCCGAGAACGCCAACAAATTTATGCGTCGAAATTTTTGATTCGACCAATTTTGGAAGCGACCATTTCGGCTGGAGCGGTCATGAAAAAACACGGTTTCTTATATCGTAAGGCTTATTCAGAAATACTAGAAGAGAAAAAGAATTTTCCAAAGGATTCTCAGACTGACGCGCACTTCGAATTGCTTTTGAAAGAACTAAAAGATTTTTTCAAAAAATATGACTCGAGTTATCCAATCGAGGATAAGGAGGTAAAACTTCGGTATGCGGCTGAGTTGGCCGAAATGTTACCACTTTACGAAGTCGCCTATCGCACATACTGCAAGTTTACCCACGGTGGCATTAATGCGGCGCTCGGGCAATTGAACAAAATGACAGACGACTTGGATACTCAATTTGTCGTCCGCTTGGTGTTCATGATGTTAGAACAACTTCAAAAACATACGCATGCCCAGATTCCCGACCTGCAACCATTTCGCATTCAGTTAAGAATCTAAAGTCCGGCAAGTAATGCTAAGATTCGGAGCATTTGTTTACTACTTCGCCTTGAAGACCAGACCGTCACCATCAGCGGTAACCTTAATCCGGTCGCCTGGCTTGAATTCACCTTCGAGGAGTTTTGTCGCCAGCGGATTGAGCAACTGCTCCTGCACGATCCGTTTAAGCGGGCGCGCCAAATTGCGGGTCGTAACCTTCCCCGGCGTCGGGTTTTCCAGCGCCTGCCGCCGTGCCAGACCAAAGATTCCTAAGCACACCTTGCCAGCAGTGCTACACGATCTTGCAGGGAATCACCGCGTCTTCATCGAAAGAGTACACCGCGCACATCCGATGGTATCCGTCGGCAATGACAACTTTGCCATTGGCCGCATCCCTTATCAGCAGGAGAGGCGACACGGCGCAACCGGACTCTATTTTCATCCGGTCCTTTTTGACATGAGAATTGCTGACCCCAAGCAATGATAATCGGGACGCCCTGAAAATATCCTTCGCTTTGAATTCCAATATCGGTGCCTTTTTCAATTTATTCACGAAGCCGGCGGCCGTCTTTGCATCATAGATGAGAGTCAAATACGACAGGGCTGCCGGATAATCGTGTTCTGCCGGCTCGCTTAACCATTTAATTTTTAGGGACATTTTATCGATTTATCGATCACCCATACCTTTCTTTGTTTCAACCTTCAAGCGCCATATTCACCGTTGCCGTGCCCGGTAGAACTGGCTGGTTGTTCCCGGCGCGAGCGTCCGCGTAAAGCTTCCAACTTCGTCCTGTGTTGCAGGACTACGATGGACAGGACGCCACGCGGCAAGCTGCGTGAGCGATGGCCATGTCCGCTGTCCAAATTTACATGAAAGTGCCAGGACGCACGGAGCCGGATGCCCAACACCCCAGGTCGAGAGCCTTCACATTGATTGAGTTGCTCGTGGTCATCGCCATCATTGCGATTCTGGCGGGATTGTTGCTGCCCGTGTTGAGCCGCGCCAAGGACCGGGCACGCAATGCCACCTGCATCTCCAATCTCAAGCAGTGGGGCGTCACCTGGAGGCTTTATGCCGACGAAAATAATGACACGTTCATGTCCGGCACCGCCGCCGCGTGGGCCCGGGGCGTCTGGGTGCTCGCATTCACAAACGGTTATTCGCAAAACCCCCCGCTGCTCTGTCCCAAGGCGATTGACCGGCGCGGGCCAGGCGACCAGGAAGTTCACACCACACTCGACAACCCGAACGCGGTGGATTATGGCGGTCCCACGACCGCGTATGATTTTCCCGTTCCCGACCCGGCTGATCCCGCGCTGCCATTGATTGCCAGTTACGGTCTCAATTGCTGGGTTTACAATCCCGACACCAACAACATTCAGGGGCGTGACGCCAGTTTGCATTGGAGGAAATATGGTGCCGTGACCCAACCCTCAATCACTCCTCTGTTTCTGGACTCCATGTGGCGCGGCGGTGGCCCGTATGCCACAGACCCGCCACCAGCTTTCAACGGACAATGGCAATGGGTCGAGATGGATTTCTTTGCCATCGCGCGGCACGGCAAAGGTGTGAACATCGTTTACTTCGACGGCTCCGTGAACAATGTGCGGGCGAAGGATTCGTGGAGTTTGCCGTGGCACCAAAACTACAACGCCGCTTCAAACCTTGCATTTCCAGACTGGATGAACTGAAGGAGCGAAAAATTGTGCTTCCTCGACGTTTTCAGTGGAATGAGTGTTTACACCCGCCCTCACCTTTTATCCTCTCCCCCAGGAGAGGAAATGGCTTTTGCTTGTTTCTGGTTTTGTGGATGAGCGTCCGGCCAATCCAGTCGTAAAACTTTTCAAAGGCGCGGCGAACGATTCTCCCTCTCCTGGGGGAGAGGGCGTAAAGCCCCGTGGGGGCCACGCCCCTTTACGGGGCCGGGGCGAGGGCGGATGACGAGACAAGCCGGCGCGACAAGCCGGGCTTGAATTCCAGGTGGAATGCGGTATGCCTGATGCAAATTCATTATGTCAACGATTTTAGATTCAATCATCCTCGGTTGCTGGATAATTTTTGCTGCCTGGTGGCTGGTCAGCGCGCTGAGGGTGAAGACGCCGGCGGAACGACAAAGCGGGTGGTCCGCCGCAGCACATCGGATTCCCGTGGGATTGGGCTGGTTTCTGCTGGCGTATCAGGGACTGCCGCCGCCCATGAATCTGGTGTTGATACCGCGCACGGATTGGGTGCGGGTTATCGGTGCCGTGGTCTGCGTGTTGGGGTTGTACGTGACGATCTGGGCGCGCCGGACGCTCGCCGGGAACTGGAGCAGTAATGTCACATTCAAGCAGGGGCACGAGCTGGTGAAGGCGGGACCTTATCGCTTTGTGCGGCATCCCATCTACACGGGTCTTCTGGTGATGTGTCTCGGCTCGGCCATCGAAATCGGCAGGCTTCATTGCTTCCTGAGCCTGGTGATGGTTGGCCTTGGCTTTTGGATCAAGCTCAAACAGGAGGAATCGCTCATGTTACGGCATTTCCCCGTTGAATATCCTGTTTATCAAAAACAAGTGAAGGCGCTGGTGCCGTTTGTCATTTGAAGATCACTTCATCTTGAAAACCAGACTGTCTCCGTTGGCCGTGACCTTGATTCTTTGAAGTTGAATGGACTCGCTCGCGCCCGCTCGCTCGGCCTGACGGCCTTTGTCCCGCAGCGCGGGACAAATCCTTTTCGTCATTTCCCAAATGGCTAAAATCCCAAACCGCTCAAGCCGCCTTCGAGCAAGCGCAGGGAAAGCGGATTACCAACTTGACAAGATTTCTCTTCAATTGTTGAATCGTCCTGCCGTGAAATGTCTTTCAAGACTGGCGAAATCATTCGTTGGGCGGGGCACCAGATCCGGGTTGCTTTTGTCCGTCCTGGTCCTGACCAATCCAGCATCCGCTCTGGCGCAAGAGGTCTCTTGCGTTCTGGTTTCACCCTCCCAACCGCTGACCGCCGGCACCCGGGGCGGTGTCTGGCTTTACTGCCTGAACAACTCGTCCAACGAGGTTCGCCAGACCTTCGAGCCGGGTCTCAATGGCACGCTCACCTCGGGCTCCAACTCGTTCAAAACCGTTCTGATGCTGACCAACCGCAGCGGGATTGAGGCAACGATTGCCCCCGGCAGCTTCGTGAAACAGGAATATCTGTTCGACGTTCCTCCAACCCTCGGCGGCCAGGTGACATTGGACGCAAGCAATTACAATCCGGTGGTCTTCCTGGTGAATAACAATCCTGCCGGGACCCCCGCGACCCTGCAGACATCATCAACGTTGCCGGCAACCAACGCAGCACCCTCTCTTCTGCTCATGGAATTTCTCGGCAAGCATATTTTCGGTTACGAGCCGATTTATTTCCTCCTGGGCCAGTACCCCGGCGCCGAATTTCAGTTCAGCCTGAAATACAAACTGTTTGATCTCGCGGGCGATTGGAATCCCCTGGCGCATTCGTATTTTGCCTACACGCAGACGTCGTTCTGGGACCTGTTTTCCCAGGACCCGTCGTTCTACGATACCAGCTACAAACCGTCGGCGTTCCTTTTTTATCCCAACATTTTTCAGAAGAACAACTTCCGACTCGATCTGCAAGGCGGTTACGAGCATGAATCCAATGGCCGGGGCGGGTCCATGGAACGCAGTTTAAACACGGTTTACCTGCAACCAACAGCCCGGTTTGACCTGCCAGCCCATTTGCAGCTTACCTTCCAAACACGCGCCTGGTACTACCTCACCCTGGGCAGCAACAACCCGGACCTGCCTGACTACCGCGGTTACGCCGATCTGCTCAGCGCCCTGGCCTGGACCAATCCCCAGGGTGTAGAAAAAATTCAATTCGCCACCCGACTTCGCATTGGCGACGAAGGCAGCCATGCCGGCCTGCTGTTCGATTTGAGATTCAATCTGCCGCATCTTTCCCATTTCAACCCGGCCATTCAATTGCAATACTTCACCGGCTACGGCCAGACCTTGCGTCAATACGACCAGACCAGTCACGCCTTTCGCGCCGGTCTGTGCCTATGGTATTGACGCGGTGCCTTTGCAGGAATGTCTGATGGCAGGGGCGGAGCGCTGAGCTGTCCTCACAAAGGTAGGGTCATCGCGCTGCGATGACCGGACGCCGCAGCGCGGCGTCCCTACCTTTTTTATTTCTTCTCAAACACCAGTTCATCCCCGTTGGCCGTGGCTTTAATTTTGTCTCCAGGTTTAAAATCCCCCTCGAGCAAGCGCATCGAAAGCGGATTGAGCGCTTGTTCCTGAATGGCGCGTTTGAGCGGGCGCGCGCCGAATTGCGGGTCGTACGCCCGCGCTGCCTTGCTCACACCTTGCAGCGCTTGGTTTGAAGGTTCACGACCGGATGGCCGGAAAGTTTTTGCCGTTTGCGGGCGTCGGCGAAAAGACGATCCACATCGTGTCCGTAGGCGGCCGAGAGCGTGTCTTTGATGCGCCAGATTTCCTGGAGCACCAAGTCGGTGCTCTGGCTCGGCTTCAGTTCTTTTGTCGCATTACTCATATAGTTCTCCAGTCAGTTCGTCCGGCGTGCAAAGCACGGGAAGTGCAAAACCCGATCTCTCCACCAAACGCCGCAAGCGCGCTTGAATCGCTGCGTTGGCAATATGGCGGCAATTCCAACTTAAGAGTATATCCATTTCGTGAACCGTGGCGAGCGCGATGTGGGCGGCGTCGCGGTCGGCGTCGGCGGGCAGCAGACCCGAAGCGAGGATGTCCTTCGTGAGCGCATTTGCCTCGTCCGTCAGGTCCAGCAGTTTGATTTGAGCCATCACATCCAGTCGCTGCTGCGCCATCGCCGCCTCGCCGCTGGTGATTTCGTCGAGAACGACCTGCGACGTGAAAAGCTCGTGCTTGGCGCGCTTCAAATCCCACCAATCTTTGGCGAGTTGCTGGCGGGCGGCCTGCAAGAGGTCGCGGGCCGGGCGCGCGACAACGTAGCTCGGAATGGTGCTTTCGATGTAGATGCGCATGGCCAGAGTTTACGCCCGCCGTTCGCGGATGGCAGCAAGAAAGTCTGCGATGATTTTGGCTTTGGGCTTCACGCCTTGGTGTGTGAGCTGCTTCTTCTGGAAAACCAATTCCCCGTCTTTCGCGCTGACTTTGATTTTATCGCCGGGTTTGAACTTACCTTCGAGCAGGCGCATCGACAGCGGATTGAGCAATTGATCCTGCACGGCGCGTTTGAGCGGGCGCGCGCCGCATTGCGGGTCGCACCTTCGCTGAATGGCCTGCTTCACTTTCTCGACCACCAGCCTCGCGATGGGTTCGCTTTACCGGTCAAAATCCGACGGCGAAAGCTTTTCATTCACGGAAATGTTCTCGTGTGTCTGGGTGAATACAACGCCTGATTCGAAGCCTGATTTGAGCGTGGCTTGCACCTGTTTCATGATAACTTTCATCTGTGGTCTCATGGCGGCAACCGCCTCAGGCGTGGCTGGTTTGTTCTGCATTTCCAGGGATTTTTTTATCGCTTCATCAATCGCTTGATCCGTCGGCGCGCTGGAGTCCGTCTTTTCCACGTACCTCATGCGGCATTGGTGGATGAGAAAATCCCCTTTGCCGATCCAAAGCATCGTGGATGCTGTTCCCGGTTTGCCGATGTCAGGCACTTTGGACAAGTCGATCATTTCGCTCGACACAACATAACAATCAATGTCACCCACCTTCGCGTCTTTCTCTTTTTTGAGTGGATAGCGGCCTGATGCGGCAGGAGCAACAAAATCACCGAGGTCTTGATTAAAGAAAGTTCCGGGTATCGTTGATGCGGCAAAACCTGAAAGCGGCGTGGCCATAGCCAGGGCCGTCTTCATGTTTGGCATTTTTTGAGGTTTGTCGTTTTTCTTCTGTCCGGCGGCTGCGATCAGGAAATCGGGGGCTGTGATCTGCAAATAATCTCCGCCCCCATCAGACCAAACGATTCCTTTGCTGGTGAAGGTGCCAGCCGTTTGAGTCCAATCAATCCGATACAGGTTCGGTCGTTGCAATCGGGTATTGAAAGTGGTTGTTACGTTTTGGCCTGCGATTTCCGAAACCACGGTCCCGCTGTCGCTGTAACTGGAAAGTGCGGTGTAGGCGTCGCGTGATTTTTGGGCAATTTCCTGCGCCGTCGGTTTGTCGCCGCCGCCGGTTTGGGAAATAGCCACCGTTGCCGCGCCACCGGCCAGCAATGCCGCCACGCCCACGCCCGCCGCGAATTTGAGTTGTAACCAAGCCATCGTTTTCATAGTTCCTTTCACCAGGGTTGTTATTGTTGCCGAAATCAAAGCTCCTTTCGCCGCTGCCGCTGTGACCGTCACCACCAAACCCGCCGGCGCGGCCTGCACCGAGTTCGCTGCCACCGCTCCGGCGATGAGCGTGGCCGGCAATGTCACGCCGCGATTGATGAAAAACTTCCGCAGCTTTTCCAGCGCGCGGTTCACGCGCTTGTGCGCCGCCGCCGTGTTTAATTTCAACAATGCCCCCGCCTCCTCGGCGGTTTTATTTTCAAAGAACCGCAGCACCACGGCGTTACGGTCGGTTTCGCCCAGACAACCCATGGCTTCATCCAGCAACGGCGCGATCTGCTCCCAAGCCGCCGTGTCCGGTTCGGTCAAAGTGGATTGCATATAAGCCTCCTGCTCGCGGCGTTGGCGGCGGATTTCGCCTTTCACAAAGTTGGCCGCCGTCAGCCGCGCGGTTTGATACAGCCAGCCGGACAACACCGTGCCGCGCCCCAGGCTGCCGGCCTTGCGCGCCAGAATGATGAAGACGGCCTGCGTGATCTCCTCGGCGTGGTGCGGATTGCCGGTGAAGCGCAACGCGGCGGAATAAACAAGGTTCACATACCGCGCGACGAGGGCGGTAAACGCCGCCTCGGATTCGCTGCGGGCGTATTGTACGAGCAATTCATGGTCACCCAGTTCGGTCATCTGCCGATAAGATGTCCACGAACCGCGAAACTGGACAAACTATTTCTCTTTTCGATGATGAGCATTTCGACTGGCTCGCGGCCCGGTCCGAGTTCGAGGCCGAACTGGTCACGCAAAAAATGCCAACAAATTTTGATTCAATTCACGGCGTCACTTTTTCTTCTCAAAAACCAATTCATCACCTTTGGCCGTGACTTTTATTTTATCACCCGGCTTGAATTGACTCGCTCGCGCCCGCTCGCTCGGCCCTCGCGGGCCTTCGTCCCGCAAAGCGGGACAAATTCCTTTTGCCGTTTCCCAAACGGCTCAAGTCGCCCCCACTTATTTCTTTGCGAACGCGAGTTCTCCATCATCGGCGGTAACTTTGATTTTGTCTCCAGGTTTAAAATCCCCCTCGAGCAGGCGCATCGAAAGCGGATTGAGCACTTGTTCCTGAATGGCGCGTTTGAGCGGGCGCGCGCCGAATTGCGGGTCGTAACCTTCCTTGGCCAGCAGTTTCTTCGCCGCATTGTCCACGTCCAGTGTGAGTTGCTGTTGCGCGAGCCGCTTCTGCAATTTTTCCAGTTGGATGTCCACGATGCGCGCCAGTTCGCTTTCGTCGAGGCTCTGGAAAATAATCACGTCGTCCACGCGGTTCAGGAATTCAGGGCGGAAATGACGTTTCAATTCGGCCATGACCGCCTGTTCCATTTCTTTGGTAGGGACGGCGCGCTGCGCCGTCCGGTCGGCCCGGCGGTCCGACCCTACCTTTTCAAAATACTCTTGGATAATATGCGAGCCGAGGTTGCTGGTCATGATGACGATGGTGTTCTTGAAATCCACCGTCCTCCCCTGCCCGTCCGTGAGCCGCCCATCGTCGAGCACCTGCAACAGCACGTTGAATACGTCGTGATGCGCCTTTTCGATTTCGTCGAACAGCACCACCGAATACGGCCGGCGCCGCACCGCCTCGCTCAACTGCCCGCCTTCCTCGTAACCGACGTAGCCCGGCGGCGCGCCGATGAGCCGCGCCACGGTGTGTTTCTCCATGTATTCGCTCATGTCAATGCGGATCATGGCGTTCTCATCGTCGAACAAAAATTCCGCCAGCGCCCGGGCGGTCTCGGTCTTGCCAACACCAGTCGGGCCGAGAAAAATGAATGAACCAATCGGACGATTGGGGTCCTGCAGTCCGCTGCGGGCGCGGCGCACGGCGTCGGACACGGCCTTGATGGCCTCTTTCTGCCCGACCACGCGTTGCGCCAGGCGTTCCTCCATCTTCACCAGCTTCTGCCGTTCACCTTCGAGCATCCGGCTCACCGGAATGTGCGTCCACGCCGCCACAACCTGCGCGATGTCTTCGTCCGTGACTTCCTGGCGTAACAACGTAGCCCGGCCGTCCCGGCTGGCAGGCGAGACGCCTGCGCTACGTTCCATTGCAGCCAGTTTCTTTTCCAAATCGGGGATTTTTCCGTATTGGATTTCGGCGGACTTTGTCAAATCACCGCGCCGCTGGACTTGTTCCAGTTCCAGCTTTGCCTGCTCGAGCTGGGATTGCACCACGCTGACGGCGTTGACAGCGGCCTTTTCATTCTGCCACTGGGCGGTGAGTGCCTTGGATTTGTCTTTCAGGTTGGCAATCTCCTTGTCAATCAGCTTGAGCCGCTCCTTGCTCGCGGCGTCTTTTTCCTTGGCCAGCGATGTGCGCTCGATTTGAAGCTGCAAAATCTGCCGGTCGAGCTGGTCCAGTTCCGTCGGCTTGGAATCCAGTTCCATTTTGATGCGCGACGCCGCCTCGTCCACCAGGTCAATCGCCTTGTCCGGCAGAAACCGGTCGGTGATGTAGCGCTGCGATAGCGTCGCCGCCGCCACGAGCGC
>Ga0181530_10007336_pt1 | contig 10535 bp, 9 predicted proteins | sample PEATcosm2014_Bin_42_FD_119769 | JGI IMG/M metagenome (GOLD analysis project Ga0181530, IMG submission 119769) | Peatland microbial communities from MTU Mesocosm Facility, Houghton, MI, USA - PEATcosm2014_Bin10_60_metaG | ecosystem: Environmental > Terrestrial > Soil > Wetlands > Peat | place... | reverse complement strand
TGCACATCGAACGCGATAAAGTTTGTCCGTCGCATATCCGTCTCCCGGCCAATGGGCCATTCGTGACCGAGAGACAGCGTATCCGATTCAAAGCCCCGCACTTCTTACATCTTCAGGGGAGCACGAGAACAGGAGATCGGGGAAGGAAATAAAAGGCGAAGATCGGCCATGGGACGGACCTGAACAATAACCTAACTTCGGTGCGATTTCAAGGATAAAATTCGCGTGATAAAATTCGCGTGTGATTGCTGGGGCTGTGCCAAAAATTCCGCCAGCGCAGAAATTGAACCGCCATGACGCCAAGACGCCAAGATGAAGAACTGACTTGGTGTCTTTCATCTTGGCGTCTTGGCGTCATGGCGGTTCAATCGTCTTCGCTCCCCGAAGAATTGGCAGACCCATTGCTGGCCAGGCGTAAAGGAATTGCCGCCATTCGCAGTTTTCTATATAGCTATGTCGTGGCGTGGGCGAGGATAAAAGGAATTGCCATGAGAAAATCAAAAAAATCCCCCATCGAGGAGTTCATTGCCTTGCCTGATTCGGAGAAAGAACGGATTTTTAAGGAGTTCGACAACGAAACGCTGGAGCAATCGCTCGCCCGCTCCCGGCCTCTCAACGCCCGGGAGCGGCGGCATGAAACCCCGCTACGCGCGGCGGGCGCGTCTGCGGAGCAGGGCCAACGAGGACAAACCGATCATCGCCAGGGCGGCGGGTTCGGGAACGGTGGAAACGTACAGGACGTTGTCTACCGTGTCGTAGGTCATGCCAACGACGTTGCCGGGCACTGTCGCCTCGGGAACGAATCGGTTAACGGGGTCATATTGATAAATGGTCGTGCGGCCACCGGATTCGTCGTAGGATTGAATCATGCGGCCGACGGCGTCGTAAGTGTAGCCGGTGGGGCGACCCGGATCGGTAATCTCGTTGGTTTGAATATAGTTGTTGTTGGCGTCGTACGTGTAGGTCGTGACATTGCCAAGCGGGTCTTCCGTGGTGATCCCGACCAGACGGTCCTGCGCATCATAGCCGTCCAAAACAGGTGAGCCGGGGGTGTCGATCGAGGTGATGAGGTTTCCGGTGCTGTCATAAAAATAGGTGGTCGTAGTGTCCGAGGGGCCCGGCTCGGATAGGGCAATTCGATTGTTCAGCCCATCGTAGGTGCTGGTGGTGACATCGCCGGTCGTGGGGATGCTTCCGACTCGATTGTCCAAGCCGTCGTAGATGTAGGTGGTGGTGTTGGGTCCCTGGTCATCGGAGACGGCAACGCCCCCGGTATTGGGGTCATAAACGCTGGTCGTGGCCGAGCCGGTGGTGGTCGTGGTATCGAGTTGGTGGTAGCTGGGGTCGTACTGATACCGGGTCGTGATTCCGGTGAGGGGGTCTGGGACCGAGACATCCAGCCCACCGGGATCGGCGCCGTATTGATAGCGGTACGTGGTTGTGCGGCCCATGCCATCGGTAGTAACCACCGGCTGGCCTTGGAAATCGGAATCGTAGGAGTAGGTCGTGGTATTCTGGGCCGCGGCGATTGACGGCAACGCCAAAAGGCCCGCCACACCGAGCAGGAAACAGCCTGTTTTCGTTAAAAGCGAATTTGTGATTCCCATTTTGCGTCCCTCCAAGGTACGGATTATGGCCGGCAACATCACGCGGCCATCGACAGGAAAGAGACAAATGTACCAATTCTTCAAGAAAGGTAAAGCTTTTTCCGACGCGATTCGCTTTAACTTTCGATTAAGGAACGGCATCCGAAGCGTGCGGCGGACTTCGATTAACGGTGCAATTTAACCTGACAGGGGCGAGCACATGGGGCAAGGCGAGCGTACCGAAAATGCGCCTCAATCGTACACCTCGCGGCGATGGCCGACTCGGACGACCAGCACGATCAGCCGGTCATCCTGGATTTGATAGATTACGCGCCAATCGCCGATGCGAATCCGGCAGGCGTCCACGCCCACCAGTTTTTTGCTTCCCGGCGGATGAGGGTTGCCGCACAGAGCGGTGATCGCCGCGCTGATGCGCTTACCGATATTCTTGTCGAGCTTGGCAAGCTGTTTGGCGGCTAGTGGGAGGATTAAAACGGTCCATCGCATCGACTAACCCGGATTATTCACCACGGATGACACGGCGCGGCATAGCCGCAATCAAACAAGACCGATAGAACCACGGATTTCACGGATAAGCACGGATGGGAGAAGAAATTATCCGCGCAATCCGTGTAATCCGCGGCTCAGAAATTCTTTGCGAATCGCGCAAATTCTGACCGTTAGTATTACGGATATCACGGATACTCAATGCTGGAAATCACTTATGATCGATTCCGTGCTTTTCCGCGGCGCTCACAATGCGCGCATCGCGGTTTCGGAACGGTTCTGATTTATCCGTGTTATCCGTGAAATCCGTGGTTCCTCTGAACTATCCGGGCTAAAGCCGAAGTTCCGCTTTGACCTGCTCCCAGGGGATGGCCTTTTGTTTCTTCCGCTTCAGGCTGGCCAGCGCCTTGCGTGCCGCCTTGGCATCGGCCTCGTCCTCCAGTTTTTCCAATAGAGCCAGGTCTTCCATGGACACCATCGCCGCCACCCCCTTGCCGCGGCGCTCCAGCACCACCCGTTCCCCCTGGTACGCGACGCGGTTGATCGTGTCGGCCAGCCTGGATCGAATCTTGACGACGTTAATGGTCACGGAGCCATCTCCCGATAAATGTCGCTCATGTACATCATCGTCACATTCAGGCGAGGCGTCAAGGAGATTCCGCAGTGCTGGCATCGCCCGCATGGGCAGGATGCCCATGCCACGTCGGAAAGATCAGATACGGCTCGATCGTTTCGGCCGTGGCGGGGCCGACGCCGGAGACCTGCTCCAGATCGGATAGGCGCCCAAACGCCGGTTTGTCCGGATGATGGGATTTGAATTGCTCGCGGAACTGGACGATTGAAGCGGCGCGCTTTTCGCCAAGATCGGGGATGGCGGCCAATTCGGCTTCGGAGGCGACGTTGGGATCGATCCGATCGGCCAATTGACTGGACGCCGGGGCTTGCGCGGAGGGAGATTCATCGACGGTTGCGGGATTGAGAGCAAGGCGGAGGGCCAGGATCGCGATGAGGATTCCCAGCAACACCATCACGCCGCGGCGCTGGGAGGGCGTGGCGAACAAAGGCTAGACCTTTCGTTGCCATTGGTGGAATTGCTCGCGCATTTCCTGAAGGCGGAGGAAGGCGGGCTTGGGCTTGAGCATGTCATCGAGCAATCCGCCGGCGGGTAGCGAGGGGTTGATGTCGGCCAGGTTGCCCCAGGCGATGGATTCGATGTAGGGCTTGCTGAGGGCCAGGCGATAGGCGGTGATGAGCCACTCGGCCTGCAATTCCGGGTCCCAGGGACGCTTCCATTTCCCCGCCAAAATCGGATCGAGTTTGCCTTCGGAGCGATCGTGGGGATCGGGCGTGGCGCGGCCGGACACCCCAAGGCTGGTCAAAAACAGCGGCCTGCCCAGCGTCGAAAACTTGTCCAGCATGCTGCTGAACTGAAAAAAGTCGCGCGTATACAGGCCCGGCGCCGGTGCGCCCATCTCGTATTCCAGCCCGAAGGCCTCGAAGCTGATGCCCGCCTGCGCGACCATCTCGGCATACATCATGGGCGGAACGCTGGCGCGGCTGCGGGCGTGATGTTCCCCGAACGGATATTTCACGGTCACCAGCGTCCGGGACGAGGGAAGAAGCGTTTTCACCTGCGCGACCAGAAGCCGGGTCAGCTCGATGATCTGCTCGAAGCTGAGGGTGAAGACGCTGTTGGTGTGCAACCCCGCGCAGACGTTCCACAGCGCGACCGATTTGCGGTATCGCGTGACCACCTTCTGGACGTATTCATAGGCCAGTTCGCGCAGCGTGTCGAAATCGTGTTCCCAAATGTACATCCAATCGGGGACTTCGCCCTCGGTGAGGTCGATCAACGGGCCGGCGATGATCGGGATCCGCTTGCTGGCCAGCAAATCCACCCATTCATCGATGGAGGAGGCCTCGAACGAATGCTCCTGCGGCTGAATCTGCTTCCAACGCATGGGCAGAACCGCATAATCAAAACTGTTGGTCAGGGTATCCTTATACTTCTGGTTCTGAATAACCGGATCGATCCGGCAGCCAACGATGTGCTTGACGAATGCGTTGCTCTGGCGGCGACGGTTGATGAGCAAATCCCCGTGGAAAATGGCCAGTTGCTCGGAAAGATCGACGGAAATGATCATGGATTGATCCGCGAGCTTGGCGGCCTCGCCCGGCAGGTGCAGCATGCCCAGTGCATCGGCCAGGAGGCTTTGGGCGTCGCGGAAGCGCTGGACGAATTTCTCCGCCTTGGGAAAGTCGAAAAGATTCCAATCCTCCTGCTTCTGGACGATCTTCATGAGCCGGGCTCGCGCCAGCTCGACGTTGAGGTTGTACGGCTCCTCGCGATGCTGAAGCCGGGTGGTTTCCAGATGAAACGTGCCCAGTCCCGGCACGTCCCAAAGCAACGCCACGCCCAACGCGGTTTCGTCGGCGCGATTGACGATCAATACCCCGTCGCGAAACAAAATCTCCGCCGGCATGGGAACGCTCTCCGGCCCCATCGCCATCGGAGCCACGGGCGTGAACTGCATCACCCGGCTCCCATCACGATAAATCTCGAACTTGAGCGACATAATGTACGGCCGGGCATCTTAGCAGAACGGGTGGGCAAATGAATGGCGATTGCCGATTGCCAATTGCCGATTGGAACACGGAAGTGCACAACTACCCATTCTTTCAATTGGCAATTGGCAATCGGCAATTGCAATCTCCGCCGTCTGGCGTAATCTGCCCCCATGGACAAGCCCCTGATGCAATCCTCGCTTCCGTTCCCCGTTCGAAGCGGAAAGGTGCGGGACGTGTACGACCTTGGCCAGGAACTGCTGATCGTCGCCACGGACCGGATCAGCGCGTTCGACTGCGTGATGCCGAACGGCATCCCGGACAAGGGGAAAATCCTCACGGCGTTGAGCCTTTTCTGGTTCGGGAAATTCGCCGGGGAGTTTGAGAACCACCTTCTCACCGCGGACGTTGCGGATTATCCGCCGGCGCTGAAGGCGCATCGCGATCAGATTGAGGGCAGATCGATGCTGGTGAAAAAGGCATCGGTCATCGCCATCGAATGCGTGGCGAGAGGATACCTGGCCGGATCGGGATGGAAGGAGTACCAAAAAACCCAAACGGTTTGCGGCGTGCGGCTGCCCGCGGGACTTGGGCAATGCCAGCGATTGCCCGAGCCGATCTTCACCCCGGCGACCAAGGAAGACTCCGGGCACGACATCAACGTCAGCTTCGATGAGGCCGCCGAAATCATCGGCCGGGACACGGCGGAGGAGCTGCGCCGGCGCACGCTGGCGCTCTACAGCCTGGCGGCGGAACATGCCTCGGAGCGAGGAGTCATCATCGCGGATACGAAATTCGAATTCGGCCGCATGCCCGATGGCCGGTTGATCCTGATCGATGAAGTCCTGACGCCGGACAGCAGCCGGTTCTGGCCGGCCGGCCAATACGCACCCGGCCGCGATCAGGCGAGCTTCGACAAGCAATACGTGCGGAATTATCTGGAGTCGTTGGATTGGGACAAGCGCCCGCCGGCCCCGCCGCTGCCGGACGACGTCGTCGCCGGTACGCGACAACGATACGTCGAAGCGTATAAAATGCTGACCGGCCGAAGCAACTTCGAATAAAGGGGACATTCATGTTTTCCGTTGCCGGGGTTGCGGCAGTATTAATCATGAATGTCCCCTTTAAGAAGAGAGAAGTGAAATTATGCGGCGAACGGCGATCTATTTCCTGATTTTGACCCTGATATCTCCGGCCCTGGCGGACGACATCGACGGCGTGCAGCCGGCGGCGCTGGATCAGCCGCGGATCAATCTCGTCGTTCGCCGGCAGCCGGGGGGCCAGCCGCTGATGGGCAAAAACGCCCAGGGCGATGCGTTCAACGTCGAGGCGTTTCTCGACACGGGGGCAAGCTCCATCGACCTTTCGCCGCACACGGCCGAGATGCTCGGCATCCAACGCGAAAGCATCGGAAAAACCGAGGCCCGGTTTCAGGACGTGGGCGTCGGCGGCGGCAGCGAATTCGCCGTCTCCGAGCCGATCTATTTCTCGCTCGCCGCCGAGGCGCCCAACGTGAACGTGGATCAGAAGGACGCCATCGCCGTCACCTATGCGCTGACCACCGGGCCATTCCGGGCGGAGATCGGGCCGCTGAGCGGCGGAGGCGATTTGCTTACGGCGTTGGCGATGGGCGATCTGGACGTCGTCGGCATGCCGGCGATCGCGGGCAAGATCGTCGTGCTGGACCCGCGCGACGTGAATTCCATGTCCGACAAGATTCGCACCTACGTGTACGACGCAAAAACCGCGGCCGCGGATCACGCCCCAATCCCTAAAACCACGCAGCACGTGATGCTCCGTTTTGTTTCCTTCGTCCGGTTCACGAAGATTTCCCCGCCCACCGCCCAGCCGCCGGCGGTGTGGGCCAATCCGATCATTGGGCCAAACCCGTTTCATCCCGAGGGCGACCGCACGCCGCCGATCGTTCTGACGAATCGCGGCAAGACGTTGTCCGGAAGCTGGCTTCTGGACACCGGCTCGGCCGTGTCGATGACCTCCCGCAAACAGGCGGCCGCGCTGGGCGTCACCTACGTCCCCGACACCGACGGCACGGATCACCCCCGCCTTGCCGGCGCGCCGGCCGACCGGCAATTCATAATGACGGTCGGCGGCATCGGCGGCTCCAAAAAATCCGCCGGGTTCTTCCTCGACAAACTCAGCCTTCCGACGATGGAAGGCACGCCGATCGTCTTCGATCACGCCCCGGTCCTGGTCGCCGACATCACCGTGACCGATTCCGCCGGCAATTCGTTCACCCTCGACGGCGTGCTGGGCATGAATTTCCTGGTCGCCAGCGCGATGGTGGACGAAGGCAGTCTGGTCCCCGACATGGATCACCTGACGGCAGGCGCGTTCCGCTGGATCGTGCTGAACCAGCCCGCGGGGTGGCTGGGCGTGGAGAGGAACTGAACGTAATGGGGACATTCAAGATTTCTGTCGCGGCGGGCGCGGACGCATAAATCTTGAATGGCCCCGTTATTCCTTCAAGGAAACGGGACGTGATCGACGAATCATCAACGACGCTGCATCGGATGATCGCGACCATGCGTTCACCGACGCTGGGGCGTTACTTCGAGCAGATTCGAGCACAGCGGCAGGAGTTGTACGACCGCATCGCACGGCTGCCGGCCGCGACGATCTGGCGGCGATCGGGCGATGGCCATTGGTCGGTTGGCCAAAACCTGGAGCACGTCAATAAGTTGGTGCGCCTTTTTCGTTGGCTTTACACGATCTACCTTCCGCTAGCGGTTCCCATCGCGCGGTTAGGCCGCCGCGGACCGTTTCCGGTCGATGCGGAGGACGTTTTTCGGAGACACCTCCCAATGCCGCCGGGCTTGGGGCCCAAGGATCGTTCGAACAACCCGACGCCGTACGAAGACCTGCGGCGACTTTTGGACGGTGAGCTCGCGCGGATCGTGAGGCTACTAATGGACTTGGAAGAGGACGTGGCCGGCCATATCTATTTCTGGGACTGGCTCACCGGACCGATCAACATTCAGCAGTGCATGTTGCTAAGCTATTTTCATGAACGGCGGCATTTCGGGTTTGCGCACCGACTGCTCGACAGGTGGCTGAAGGAAGCCGGAGCCGGCAGATAACGGGATTAGGGAGGGTTGGAAAGGGCGGGCGGATTCGTTGCGCCATAGTGCGAAAGCAATAAGTCGGCCGCCAGCTTCGGGCCATCCCACTGCGCGATGATCTTTGCGAAAGCGGCCGCCTTTGCTTTCGCGCTCTCGTCGCGCATCAAACTCTGCACCGCCGCCTGAACCCGATGCGACGGGTCCTTGGATTTCGGAACGCGTATCGCGAACCCAAGCCGTTCGAGACAGGCCAGATTGGCGACTTGCTCCATCTGCATGCCGACGCCGACCACCGGCTTGCCCGCCAATGCGGCGGTCATGACCGTGCCGATGCCTCCGTGAATGACGGCGAGATCGGCCATCTGATTGACCTGAAGCGCCGGAACCCAGTCTGTCACGAAGACGTTGGAGGGAACACGGACCGCCGGAACCCGCTCAAGCTGAAATTTTACGGGGGCGATCACGCGGTACGGCTTGCCCGCAAAACTCTCGACAATCTTGGCAACAATCTCAGGCGCGCCGGAGCTTCCCATGGCGAAATAGATCAGGGGTTTATCCCTGGGAATGGCGGCAAGTTCACCAGGAAGTGTGAATTCGTCGCGGGGGATGAGCGGGCCGATGAAATAGTGGTTGGGCGGCAGTTTGACCCCGGAAAACTCGGGAGGCTCGGCTACCAGCGTGATGTCGCCGCGCCAAAACTCAAAGATCGAATCGTAACCCGGAACCCCGAAATGTTTTGCTGCCCGGTTGACGCAGTTGAGGAATCCATGCCTGATCCAGAAGTTGATGAATCGCATGACGGACCAGTCGGCGATGGCTTTGAACGGAGCGGACCGGATGCGATCCGTCATGCCCGCGCCATGGCAAAAGAAGTCCGGGAGCCAGGTGGACTGAATTACCCAAACGAGTGGAATCCGAAGAACCCGGCAGGTAACCGGGATGCTCACGTACGATCCGGTAACGACCGCGGCAGGCTTAAGTTTCTTGAGACAGGCAATTTCGTTGTCCACGCGCTGGATCATCTCACGATCCGTAAAGGCGGGGGCGAACTTTTCCCCGCGGTCCACCGCGGCGATGAGCTGGATTTTTTCCTTCGTGAGACGGGGCTCCATCCGCGTCAATGCGAAGCCGTGCTTTTCGATCAGATGCTCGAAATCGCCGCCGTCCGAGATGAAATGGATGTCGAAGGCTTGACTGGCCGCGGGATGGCGTTCGACCGCCTTGGCGATCTCGACCATCCGGCTCGTCTCCGCCAGATTGAAAGCGCAAGGCGCGAAGAGCAGGGTTTGTTTGGGCATCATCATGCTCCCGCGAATAAAGGGGACATTCAAGGTTGGCGTCGTGGCGCTTGCGGCAACTGAAATCTTGAATGTCCCCCTTATGCACCACCTCTTTATGCACCACGCCGTTTTGACGCCACCCCCGCAAAGCGGGGGGCTAATGGAGGTCGTGTCAGGCCTTCCCGCATACCGACACCTCCAGGCCCAGTTCTCTCATCGCGGCGGATTTGGCGAAGAGGGCTTTGCGGGCGTCTTTGGCGCTGGGAGCGTAGGCGACCTGGATGTGATTGGCCAAGTGGCGAGCCATCATCTGATCGCGGGTGACGCCTTTCAAAACTGCGTGCATGATCGGCCAGACGGGGGTGGTCTGGTTCAGGCGGTCCTGGGTTTCGGATTCGGGTAGGCCGATGGCTTCGGCCAGGCCGATGTCCATCTTGAGACGGTTGTCCTTGACAAAGACGCGGCTCCAGACGACGTGGCCGCACTTGGCGATTCCGGAGCAGGTGCCGCCGCCGAGGCGGAAAAACATCGGCGGCTGGCGATAGCTGTGGGTGCCGGCCCATCCGCCGACGTGATGTTTCGGCGGCGTGCCGCCGCTGATTTCGAAGACCCAGACGTAGGCGTCGATTGTTTCGTCCCGGCCGTCGGCGTTTTTGCCGCTTCCGGAGTAATGCCGACCCCAGCGCAGGTCGTGCAGGGTGTTTTCAGGATCGAATCCGAGGGTGCGCCAAAGTTTGTAGGTGATCAGGCCGTCGAGGCCGGCGCACTCGTCCACTTCGTTGAAATGCGGGAGGGCTTCGCCGGGGAATAATTCGCGGGTTCCATCGGCGCTTTTGACCGGGGGGCGATCGACGTTGTTGAGCGTGCCCTCGGCCAGATCGCTGGCGGGAGCGAGGTCTTTCAAGCCCTGCTGATATTGAATGCCGATCGTCTGGCAGCCGAATTCATCGGCGAGGCGCAGGGCCGCGACGTACATCTTGCATTGATCGAGCACTTGGCGTTCGGTGAGGTCGTCGCCTTCGCTGGGGCCGAAATGAAAATTCACGCCCTTGGCTCGATACCAGTCGAAAACAGCGCGGGCATCGGCGTCGCTCACCTGGGTCATCGCATAATAGAGGGCGCTTTGGCTCAGCCGTTCCTTGAAGATTCCCGTGGAGTTCAGGAGTGAATCGGGAATGATGGCGTTGAACATTCCCATGCAGCCCTCATCGAAAACGCCGAGGATGGCCTTGTCCTGCCGGAAGCGCTGGGCGAATTTGACGCCAAGGCGCTTGGCGTCGGCCGGCAACTTCACGGAGCGCAACGGCCGGACGTGGCGGGTGTCGTGGGACACTTTTCCGGTTTTCATCCAGCGGGCGAGGTTCTTTAGAAATGCCGGATCGGTCTGGAAATCTTCGCTCCAGAGGGTGGAGAACTTGATGCCCGCCTTGGCCATGGAGCCGTTGAGATTGAGCATGCCGACCAGGCCGGGCCAGGTGCCGCTCCAATTGGCGACGGTGAGGATCGGGCCTTGATGG